>Ga0335085_10006270_pt1 | contig 18830 bp, 15 predicted proteins | sample Lox_Sample_45_FD_206712 | JGI IMG/M metagenome (GOLD analysis project Ga0335085, IMG submission 206712) | Soil microbial communities from Loxahatchee National Wildlife Refuge, Florida, United States - Lox_Sample_4.5 | ecosystem: Environmental > Terrestrial > Soil > Wetlands | place: USA...
TGGTGCTCGATTTCAACGGCACGCTTGCCGCGGATGGCATGCTGCTGCCCGGGGTGAAGGATCAGTTGGAGCGCCTATCGGGCGTTTTGCGCCTGCACGTGCTGACGGCGGATACCTTCGGCTCGGCTGGTTCAGCGCTTGCCGCAGTGCCGCGCGGAGATCAGCGCGTCTGGCGCGGTACGGCGTCGTGTTTGAGACGGGGCAAATCGCGGTTCCGGTAGGGCGCCAATTCGTTCAGCGCCTGCGTATAAACCCCTCGCTTAAACTCGATCACGGTCTCCAGCGGGATCCAGTAATCGCGCCAGCACCATGCATCGAACTCCGGATGGCTGCTCGCGCGCAGCGACACGTCGCAGTCGCGCGCGGTCAGGCGCAGCAGGAACCAGATCTGCTTCTGGCCGCGGTAGCTGCCGCGCGATTCACGCCTTATCCATTGCGCCGGCACCTCGTAACGCAGCCAGTTTCTGGTGCGGCCAAGTATCCTGACCTGGTGGACCTTAAGTCCGATCTCTTCCTCAAGCTCCCGGAACATCGCCTGCTCCGGGCTTTCACCGCGCTCGATGCCGCCTTGCGGAAATTGCCAGGAATGCTGTTTGACGCGCTTGCACCAGAATACTTCGTTTCTCGCGTTACAGAGAATAATGCCGACGTTCGGGCGATAGCCGTCACGATCGAGCATGACACATTCACTTTAAGATCACGTTATTTTGATTGTTCCACGTTTTACTGTGCAATGGAAGCGGCGCCCGGCGATCGAAATCGGCGCGCCTATCTCCGATAGCCGACATGAGCCAAGTCCAGCGTCCCTTGGCGAATCGCAAAACCGGAAATTACGGAAAGGGAGGGTTCACGGTCGCGAATTGCGGCCATTTCAAGGCTGATCCAGGCTGCGGGACATATTTACATTGCGTAGCCCCGCTAACACTGCGATAGCCATGTGCCCGGCCTTCATTTCTTCCCCGGTGGCCAGCCCGCGGCGTATCGCGTCGTGTTTGGTCGCATAGCGGCGCATGTCCTCGGCAATCCGTTCAAGAACGGCTGCCTCCCGAACCAGCAACCCTTGAATCACTGCGTCGTCATTGACCGCGGCGACGAGCAGCCGAAAATGCCGGAGGCAGATTGCGGAAAGTGAATTCAGAGTGCCGTCTCGCTCGATTTTCAGTTGATCGACAATCGACGAAACCGCTTTCGTCTCCGTGTCGGCGCTCAGTCGACACATCGGGCACCTGTCGTGCGTGGGTAGCAGTGCTGCAATGTTCGCCGAAAGCGAACTTGAATGACGCCCGGACACTGCCGCGTTGCGAAACCAGGCCGACAGCCGTTCGAGCAGGGCGGGATAACCGGTGCAGATGCCGTGCGGAGAGGCAAGCGATCCATATTGCCAGCTGTGCAATGGGCATAGCCCGCCGCGCTGGGCGTGAATGGTCTGCGCTTCCAGACTGACGCTCAACTCGTATTGAAAGCGGCAAAGAAATTCGAACGACGCGTTAACAATTTGCGCGCAGATCTCGCATGGCACAGTCTGCGCCATGGCGCCTGGCGCGATAGAACCGGGCATCGGCGCTTCGCCACCTGCGGTCGTCCCCGGGGTGTCCGCGACGATGCGCTTGGACAGGGAATGGATCCGCTCGAGGGATCGCTTCACATCGACCTTATGCGATAGCTGATGCAGCATATCCGCGACCCGGTCGCACATCCGCAGCAGGAATTCGGCGCTCTTGTACGCCAGTAGGAAGCGAACCAGCTCCTTCTCCAGTTCCTCGATTCCGCTCGCCGCGAGGCGCTGCGCGTCCCGCAGGCGCTTGGCCTCGATGCCATCTCGCGCGGAAACCGAGAATACCCGGGGGGCGCCGTTACCGAGCAGTTCAATCAATTGCTCGTTCAAATAGCCCACCACATCGCGACGTTCGTCGCAGGTGACGATGTCGTGCTTGTTGAGCACGACGAAGACACGGCGCCCGGAGGAAAAAGCCGCGCGAACGATGCGCGACTCCTCCTCGGACAGCGGGCTTTCGTAGCTCGTGACAAGCACGAACGCGTCGGCTTCAGGCAGAAATTCTTCCGTTGTCCGGGTATTTTCGGGGATGGCAGACCCGAGACCGGGCGTGTCGACAAAATAGAAGCCACGGCGAAGAAACTCGGCAGGCAATTTGACCTCGGCCACTCTCACTTGCCGGACGTTTCCTGGATTGTGGCGTTGGGTAATGAATTGCGGCAGGTCGTCAACGGGGATCTCGCTGGGAAACCGATTGCCATGATAGTTGATGATGACCTGCTCCTTGCTCCCGTAGGCGACGGTGGTCACGACCGATGTCAACGGCACGATGCCCGTGGGCAGGCGGTCTGTAGCGAGGATGGCATTCATCAGCGAGGTCTTGCCCCGGCTGAAGCGCCCGACTACGACCAGATTGAAGCGATCCTCGGCGAGCCGGACAAACAGTTCGCGCAGCCGGTCCTGAGTCTCGCGCGCCTGGTTCTTGACGACCGGATCGACCGAGCGCAGAACCTCGGCTAGTTCAAATTTGGCCCGTTCATAGTCTCTCAGGTCCATCGCGCTTGGGTGGCTCTTGCACTCGGTTATGGGAAAAATTTCAATTGTCCGGCTGTTCGAGTTCATGCGGCCACCTCTGTGAGCTCAGGTCGCCACTGTTCGAACCGCAGAACTTGTCGATCCGTCGCAAGTTGGCCAGGATCGTTTCGACGGTGTCGGTCTTCGCCTCTGGCGTCCCGCTATCGCCGGGTATTCCCTGCTGCGCCGACCGTTTGCACCTGGTGACGAAGCCGCTGCGAAGATCGTTCAGCATTGACTCATGCCAGGCCTCGATCCGGCGTCCATAGGCCTCGAGCGCTGCCGCAATGCGCCGTTCGAGATCGGCAACTTCCATCTGTCCGAGAATGCCGCGTTTGAGCGCGCCGACTCCGGCGAAGGCCAGGGCGGGGCGTTGCAGCACGGTGCGCGGAACCGCACTGGCCCCATCCAGGACCGGCACGCCAGCCGATCGCGGCAGGTCTTCTCCCGGTTCCCAATATAGCCCGGTGGCGGCGAAGTACTTGCTGTGCGCCTCGGCAAGCGTGGCGCGCACAAGCGTGCGCAAGTCGGCCAGGCGCCGCTCCACCGCGGCAGCGGCAAGCCCCGCGCGGCTTTGCACCGAAGCTTCGACGAAGCTGGTGATGTCGCTGTTGGCATTGCGGCTCTGATTCCAGATCACCGCCGCGTTATGCGCCGCCTCATCGAGGGCCTCATGCGCCAGGCCGGCGAGACGCGCGAGCTGCGGCGGCCGTTCGTGCCTGGCCGCATCCAGCCGCGCCAGCGCCAGGTCCAGCATGCGGTCGATTTCACGCAGGCGCTCATGCGTGAAGGCATTTGCTGCGCCCGCCGCGGCGCCGAGGCGTTTCTCCAGCGCCGAACGCACGGTATCGCGCAGGATGCCGAGCTTGCGTTCCAGCGCCTGCGTCGACAGCTCCCGGTGATCGCGCAAACGCGGCATCAGCGCATTCTCCAGCCAGCGGTCGCATAGAGCGGCTGCGCCTTTGACGCTCACCGGGTAAACGGGGATTTCGACCTGGAGTCTGGCGCCAAGCTCGTGCTGGATAGCGCTCACGGAGCATTGAAGATCCTGACCTTCGAGCAGGTCGGCCTTGCTCAGCAGCACCATGACCTCCGCGCCCGCGTGACGCAGCGCGTCCACCAGCTCCACCTCGGTGTCGGTGAGGGTGGAGGACGCGTCCACAAGCACCAGACCCAAGTCGCAGCGGGGCAGATAGGCACTAGTCTCGGCTGTTTGGCCGGTCCCCAGGGACTCGATTTGCGGCGTATCCACGAAGGCGATGCCCGGGAGCAGCAGCGGCGACGGGATCTCCACCGTGAGGCGGGTCACGTGCCGGGCATTGGACGAATTCTGTTGCTTGCTGACGAATTCAGCCATGCGGCCCAAGTCGAAAATCTCGGGCGCCGCATCCGCGAACGACACCCGGCCCCAGGCGGACCGGCCGTGGACGATGCGGACCGGAATCGCAGTGACCGGCGTTACGCCTACCGGCAGGGCAGCGGTTTCCAGGAGATGATTGAGCAACGAGGATTTGCCCGAATTGACCCGGCCGAACACCGCCACTTCCAGTTCGCCGGATTCCAGGCGCTCGGCGAGGCTTTCCAAGGACGTTCGGAACTGTGACAGCCCATGGGCAGACACGATGCGCTCCAGTTCCTTCAACAACGCCTTGTGCTCCCCTGAAACCCCCATCCGCTCCAGGCGTGCGTCCAAGGTCGTTCCCGGACCCTGGGCAAGGTAGGACTCCATCCGGTCGAGCAGTTCCCAGGCTTCAGACACCATCGCCCTCAAGCTTCTTTCGGCGTCGGCGGCGAGCAGCCCGTGGCGTCCCATGCGGTCGGGAGCAAGTTCCGCCACGGCCAACTGGGCTTGCATGAGGTTAGTCCTCGCTGCCCACACGCCGCTCAATTCCGGCGCAGGCGATGAAGCGCCGAACCGGTCCAGCGCGGCGGCCATCAGCGCGCGCACCCGCCGCGCATAATCGGCGACCACTTTGCGCTGCACCGGCGCGGCGTCCGCGGCGCAGGGTGGGAACAGACGGGCCGCGTCCGGCGGCATTAATTTCGCTTCAGCCTCGGCCAGTAGCTCGTCGATGCGCCGAAAGGTGGCGGCAAGATGTCGTTTCTGATCGTCGTTCATGACCGAGGTGACGATGCGCCATCCGGCGCCGGGGCCGGAGACAAACGCATTGATCCAAGCATCAATGCCGACGCCAGCGCCAGGATACCGGCGGCGGCGAACCCCACGTTGGGTGACACCAGCGTCCAGATCGCGCCCATCGTGACGCTTGACAGAAAATCCCCCAGGCCATCGACCGCGCTCATCAGGCCGAAGCCGGTGCCGTGCTGGTCCTCGCGCATCAGCGTCGTAGCCAGGGCCGGCTGCGACGACTCAATGATGGCGGTGTAGACGCCGGATAGAGCGAAAAGCAGCACCAGTATCCATTTCTGGCCGTCGGCAACGATGAAACCCAGGCACAGCAAGCCGAACAACGCGAAGCCGATACTCAGGATGATCCGCTTGCTCATCCGGTCGGCCAGCGTGCCGATGGGATAGGCGACGAGCGCATAGACGATGTTGCTGAAGGTATAGAGGCCGATGGCGAAGCCGCCGGCCGCCATGGCGCCCAGCGAGGGCGTCAGGAGGTCCTGTGCGCGCAGGATGAGCAAGGTCGGTGCGAAATTGGAGATTCCGAAAAGGCCTACCGGCAGGAGAAATCTGCGAAAATCGCGGGGCAAGGCTTTGAGACTCGCCCAGGGATGGCTTTCGATTTTCTCGCGCGGCCGTTCCTTCACCAGAAAGACGATGGCCAATACCGCGCACAATCCAGGGACCAGCGACACGACGAAAATGGTGCGCAATGAAACATGTGCCACCAGAAGCGTTGCCGTGAGCGGCCCGAGTATGGCGCCGAGTGTGTCGAGCGTGCGATGAAAGGCGAAGGCGCGGCCGATCGCGTCCGGCCGCGTGGATTCCGTTAACAGCGCATCTCGTACGGGCGAACGGATCGCCCAGCCGATCCAGCCCACTGTCCGGCCGAACAACACCTGCCACCAGCTCCCGGCAAGAGCAAATGTGGCCTTGGCTCCGGCGGTGATCGCATAGCCCAGGATCGCCAGCCCCTTGCGCTTGCCGATCCGGTCGCTGTACCAGCCCGACCAGATCTGAAACAGGGTCGAGATGCCGTCTGCCACCCCTTCGATGAGGCCGAGGGCGAACGCCGGTGCGCCGAGCACGGTAGAGAGAAACACCGGCAGGATCGCGGTCGCCATCTCGTGGTTCCAGTCGCTGAACAGACTCGCCAGCCCCATGCCCAGGATGTTGCGGTTAAACCAGCCCTTTGGCGCGGTATCGGTGCTTCGCTCATGGCGCTGCTGGGAGATCATCTCGCGTCCTCTCTCAAACCACGTGTAACAGATAGCCCAAACCCGACAGCAAACCGCCGACGATTATGAGTGCCAACACCCAACAGATCTTGCAGCTCAGCGTGGCGTATCCGATTCCCGCGCCGAGCCCACCCAGGCAACCCACGGTCACCGCGACGGCCAGCCAGCGCGACCCAGGTATGATGCTGGCGATCGCCAGCGGAACACCGGCGCCGGCGAAGGAACACAGGCCCGAGACTAAAGCGGAAACAGAGGACTCGCGCCACGCCTGCTGGCCCAGATTCCCGTCGGACAGCCGCCCGCGCCGAGTCAGGTTGAGTTGGTGCGCAATGCGTATCAGTTCCTGCCGCTGGCGGGCGTATTCCGCGGCGAAAAAGACGACGGCGGTGGGAAGTCCCGCGGCCATGCCGATGCGCAGCGCCAAATCGCCCGTGACGCTCTCTTCCGGATGGAGCATTTTCCCGGCGGCCAGCGTAAGGGTGGTCAGCATGCCCTCCACCAGTCCGGTGACGACGAAAAACAGCCGCTCGCGCTGAATGAGGTAGCTTGGCTTCACGTCCGGCCCCGCTTGATCTCCTCCACGATGCGGCTGCCCGCCACCAGTTGGTCGATGCTATGCACCGCGGCGCCGGTGCGCTCGATGGTCTGTATCAGATCGGGATAGGACATGCGTTCGCCCTCAATAGTGACGTTGAACCCCACGGTTTCGATGTCGATTTCGGTGACCGTGATGTTCACCGCCTCGACCCCAGCGACCCCGCAGATGGCTTCCGCCAGTTCGGTGACAGTAGGTTTTGCCACCGCTTTGTCCACGTCCAGCACCAGCCGGCGTATATTCATGCCTTTCATGCTCTCAGTCTCCGTACATGTAATCTCGCGTCAAAGGCAGCACATCTGCCCCCGCCTTAATCGCCAATATCTGATGCAGTGCCATCCAGTTATTTGCGAAGCCGTAGGCGCAGCCGGCCAGATATACCCGCCAGATGCGCCAGCGCTTTTCCCCGATGATGGCCTTGAGCCGCTCGCCTGCCGCCTCGAAGCGCTTCACCCAATGCGTCAGGGTCATGGCATAGTGGCGGCGCAAGTTTTCCACGTCCATCGGCTCCAATCCGGCCGCGCACATTTCCATGAGCGCCAAACTGATGTGAGGCAACTCGCCGTGGGGGAAAACGTAGCGTTCCATAAAATCGCCGCCTCCCCAGGGAGATTCTCCGGATTCGGAATCAGTAGAGGTGATGCCGTGGTTCAAGGCGGCGCCGTTGTCCGCCAGCAGGTCCCGAACCTTGGTGAAATAGCCGCGCAGGTTCCGTAGCCCCACGTGCTCGAACATGCCGACGCTGGCGATGCGGTCGAACGTGCCAGTCACGTCCCGATAGTCCTCGATGCGCACTTCGCAGCGGTCGGTCAAGCCCGCGGCGGCGATGCGTTCTCGCGCGAGTTCGTACTGGCTCTGCGAAAGCGTAATGCCCACGGCCTTCGCGCCGAACTTTTGCGCGGCCCGCATGACCAACGCTCCCCAACCACAACCGATGTCCAACAGGCGGTCGCCGGGTTGGACGCGCAGCTTGGTAAGGGTATGGTCGATCTTCTGTGTCTGTGCGGCTTCGAGGCTGTCGCCCGGCGAACGGAAATAGCCGCAGGAATACACCATGTTTCGGTCCAGCCAGAGACCATAAAACTCGTTGGAAACGTCATAGTGATAGGCGATGGCCTCTGCGTCGAGCTTGCGGGTGTGCCGGATCATGCGCGGGCCGCGGCGCGGGCGCCCGCGGTCCTGGGCAGCGAGCCGCGCAGCCACTGCCACGATGTCCGTCACCCCCCCGTCCACCGCGATTTCCCCTTCTACATAAGCATGGCCCAGGCTATACAAGGATGGCCTGAGCACGTGACGCAGCGCCGATGGCTTAGGGACTGTAAGCGTTACGGTCGGGGACGCACGCAATTCGATGTCGGTGCCGTTCCACAGTCGCATCCGCAGAGGCACGCCGTGGCCACGCAGGCGAGTGACAAACCTGTCCAACCGTTTCTCCCAGAACATTTGTTTCCCTCCGATAAATTGCGGCTTCGTCTGTCACTCGATAGGGCCGAAAAACAGAAGCACACCGCCTTGCTCAGTGCAATCGAGCAGCCAAGCCGCCCTCGCGCCGCCGACGCAGGTCGGCCCGCATCGCGGCAATGTGTCCACTGCTTGATAGACCGGAACGATCATGTCACGCGAACCCGCAGAATCTGTGCAATGCCGTTCCCCATTGCGGGTCTCCCAGGACCTGCGTTTCATTCTCCGCACCGGCTTGAACTCTTTCGTCAAGCATGAGCCGGAACGCGGCAAGCCTGCCGCGCTGGCCTGCGGCAAGCGTTGTCCGAAGCGACCCCTTTGGCGCCATTGGGTAGATTTGCGCGAAATGCTTCATGCATAAGCCGTAGCCGCGGTCGAATGCGTTGCGATGTTTCCTCTGCTGCAGCAATTCCAGCAAGCTGCCCGTGGCGCAATCTTCGGCAATGGCGAGACGCTCGCACGCCGGGCATTGTGTTGCGCGCACGGTTATCGGTGTTTGAATCTCCGTTTTGCGCTTTGGTCTCGTACCCGAACGCGCAGTAGCTGCCGCTTCCCGTGCGCGCTCTTCCTCGATTTCAGCCGCCCGAACGAGGGCCTGGATCTGCTGCTGTATGTGGTCGATTGCGACCTGCAGTGCGTGCGTGATCACCGTGGCGGCCAATTTGGAGTCGCCAAGCCGAACGACGGTCCATAAGTGTTCGGGGCACGTCGGAAAGAAGAGCCACCCAATCTGTTTGAATTCGGCGGCCAGCGGGAGGTCGTGTATCCAGCGCCGGCCGGCGCGGCTTACCTCGACACAAACCGGACACACATCCGGGTGCGCCATAGCTTCGGTAAGCGTGGGGCAGCGCCGCAGGGCTTCGGCTAGTGCGTCGCCGTCAGGGCTTGGCTCTCGGGCGCAACCGCCGGCGATCAATTCGAGCGCGGAGCGCAGCGTTGCTGCGCCGTCTTCGAACACCGAAACATCCGGCGCCCGCCGCGACCGTAGCAGCTTTCCCGTGATCCTCGCGGCCTGATCCAAGGTGCCCAGATATTGGTTGAACGCGACCACGCGGATCTCGGGTTTCAATGCGCCCGCCAGAATCTGGAAATGCCTGCTGCAGAGACTGTCGAGCCGGCGACGCTCGGCTTGATTTCGTGCGCCTGAAAATTGTCGGGCGAGACGTCCGATGTGCCGTGCTGCCGCACGATCGCCGTGCGCGCACGCAGGACAGGCACTGCTTGCCCCAAAGAACACCTGCTGCACTCGATCCTCGTGCATGTATTCTTCCGCCAGGAGTGGAATCACCCGGGGAATCGCATCACGGAATACATGGACGATCCCGCGAGTCAAACGCTCCTGAGACAGGAGGGTGGCCCCATGACGCGCGCAAAAGCCGAGGGTATCGGTAACCGCGTCGCGGGTTGCCGCAAAGCGGCGCGAGTCGCCGAATGCTCTCGCAAAATAATCAGCATCGCTATGCGCCAACGTCGCGCACACCGGACACGTGCGTTCCTCAAATTCGGAGTCGGTCCCGACCAACGCATTCACCCCACGACCAGGCAAATCCTTCTCCTTCCTTTCAAGCACACGGTCCCGTCCCTCCCGGAATCGGCCCATGAATCGCAATAGAACGGGTTGATCACGTCGCATTCGCGGCAGGCTCGCATTCGCGCAACCGATTCAAGTCGGCCTGCATCGCGGCGCTGTTGCCATCGCCGCGCGCGGAGGTCCGCGCCTCGAGTTGGGTCATCACCGGCGCGGCATGGGCGCGGAAGCTCTCCTTCAGTTCGGCAATGGCCTTGCGCAGCCATTGGCGCAGGCGCTGGCTGTACTCGTTGAGGTACTCCTCCAACGAGCTGCGCCATCGTCCCTGTAATTGTGTCCGCGCGATGTAAAGAAGCAACGGCGCCGGCAGCATCCAAAGCAAGTTCGCCGGACGAGGATTCATCTGCCAAATTGCGGACATCGTGTTGAGCAATGGTGCACCAGACGCCTTCGGCAAGGGCTCAGCGCCGATGTCAGATACAGCCAACGCCTGCCGACCTTGGCGCAAGGTCTCTTCAAGTTGCCGGCGCAGCACTTCCAGCACGTGCAGCACCTTGGCCGTGTGCATGGAGATCGTTCGTTTCACGGCAGCGCCGCACTTCTCAGTGGCCAGGTTTGGCGCTGTTCGCTTGCTCTGCCAAACTGCGACGACTTCGATTGCGGCGGCGTCGATCAGCGCCTCACGCAGACGCGGCAATTCGTCCACCAGGTCATCGGCGGCATGCTCTGCGGCCGCACACAGGGCTTCGGCCTTGCGCAATGCGATGATGGCCGACTCGACAATTTGCTCGGAGGGCGAGACGGTTTCCGGCAGCGGGCGCTTCAGGCGCGCTTCGAGCGTCCCCGCGACCGCATCCCGCAGCAGTCCGATTTTGCGTTTCAGCGAGATTGCCGCCTGCTCGCGATGGCGTTCCAGCAGTGGCTGCAGTGCTTGCTCGAACCATTCATCGCATAGGCTAGCGTCGGTGCCCACGACGCTCACCGGGTAGAGCGGCGGCGCCACGCCGAGTTGAAGCGCGAATTGCTCGCTGACGTAGTCAACGAAGCGCCGCCGATCCTCCGGTCTGAGCAGATCTACCTTGCTCACCAACACCATTGCCTGCGCGCCGGAGCGCAGAAGCATCTGCACCAGCACCAGATCTTCCTGGGTCAGCGCGCTACCGGCATCGATCAGCACCAGCCCCAGGTCGCAGCGCGGGAGGTAAGCCGTGGTTTCCGCCGCGCCGCTGCCCGCGAGCGATCCCAGTCCCGGGGTGTCGACCCAGGTGACGCCCTCGCGCAGCCGTGCCGCCGGCACTTCCACGACGACGCGCGTAACGTGCTTGCCATTGGCTGGATTCTGCTGTTCGGTGGAAAACTCTGCCAGCCGCGCCAGGGCCACTACGAGAGGCGGGCGCTGCGCAAATTCGATCGTTGCGCGCGAGACTTCGCCGAACTGGACCCGCGTGGGAACTGCGGTGACCGGCGTTACCCCGACCGGGAGAATCAGGGCGCCGAGCAGTCGGTTGAGGAGCGAGGACTTGCCGCAGCTGGTGCGGCCGAACACCCCGATCTCGAAGCGGTCGTGTTCGAGTCGGTCGAGCAGCATGCGCAGCGTGCCGCGTAACGCCACCAGACCATGCGCCGTGACAATGCGCTCCAATTCGCGCAACAGCGGCACCTCGTCGCGCGTCTGTTCGAGTTCTTGCAGGCGCGCCGCCAGATCTGCGTCGGAGCCCTGGACGAGATAGGACATGAGCCGCGCCAGCGCAGCGTTCAACTCGGCGGCGATGTCGTCGATTGCCTTGATGTCCGCATCGGAGAGCGAGCCGTAGCCAAGCAATTTTTTCGCTGTTATCTCGGCGACCGCGATCTGGGCGGAGGTGATGCGGGCTTGCGCGGCCCAAAGCGTACCGCATGCCGGCGCGGGCCGGGGCAGATCAAGGTCCGTGAGGACGCGGCCCAGCACCGCGCGTACACCCCCAATGTAATCGTCGATCACTCTGCGCTGCACCGGCGAGGCGTCCGGCATGTACTGCGCGAAAGGAGATGCGGCACCAGCGACGGCCAGGACGTGTCCGGCTTCGCCAAGCAGGTTGTCGACGTGGCATAAAGCGGCGAGCAGACAGCGCTTATGATTTTCGTTCATGAGCGCAAGCTCGCGACCAGCCGTGTGGGATTGAGCAGCAGCTCCGCTGTCGCCTCAGCGTCGGGTGCCGCCAGCCGCGCTGCGAGGAAAGCTTCCATCGCAGCGCGGGCGTTCCACGCGCGAACGCTTTCATGCCGCGGTACCCAACCGCTGTTCCAGCGCCTGGATTTTCGCCCGCGCCGCTGCGAGTTCCGCCTGGCGCGAAGCGGCTTCGCCTTCACCCTTCATCCGCAGCGCCCGCCCCTTTTCGATGGCGGCTTCGATGCCGGCGATGGTGGCTTCGATGCGCCCCAGCATCTCGCGGCGGAAGTCGCGCACGCTCTTCTTGATCCGTTCCTCGAAATCGTGCCGCAGCCGGCCCGACTGGATTTCCGCCAGGTCTGCCGCTCGCTTCCGGGCATGGCGCAGAATCAGGGAATGGCCGAGGGCGCCGGGCAGCATGGTCACCAGCGAGTCGGTCAACATGCGTAACGCTGGGGGTTCTTCCCAAAACTTGTAATAAAAACCGGAGGGGTTGCGCCACAGCGATCCGGCGCCAATGGCGGAGAACGGAATGGCAAACAGTTCTGCCGAATAGCGTAGCAGCTCATCCACGGTATCCTGGATGCGGCGCCAAAAGCGAGCACAGAGACTCTCGAAGACTTTGCCCGCCGCCGCGTCCTCCTCCGCGCGCCAAACGTCGTAACTGCGGCGCACTTCGAGGATCAGCCGCTCCTCCAGCCCCGCCTGCAATGCGGCGGAACCCTTGCCGCGCAATTCGCCGTACCAGGTATCCAGCGCGGCATCGAGCCGTGGCAGGAGTTCGCGCTTGAAGAATTCGAGGTCAGGTTCCACCCGCTCTTTAATCAGCTTGCGTCCGTCGGCTTCGAGCAGTGCGTCGAAATCGGATTTGGCCTGCAGGGTTTCGCGCTTCTTCGCCGCAAACGCCAGCAGATTCGCTTCCAATTCTTCCAGCGGCGTGGACAGCGCCCGCAATTCCAGCTCCACGGACAACCTGCCCTCGGCGAGCAGGCGCAGCAGGTTCGCGCGCACCGAGTTGCGCCACACCTCGCCCCCTTCTTCCAGAAGAAAGCGCTGCAGGGCGGCGTCGAACTCCGGGAAATGGCTACTGACCAGCAGCTCAGTGTTGTTTTCCGCGCGGGCCCGCAGGGCCAGCCGCGCCGAAACCGGAAATACCGGTACCGTGGCGCCCAAAGCCTGTTGCAGCGCCTGGGTCGCGAATGCGACGGATTCCGCCAGTTCCGCCTCACTCAGATAATCGGTCTTGTTGAGCAGACAGAAAACCTTGCCCGCATAGCGTCGGATTTCCGCGAGAAATTCCAATTCGATCGAGCTTACAGGCTGTTCCACGGAGGCTACGAAAATCACCGCATCGGCTTGCGGAAGATACTTGTAAGTGACTTCCGTGTTGTGCTGGTGTACCGAGCCGATGCCCGGCGTATCCACCAGTCGGATGCCGTCCGCGAGCCTCTGCGCGGGGAAGGTCACGGCTACTTCCAGTACGCCTTTGGCGTTTTTTGGATTGCCCCGCTCGGTCACGTAATCCGTCAGCGCATCCAGTGCCACCGCGCGGGTCTCGCCGCTATTAAAAGTAACGGCGGCGCCGGGTGTGTCGCCGTAGCGCAGCAGGGTTACCACCGAGGTCAAGGGCACTACGCCGGTGGGCAACAGGTCCGCTCCCACCAAGGCGTTGATCACGGTGCTCTTGCCGCGCTTGAACTCCCCGGCTACCACCAAGTTGAAGGCATGTTCCGCGAGCTTTGCCCGCAATGCCGCAAGCGGCTGGGCGGGAATTCCCGGAATGGTCGCCGCATCCTCGACGGCGGACAACAGCGTGTCGGTATTCGCCGCGTCGTTCATCAAGGCGCATCCTTATAAAGAGAAAGCAGTCCGCGCCAACCGCCGCACCAACCGGCAGCGCTAATCAGCGCTGCACGGTCTTGCGCGGTGTCGCTGCCTCTTTTCTCCCAGACGAACGATTCGCCGTAGCGCCGGATGTGTCGGGCAATCCATAACACCTGCGAACGGTTCGCGTCGAGCCAGTGCGCTGCGCCGCGTTCGATTGCGGCACACAAATGGGCTCGACAGCGAATGGGGGACGAATTGCGTTCACATGCGCCGCAAACGGTGTCGCGCCAAAACGCCCGTGTCTCGTCCATGAAGTCGCGTAGTTGCGAGATATCGCGTCCGACCTGCAGCCGGTCTCCGACAGTGAATCCCTGTGAATCCGGTCCCAGCCCCAGCGTACACATGTTGCAGGTTCCGCGCGTTCGCAGATGGTGCGCAAGTCGCCGTTCGACCAATGGGCCCGCGAGTTCGAATGCCGCCTGCGCGCGTTCCATCAGGTCGCCGTAGAGCACCGCCGGTCCGTGGAGATAGCCATGGCGAAAGGCAGCCTCGACGTTCAGCCACGCCAGCGTGTGCCGATCGCAAAAACCCCAGCTGCGGCGCAGACTCCAACGGACGTCGGGCTCCATGATGCTGCCCTGCATGAACCACCAGAGGAAATTGACCTCGCCGCTCGACAGCGTGTCGATCATGTTCTTCACCCTCGCGCATGCGCTCCATACCGCCACGCAGTCGGCGGTTGCATCCTCGACTGCAAACGCGGCGATTTCACGGTGTTCCCGCGCATGATTCATATTGCGTCGACTGATCCCCTGCCGCGGCCGTCGAAACCCAGCCCGATCATTCTGCGTTTCGCTCCGAAGCAACTCGCCCCGCGCCGGTCCTCTTTGCCGCGGTTCCGAATATCTCCTGATACAGGTCCGCGCCGTAACTCGTCTGCAATGGCTCGCCTTCGAGCAGCTTGAACGTGCGCTTGCCGTCGGCCCATCGTTCGGCGCGCAGGAAAATGGCATGACCCATTCTCTTCTCGAAAAGACCATGCGCAAATTCGTATAAATGCGTAACAAAAAACACCTTGACGTGTGCTTCCAGCAAGGCGCCGACGATCTGGCGCGCAATCTCGGAACCTTCGCGTTCGTTGGTCGCAGCGAAGGACTCGTTGAACAACAGCATCGAATGCTGAGTCAGCGCGTCGACGACGTCGCTCATCCGTTTGAGTTCTTCGTCGAATTTCCCGCTCTTCATGGTCGCGTCTTCCTCGCGCTTGTAGTGCGTGAAAAGCCCATGGCGCAGATCGGCACTGAATGACTCCGCCGCCACGTACATGCCGCACTGCATCATCAGCTGCGCCAGGCCGATGCTGCGCAGAAAGCTGGATTTGCCGCCCTGATTGGCGCCGGTGATGATCACGAGGTCCTTCCCGTCGGCGTCCAAGGCGTTGCCCACGACGCCCCGGTCCAGGCCGATGGCGAGGCACACGTCGTATAGTCCGACGCAGGCGTGACGGCGATCTCCGGGCGGCGCCGGAACGGGAAAGGACAGCGGAAGCCTCTTTCGGGCCAAATGTTTGTGCAGATTGACGCAGCCGGCATAAAACGCCAGCTCCGTCCGCAGCATGATGAAGAAGCTCAGGACATGGTCCGCGGACTGGGCGAGCGCATTCGCCACCAGATGAATGCCCCGGTCCCGCAGTTCCGACAACGCCCGGGCGCCGGCCTCGTCGCGCGGATGCAGGTGAAAGGTGTAGGATGGCGGCCCCCGATCGAATATCCGACGGAGCCAGCCCCGCTTCTTGGCCAGGGATTTGCGCAGCACGTAGTTGGCGCCTTCGTTGCCTTTTCCCAGTTCCGCGCTAATCAAGACGCCGTCGCGGAACTTCAGTTCGTTCAGATGATCCTGGATCCTGGCAAAATAATCGTCGGTCAGTTCCGCTTTGAGCATCGCAAAAAAGACTGCGAAACCCTGTGAGTCGAAATTGCCGGAGTGTTCGTCGGCAATGCGCCGCAGTTTTCTGAGCAGGCCGATGAACATCTGCATGAGACCGACCGCGCCATGCAGGATTCCGCCCGGGTAGCGGCTGAAGTATCCGTAGTAATGTTTCTTCTTGCCCTCGATCGACTCTAGCGCGATGTCGTAGATGCCGTTGACGATGGAAGCATTTCGCAGGCAGTCCTTGAGAATATCCTGACGGTAAACAATCGTTTCCAGGTCATCCTGCAGACCCGACAGGACGGCTTGCTTCGCCACCTGGAGCAGAAATTCATCACCGCGCGCCATGGCGCCGAACAAGGTATCCAATTCAAGGTCCTGGGTCAGCGCCGCCGCATTCGGCGGCAGAGTCCGCTTCAGGTCGAAGTCGCGGTCGCGATACATCAAGTGTGCTTTCATGACGCTAATCGCTCCCTCAGGCGCGCGCCAGTCAGCCGGTACTTTTCGGCAAGCGCCAGCGCATAGGAAAGTCCGTCCGCCGGCCTTCTCTCGATCCTGTAGGTGCGCAGCGTGGGATTGTCCGGCACTATCGTGGCGACAAGGCTGACGGTTTTGTCGTTCAGGGACGAGAGTTCGTCGAGGAAGGTGACGCAAACGCATAGCGCATCCAACTGCGATACCGTCTCCAGTACCTTTCCGCCCAGGTCGACAGCATCCTTAAGCGCCGTGGACGAAAAGATCTCGTTGATAACGATGACGCTGTCAGGCGTGGCCTGTTCGAGAATGCGATGAATCCTGATGAGATCGTCCTGCAGTTTCCCGCGAAGGGTGGTGATATCCTCCTCCCGCTCGAAATGAGTGAACAGGTGATCGTAGAGAAAAAGCTGGGCTTCCTGGCCCGGAACGGGGCAGCCCAGGCTTGCGAGATAGTGCAGCTGACCGAACGTTCGGGCGAACGTCGTCTTGCCGCCCTGGTTCGGGCCGCTCACGACGAGAATGCGCTCGTTCCCGCGAAGGACGAAGTCGTTGCAGACGATTGCCGAGTCTTCTCCGATAAGCTTTCTCGCGAGCGCCAGATCGAAACTTTCGCGGCTGCCAATGTTCTTCGCCTTGTTCAGGAGCTGCGGATAGCAGAATGCGAGTCCGGCGCGTTTGAAGGTTTCGGCGTACTCCAGATAGGCGAGGTAGAACTGAATCTCCCGGTCGAAATCGGTGATCGTCGTCTCGACATAGCCTGCATGTCTCGTGCAGTAATCGTCGAGCGCCTTGAATGGCGCTGGATTCAGCAGCGCGACCAGATCCAGTACCTGGGCTTCGATGTGGTTCATGCCGGGTGGCGGAAACTTGGCGCGGTAGTCCTCCACGGCGCCTTGCTTGAATTTCGCGAACGTATCTTCGACAGCGGCACTGTAGTCGATTTCGGACGCGTAGTGGCGCACCGTGACGCTGCTGTCCTTGATCAGTATGCAGTAACTGATCGCCGACAGGTCGGAGTTCAGCTGGTTCGCTTCTTGCGCCAGCATCGTGAACCGGCCAGACTTGACGTACTGGGCCAAGTGTTCCCGAAAAGCCAGCAGCCCGCGCGATGCCGGGGCGGTCTGGTTCAAATCGTGCAGCAGGTGTTCGATAGCCTCACAATAGATTTCAGCTGCGTTCAGGAACCACTTTTCCTTGTGGTATTTATGGTGGAGCTGCTCCGCTGCGGTCAGGTATTGCCGCATGGTCCGCATATTTTCCGAGAAGGACTTTATCGCCTGAAACAGGGCCGCGTTTTCGAGATCCCGCATGATCTGGTGGCGATATGCGATCGCAGCGAGATCGGTCAGATGAGTGTGGAACAAGGGCTTTAGATCGTATTCGTTTCGGCCGGCGCAGATCGCGTCTATGATCTGGTCGAGGTTCAAATCGCGGAAGAAGGCTGGCGCTTCGCGTGTTTCCCCCCCTTTGGCTCCGCCCGGTCTGTCGAACAGGATGCTGTGGAAATTCATTCGGAAAAGACTTGCTTACGGAAACCCCGGGCAATCGTTCCAAGGCGATGCCCTCGGCTGGATTCGCGGAACGGGCAGTCGGCTTTGCGATCGGGCATGACAGTTCCCTGGACTAATCGTGGTGCGATAGCCCGAGGATCTTCGGTGACGGGAATCCTGCTGCCTGCCATTTTGTTCCCTTCGGTCATCCCGGACAGGAACGTCGTTGCAATGCGCAGGCAAAAAGAAACCGCCAAGGTCGATGATCGATCTTCCACACCATCCGTGCCGAAATCCGGCACCTCGGTAGGCATCATCAGCCGCAAGGCGGTTATAGGAGGAATGCCATCTCCTGTTTCGTATTATAGGGCCGCTTCCGTTACACGGCAAGCCGAAGTTCAATCCCAAGCTCGATCCGTCTAAGCGCGAGCCTTGTGCCGACAGAGCATGGTGCGCAAGCATAGTGCGCATGCTTGCAACAGAATTTCGACTCCGTTAGACTGATTGGCACGGGAGATGGCATTCCTCCTGAGAATAACTGCCAATCCGGCTGATGATGCCTGTGGATTCCTCAGCGGAGGAAAAACGTGGGCGCCGATTCATCGCGATCAGTTAACCCGGCATTCGGTTCCATAGCGCGGCCACCCCGATGCGCGGCGCCCCTGCCGGACAACTGGGGCGCCTGTCCTTCGTTGCAGAGCCGTCGCGGCCCCGTCCGCCTGCGGCCCCGCTGAACTGATCTCCATGAGCAAGTCCAATGACTGTCCGTTTTGTTCGGGAGACGGCGCAATCATCAGCAAAGAGCTGGCGTACGCGCGCTTCGACAAATTTCCTGTCAACCCCGGCCATGTGCTGGTGATTCCACGGCGGCACGTATCCAGCTTCTTTGACACTTCGCAGTCCGAACGACTGGAAATGCTGAATCTGATCGACGACATGAAAGCGCTTCTCGACAGTCGGCATTCTCCCGACGGCTACAACATCGGTGTCAATATCGGCGAGACCTCGGGCCAAACGGTCATGCACGTTCACCTGCATTTGATTCCGCGCTACAAGGGCGATACGCCGAACCCGCGCGGCGGTGTCCGCGGCGTCGTTCCCTCCAGGCAGTCCTATTAGGAGAAGCAGATGGACACTGTCATTCGATCCGTACGCGCCCGCGAAATTCTCGACTCCCGCGGCAATCCCGCGGTCGAGATCGATGCGGCGCTTGCCGGGGGAGCCATTGCGCGCGCGTCGGCGAGACGCAGGAATGCCATTGACGGCGGCAGACGATGTATCAAAGCCTGAAGGGGTGAGCACCTTGCTGGACGTCGATATCCCGGGTTTCGCCCGGCTCCAGTTGAAGCACCTGGTGCTCGATTTCAACGGCACGCTTGCCGCGGATGGCATGCTGCTGCCCGGGGTGAAGGATCAGTTGGAGCGCCTATCGGGCGTTT
>Ga0335085_10006271_pt1 | contig 18829 bp, 17 predicted proteins | sample Lox_Sample_45_FD_206712 | JGI IMG/M metagenome (GOLD analysis project Ga0335085, IMG submission 206712) | Soil microbial communities from Loxahatchee National Wildlife Refuge, Florida, United States - Lox_Sample_4.5 | ecosystem: Environmental > Terrestrial > Soil > Wetlands | place: USA...
CTGGGGGGGGTGGGCCATAATTTTTTGGGGGCCCACCACGGGGGCAAAGGTGGACGAAGGGTAGCCGGAAACCTATTTCACGATATGGGAGAAGAAATCGACCAAATAAGGATTCTCCGAATGACAACCCCCGAAAATAACCGGGTCTTGCGGCCCTCCCAGCTTGCAGGTCAGGTATTTGACGCAGCAACAGACATCACCGCAGGTGTCCTTCATTCCGCAAATAGGACAAACATGGTTCTTCGAGGGGAAAATAAGTTTGGTGTGGGTAAAAACGGGTTCGAATAAGAAAAACAGGATTCCGCCCAGGATGAATAACTTTTTGAGAAATATTGGACAACCTTTCCCGAGTTCGGGAATTTTAGTTGGTGGGGCATCCGAATGTCGAACCGTGCTTCGCACTCACAGGGGAAGAAACCCCTGTGTACCCCTTTGAAATGCCTAAGGGGCTTCGCCCCTCAGACTCCCCGGTTCGAATCCAGGAAAATTATAAATTGGCGCACCCAGACATCGCCTGGGTACTACCATTTTTAACACTAACTCTTTTATGGAGAAAAGTGGTGGGGCATCCTGGATTCGAACCAGGGACCAAGGCATTATGAGTGCCCTGCTCTAACCGCTGAGCTAATGCCCCGTTTAAAACATCTCCCAAAAAGGCGTGAGTCCATGCCTCGTATAAGGGTCTTCCTATTTTACGGCAAGGATCGATTGGGAGGTTTTAGAAAGCCAGTTCCAGGCTTTGGAGGCGTTTTTTCATCTCCGCGATGACGGCCTTTTCCTCCGCCTCGTTGGCAGCCTCGAAAGTGACCGAAAAGCGCAGGTAACGGCCCACATCGTCCCACGGCACGGTGGAGATGAGGCAATTGTCGATGAGGAATTCGGAGAACTCCGTGGCGCTGTTGAAACTGCGCCCCTTGGCGCTTTTGGGCGCCTTCATATAAGTAAAAAAGCTCGCCTTGGGCTTATGGGCATCAAAGCCGATTTCCTTCAAAAGGGCGATGAGAAGGTTGAACCGGCGGGAATACTTCTCCGCTGTCTTGCGGGTGATTTCGGGATGGTCCAGGGCGAAGGCCGCGGCCTTCTGGATGGCGCGGAACTGGCCCGAATCGGTGTTGTCCTTGACGGTCCCATAGGCTTTGACGGCGTGGGCATCCCCCGCCAGGAAACCGATGCGCCAGCCCGTCATATTGTGGGACTTGGAAAGGGAGTGGATTTCCAACCCTATTTCCCTCGCCCCGTCGATGGAGAGGAAGCTGAGGGGCTCATAGCCGTCGTAGGTCAGGGCGCCGTAAGCCGCGTCGTTGACGACCAGGATATTGTTCTTCTTCGCGAATTCGACCGTCTTCTGGAAGAATTCCTTGGTGGCGACGGTCCCCGTCGGATTGTTGGGATAGTTGATGTAAAGCATCTTGGCCCGCTTGAGGATGTCGGCCGGGATGGCGGAATAGTCGGGGAAGAAGCCCTTCGATTCCTCCAGGGGCAGGTTATAGACCTCGCCGCCCAGGTATTTGCTGTAGGTGGCCGCCACCGGATAGCCAGGAACGGTCTGGAGAATGACGTCCCCCGGATTGATGAAGCAGATGGGCAGCATGGCCAGGATGGGTTTGGAGCCGATGCCGTGCAGGATATTGATATTGGGGTCCAGGTCCTTCACCTTGAAGACATTCGCCATATAACGGGCGGCGGCTTCCTGGAACTCGAGGATGCCGTTGTCGGCGTACCAGCGGTTTTCCAGTTTGCCGGCCTCCTCGCTGAGTTTGGCCACCACCGACGGGTCGGCGGCCCAGTCCGGCTCGCCTACGCCCACGTCGATGAGCTTCAGGTTGGGATTGGCCTTCTGGGCCCGGGCCTTGGCCCGCTTGATGATCTCGAATTTGTAGATGGCGGTGGATTTACCGAAATTCTTGCCGCCGAGCCTTTCGGCGATTTTGTCCTCAAAATAAGACATGGTTTTCCCCTAAAATTAAGTGAAATGGCACCCCAGGGAGCCTTAAAGGAAGCAGCATTATGAACAAATTTGGGGAAGAAATCTAATAGGAAAGGGGCCCGCAATAAAACCGGCGAAGGGCTACCAGTCCACATCCACGACGGCGTCGCCGTCCATGTCGACCCGGCCTTCTATGCCGTAATCGCTGATATAGGCATCTTCCATTTTAAGCGAGGTGATGGTGGTCTTCAGACGGGCGTGGCTCCCTAAGGGCCGGTTGAGGACCTTCGTCATCTCCAACTTCAATTTCTCCAGGTCCTGGCCCACGTTGATCACCGCTTCCTTCCTCAACTGCTCCTTCATGCCCGATCCCATGACGAAGGCCGCCACCTGCACCAGGAAATCGCTGGTTTTGATGTCAAAGTCCATGTCAGGGAAACTGATCAACTGCTTATCCTCATCGTAAACGGGGGTTCCCAGCAAATAGATGGTCAATTTGGCCGGCTGGCTGGAGAGATTGAGCACGGGCTGGTATTCCACGTCCGCTTCCACCACCATCTGTCCGCCCGACCCGTAAATATAGAGGTTGTCGATCTTGAGGTTGTGGTTGCCGCCTCCCGGAAGGGCCCTGTTCAGGATGCCGAACTTGGGGTCCACGAGCAGTTTATTGACCTCTTTAAAGCTGATGATGAGGTTTTGCTTGATGTGGAACCCCTCGGGGCCTTCTTTGTAATCCTTCAAGGGCGGCATTTGGGAGACCTGGACCTTTGGCTTGTTCCCAAAAATCACCTCGGGCTGGAAATCGAACTCAAAAACCGTCTCCAAGCGGGGTTCCTTGGGATCCGGTACCAAGCGGTAATCCCCTACGCTCAGGCTTTGGGGCTGGATATGCAGCCAGGTATCCTCGGCCACGCGAATCGGTTCCTGGAATTCCTTCCACATTTCCTTGGCCCTGTTCAGGATGTCCTTGGTCCGGTCCCTCAGGCCCTCATGGACCTTGCTGGTGCCCCGGCGCGCCAGGCGTTCGGCCTTCTTGCCGTCCTCTTCGGTGACGGAAGCCGTTGCCGTGTCACCTTCCAGGAAATCGGGGGCTTCCAAACGAAAGTCCTTGGTCCAACTCACGGCGGAAGAAAGATCGACTTTCAAATCCTTCTCCGCTTCCTGGACTACGGTCTCTGGCGCGCCGGCGCCTTTCGCCCTGAGCAAAGTCGAAGGGTTCGCCGGCTTGGAAGCCTTTTCCGGCAGGTTCCTGGCGTGGAGATGCACATGGGCGGTCAGGCTGTTGCCGTTGAATTCCCATTCCATCGGGTCCCACCAGACGGTGGCGCCCAGGCTCTTGGCTAAGGACTTTTCGGACTTACCGATGTCCGCCCTCACCGCTTCCGACAGGCGTTTTTCCACATCGGAGAGCTTGGGCAGGGGAATAACCACGGGAATGCGCAACCGGGAAGGAGGCGGGGGCGGCAAGGCGTGCCGGGGCGAGGGACGCACGGGAATCATGAGGGGGGATGTTGTGGCGCATCCACCGATCATGAGCGCCAGACCAACAGCCGCGAAAAGGAGCAATCTTTTGGAATTCATGGGGGGTATTCTACTTGGCCTTCGGGCCTTGGGCAATTTTCATGGCTTTCTTGCCGAACCAGGTGGATCCGGGTTTTCTCAGGTGCCGCATCACCTTCCCCACATTCCGTTGAAGGGCTTCGGTTCCCTTCAGGTGATTCAGGTAGCGGTTATATTCCTTTTGATGCGAGGGGCTCATCGCCTCGAAAATCGTCCTGGCTCTCCGGTCCTTCTTCAATTCCCGGGCCAAGGCCGGGTTCAGCGGCTCCACCCGGGGTTTGGTATCCAGGATTAATTTTACCCGGACCCGGTCCCCCACATCCTTCCAGATGGCTTTGCGCATGATACTGTGCAGGTAGAGCCGATGGTGTCGCCCGGAGGCAGCTTGGGTCCGTTTGGCGCCCAGGGGCATCAGGTTGGCCTTAAAGGGCTTCCCATCGAGAAGGACTTTCACGGGGACGACACCCTTTTTCCCTAAATTTTCTCCGGTCCCCAAAGGGGGATCCACATAGGGATTGATGCCTTCCTTTTGGATAACAGCCGAAAAAATAACCCGCTTCATTTTCCCCGGCTTTTCCATTCCGCGTAGCGGCGGCCCATCTGGGCCAAATGGCCGTCCAGGTGCCAGACGTTCAGGGCGACCAATTCCCCGAAACGGCGAACCCCGTATTCGGGATGTTTCACTTGGTGATTCCAAACCTTCGGGGGAAGGCGGCGGACAAGATCCGTGTTGGCTTTGCGCAGGAGGAGAATGAGGGCCTTGGCTTGTTGGGGATCGGCTTTCTTATAAAGAAGCCGGGCGCTCCATTTTTCCTGGTCGTAAGCCGAAACCGGATGGCCAGGCTCGGCGGCGGCGATACGCAGGCGCACATAGAGATGGGCCTCCTGGTCCGCCAAATGCCAAAGAACTTCCCTGATGCACCAGTTCTTGGGAGTCGTGGTGAAGTTCCACATTTGGACGGGGTATTTCTTCAGGGCTTTTTCAAGGCGGGCTCCGCCTTGGGCGAAGGTGGCGATTTGCCGTTGCCGATTCCATCCTTTAACCATTTCTTTCGTATAAGCCGGTCCTTTCAGGGCCCAACCGGGAAGTGTCGTGCTTTTTTCCATGGTTTTTCCTTTGAATGAATTTGGAAAAGCAGTTTAAACGAAAAAAGGCGGGCTTTTAAGCCCGCCTTTTAAAAAACACCCGAGGATGGATAAATTACCCCTGGTTGTAAACTCCCGCGAAAATTTTGGCGAATTCCTCGACCGGGGTCTTCCCCCGCTTCTCCCCGGTCAGCGGCTGGGTCGGGTGGAGCTTTCCTTCGTTTCCCGCCTTGTACATCTCGATCATCAGGTCCACGGTACCCGGTTTCATGCCGCTTCCCAGCATGCCTTTCTTTACGTCCTCCAGGGGAAACTGGACATAGGCCAAATCCGGTTTGCCGATGGCTTTCCCCAGGGCGGAAGTCACCTCCGAAAGGGTGTACTCCTTGGGACCCGTGAAATCCAAAACCTGGTGGCCCTTGAACTCAAGTCGATCCAACAGTTCCGCCGCCTTTTCCCCGATATCCTTGGTGGCGACGGTGGGCAAGGGGATATTCCCCGGGGTCGCCGAGCCGTTGATGCCATTGCCCTTGATCACCGGAATCGACCAAAATTGGTTTTCCATGAAGGAGCTGGGCCGCAGGTGGACAATGTGGACGTCCGAAAGCTTGTTCAAGCGCTGTTCCTGGCGGTACAACCCCGCGATAGGGCCGGTGCCGCTGGGAACTTCCGCCCCGATGGAACTGAGGTTCACGGCGCATTTCACGCCGGATTGGGTCAACGCCAGGACGATGGCTTCCCCGGCTTTGTCCTGGTAGCCGGAAAAGTCATCCGCCGCGTAGTTGGGGGGGGATCATGAGGAAGACACCGTCCGCGCCTTTAAAAGCGTCGGCCAAACCCTTGGCGTCGTCGAAAGCGGGCGAGAGGGTCTCGGCCCCTTTGTCTTTCAAGGCGGAAAGCTTTTTCTCGTCCCGGCCCAGGGCCCGCACTGCGTGGCCTTTTTCCAGAAGTTTTTCGGTAAGGACCTGCCCGATGTGGCCGGTGGCTCCCATGACGGCGTAGGTTTTCTTTGGCATTGATGTCTCCTTGGATTTGATCGGACCAATTTGAGGGGGAAAAGGGGATATATCAAGCCGGGTTTGGAAATAACTTCGTTACTATCCAGTAACCAAAGGGCGGGCAAATAAAAAAGGCGGACCCTTGAGGGGCCCGCCTTGGCGTTAACAAGAGGTTAATCCAAATAACCTTTTAGTTTCCGGCTGCGCGACGGGTGGCGCAGTTTCCGCAGCGCCTTCGCCTCGATCTGCCGGACGCGCTCGCGGGTCACCTTGAAGGTGTTGCCGACTTCCTCAAGAGTGTGGGGGTAGCCGTCGTTCAAGCCGAAGCGCAGGCGAAGAACCTCCGCCTCCCTCTCCTTGAGAGTGCCCAGCACCTTGGAAATCTGTTCCTGCAGGAGCACGAAGGCCGCGGCGTTGGCGGGCGAAATGACGTCCTTATCCTCGATGAAGTCGCCCAAATGGCTGTCCTTCTCCTCGCCGATGGGGGTTTCCAGCGAGATGGGCTCCTGGGCGATCTTGAGGATGGCCCGGACCTTCTCCACCGGCATCTCCAGCCGCTCGGCGATCTCGTCGGCCATGGGTTCCCGGCCCAGTTCCTGCACGAGGTCGCGGGAAACCTTGATGGACTTGTTGATGGTTTCGATCATGTGCACCGGGATGCGGATGGTGCGGGCCTGGTCCGCGATGGCGCGGGTGATGGCCTGGCGAATCCACCAGGTGGCGTAGGTGGAAAATTTGTAACCCCGGCGGTACTCGAACTTCTCGACCGCGCGCATCAGGCCGATATTGCCTTCCTGGATAAGGTCGAGGAAGGGCAGGCCGCGGTTGGTGTACTTTTTGGCGATGGAAATGACCAAGCGCAGGTTGGCTTCCACCAGTTCCATGCGGGCCTGGTAGGCCTCCCGCTCGCCCACCCGGATGTTGCGCATGAGGACCTTCATGTGGTCGCGCCCGGCCATCGAGTCCTTTTCCAGCTTCTTGATATTGCGGCGCGACTCGTCCCACAGGCGGGTGGCCTTCAGGAAGTCCTCGCCCTTGAGGACGCTTTTCTTTTCCAGCGGTTTGAGGTCCACGTGGGCGCCGTGCTTGAGGAGGCTGGGCAGCTTGATATAGGCCTCAGGGGTGAGCTTCATCTGCTTTTCCTGCACGTGCATCACGTGTTCCTGCTCTTCGATATTCTCGCCCTGCTCCCGCATGCGGCCGATCAGGCGCTCCTTCACCTTCTTCTGGAACTGGCAGTCCTTCACCAGCCAGATGAGGTCGATGAGCTTGGTGTCCAGCTGTTCGGCCAGCTGCTTGCGCTTGTCCACGGGCACGGACTTGAGGCCCACCTTGTGCTGCAGGGCCTTGATCTGGCGCTCCATGGTCTTGAGCTTGGCGTGGTTCTTCCGGATCTTGGTCAAGATCTGCTTTTCCGGAATGGAGGGCATCTCGGCATAGGGGTCCAGGTCGATGGTTTCCTGGAGCGTCTTCTTTCTCTTCAGGATGTCGGTGAAAAGGTCGTGCAACAACTGGAAGCCCAGGGCGGACCCCAGGACCGCTTTCTCCACCTTGAACTCGCCAGCCTCGATGCGCTTGGCGATGGAGATTTCCTCCTCGCGGGTCAGCAGGGGGATGCGGCCCATCTCGTGCAGGTACATCTTGACCGGGTCGCCCATGCGGGTTTCCACGCCGGCGGTCTCGAAGGTCTTCTCGAATTCCTCGCCCTCGTCCTCATCCTCGTCCTTGACGATGGCGCCGGGAGCCTCGGCCCCCGCTTCCTTGTCCTCGTCCGGGATGGTGGCGGCCTTCTCTTCCTGGTCGACGATCTTGATGTCGTTCTCGCCCAGCATCAAAAGGATATCGTCGATTTCCTCGGAGGAGACGACCTCGTCGGGCAGGATGTCGTTCACCTGTTTATAGGTGATGTAACCTTTCTCTTTGCCGACCTCGAGGATTTTCGTGACGTGTTCTTTTGCTTTAGCTGCTGGCTTCATTTCGTTTCCACCTCTTGAGAAGATTGCCGCTTCAGCAGATGGTACTGCTGGGCCAACGACAGGGCCTGTTCCGCTTCCCCGGCTTTCTCAGCTTCCACCTGCCGGGACTTCAATTCCGCCAATTGGTTCCTCAAATGCCGTTTCTTGAGCGCCGCGGCCAGGTCGATCAGCATGGCCTCGCGGTGCTTCTTTTCCGTTTGGTTCTCGATGCGCAGGAAGGAAGGCTCCAGCTCGGGAACCTGGTTCAATTCCCCCGCCTTCATTTCCCCCGCGCTAAGCTTCTCGAACAATTGCCGGAAGTTTTCCTTATGGAAAACCTCGGGCGACAGTTCATTGACGGCCCAGGGAACGAATTCCCCGTTTTCCTCCACCAAAAGGGCCAAAAAATCCGCTTCAATCGGCGGCTCGTTCGCCCCCGGTTCTTTTTTAGAAACAGGCGTCCCTTCGCCTTTCGCATTCTTCTGCTCAGGCGCCGGACGGCGGAAGCCTTTCTTGCGCTCCGAATTGATAATCGTCAATAGGTCCCGGTTATCCAGCCCCAATTCGGACTCGATGGCCGCGCAGGCCGCCTGCACCGAAACCTCGTCCGGGATCTGCAGGATCATCGGCGCGAAACCCTGCAGGGCCCTCATCCGCTCTTCCACGGGCGTCCCCTGGAACTTCTTTTTCAGGGACTGGGCCCACCAGCGGAAAAAGTCCGGGGATTTTTGCAGCAGCCCCTCGAACTCTTCCTTCGAATGCTTGTTTAAATACTCGTCCGGGTCCTTCGCGTCCGGCATCACCAGCACCCGGATATTCAACCCGGCCTGGATCAGCGGCTCGAACCCCCTCAAGACCGCCGCCTGCCCGGCCGCGTCGGCGTCGTAAGAGAAGACCACTTCCTTCGTATAACGCGCCAAGACCCGTCCATGTTGGGACGTCAGGGCGGTGCCCAATGTGGCGACAGCATTCTCAAAGCCGAAATGATGGAGGGCCAAAGCGTCAAAATAACCTTCCACCACCAGCACAGAACCCCGCTGTCGAATGGCCTCCCGGGCCATGTCCAGCAGGTAAAGGCATTCACTTTTCTTGAAAAGTAATGTTTCGGGAGAATTGAGGTATTTGGGTCCCGATTCGTCGCTTAACGTCCTGCCGCCAAAGGCGATGATTTTATCATAGTTATTTCGGACCGGGAAGATCAGGCGGTTCCTAAATTTATCGTAATAGGTGTTTTTTTCCTCGTTATGGACCAATAATCCGGCGGATAAAAGCTCCTCCTGGGAAAAACCCGCCTTTTGAGCCGCGTTTTTAAGGGAATCCCACCCCGGGGGAGCAAAACCGATCAGGTATTTGAGGGCATCTTCCTTTGTAAAACCTCGGCTTTTGAAATAATCCCGGGCCGCCTGGCCGTCGGCGGAAAGTAGGCATTGGTGGAAAAACTTGCCGGCGAACTCGTTGAGTTCCAGCATCCGTTCCCTTGCCCGGTCGGCTTGTTGGTCCCTTTCGCTTTCCTGGGGCTTGGGAAGATCCACGCCGGCCTTCCCGGCCAGCAGGCGCAGGGCTTCAGGAAAGGGCATGGTTTCCTTTTCCATGATGAAGGTGATGACGTTGCCGCCCTTGCCACAGCCGAAACAATGGAAACTGTTGCGACCCGGCGACACCATGAAGCTGGGGGATTTCTCGCTGTGGAAGGGACAAAGGCCCTTGTAGCTGGATCCGGCCTTTTTAAGGGGCACGTATTCGCCGATGACCGACACGATGTCGGTGGCGTCCTTGACCCGCTGGATGATGTCATCGGAATATTTCAAAAACTAAACCCCTGAATCTACTTTTTGAATTTTATCACCGTCACACCGGCCCCACCTTGGGCTGGCTCGGCCATCGTGAATTCCACATTCGGATGGGCGCCGGGCAGGTGCTTATGGATGGCTTCCTTCAAGGCCCCCGTGCCTTTCCCATGAATAATACGCACAAAAGGAAGGTTGACCAGGAGGGCGTCATCCAGGAATTTGTCCAGCATGGGCAGGGCCTGATCCACCATTTTGCCGCGTAAATCCAGCTCCAATTTGCCCTTATCGTCCAAAGCCTTGGCGCTTAAAACACCGGTGGTTTGGGGCCTGGCGACCGGTTTGGGGACCGTGGTGACTCGCCCCAAATCGGAATACTTGCAGGACAGCTTCATGCCGTTCTCCATCAGGATGACGGCCTCGCCCTTTTCCTCGTCGGCGGACAAGATTTTCACGTCGGAATTACCCGGCTTGAAGAAAACCGCGTCGCCTTCCTTCAATTCACCCACCTCGACGATCACCCTGGCCGGGGCCGGTTTGATGTTCCGGAGCTTTTGGTTCACTTCCCTTTTCGCGGCGTTGATCCTTTCCGGGTTGATCACCTTGCCGCTTGGGGTTTCGACCCCCTGGATCAGGTGTTCCATCTTGCGGCGGGTATTCTTGAGCAGGCCCTCGGCCTCGACCTGGGCTTCCTTTTTGATGCGCCGAGCCTCGTCCTTCATCTGGCGCCGGGCGGTCATGAGCTCCTGTTCCACCTTCCTGGCGTTATCCCGGATTTTTTCCGCTTCCTGCCGGGCGATCTGGGCTGCCTGCTTTTCCTGCCCCAACTTGGTGAGCATTTCGGAAAGGTCGGCTTCGCCCTGGGGCAAGTGGGATTTGGCTTTCTCCAAAACCTCCTCAGGGAAGCCGAACTGCCGGGCCAGGGTCAGGGCGTAGGACTGGCCGGGGATTCCGGAAACCAGGCGGAAGGTCGGTTTGCCCGTTTGTTCGTCAAAAACCATGGCCGCGTTGGCCATGCCCTTCTCTTCCTGGGTCAGCAGCTTCAAAAGGGGCTGGTGGGTATTGGCCATGACCGTAGCGCCCTTTTCCCGGAAGCTTTCCAGGCAGGCGATGCCCAAAGCTCCGCCTTCGCGCGGGTCCGTGCCCGCGCCCAGCTCGTCCAGGAGAAAGAGGGTCTCGGGGCCGGAATAATCCATCATGCGCTTGAGAGCCTTGAGTTTGGCCGCATAGGTGCTCAGGTGGTCGGAGAGGCTTTGGCCGTCCCCCAAATCCGAATCGAAATGGGAAAAACGGGGAATGGAGCTTTCACTTGAGGCCAAAACCGGTAAGCCGGCCTGGGCCATGACGCAAGCGAGCCCCAGGGTCTTCAAAGCTACCGTCTTACCCCCTGCATTGGGACCGGAAACCAGGATGACCCGCACTTCGCCCACGAACTCGGCATCCAGTGGGATTACTTTTTCCCGGAACTTGTCCCGGTTTTCCAAGGCCAAAAGGGGGTGCCGGGCCCCCTTGAGCGACAAACCTTGGCCGGAGTTGGGCGGGAAAAATTGGCCGTCGTAGCGGGAGGCGAAGGTGGCCAAAACACCGTGGCTGTCCACCTCGGCACAGGCGATCAGGGCGGCTTCCAGCAGGTCGCCGGAAGACAGCACCGCCTGGGTGGTCTCGCGGAGGATCTTCCGGACTTCCTCATCCTCCCTCAAGAGCGCTTCCTTGACCCGGTTGTTGCTTTCCACGATCTCGCGCGGTTCGATGAAAAGGGTCGCGCCGGATGCCGACATGCCGTGGACAAAACCGGGCACTTGGCTCTGGTGGTCCCTTTTGACGGGCACTACCAGCCGGCCTTCCCTCTCGGTGACGATCTTTTCCTGGAGCGCGTCGGCCGGGCCATCTTTTTGGAGGAAAGCTTGGTAGAAATTCTGGACTTCGGCCCGGAGGGCCTTGATCTGGTCCCGGGCGCTTTTGAGTTCGGGTGAGGCCGTGTCCAGCACTTCCCCCTTGTCGGAAACGACCGACTTAAGTTTTTCCAGCAGTTCGGGCAAGGCATGAAGCCGCCCCAGCCATTCCTGGAAAACAGCCGGCGATTCCCCTTCCGGGGTCAGGTATTGGCGCAACCGCACGACTTGGTCCAGGAATATCGCCAGGGAGGCCAGTTCCCTTGACGAGAAAACCTCCCCCTTGGAACGCGCCCTTTCGAATGCCTCGACGAAATATTGGGAATCTGGAATGGTGGGGTCGCCCACTTTTAAAAGATGCTTTTCGAGCTCCCGTGTTTTGGAAAGCCGGTTTTCAATCAGGCTCGGATCGGGGAGGGGGCCAAAAGCCTTCAGGTAATCCCGGCCCGCCGGCGTTTGGCAATGGCCGGCCAGCTCCGACAGGAGCTTAGGATATTCAACGGCCCGCAAGAAGTTTTCAACGATTTCGTTTTTCAAGTGAACCTCTTTTAAGTTTCTTTTTCATCCCCGGCGAAGGCCGGTCCGCGCCGGGCTTCACCGAAATGTAAGGATTCCCCTTCAAATAAAACCGCAGCGGCAGTCCGGAGCCTTCCGTGATTCCAATGCGGGTCGTAACCCCGACCGTCTCTTTCCGTTGGGCCTTTTGCAGATAAACCGGCCTCTTCCAAAGCTGTATACCGTTGTGTTGCTTGGTGATTCCCATGGCCTGTACCAGCTTGCCCGGCCCATTGGTAAGTCCCCGGTCGTCCGCATCCAACCGGCCACGGCGCTTGGCCATGAGTCCGGCGCCCTCCACCGGCTCCAAAGCGCGGATCAAAACCGCGCCGGGCGTTCCCTCGGTTTCGGTGACGACGTTGAAAAGGAAGTGGTTGCCATAGCAGAAATAAACATAGGCGTAGCCGGCGGGGCCAAACATGACTTGGTTACGGGGGGTTTTGCCCAGGGCGGCGTGGCAAGCCGGGTCATTCTTGGGGAGATAGGCTTCAACTTCAACGATTCGGCCAGAGGAAATGCCTTGGGGGGTCTGGTGGACCAGAACCTGGCCCAGAAGGTCTTTGGCCACCTGGCGGGTGGGACGGGAATAAAAAGATTGGGATAAGATCATCACATCGCTCGCAGGGACGGTCTTATTCAGAACCAACCCGGTGTTTTCCCCCGTCGGCCTAAAGGCCTCCGGAGTTTCAAGTTCGAAGTGAGGAGTTAGGAGTTCACCCCCCTCGACCTCGAACACGGCTTACAACTCCTAACTTCTAACTCCCAATTCCTAACTTCATTTCAGCCGAGTTTTCCTTTAACGAGGCTGGAAACCTTGCCCATATCGGCCCGGCCCTTGATCTTCGGGGTCAAGGCGCCCATCACCTTGCCCATGTCCTTGGGACCCGCGGCCCCGGTGGACTTGATGGCTTCCTCCACCAACTGGACCAGTTCCTCGTCACTCAGGGAGGCGGGCAGGTATTTCTCGATCAAAGCCAATTCGGCTTTTTCCTTCGCCGCCATGTCGGCACGGCCGCCTTTCTCAAACCCCTCAATGGACTCCTTGCGCTGTTTGGCCTGCTTGGAAAGCACATCGACAACCTCCTCGTCCTTGATCTCCCGTTTCAAATCCACTTCTTTGTATTTAATGGCGGACTTAAGCATGCGAAGCGCCGAGGTGGCGGCTTCGTCCTTGGATTTCATGGCGGTAATCAGATCGGCGTTGATCTTGTCGAAAAGGGGTGAGGCGCTCATGGTTCCTCCGGAAGTGGGTGAATATGGAAGGGGCGGAAACAAAAGAAGCCCGCGCCTTTTAAAGCACGGGCTTCCGGCGGCTTAAAACTATTCGCGGCTGAACTTCATCTGGCGGCGGCGCGCCTTCTTGCGGGCGGCGGCTTCGCGCTTTTTGCGGCGCTCGCTGGGCTTCTCATAGAACTCGCGCTTCTTCATTTCCGAGATCAGCCCCGAGTTCTGGACAACCTTCTTGAAACGCTTAAGGGCGTTCTCAATCGGCTCGTTTTCTTCCAATCGGACTTCGACCACTGTGGTCACTCTCCCCTCTATGGGTGGAATAGGAAAACCCTGAAAACCTTCATTCGCTTCAGGGAGGAGGAGTGTAATGCTTCCAATAGGGGCCGTCAAGTGACGGAAAAACCATATTTAGAAGGTTTTGGGGACAAAGGCCACTATAGGCGGGTGTTTTGGCGGAACAGTTTCAGCCCGGGGGCCAGGTCATGAACCGGCCGCCCAAAAGGTGCAGGTGCAGGTGATAGACCGTCTGCCCGCCGTTGTCGCCGTTGTTGATGACAAGGCGGTAGCCTTCCCTTAGGTTGAGCTGCTTCGCCACTTGGATGGCCCGTTCCGTCAGGAGGGAAACCAGGTGGTCGCCCGAAGGGATATCCTCAATCGTCTCGATGTGGGTTTTTGGAATGATAAGGACGTGGGTAGGTGCCGCCGGATGGATGTCGGTGAAGGCCAGCACCTGGTCGTCCTCGTGAACCTTGTTGGAGGGAATCTCCCCACGAATGATCTTGCAGAATACGCAGTGGTCGCCCATGCCAACCCTCCTTTTATATTCCGCGCCGGAAACAGCGTGGAAAACGGAGGTTGGTATAGTACCGATTTCGATATTTCCTTTTTTGAAAGGAAAATCGGCACATGGGCCGCCCCCCAATTGGCTTGTCAGCTTTTACCGACGCCCCTACTATACAACGCCGCAGGCCGGTTTGCCTTTCCAAAATCCCGTGATCCGGAAATAGGCCGTTTATGAATCCCAACCTTCATCGAACCGGTTTCATCCTGGGAGTCTTTCTCCTGGCGGTCTCCGGCGCCCAAGCCGGGAATTTTTCCCTGGAACTGATGACCGGCACCGCCTACAACTTCCCCACCCCTTTGGTGGTCCACCAGGCCGGTTACCCGGATATCCAGCTGACCGCCCAATACGACACCGAACCCTTCAGCCCCTATACCCCCTATTACGCCTGGCGGATATCCCTTTGGGACCGGGACCAGGCCTGGGAATTCGAGCAGATCCACCACCGCCTTTTCCTCACCAATCCTCCCCCGGAGATTCAGGATTTTTCCATCCACTACGGCTACAGTTTTTTCTTTTTCGGCCATGCCTGGAAAACCGGGGATTACATCCTTCACTTGGACATCGGGCCCGTTATCACGAGTCCTGAAAATGTCGTGCGGGGCCAGGGGTTTCAGACCTACAACAAGGGGCTTCTGGATTCGGGTTATTATCTTTCCGGGTTGGGAATTCAAACGGCCCTTAGCCGAAATTTTAACGTTTGGGATTCGGTTTTCGTCGTGGGCGATATCGGCCTGATAGGCGGCTGGGCCTGGTGGGTGCCGATCTCCAACGGATCGGCGGATGTTCCCACCCTGGGCCTGCACTTCCATATTGGAACGGGCTTGGGGTTCTAACTTTTGAACAGATAAACCGTCATGTCTTCCGGCAGGTAACCGGTGACGATCTTGTAGTTTCCGCCGGACCAAAGCGCCGCCTTTCGCCCCAATTCCCCCGAGGTGGTATAAAAAAGCTCCTCGTCCAGCCATCCTATTTCCCGGTTGAGCATGGTAAAAGCCATGCCGAGTCGGGAGGCGGCTAGGGCCTGCCTTACCATGGCCTCGATCCAGGCCCAGTTGTCTTTAATCTTGTGGTTGAAGACTCCGTTCACGAAAACATAGTCCCATTTTTCCCGGGGCGGGTTCCGGAGGATGTCGCGCTTCTCGAAACGCGCCCCGGGGAACCGCGCCCGGGCCCGGTTGACCATGAAATCCAGGATGTCGATGCCGGTATAATCCCCCTTCCAACCCGTCCCCTTGAGGTAACCGTAAAAACAACCCAGGCCGCAGCCCAGGTCGAGGAGGCTTTTGCCCTGGAGGTCGCCGATGCCCGTCAGGGCCTGGAACCGCAGTTCCTGGTTGCGGCGGGATCGCCAGCCGGCCTTGTTTTCGGGAAGATCGTATTTCCAGGAGCGCAGAAGGTAAAAAAGGCGGAGATGAAGCCGCTCGTAAAGGCTGAGGGAGCCGGCCAAGGTCAGACCCATTCGGCGCAAGCGGCGCCTTGGCTGGTGCCGGTAACGGCCACCAGGACTTCCTTGCCGAGCCATCCCTCCCGTTCGGGAAAAACCACGCGAAGCCCCTCGTCCGTCAACCCCGCTTGTCGGCCCTGACCGTGCCTCTCCACAATGACGCGATACTCCCCGCCCCGGGCCCTTTGGACGGACCGGGCCAGGCATTCCCTTTTCAAGTCCCATAGCCGGTCCATCCGTTCCCGGATGGCCGAAGCGGGAACCTTCGGCTTCAAGGCCGCTCCGGGAGTGTCCGGCCGGTCCGAATAAGGAAAAGGGTGGAAATCCACAAAACCGAATTCCCGGATGCGCTCGAGCGTATTCCGAAAAGCTTCGTCCGTTTCGCCGGGGAACCCGGCGATGATATCGGAAGTCAGTCCCACCTGTGGAGCGGCCCGCCGGATCTTTTCGACCGTCTGGCGGTAATGGTCCAGGCTGTAGGGCCGCCGCATGGCCCGCAAAACCCCTTCGTCCCCGCTTTGCAGGGGCAGGTGCAGGTGAGCGCAAAGCCCGGACCCCGATTGCCACAAGGGTAGGAGGGAATCCTCAAAATCCGCCACCGCGTAGGACGACAGCCGAACCCGCCGGATGCCGGGGATGGCCAAAAGTTTTTCAATGACCGGGGCAAGCCGGGGTTCCCCAGCCTTCAATCCCCAATCCCTTCCATAAGACGAAAGTTGGATGCCGGCGAGGACCAGTTCCTTCACGCCGTTCTGGGCCAGCCGCTTCCCTTCTTCGACGATCTCAAGGCCCGGCCTCGAAACCATTTCGCCCCGCACCCGGGGAATCAGGCAGAAGGAGCATCCGAAGTTGCAACCGTCCTGGACCTTGACCGTGGCCCGCTGGTGGCCGTCAAAGCGGGTGATGCCGCCGATCCAAGGATCAGGGGAAAAGTTTAAAGGCGGAAAAGCGTGAACGTTTTTTGAATCGGCGTGGTCGGCCGAAAATCTTCGGGCTATTTCCTCAATTAAACGGGACTTTTTATCATTTCCCACCACCAGGTCTACGCCGGCCAAAGCCGCCATTTCTTGGGGCCGGTCCTGGGCCAGGCAGCCGGTGACCACGATGAAGGAGTCAGGGTTTTTCGCCTTGGCCCGGCGCACCAACAAGCGCCCCTCCGCGTCGGCCGCGGCAGTGACCGTGCAGGTATTGATGACGTAGATGTCCGCGGATTCGTCGAAGGGAACGGACTGGAAGGCGGCCCTTTCCACCTGCTCCTTCATGGCCTGTCCGTCATACTGGTTGACCCGGCAGCCCAGCGTCGTGAAGGCGATTTTAGTTGGAGGATTTGTTTTCATCGGAACTTGGTTTAGCTTCTTTGGGGGTTGAAAGCAAGAAGATGTCCATCGGCGCGTAAACCGCCAAGCGGTAGGAATAGGCCGTGGCTTGGTCGATGAGATGCACGCGGAATTCAGCCTCGAACAGGGCGTCTCCTTCCAGGGGAAAATCCCGTTTCGCGCCCAGCTCAAAATAAGTCCTATTGTCCGCTACAAAAGGATGGATTTGGTCCACCGTGGTCGAGTCCATCGAGCTATAGGAGGCGTAGTTGGCGTCCCCTTCCGCGGTATAAAAATCCTTTCCAACCCAGCCGATTCCGAACAGTTGAAGGAAGCCGTCCGGGGCGACGGTGGTTTTCAAATAACCCCCGCCTCCATACTGGGTGTTTCGGGTGCTGTCCCCTTCCAAAAGTCCGCTCATGACCCCAAAAACGTCAAACCGGGTGGCACCCAGGAATCCGGGTAATTTCCAGCGGAAACCTAAGGCTGGGACCCAGTTGTTGACGATGCCGCCGGTGGTGTAAAGCTGTCCGCCGTCATGGAATCCGTGTAGCTCTTCCTCGAACAGGAAGTTGCCATCGATGGGTTCCTGCCAAACGCCGCCATAATCCATTTGTTCGGGCTCGGAAGGGGTGTTGAGCTGGTGCCAATTGAGGAACACATTGGTCTTGAAAGCCGGATTGTCCTGGATCCACTGGATGCCGTATTCGATTGGGCGTGTGAATTCGAGGAAGGTCACTTCCAAAGGTTCGATAAACCCGTGGCGGTTCGCGGCGTCGAGAGTCCCCATGATCAGCCGGGTGCCGCCTTCCCGGTACTCAAAGGAAAGGATGGGCTTCACATCCACGAAGGGATCGACGTCGCTGGTGCTGCGGAAGTCGCCGAAGAGGCCGGCGGACAGGAAGGCCCTTTGCCCGAGGGCGGCCTCAAGCCGGCTTTGGCCCTGCTGGCCCAGGAGGGTCTCACCCGTGCGGTAGGGTTCGAAAAATTCCGTATTGTCGCCATAGAAGGTGAAAGAATTTCTCCAGGTAATATCCGCCGCCTGGGCCCTGCAGGACAGCACGGCTCCAAGGGCCATAATCAGTAGAATCGGTTGGTTTAAACGGATCATCTTGCCCCCAAAAACAAAACGGGCCCCAAAGGGCCCGTTAAAAGATATCGGTAAAAAAATTTCTTAGAACGAGAAGGTCAGGTCCAGACCGCCTTCAAGCCCGCTGAAATCCAGGTCCAGGGCCTTGGTGGGATCCCCCGCGGGAAGATTCGAAATACCCGCGGGCGTTTTGGAACCGGCTGTACCAACCGCTCCGGTATTGGTGTCGATCAGCAGGGTGTTGCCGCCATTCTGGAAATTCGTCGCGTCCAGGTAACGGTAGCCGATATAGGGCCCCACGGCAATTCCCTTGCCCAGTGAGAAATCCACCCCCAGGATCGCTTGGGCGTTAAAGGCCAGGGCGCCATAGGTCCCGCTGCTGGAATCCTGTCCCATAGGGTTGGTTCCGGTCGAGTCGTATTCTTGCTTGCTGAAGGTCATGCTGATCGGCGAAATACCGCCGCTTAACCCTAGGTAACCCTTAGCCCCTTTATCCCCGAAGAGGAGCTTGAGCCCCAAATCGGTGGTGATAATGGTGGTGTTGAAAGTGTATTTCCAAACATCGGGTGAATTGCCGGGTGGCACAGGGTAGCCGGGGTTGTATTCATAGGTCGTATAGGCCAAGTTGCCCACGGGGAAATAGCCGATGGCGAGGTTGATCTCGAAATTATCGCCCAATTGGACGAAGGGCTCCAACTCGGGCAGGGCCACGATATTGGGGGTCACGCCGCTTAAGGAGACGCTGCCCGCCTTGACAACGCTGGTCTTGATGTCGCTGGGGTCGGCGAAGATGTCTTCAATCCCGCCCAGCAGATGGAAGCCAAAGGCCACTTGGCCGCCCTTACCGCCGGCGGAAGTACCGCCCGCCACGGCTGTACCCGTGTATTTGGCCGCCTGGTCGTCCACCCATTGCTGGTCATCCGGGGAAAGGGAGGCCTTGACGCGGTCCGCATAGGCCTTGATGGAGGCATTGGGCTGCTTGGCATTGGCGATAGCGAAATAAAGGGCCGCATTTTTGGCATTGCCCATCATGTAATAGGAATAGCCGGCATAATAATAAGGACGGTAATCGCTCGGGTTTTGCTGGATGGCCCCGTTGAAATACTGGATAGCCTGGGCATATTGCCGGCGTTGGAAGAGCGTAT
>Ga0335085_10006272_pt1 | contig 18826 bp, 12 predicted proteins | sample Lox_Sample_45_FD_206712 | JGI IMG/M metagenome (GOLD analysis project Ga0335085, IMG submission 206712) | Soil microbial communities from Loxahatchee National Wildlife Refuge, Florida, United States - Lox_Sample_4.5 | ecosystem: Environmental > Terrestrial > Soil > Wetlands | place: USA...
ACGCATGATCTGCGCATGCGCTTCCAGATCGGCCACACGCCTCAGGTCGAACGCACGCGCGTTCCCGTCGGCAAAGGCGTTGTCGGCCAGGTTGCGCTCACCCGCCAGCCCATCCTGCTCAACGACGTTTCCACGGCCGACTACTACATCAACGCGAATCCCGACGTGCGCTCGGAACTGACCGTTCCCTTGATCGCCAAGAACCGCCTCATCGGCATCATGGATCTCGAGAGCGAGCAGCCAGGCTTCTTCCGCCCCGAGCATCTCCACGTCCTCACCCTGACCGCGTCGCGCATTGCGCAGGCGATTGAGAACGCGCGCCTCTACGCCCGCGTCTCCCGCCAGGCGCAGACCCTCCAAGTCCTCAACGAGATTGCCGTCGAGCTCGCCTCCATCCTCGATCTCAATCCCCTGCTCGAGCGCGTCGGCCAGCTCCTGCGCCGCCTCATCGACTATCAGATGTTCACCATCATGCTGCTCGATGAAAAAGGCGAGACCCTCATCACCCGTTACGCATGGCGTTTCGGCTATGTGCATGCGCCCATTCGCCGCGTGCCGATCTCGAGCGGCCTGGTCGGTGCGGCAGTCCGCGAGTGGCGTCCCATCAACGTCCCCGACGTTGCGAAAGATCCGCGCTACCTGCCGATGAACCCCGAGACTCGCTCGGAGCTTATCGTCCCGCTCTTCTACAAAGGCCGCGTCATCGGCGTACTCGATCTCGAACACACGCGACCCAACTTTTTTAATGAAGAACACGAGCGTATGCTGACCACGCTCGCCTCGCAGATCGCCATCGCCATCGAAAACGCCCGCCTCTATCAAGCCGTGCACCGCCAGGAACGCCAGCTTGAGAAAGACATCACCATGGCCCGCGAGGTGCAGCTTCGCCTGCTGCCGACCGAGGCTCCGTCGCATCCCCACGCCGACATGGCCGTTCGTTTTCTGCCCGCGCGCACCATCGGCGGCGACCTCTACGACTTCCTCGACTACGGCCCCAACCGCACCGCCATTGTTCTCGGCGACGTGAGTGGCAAGGCCGCACCCGCAGCGCTCTTTGCCGCCCTCGTCAGCGGCATCATGCGCGCTGCTGCCGCACAAACACCTGAGCCCGCCGCAATGCTCGCGCTCCTCAATGACGCTCTTCAGGAGCGCAAGCTCGATTCGCAGTACGTCACGATGCTCTTCGCGCTCTGGAACGACGAGAACCATACCCTTCAGGTTGCAAACTCCGGCGCCGTTCAACCCGTCGTCTGCCGCGCGGGACAGTCGCTCCCCGTCCGCGCAGAAGGCTTTCCTCTGGGCATGTTTCCTGACGTCACCTACGAGGAGTTCAGCGTCGCCACGCAACCCGGCGACGCCATCGTCTTCGTCTCCGACGGAATTCTTGATGCCGAAAACGAAAAAGAAGAGATGTATGGCGAAGACCGCCTCGCCGGCCTGCTTTGCGAATATCGCGATCAGCCAGCGAAGGAGATCGCCGAGGCGATCCTGGCCGACGTTACGCGCTTCCAGGGCGGCAAAGACCGCTTCGACGACGAAACCATCATCGTCCTCCGCGTGCGCTGATTACTGCGCTTAAATCCTCGACTCAACGACGGACTGTCATCCTGAGGTCGCCGTCGCGACCGAAGGATCTGTGGTTGCTTTTCGGCCCTTCACCCGCCCCATGAAGTGGAGTGCCCCATCCTGGCTTCGCTAGGGTGGGGTGGCACGAACCCCACCCAACAAAGCTCGTATCGGGGGCGCGCAAACCTTCCCGGTTCACCTACTGGATGATCACCACGTTCATGCTCCACGGCGCAAGCGACAAAGTCAGCGGCAGAGTCTGCGCGCCGAGATTCGTCGTCACGGGCGGAGCCCAGGTGTTCGTCGTTGCCGGATTCGACATGTCGTAGATCGCCTTGTCGTAGGTCTCCACGGTCACTCCCGCAGAAGAGGACAGCCCCGACAGCGTGATCGTGACCGGCGCATTCGCATTCTCGTTCAGGTTGAACAACACGAGCGCCGTGCCACCGCTGTGTGTCGCCGCATAGGCGCGCACGTTCGTGGTGTCGCCGGTGGTCGTCGCCGTTAGCACGCTTTCGCCGTTGACGGCCACGTTGCTGAAGAGTTGAAACGCCCGCGCCGAGGGAGACATGGTGCCGATCGGGCCCGCGTTCGGGCAGGCCGTTTCCGTAGGACCATCGGAGAACACGTTGTAGGCCCCAAAACTCTGCCATCCATACAGCAAGGCGCTGTCATTCCCGGCACTGCCATTACAGTTTCCAAATCCAATCCACCAGGTCAGGCGCGACACTCCATCGTTCATCATCTCGCCCAGCACCTGCCCGGTGTACAAGCCTTGGGTAATCGACCAGCTCTGCTTTCCCGGATTGCTGTATGCTCCGCCGATTTCGCCCACGTAAATGGGCGTGTTCGGTTTCCCGGCTGTGTTCAGTTCCGTCTTGATGGTGTTGATGTTTGCGGTCAACGCCTGCGCTGCCTGCTGCACCAGGAAGGTATCGTTTTCCTGGCCCGGCGTCTCAGGATAGTAGTGGTATTCCACAAAATCGTACGGCGCATTGGCGAGAACCGTCGGATCCCACGCCGGCGAGTTGCCCGGGTTCACGTCCACGCCGACCATCGTGCTCGGAGATGCCGCCTTAATCAAGGCATAATAGCCGCTCGGACCAGCAGTCGCGGCCGCGTAGGTTGCGGCGTTGTTCTTCAGGGTATGATTGTCCGTCTCCCAGCTGCCGTATTCCTCGTTGCCCACTGTCACGTGACTCACGGTGATGCCGTCGGTGATGGCCGCAGACACCCACGCGGCAGCCTCGGTCGGGTCGCCGGGTCCAGTGCAGTTCTTGCCGGTTCCGTAGTCTGCCGTCAGCGCAACGTCCAATCCGGCAGGAATCGCAATGTCGCTCACGAAATTCGCGAACGTGTCATTCGTCGCGGCATAGCCGCCGCACTCGGTGTTGGTTTCCCAGTTGTAGGCGTCGGACCATGATCCGCCCGGCCAGCGCACCGCCTTGATCCCGGCCGCCTGAAACGCGCTTACGATCCCGGTATCGTTGGTGACCACGTCGTACCAAGCCGCCATATTCATGCCCAGAAGCTGGTCGGTCACGGGCGGCCCGCTGATGGCCTCGTTTACCGATACAGAGCTCTGGATTGAAACCGTGGTCGTCTGCGTGATCGCAGTGCCCAGCGTTGGAGTGACCGTGAGTGTGTAGATCGTTGTCGTCGTTGGGCTCACGCTTACCGGCGTTCCGCTGGTCACAGTCAGATTCCCCGGCGTGATCACGCCCGTGCCACCCGTAAACACTGCCGTCAGGCTGGAGCTTGATCCTAACATGATCGTTGCTGGGCTCGCGCCGAAACTCGTGATCGCCGGCGGAGGAACCACCGTCACGGTAGTCGTCTGTGTGATCGCCGTTCCGCTGGTGGGCGTAACGGTCAGAGTGTAGATCGTCGTAGACGCGGGGCTCACACTCACCGGCGTTCCGCTGGTAACGGCGATGTTGCCCGGCGTGATCACACCCGTGCCGTTCACGAAATCGGCCAGCAAACTCGAGCTCGAGCCTGCGCCAATCGTTGCCGGAGTGGCGTTGAAAGTGGTGATCGCCGGAGCGGACGCGTTATAGGTTACGGTCGTAATTTGGCTGATCGGGGTTCCGATAGAATTCGTGACCGTCAGTGTGTAATTCGTTGTCACCGTCGGGCTGACGCTGATCGGTGTTCCGCTGCTGACGGGGATGTTGCCCGGCGTAACCACCCCGGTGCCGTTCGCAAAAACTGCGGTTAGACTCGCGCTCCCACCTGGCCCAACCATCGTCGGGTTAGCAATAAAGCTGGTGATCGTCGGCGCTGGAACCACCGTCACCGTCAGTGACTGCGTAATCGCCGCCCCAACCGGCGGTGTCACCGTCAGCGTGTAGAGTGTGGTCGTCGTCGGATTGACGTTCACCGGTACCGTGGTGGTGACGGAGATGTTGCCCGGCGTAATGACGCCCGTGCCCCCCGTGAACACCGCCGTCAGGTTTGCGCCGCCATTCGGCCCGGCAGTGATCGTTGACGCGCTTGACGTAAAGCTCGTGATGCTTGGCGCCGGATACACCGTGACCGTGGCCTGCTGTGTGATCGCAGCTCCAGCCGCAGGCGTAACCGTCAGCGTATAGGTCGTCGTAACCGTCGGGCTCACGCTCACCGCCGCTCCGCTGGTGACCGCGATATTGCCCGGCGTAATCACGCCTGTGCCGTTGGCGAAAACTCCCGTCAAATTCGAGCTTCCGCCGGCAAGGATCGATGTGGGACTCGCCAAGAAGCTGGTGATCGTTGGCGCGGGATTCACCGTGACCGTTGCGGTCGCCGTGACCGCGGATCCGCTGGAAGGCGTAACGGTAAGAGTGTAGATCGTCGTAACCGCCGGGCTGACGCTCACCCCGGTTCCGCTCGTGACGGCGATATTGCCCGGAGTAATCACTCCTGTGCCGTTCACGAACACTCCCGTCAACGTCGCGCTTGCCCCCGCCGTAATCGTCGTCGGGCTCGCCGCAAAGCTGGAGATGGAGGGCGTGACCGGCGGTGGCGTCGTCGTCGAGCTGGACGAGCCGCCGCAGCCAATCAGACCTCCCAGACACACACTCAACGCCACGGCGCAGGCCATCGGAGCAAGAATTCGTTTCATGGGATTCCCCGGCTACAAAAAATTTAGACAAATCGGAACCCACACATGATAACGTTCCCGCGAAATTTACGCCATGCCTGAATTCGGGTGTCCGCGGCGCCGGTCCGATCGCCCGATTTCTCAGGCGCGCTTCCCCGAAACCCAGCGATTTCCCCCATTTCCGGTCGCCGCATCCTCATTCGATAAACTCGTAATTGCAGCCCTTCGCTCCCCAACCTGCGCCACCCGGATAAGCTCCGGGAACGCGTTTTCCTCCGTTCTCGCAACGGAGGGGCCAGGAGCTGGTAGCTGGAAGCTGTTTTTCGGAGTCCTTTTGTCCACTACTTCCCACGAACGACTCATCCGTCCGGCTCGAAACATCATCGGCAGCCTTCGCTTGCCCGGCGACAAATCCATCAGCCATCGCTACGCCATGCTCGGTGGTTTCGCCGAGGGCACTTCGCGCTTCACCAACTTCTCCACCGGCGCCGACTGCGCTTCGACCCTTGCCTGCATGGAGTCACTGGGCGCAACCGTAAACCGCACCGGCCCCGACTCGATCGAGATCACCGGCATTGCCGGCCGCGTGACGCCTCCGTCGCATCCTCTCGATTGCGGCAACTCCGGCTCGACCATGCGCATGATTTCCGGTCTTCTCGCGCCGCAGTCTGGCCGCTTCACTCTCATTGGCGACGAATCTCTCTCGCGCCGCCCCATGGATCGCATTCGCAAGCCTCTTGAAGCCATGGGCGCGCGCCTCACTCTCACCGACGGCCACGCGCCGCTCACTATTGACGGCGGCCCGCTCCGCGCCATCGATTACGCAACACCCGTTCCCAGCGCGCAAGTCAAAAGCTGCATTCTCTTCGCCGCTCTGCAAACGGCCGGCCCCACATCCATCCTTGAAGAGGTCCGAACACGCGATCACAGCGAGCTTGCGCTCCGCGCCTTCGGCGCCACGCTCAGCCGCACGGGCCCCGCCATCTCCATTACCGGTCCGCAAACTCTTCGCGCCATCGATGCTGCTGTCCCCGGCGATCTTTCCTCCGCAGCATTTTTCCTTTGCGCCGCCGCGCTTTTTCCCGGCTCCAGCTTGGTTCTCGATTCCATCGGCCTCAATCCCACTCGCGCCGCGCTGCTCGATGTCCTCACCGCTCTCGGTGCGCGCATCAATGTCCTCAACCTCGAAGAGAAGCACGCTGAGTTGGTTGGCGTCGTACAAATCACTGCAACGCCTGAGGGCCTTGGCTCGACTGAAGTGAGCGGCGCCCTCGCAGCTCAACTCATTGACGAGTTGCCCGTCCTCGCCGCCATCGCGCCATTCACCAGCGGCGGCATTCGCATCCGCGGCGCGCGCGAGCTCCGCGTCAAGGAGTCCGATCGCATCGCACTCGTCGCAAAAAATCTTCGCGCCATGGGCGCTGAAGTCGAGGAGTTCGACGACGGCCTCGACATCCCCGGCGGCCAAACCCTCCATGGCGCAACGATTGACTCCGGCGGCGATCACCGCATCGCCATGGCCTTCAGCGTCGCAGCCCTTCGCGCCACCGGGGACACGCTCATCCAGGGCGCCGGCTCCGCCGCCATCAGCTTCCCCGAGTTCTTCGGTCTCCTGGATCAAGTCGCCGAACGCTAACACCGCATCAGTTCTCGATCATGCAGCGCCGGTCTCCAAACCGGCTGTCGTGCGGGCGTCCCGCACGCCAGGTCATTGTTGTACCGCCGGCGTCCTCGCCGGCTGTCGTGCGGGCCTCCCGGCCCGCACTCGTTCGCTTTCGCACCGCTAAAAAAAGGCCCGGCTTTCGCCGGACCTTTCGCTAACTTGCTGGCTCGCTTACTGCGCCGGCGGCGGTGTTGCCTGCTCCGGTACCGCAGGTGGAGGTGTCATTTTCGGCTCATTCCCCTGTGGCGCCGCTTCCACTCCGGGAACCGCCGGCGTCGTCGTTACCGTCCCAGATGCCGCTTCGGTCAGGTTGATGTTGTAGTGCTGCAGCGTTGAAGCCAGTGTCTGGTAAAGTCCAGCGCGGCCCTCTGCATAGGCAGCGTGGGCCGCAATCAGATTATCCTCCGCGACGGCCAGGCTGCGCTGCTGCAGCAGTACATTTGCTGTGGTCGATGCGCCAAGATGAAGCTTCTTCTGCTCCGCCTCCAGGCTTTGCTGCGCATAGTCGCGGGCCGCCAATGCCGCGCGCACCTGCGCTCGGTCGTTGGCGAGCGCATACATCGCATTCACCACCTGCATCCGGATCTCCGTGTGCAGTTGTTCCAGCCGCAACTCCGCCTGCCGGTACTCCATCAGGGAGCGCTCTTGAACGGACTGCGCCTCGCGATTGCGCAGGTTGATTGACAGGTTGAAGCCCACACCCTTGTCCGGCGAGCTGCTGTTCACCAGGTTGTTCAACACAGTCCCATAGCTGACCGTCGGATAAGTGTTAGGAGGGCACGCCGCCGCCGGAGTGGATAGAAAGTTGTAGCAGTTGGGGCTTTGCGCGCCGCCGGTTGCACTCGCTCCATAGAATCCGTACACGTCCAGCGTCGGCAGCAGCGCATTCCGAGCGCCCTTCAGCGTGATCTCGTCGTTCTTCAAGGTCAGCTCCGCCTGCTCCAGCTCCGGCCTCTGCTGGAACGCCTCTTGTACGAGCGCCTCCACTGGCTGGTTCTCCTCCGGAAGCGCTTCCAGTGTTACTCGGTCGGTGGGAATCACCGGTGCAGCCGAAAGAGCCGGATCATTGAGATTGCGCGCAATCGCCTGCTTGATGATCTGCTCCTGGTACTCGAGTGCATTTTGTGCGCTGATCAGGCCCTGCTGGTCCGTGGCCACGGTCGATTCCGCGTTCACCACATCCAGCGGCGCCATCGTCCCTATCTGCAACTGCTTCTTGTTGTCAGTCAGCAGTTGATTGCTCTGGTCGAGCGCCCGCTCCTTGGCTTGCACGTCTTCATAGGCTTGCACCAGGCCCCAGTAGATGGTCTCCACCTGGTTCACGGTGTAGAGAATCTGCTGCCGGAAACCGGCGTCCGTGATCCGCCGATCGTTGAGCGCCTGATAAATCAGGCGCTTGTTCACCCAGATGCCTGCGCCCTGCAACAATTGCTGGGTCACCTGCGCCTGGAAGCTGGAGAGGTAAAGGGGGCTGTAATCATTGAAGAAGTTGTTTGTCGTAACACGCTGATTGTTGAAGCCCACCTGCAAGGCTGTGCCCGTTACGAATCCCTGGTTGTAGGCAAAGTTGTACTCGTTCGTATTCGTCGAGGCACGTGGTTGGAAAATGCTCTGCGCCGGGGACTCGGCTCTCTGCAGTTGGATTGTGCCCGTAAGCGTTGGATCGAGATTTTCCGGGTAAGGTCCTGCGCCGTTCGCAGTTTCTGACAATCCACTGGCGCCGGAACCCGCGCCGCCTGAGCCCACCGTCGTTCCGCCGGGGCCTCCGCCCGTCGACAATGTTGAAGTCGAGCCGCCCAGCGTTCCCGTCACCAGACCCGACGGCGCTCCGAAGAGAATCGGTGCCCCGGACTTGGCCCGCAGGATATCCGTGTCCGCGATGTCCAGATCATAACGCGCAATCGCAATGTCGTAGTTGTTCTCGATCGCCAATGCAATCGCATCGGAAAGACTCAGGTAGATCTTGCCGTCCTTGACCAGGTCGGCCAGCCGCACCGAATTCTCAAAGCTCGCCTTGGGAATGCTCGTGGGCATGTAAACACCGATTGGATTCCGCAGCCAACTCCCGAATGGCCGCGCGTAGAGCCGGTTCGATGTGCGCAAGGGATACGGTTGCGTCGCAACCGGCGTGGGTGCTGGCGGAAGCGAGGACTCAGCCTTGTCCGGTCCCTTTGAGCCCGCGCCCACTTGTTGCGCGTACCCCGACGGCATCGTCGCCGCAAGCGTCAAAAGCACGCCCGCGATGGCGCGCAACCGTTCACTCCCTCGCCTCGGTGCACGCCGCGTCAGCTTGGCGTTTGCGCATTCACTTCCCGGGTCAGTCATCTGGTCACTCAACACACCGGTCCTCTTCAAGTGCATGTTTCTTCTCCAATGGGTTGCGCCGCGCGGATTGTATGCCTCGCGGAGGCGGCTCTCCTGCTCCGGATGCACGTTTTGAGAGTGTCAAGACGATTATCGCTTCGACACTCCCGCAATTGGCGATTGCACGTTACGAAGTTAATTACGAAATCGATACCCCTGTCGTTCCACAGATCGCTTGATCGCTGATTTTTCTCCGGTTCATTTGTCCCGCGTGTTTCTTTAGACCGGCCAGAGCCACTATGGCGCTCATGTTTTTTCTCGGACAGTTGGCGACGAACTTCAGCCGTTAATCCTTCTCAGTTCGCATTGTCCGCACTCCAGCCCATGCTCATCGATTTTCGTCACTTTCGAGCCTTTGGCGTAATCGGCGGATATTTAACTAACTGGTTAGTAAAATACTCCAAGCACCCGTTTTGCGCAACTCCCCTTGACCGATCAGCTTCTCTATGGAACCAGGCGCCCAAAACAATTTCAGCTCTCCCCTTAAGTCATTTTTCTCTAATCTCTTATCTCTGTTCTCTATTCTCTTATTTCCCCAGCCTTGCCGATCGTGCCCCGCGCATGCTCATTCAGTAACTCTTTCACTTGATTCATCTTGTTCCACCTTTCGCTGGTTCACTGGCCGCACACCAGCGAAGCCCCGCTAGAATCGACTCCAGTGGCGCACGAACCTCAATCCGATCCGGGCCTCCAGACATGGAAGCTCACCTTGGCCTACGACGGAACTGACTTTCAGGGCTGGCAGGTGCAGCCGGGCCACCCGACCATCCAGGGCGAACTCCAGGCGGCGCTCGGGCGCATTACGGGAGAGTCGCCTCTGCCCCAGGGCTCCGGCCGTACCGACGCCGGCGTCCACGCCCTCGCACAGGTCGCCAGCTTTCCGCTCCGCGCCCCTATTCCGCCCGAGAACCTGCACCGCGCCCTCAATCGCACCCTCCCCCCATCGATACGCGTGTCCGAAACCAAAACGGTGCGAAGCACGTTCCATGCGCGGCACTCGGCCCAAGCCAAAACATACGAATACCGCATCCTTCGTGCCTCCGATTGCTCGCCTTTCCTCGCGCGCTACGTGTACGCTTGCCCCTGGCCGCTTTCGCTCGAGGCGCTTCAGGCTTCCGCGCGGCTCTTTGAAGGCCAACATGACTTCCTCAGCTTTGCCGCAACCGATCCCGACCTTTCGCACCGCGAATCTGAACCCGTCGAGACTCGGTTCCAAAGCGAAAAAGCGCCCGGCGCGCCGGCACCGGTCTCGACTGTCCGGACGATCTTCTCTTCGGCCTGGGAGCAGCATTCAACCGACGCCGGCGACCTGCTCATCTACCGCGTCCGCGGCAACGGCTTTCTTCATCACATGGTGCGCAATCTCGTTGGAACGATGATCGATGTCGCTCGCGGTCAACTCGCGCTCGAAGAGATTCCCCGCATCCTCGCGGCTCGTAGTCGCTCCGAAGCCGGTCCTACCGCCCCGGCGCGCGGGCTTTTTCTTCATTCGGTCGATTACCCGCCGGATCTATAGAGTGCGGACCGCTCCCACTGGACTCCTGGCACTCTTCAGTCTATAAAAGAACTATATTTGGACCATCGTCCGAGCGGAGATTAAAATGCGTTACTCGACACAGATCAAGCCGATTAGCTATGTCAAGTCACATGCCGCAGAACTCCTTGACAAAATCGCTGAAGAGCGCGAACCCGTCATCATTACGCAGAATGGCGAAGCACGCGCTGTACTTGTCGACGTGCACTCCTATGAAGAGTCGCGGGAATCGCTCGCGCTTCTACAAATCCTCGCTCTTGGCAAGAAGCAGTACTTGGACGGTAAGGTGCGCAGCTGGTCTGATGCACTCAGCGCAGTCCGAGAGGGACGCTCTGAAAGCCGAAACACAAGGCGCGCGCCTGCGAGAAAGTCCGGCTCTCAAGCGCGATGAAATACCGGGTTAAAGTCACCGATGACGCTTTGCGCGATCTAACCGATATTTACGACTGGATTGCGGATCACGATTCTCCCGCGAAAGCCGACTACGTACTCCGTCGCCTTACAGAGACCGTCGAGGGCATTGCGACGCTTCCCCATCGCGGTTCGCGGCCCCGCGAGTTGCCTCCTGGATTGCAAGCGGAATTCCGGCAGGTGTTCTTCAAGCCATACCGGCTCATCTATGAAGTCGTGGGAACCGACGTCGTTGTCCACCTCATTGCCGATGGCAGACGCAATCTGCAGTCGCTGCTATTGCGGCGGCTCACGACAGGATGATACGACGGGCGCCGAACGATTATCCCTGCTAGTCTTGAATGCAAACCATGCCGGTCCTCTCTCCAGCTTCGGCATTCTCGCGCGTAACGGCCCTCGCCGCGCAAAGGCCCATTCACGCCGCCTTCGCCTGGCTGCATGCGAATCCCAAAACCATCATGGATTGGCAAGTGGAACTCGTGGCCATTCCCGCTCCCACACATGGTGAACGCGAGCGCGCCGAGTGGCTGGCCGAGCGCTTTACTCAAGCGGGCCTTCACAATATCGAGATCGACGCGGCGGGCAACGTTCTCGGCACCGTGCCGGGTCAAAACATCCCCGCCGAAAGCACAGGCCCGGTTATTCTCCTCTCCGCGCACATTGACACCGTCTTTCCCGCCGGCACTCCGCTCAACCCGGTGCTCGATGGGGATCGTCTTGAAGCCCCGGGCTCCAGCGACAATGGCGCCGGTGTCGCCGGACTGTTGGCCATCGTGGCCGCGCTTCGCCACGCCGGTGTCGCGCTGCCTGTGCCTCTCGTCGTCCTCGGCAACGTTGGTGAAGAAGGTGAGGGCGATCTGCGTGGCGTGCGGCATATTTACGAGTACAGTCCGCTCGCCGGACGCATCGCGGCACACATTGTTCTCGATGGACCGGGCGCGGACGCAGCCGTCACGCAAGCCCTGGGCAGCCGCCGCTTTCAGGTCATTATTTCCGGTCCGGGCGGGCATAGTTTTACCGACGCCGGTACTCCCAACCCCATCGCGGCGATTTCCACGGCCCTCGCCGCGCTTGCCGAAACTCCTCTTCCCGACGAGTCGCGAACCACACTGAACCTGGGCACAATCCACGGCGGCATCAGCGTCAACTCCATCCCCGAGAGCGCCCAGGCGAACATCGATTTCCGTTCCACCGATCCCGATCAGCTCCTGCGCCTCGAGGTCGCTCTTCACCGCGCGGTCGAAGATGCCGTCGAGCACTGGAACGGAAAATCAAAGTTATCCGGCGGCAGTTCTCGCTCCGGTTTGTCTTTCACCGTTTCCAAAATCGGCGATCGTCCGGCCGCGCAGTTGCCCAATGATTCTCCGCTGCTTGCCGCTCTGCGTGCCGTCGACCGCCATCTCGGCCTGCGCACCGATCTCCGCCTGGGCTCAACCGATGCCAACATTCCTCTTGCGCTGGGTGTCCCTTCTTTGTCGATCGGCGCGGGCGGCGAAGGCGGTAACGCGCACACGCTGCACGAATGGTATTCCGCCAGGGAGCGCGATCTTGGGCTCAAGCGCGTGCTCCTGCTTACCCTGGCCACTCTGGATTGGGCTGCCGAGATTTAGCGCGCTTTTCTTTCACTCCTCTGCGCCCTGGCGCCGCATAAGGGCGGCTATTTTCCCCGACGCAGCGTCTAACTCCTCAGTGCGTGGCTTCGGCCTCATCCGCCCCCGCGCGTGACGCGGAAGAGTCAATGCGGGCTCCGCCCATGAATCGCTATACTGAAGGAGCAGTGCCAACCACATCCAGCCGTCAGGCTGTGCTTGATCAGAGGTCAGTGAACTCTATGAAATCGCTCTTCGAACGGCTTCGTTCGCGCCGTCTCACCTCGGTTTTCGTGTTGCTTGCCGCGATCTCCGCCGCCATCGTGGCCGGATCGTTTGCCGCTCACGGAGTCCACGGCCAGGAAAGCCAGAGCAGCACCGACGCGACTCCTCTCAAGGTCGTCACCAACCCCACGCCACCCAATGACTTTGTGAGAATTGCAAAACTTGTTGGGCCCGCGGTCGTGAACATCAATACGCAGACTCTGCCCAAGCAGTCCGACAACGGCGGCCGTCGCAACTTCCATCAGTTCCGTTCGCAGCCCAATCAGCAGAATCCCGGCGACGACGATAACCAGGACAACGGTCAACAGGGACAGGGACCGGACAATAACTTCCAGGACTTCTTCAACCGCTTCTTCGGCGGCCAGGTTCCCGGGCAGCCCGATGATGGCGGCGACAATGGCCAGGTGCAGGAATCGCTCGGCTCCGGCTTCATCGTCGATTCCAAGGGTTACATCATCACCAACGATCACGTCGTCGACAAAGCCGACAAGATCTACGTCAAGCTCTCTACCGATCCCGACACTCAGGATCTTGGCCGTCCGGCTCGCGTGATCGGCGTCGACAAAGCCACCGATCTCGCCGTGATCAAGATTGATACCAGCTCGCCGCTGCCCACCGTCAAAATGGGCAACTCGGATACGGCCGAAGTCGGCGATTGGGTCGAGGCCATCGGCAGTCCGTTCGCGCTCGCGCAGACCGTCACCGCGGGCATCATCTCCGCCAAGAATCGCACCATCGATCAGGGCGCGCCCGGCCAGTTCCAGCACTTCATCCAGACAGATGCGGCCATCAATCCCGGCAACTCCGGCGGCCCGCTGCTGAACATGAACGGCGAGGTCATCGGCGTCAACACCGCCATCTACACGCAATCGGCCGGTTATCAAGGCATTGGTTTCGCCATGCCCTCGAACACCGTGGTCTCGGTTTACAACGACCTCATCAGTCCCAGCCACAAAGTCACGCGCGGCTCCATCGGCATTCAGTTCCGTGAAGGGTTATCGGGCGCCGTCAACCGCGTCTACGGATTCAAGAATGGCGTTCTGGTTCAGGAAGTTCAGCCGGGCGGACCCGCGGACAAGGCTGGCATCAAGGCGGGCGACATCATCACCACCATCGACGGCCGCCCCATCAAGGACGGTAACGATCTGGTGAACGAAATCGCCAGCCGCGCTCCCGGATCGACCATCCGTTTGGGTTTCATTCGCGATGGCAAGCCGCAAGACACCACGGTGACGATCGGCGATCGCGATAAGGTCTTCGCCGATCTCAACAATCCGCAGCCTGAAACCGACCAGGAAAACGGCGGAAGCGCCGGTGAAGCAAAGCTCGGCGTGGTCGTGCAGGAAGCTCCTCCGGCAACGGTCTCCCGCATCCACACCTCCGGTGTCGTCATCGAATCGGTTCGCACCGGTTCATTCGCTGACCTGCAAGGGCTGGTGCCAGGCCTGGTGATCACGCACGTCAACCGGCAGCCAACTCCGAACAAGGATCAGTTTGATGCCGTCGTAAGCAAGCTCAAGACCGGCGACGATGTGGTCTTCGAAGTCATAGACCCCCATCATCCCGAACTTGGCATCAACTATATTGGTGGCACTTTATAGCAGTTACGGGGCCGCGCCGGGGGCCAAGTTTCGCTTCCGGCGCGGTATCCAAAGTAATCCACCCCGTGGCAATCGATTCGTTTTACCCTTGCCGCGTTACAGTTCGTTCGCTAAACTTCTTGGAACAGATCTCGAAATCATCTTTTGGGTAGGGCGGTCTTAGGATGTCTTTATCTCGCTCAGGATTGGTGCTTCTGATCTTCGCAGCCCTTCTTGCGCCTCCTGTGTTTGCTGCCAATGCGCACCGAACCACCGCCAGCCACAGCCGTACTTCCCATAAGCTCTCACATGGACGGCACAAATCTCGTCGCGCTCGCGGACAGCAGGAGATCCAGCCGGACCGCGTGATGCAGATTCAGCAGGCCCTCATTCGCGAGCATTACCTCAGTGGGGACCCGAATGGTGAGTGGGACTCGACGACCGTCGCCGCCATGCAGAAGTATCAGGCCGATCATGGCTGGCAAACCAAGCTGATGCCCGACTCTCGCGCGCTTAAGAGCCTCGGCCTCGGTCCGGATTATTCCACGGCCCTCAACGCCAGCGGATCGAGTTTCGCGGCTCCGCCTTCAGGCGCTGCCCCCCCTTCACAAGACTCAGGCTTCATCGCCGCATCTCGCGTCAGTCAGTAGTTGGCCGGCTTGCTTCCGGGGCCATATGTGTCACCGCAAGCGGGTGCTTGATCAGGAATTCATATCGCTGCCGCACCGTCTCCGGACCCGTTGAAATCGTTGCGTCCAGATGGATCACCTCGCCGGTCTTGTCGAATCGGGGCCACTGCGGCAACCCAGCGCCATTCGGATCGCCGGTCTTGGCGAAATTCGTCCAGTAATCCATCATCTCGTCGCTCAGTTTGCGGTCTTCAGGCCTCCACACCGCGCCGGGGCGCGTGTCGAGCGTGCCGAATACATATTCGATATCGTCGGAATGGAACGCAAAGAAGCCGGGATGAAACTTGCTGGGTGGCGCCGGCAGCTCGAGGTGATAGCGATAGACTGGCGCGCCACCCGTCTTCACCTGCGCCTCAATCCATTCCCAGGTTCCCAGTGCGATGAATGTGTCACCGCTGTAGTCAATGTTCGAACGCTGTGCCTGCTCATCGGTATTGCCCGGATAGAGCTCGAGAAAGTCCTGCGCCTGATCGCCAAAACGCTGTACGGCCCTTGCGCTCCATTGTTCCGCCGTGGTGTTGCCTCCAAGAGTCACAAAGCTGCCCTCATCCCTGTTCCAACCCGCCAGCAGCGGAATATGCGCCTGCTTTCCTGCGGCATAAGTATCGGCGACCGGCTCAGTCAGCACTTTCCCGTCGATCATCTCGGTGAATTTCGGCGCTCCAGGCTTCGCCGCCGCGCTTAGAATCTTCTCCGTCGGCAGAGCGCGCAATTGTTCAAGCGACGCCCCTCCCAACGCAGATTCCACCCACGTGTCTCCCAGCGGCAGATTCCTCGCTAGTGTCGCCTGCGCATCTTCGTCGCTGAACTCCCCGCCGCTTTCGCCAATCGCTTTTTCAAACAGCCCCTGCGCCATGGGCGACGCCATGAGCGTGCTCACCGCAAACGATCCCGCGCTCTCGCCAAAGATCGTCACATTCCCCGCATCGCCGCCAAATTCTGCAATGTTTCCCTTCACCCACTGGAGCGCCGCGATCATATCCATCAACCCGTAGTTCCCCGCCGTGCCGCCGGCTTCCCTGGCGAGATCGCTTGTGGCCAGAAATCCGAATATGCCCAGGCGGTAGTTGATCGTCACGAGAACGACGCCTTTGGTCGGCAAATAATCTCCGTTGTGGCGCGGCTCGTCTCCGCTGCCTCCGGAATATCCGCCGCCGTGGATCCAGAACATCACCGGCAGCTTGCTCTTGGCGTTCGACTCTGCAGGCGCGTAAACGTTCAGAAACAGGCAGTCCTCGCTCCCGCCCGCATCTTGAAAAATCATGTCGGCGAAAACGTGGTTCTGCGCGCAATGGGCGCCAAAATTCGTCGCCTCACGCGTGCCCTTCCAGGGGAGCGCCGGCTGCGGTGCTTTCCAGCGCAGGTCGCCGACCGGCGGGGCAGCGTAGGGGATGCCGAGAAATGCTCGCACCTTGCCATCGTTGATGAGCTTGCCCTGAACCTTGCCTTGCGCGGTCTTGACCTTCAGTTGAGCCGCCCCCGCCGTTGCCGTAACACCGGTCGCAAGAAACGCGACCGCAATCAAAACCGCCAAAATCGCGCGTATGCTCATGAAGAACCAAGATACGCCTTCGCGACAGGACTCGTGAAGTGCCGGGCTTTCCCGGTCAGAAGGGTTTTCAATCAGCGGGCTGTTGATTGGCGAGTTGCGGCGTCAAATCTTTTCTGTCGCCAGCAGATCGGCCGTCGTTTCGCGCCTGCGGATCAGGCGTGCTTTGCGGCCCTCGACCAGCACTTCTGCGGCGCGCGGGCGCGTGTTGTAATTCGAGCTTTGCGCCATGCCGTAAGCTCCGGCGTCAAGCAGCGCCACCAGATCGCCGGGCTCAACCGGCGCGAGCTTGCGATCGCGCGCAAAGAAGTCACCCGATTCGCACACCGGACCCACGACATCGACGATCAGCGCTCTTCCCTCCCTCGGCTGCACCGGAACGATCTCATGATGCGCCTGATAAAGCGCGGGGCGAATCAGATCGTTCATGGCCGCATCGGTGATCACAAAATTCTTTGCGCCATTGCGCTTTACGTAAAGCACACGCGCCAGCAATGCGCCGGCCTGCGCCACCAGAAACCGCCCCGGCTCAATCAACAACCGGCCGTCGAAATCGCTCAGCGCACGATTCAGCACGGCGGCATACTCCTCCACCTTGCCCGCCGCGTCAAAGCTGCCATCGTGATAGTCGATGCCCAGGCCCCCGCCGGCATCGATCGCCTTGAGCACGATGCCTTCGCCCTTGAGCGCCAGCACCAATTTGCTGACCCGCTCGATTGCCGCGCCGAAAGGTTCAGCGGAGCGAATCTGCGACCCGATGTGAACGCTGATGCCATGCGGATCGAGCCAGCGATTCCGCGCAGCGTGTTTGTAGATGTTTCGCGCCCGCCGAATGTCGATACCGAACTTATGCTCGCGCAGACCGGTTGAGATGTACGGATGCGTATCGGCGAACACGTCTGGGTTGACGCGCAGCGCAAAGCGTGCGCGAATCTTCAACTTTTGTGCGCGCTCGGCCAACAGAGCCAGCTCTGCTTCGCTCTCCACGTTGAAGGCCAGGATTCCCGCTTTCAGGCCTGCATCGATCTCCGCACCAGTCTTCCCCACTCCCGAAAAAACCACGCGGCTGGCTGCTTCAGGCGCGACTGCCTGCACGCGCTCCAACTCGCCGCCCGAGACGATATCGAATCCGGCGCCGCGCCCCGCAAGCAACTTGAGAATTGCCAGCGCGGAGTTGGCCTTTACCGCGTAGCAGACCAGATGGTCGCGCCCTTTGAACGCCTGCTGGAACATCTCAAGCCGGTCGACGATCTGGTCTCCCGAGTAGACGTAAAGCGGCGTGCCGAACCGCTTGGCGAGCATTTCCAGCGACACGCCGCCGCAATGGAGCGCACCGTCCGGCTGCGGTCGTTGAAACGGGCGCGAGGATATTTGCTGAGCCACAGGCTTCGTCCTATGCCAGAAAACAATAATTTGAGCCTACAGCATTCGGCCTTCGGAGCTTGAAATCACTGACCTGGTTTCCTTCGCCCATTACAATGTTTGAGTGGCTGAGCTGCCCCCCATTGATCTCGTTGATGTCGTCGGCGTCGGCCTGAACGCGACGGACACTCTGATTCCGCTCGAGCGGTTTCCGGAGCCCGGCTCCAAAGTCCACTACGGTAATCGGTCGACGCAACCCGGCGGCCAGGTGGCCACGACCGTCGTTGCCTGCCAGACATGGGGCCTGCGCACCCGCTACGTGGGCAAGCTGGGCGACGACGATGCGGCGCGCCTGCACCAGAACGCATTCCGCCGCGTCGGCGCTGAAGCGCAAATCGTGACTGTCGCGGGCGCCGCCAGCCTGCATAACGTGATTCTCATTGATGCTTCAGGCGAACGCACCGTGATTTGCCAGCGCAACGAACAGATGGTTCTTCAACCGGCCGACCTTCGCCGCGAGTGGATTGTGAATGCCCGCGTGCTCCACGTCGACGGCCACGATACCGCCGCAGCCACGCAAGCCGCCGCATGGGCGCGCGAAGCAGGCGTTCCCGTCGTCGCCGATCTCGACGACACTTATCCGGGCATTGAAGATCTGGTCGCCAACATCGACTACCTGATCGTCAGCGAGGATTTTTCCTGCCGCCTGATGAACGAAAACAATCTGGAACGCGCGCTGCGCAACATGCAGTCGCGCTACGGATGCCGCCTGAGCGCAGCCACGCTCGGCGAAAGCGGAGTGCTGGCCTGGGACGGCAAGCAGTTGACTCACAGCGCCGCGTATCGGGTGAAGGTTGCCGACACCACCGGCGCAGGCGACATCTTCCGCGCCGGATTCATCTACGGCCTTCTGCGCGACTGGCCGCTCGACCGGCAACTCGATTTTGCGTGCGCCGCCGCGGCGATGAACTGCATGGCCCAGGGCGCGCGCGGCGGCATTCAGCCCGTTGCCGCCATCGAGAAGCTGATGGCCACTGCCGCCCGGCATGAAAGCGAGTACGGCGTGCAGGCGCTGGATTGACCCGCCGGTTGCGCGCCTGAAACTTTTGCGGGCGTTTTTCCATCGAATAGAATGAGAGTTGCGGCCAAACT
>Ga0335085_10006273_pt1 | contig 18825 bp, 13 predicted proteins | sample Lox_Sample_45_FD_206712 | JGI IMG/M metagenome (GOLD analysis project Ga0335085, IMG submission 206712) | Soil microbial communities from Loxahatchee National Wildlife Refuge, Florida, United States - Lox_Sample_4.5 | ecosystem: Environmental > Terrestrial > Soil > Wetlands | place: USA...
GGCGCAGCCTTCGCCACACCAGCGCACAGCAGAAACGCGGCAAAGGTCGCCACCGAATTTTTCAAGAACATTTCGCCCCCTGTGGGATTTGCCCAAATCCCTGTCCCGGACTCGCCGAGACGCTAACATAACAATCCTAATGGAGAAAGTCTGGTCAAATCCAGAGGGTGCGGCGAGTGCTCGTCAACACGAAGGCCGCGAAAGGTACGAAGTCACGAAAAGCTATTCATATTCTTCGTCCTGCCTTCGTTTTCTTCGCGACCCAAGAAAGAATGCTCCCTGGGACCGCGGGCTTTCAGCCCGCTCAATCTCTGCGCGTCCACAGTGCGCGCTCGGTGGCGCGCGGTCCAATGGCGGCCAAGATGGCCGCGGGAGCAACATTTTCATTCATCGCGGGTCAGCTACAGCTGATGCAGTCGTCGTGTTGAAAACGGGTGTCCACACGCGGTTTGAGGCGCGCCCGAAGCCCCGCGGTCCGAGCATCAAGCCGCCCGAGCCCGGGTGCGCGCGACGCGTGAGGTGCCGAATGCTCTGACCAGGCCCTCGCGTCTGTCTTCTTCGGCGAACAGCGAGATCAACTGGTCCGTCATGGCGCCGCCCAGCTGCTCGGCGTCGACAATGGTGACGGCTCGGCGGTAGTAGCGTGTCACGTCGTGACCGATACCGATGGCGACCAGTTCGACAGGCGATTTGTTTTCGATTTCCTCGATCACCCGGCGCAAGTGGCGCTCGAGATAATTCCCTGCATTCACCGACAGCGTGGAGTCGTCGACTGGCGCGCCGTCGGAGATGACCATCAGAATGCGCCGCTGCTCGGAGCGTGGCAGCAGCCGACCGTGTGCCCAAGTCAGCGCCTCGCCGTCGATGTTCTCCTTGAGAAGCCCTTCGCGCATCATCAGGCCGAGATTGCGCCGTGCACGCCGCCACGGCTCGTCGGCCGCCTTGTAGACGATGTGGCGCAAATCGTTGAGGCGGCCGGGATGCGGGGGCTTGCCCTCGGCAATCCATTTCTCGCGCGATTGGCCGCCTTTCCAGGCCCGCGTCGTGAAGCCGAGAATCTCCACCTTGACGCTGCAGCGCTCGAGCGTACGCGCCAGAATGTCGGCGCACATCGCGGCAACCATGATCGGGCGTCCCCGCATCGAGCCGGAATTGTCGAGCAGAAGCGTGACGACGGTATCGCGGAAGTTCATGTCCTTCTCGCGCTTGAACGAGAGAGGATGCATGGGGTCGATGATGATACGCGGCAGGCGCGCCGCATCGAGGAGCCCCTCTTCGAGGTCGAACTCCCATGTGCGGTTTTGCTGGGCCATGAGAAGGCGCTGCAGCTTGTTAGCGAGCCGCGCTACGACGCCCTGCATGGATTGCAGCTGCTGATCGAGAAAATTGCGAAGGCGCGCCAGCTCGTCTGCATCGCACAGGTCCGTGGCGCTCACGGTCTCATCGAACTGTGCCGTATAGACCCGATAGCCCCAATTCTCCTGGCCGGAAAAAGGCGATTCGGGACGCCGTTGCTTCATGCCGTCATTTGGTTCCTGTGCGTCGGAGGGCTCTGAAGTTTGCTCCGCCTGCATTTCGGCGGTTGTTTCACTGTCTTCCTTGCCTTCGGCTTCGCTCAGCTCGGCTTCGGCCGATTGCGCCTCCGATCCTTCGTCGGAGGAGTCGCTGCCTTCTTCCGCCGGCGGTTCCGGTTCGCCGTTGGCGTCATCGCCTTCATCCTCCGATCCCTCGCTGAGCTCTTCGCCCACCTGCAGGTCCTTGAGGATCGTGCGCGTCAGTTTTGCGAATGCCTTCTGATCGCGATAAGAGGCCTGAAGGCGCTCAAGATCCTTGCCGGCGCGTTCCTCGATCCATGTCCGCCACAGCTCGACAGCCGGGCGCGCGCAAGCAGGTGGGGCTTCACCCGTAATCCGCTCGCGCACAAGCAGGCCCAGGACGTCGGCGAGGGGCGCTTCGCTACGGTCACGCGCCTTCGACAGGCCGCGCGACGCACAGCGCGCTTCCAATCCTGCCGCGAGATTCTCGGCGACGCCCTTCATGGCAATCGCACCGATCGATTCCACGCGCGCCTGTTCGGCAGCTTCGAACACCGCCGCAGCATCGGCCGATTGCGGCCGATATCGGTCATGCACGGCTTGCTGGTGATAGGCGCAGCGCAGGGCGTATGCATCGCCCTGGCCGCGGATCACGGCGATCTCGCCCGGCGGCAAATTGCGCGACGGCAAAGACAGCCGCGCCTTATGGCCTTTGAGGGCCGGCACTTCGGCGGAGAAGCTGACTTCCAGCTGCGGCTCTCCCGCGAGCGAGCGTACCGCGCAGGCGATGGCCCGCTTGAACGGCTCGGCGGGATTGTCCGGCTTCATGCGACCAGCACTTTGGCGGCCGATTCCGGCAACTCTTCGCCAAAGCAGCGCTGATAGAACTCCGCGACGCTTGTGCGCTCGAGCTCGTCACATTTGTTGAGGAAGGTGAGGCGGAAGGCGAAACCGATATCGTTGAATATCTCGGCATTCTCCGCCCACGTGATCACCGTGCGCGGGCTCATCACGGTGGAAAGATCGCCGTTGATGAAAGCATTGCGCGTCATGTCCGCCAGCCTGACCATGGCCGAGATCAGTTTCTTCTTCTCGGCCGTGCCATAGGAAGGCACCTTCGCCAGCACGATATCGACCTCCGCATCGTGGGGCAGATAGTTGAGGGTCGCGACGATATTCCAGCGGTCCATCTGACCCTGATTGATCTGCTGGGTGCCGTGGTAGAGGCCGGTCGTATCGCCCAGACCGATCGTGTTCGTCGTCGAGAACAGACGAAACGCCGGATGCGGCCGGATGACCCTGTTCTGGTCGAGCAGCGTCAGCTTGCCTTGCACTTCGAGCACGCGCTGGATCACGAACATCACGTCCGGCCGGCCGGCGTCGTATTCGTCGAAGACGAGTGCAACCGGATGTTGGAGCGCCCACGGCAGCAATCCTTCGCGGAACTCCGTTACCTGCTGCCCGTCGCGCAAAACGATAGCGTCCTTGCCGATCAGATCGATGCGGCTGATGTGGCTGTCGAGGTTGATGCGGATGCACGGCCAGTTGAGCCGCGACGCAACCTGCTCGATATGCGTGGATTTGCCGGTCCCGTGATAGCCCTGGACCATTACGCGACGGTTGAAGGCAAACCCCGACAGAATCGCCAGCGTCGTCTCGCGGTCGAAGCGATATGCCGGATCGCGGTCCGGAACGTATTCGTTGGCGCGCGAAAACGCCGGCACTTTCATCTTGGCATCGATTCCGAACGCCGCGCGCACGTCTACTTCTGTGTCGGGCACGATCGTTGGATCGAGGCCTTCCGTCTCTTGGGTCATTAGCTTGGTCCGGCCTGGAAACTCTGGGCAGGGAATCCGCTGCTAGGGCGTGGAAGGCACCTCGAGGCGCCTTCTAGGTCAACCTGGAGGCGCGCAATACGCCGTAAGCCTGGATAACCTTCTTCAGCCGCTCCTCGGCGCCCCGATCGCCGCCGTTCGCGTCGGGATGAAACCGCTTAACGAGTTCCTTATACCGTGCCTTTATCTGGTGCAAGGTAGCGGTCGCGTCAAGATTGAGGACCTCCAGTGCGATCGCCTGGGGGCGCGTCAATTGGCGCTGCGGGGGACGAGGCTCCGGAGGGCCTTCCGCCCCACCGAACAGCTCGTGAATATCCTGCAGATGATGTGCGCCTTGCCCGTTGCGCGGGTGTGCCGCACGCTTGCCCAGCGGCCAGGTCGGCCGGTGTCCGGTCAAGGCTTCGTTCTGAAATGCCTGGATCTCGGCATCGCTCATTCCGCTGAAAAAGTCCCAGCTCTCGTTGTGGGCGCGGGCATGCTCCAGGCAATACCAGACGTGCTCATTGAGCCGATGCCGACTCTTTGGAACCCTGCAGCTGCCTTCGCCCTCGCATCCCGGCGCCTCGCAACGGCGTGTTCCGGGCGCGTGCGGCCGCGGATCCGGCTTGATGCGGATGTCCTTGCCGAAGCGTGGGCGGTAACCGGCCTCTCCCATGAGGCGATTATGGGATGGAGAGTTGAAAAAACAAGAAAACGTATTGCTTGACAGCGGCGCGCGGAACATGCCGGTAACGGGTCATGTCGCTCATAGCCGTTCTTGACGCCAAACTCAGGCAGGCATTTGCGCCCGTCGAGCTCGAGATTTTCGACGAAAGCGCTCGCCATGCCGGACACGCAGGAGCGAAGTCGGAGGGCGAGACGCATTTTCGCGTTCGGATCGTATCGGCGCACTTCGAGGCATTGAGCCGTCTGGATCGCCAGCGTCGCATCCACGCCGTACTCGCCCAGGAACTCGAGGCGCGCATTCATGCGCTCGCTTTGACCGCGCTGACTCCGCAGGAGGCGGCGAGGCGCCCGCGCAGTTGATCGGACGGCGAGCGGACGCGCGCACAACGCGCGCAATCGGCTCGCCGCCCGGTTGCTGTCCGACCGTCAGGAAGGCGGCGTCAGGCCCGTATAGTCGCCGATGATCTTGGCATCGTACGGCGCAAACAAGCCTTCTTTCGTACTCGTCGTTCCGTAGCCGGACACGTTGAGAGTGCCGAACTGCCTGACGATCTGCATCGTTTTCTTGTCTACGAGAATGACGCGGTTGTTGAATTGGTCGCTGATCAGAACCGCGCGGCTCTCCGTTTGCACCGCGCGTGTGGGCGCAGGGTTCGCGTTGCTGCCGGACTGCAGATTCGTCTGGTACTGCCATACGATCTGATCGTTCGGATCGACGATCACCGCGCGGTTGTTGTTGGCGTCGGAGATGAGCGTTCTGCCGTTCGGCAGCCGGCTCGCAAAGGCAACGCCGCTCACGGTTCCGCCGGCGGTGAATGTTGCGACGATGTTGTGGTTGCGGTCGACCTCGATGACGCGGTTGTTGCTCTCGTCGGCGATCAGGACATTGCCGTTGTCGAGCAGTTCCGCCGAGTTTGGATTGTTGAGCTGGTCGAAGCCGCTGCCTGCGACGCCGGTCTGTCCATATTGCCAGAGAATTTTCGTCGTCTTGACGCTGACTTCGATGACGCGCTGATTGGCCTGATCGGTGATGAAGACCGTACGGTGCGGCGTCCAGGTCGCCTGCACCGGCGCATTGAGCTGGTTCGGCCCGCTGCCGGCGACGCCGAACTGGCCATATTGCCAAATGATCTTTCCGCTCGGGTCGACCAGCATCACGCGATTGTCCATGCAACCGGCGGAATTCTTGCAAAAGGGATCGGCCCCGGCGGGAATTCCGGTCCCTGCCATGAGCGTGTTGCGGCCCACCCGTTCGGCATCGTTGACGCCAACGATGGAATTGCTTGTGAAATTATGCGGGCCGAGGCCGAACGACCACACGATCTGGCCCGCGGGGTCGACTTCGATGACCCGGTTGTTGAACTGGTCGGCAATCAGCACGTTTCCGGGCATATTGAAACTACCGGCCATCGCTTCCGTTGCGGCAAGACAGCTCGCCGCTGCGACAGCAGCTGCCAGACTCCACACTAGTGTCGCCTTCACGAGACATCTCCTCTCGATTTCAAGGGTGCCCCCTCGGGACCATGGCGCGGTCCACAGCAAGATGGAGACGGATTGGATGGGTGGAATATTCCCGGCCCCGTGCGGCTCAAAACGTCCGCTGCAGGCTCAGCGAAACAAAGTCACGATCGGCGAACGGCTGGTTCTGCGTGCTGCCGACAAAATGCGTAAATAGGATGCTGGCCTGCCAGACGGTGCGAAAGGTGAGGTTCACTCCGGCTTCCATGTCGCCTGCGCCGGCGTTCTGGGACGTATCGATGCTGGAGCGGCCAATCAATCCGATCCCAATGCTCAAAGGCAGCGAGAGGTCGACACTGGGCAGCACCTGAAAATATTCGGGAGCGAATACCGCGCGGATCGCAGCGGCGAATCTGTCGCGTGTGGGGTCGAGTGCGTAACCGGCGCTGGTGACGTCCAGCAGTTCGTTCATGGCGATCTCTGCGCTCAGATCGGCGGAATCCCAGATTCCGCTGCGCGGAAATGTCGTGACGGCGGAGAACTGCGCGTGCAGCGTATCGCCACGCGGATAGTCGATCTGCGGCGTTACGAGCACGAAGGGCGAGTTCGTCAGCCGCTGCGGCGGACGAATGCTCGCGAATCCGCCACCGCCATAGCCTCCGCCACCATAATCGCCCGACCCGGCAGCGCCGGGTACTGCACTCAGCGAACCGACGAGCGGCATGTTGCGCCGCGCGGAGATTTCGCCGGCGATCGCCGCTTCGCCCGCGTAAAAGCTGAAGCTCGCGCCGTAGATGTCGATGCCGGAAGGCCAGAGAAGCGCGTAGTCGCCGACGCGACCGTCCGCGAAATTCACGATCGAGGGATCGGTGATCGTGATCGTTCCGCCCGGTCCGAGCGTATAGCCCGGCCGGATCAGGACCTCCGGCTCCTTCGCGTTGTAGCGCAACACATAAAGCCCATAGTCGACCTCGCCCAGCGTGGTGTGCAGCGCCGCGCCGTATTGACCGGAATTGGGTGGGGTTTGATTCGGGCCGCGATAGAGGAATTCGCCCGGCTGGACGATGAGGCGTTCGCCGCCGGCATCGAGAATATCGGTATCGCTGAAATAGCTGCCGACGCCGGGAAGCCGCGTGCCTCTCCATTCGAACTGGTAATAGAAACTCAGAGCCAGATTCGTGAGCGGCTGCATCGTCAGCGAAGTCTGGCCCACCGGCAGGTAGACTTCCTTTGCCTCCGCGTCCGGCTCGCTCAGCGCCTTGATCTCGTCGATCGGCGCCTGTCCGGCGGCGATGCCATTCTGCGCGAAGTACAGGCTTTCGCCCCACAGCAGCGTGTGGCGGCCTACGCGAAACGTAACGGGGATGCCGCCCGCATCGAAACTGCCGTAGAAGAATGCATCGAGCAGCTCGGCATCCTTGCCATCGAGCGTCTGGACGGCGCGCGTGAACGCATTGTGCGGCACAGAAACGGGATTGAACGTCGCCGGAGAGTCGTTGGCGTCGCGTTGATGATAGACCGTGTCGTACCAGGCGTCGCCGCTTGCATGGAGTCCGTAGTTGCCGTCCGCGATGTCGAGCTCCGACAGGAGATCGAAGCGGTCCGAGACGAGCCCGGGTGCAAAATCGCGATCCCCATCGTCCGCATTCGGATTGGCTACCAGTTCATTGCTGTAGGACGAGAGCCGGAATGCGGCCGTGTAGCGAAGCGTGTTGTCCCAGCGAATATCGAGGCCGTCGCTTTGATAGATTTCGCCGGCGGAAGCCGGACAAAGGCCAAGCTGATAGGCTGCACCGCCGCAGGCAAGCGGCAGCAGAACCAAGAGCATCCGGTGCTTGCGAACGGTTGCGCTGCTCGGTCGTCTCATTGCAACGGCTTGGAATCCCGAATGAATGGCGCACCATACAGAACTGCGAGGGTTTCGCAAAAAAGGCCAGGTGCTGCGGAAGAGGCCTCTTGCTCAGAAGAGAGGGGCGGTGCTCCGGATCGAACCTGTCCGCCTCATCCTGCCGGTTGCGCGGTGGCGGGCGCCGGCGGCATGACGCGCAGCAACGTGATCTGATTGCGTTGCCGGCGCAGGATCTCGAATTTGAATCCGTAAAAGGCAAAGCGCTGCCCGACATCGGGGATCGTGCGCGCCTCATGAATGACGAGCCCCGCTAGCGTAGTGGCCTCTTCGTCTGGAAGACGCCAATCGAGCTCGCGATTGAGTTCGCGCACCGGGGTGACGCCTTCGATGACGTAAGAGCCGTCGGCCAGCGGGCGCAGTTTGGGCGGGCTCGCGATGGCCGGCTCGCCGGGAATATAGCCGAAAATCTGGTTGAGGATATCGGTCAGCGTGATCAGCCCTTGGAGCGTCCCGTATTCATCGACCACCAGGGCAAAATGCGAGCGCCGCTGGCGGAAGGCGTCGAGCAGTTCTTCGAGCGCCGTCGTCTCGGGCACGAACCAGGGTTCATCGAGCAGGGACAGCACGTCGAAGTCCTGCATTTGTCCGTGCCGCTGCACGTAGGCGCGCATGACTTCCTTTGCCTGCAGCACGCCGACGATGTTGTCGGGAGAACCGCGCCATACCGGTACGCGCGAATGATTGGCGGCCAGCAGTGCGGCAAACAGTTCAGCAGCGGGCAGACCCGCGTCCAGCACTTCCATGTTCTTGCGGTGAACCATCACGTCGCCCGCCTTGAGCTCCGCAAGATCGAGAATTCCGCCGATCATGTCGCGGTGCTCGCGTTCCACCGTTCCCTGCTTGTGGTGCAGCTCGACGGTGCCGCGGATTTCTTCGTGCGGCGGCAGCAGCGGCGGCGGCGCGGCTTCCTCGCGAATGCCGAACATGCGCAGGATTCGCCAGACGATGAACTGAACCGAATCAACGATCGGCGCGAGTACCGTCACCACCGGCCGCAGCACGCCGGCGACCGCGAGCGCGAAGCGGTCCGTGCGGGCGATGGCGAGCGTTTTCGGCAGGACCTCGGCGAAGATGAGCACGATGGCGGTCATGACGATTGTGGTGATGGCCACGGCCCTGCCGCCATAGCGCGCCGCAAGGATCGACGTGGCAAGCGAGGAGGCCAGGATGTTGATGAACGTATTGCCCAGCAGCATGGCGCCGATCATGTCCTGGCGATCTTCAAGCAGCGCGTTCACGTGGTGGGCGGCGCGCGAGCCTTCCTTTTCCAGCTGATGCATGTGTGCCCGCGACACGGCGGTCAGCGCCGTTTCCGAGCCGGACAGAAATGCGGAAAAGGCGAGCAACAGGGCGATGAAGGCGATGCCCGGAACGAGAATCTCAGCCATAGGCGCTCCTTGAGCCCAAGATCGGGCGGGCGACTATAACCGAAACACAAAACGCTGCGGGTGCGGGCGGCCGGTTATGCCCAATTCCCTGGTATCAGGGAATTCTGCAGGGAATTTTCAGCCGAGGATACCTAAAACCCCAATGATACTCGGCATTTTCGTGCACTGCGATGCGCGGGGGCAGGGAATTATCAGGGAATTGCCGACTGGGACCGCGGACGCCTCGTCCGCCATTGCTGGTTCTGCGCATTGATGATTGCGAGCGACTGGGGTGTTTTCGAGATCGCATGGGGACGAGGGCGTCCGCGCTCCCAGGCAACAAAAAACCCGGTCACCGAAAGGGTGCCGGGGCCAACTTTGCCATTATGCCGATCACAGTACACGTTTTGATCAAACGGCGCAATGCACAAATCCGCCCGCGCGGCGCCGGCCAGCGCGCGCTCTTGCGGCCTGATGCGGGCGCGAGTTCGGACGACAGAATATGCAATGCGGAGCGTGGTCAAAGCCACCAATCATGATCGTTCGGATATTCGGGGAACACCGGAAACACGGTGCATTGACATCCTGCGCGGCCCTGGCCACGTTGTCAGGTGATGTCCTACAAAGTGGACACGCACGAGGAGGGGGCAAATGCATTCTTTTGGGCGGCGGCTGTGCGCCATCGCGTTGATTGGCGCGGTCGCAGGCGGATTTGTGTCCGCGGCGTCTGGCGCCACGTACACCACACTGAACGTTGCGGGTGCCGGAACGCAAAGCGGCCAGGGAACCACGGCGCAGGCCATCAACCTGGGCGGCAGCGTTACCGGATTTTATGAGGACTCCGGCGGGATCAAGCACGGGTTCGTCTGGACTGGCGGAAAGTTCAAGACCTTCGATGCTTCAGCCGGCAATGAAACATCTCCCAACGCAATCAACGATGCGGGAACGATAACCGGTATCTGGTATCCCAGTGGCGGCAGCTTTGCCCACGGATTTGTTCGAAGCGCCGGCGGAAACGTCACGCTGTTCGACGGCCCCAACGGAGCGACTTCGACCTCCGCCTTTGCCATTAACAAGGACGGACTCATTGCCGGAGACGCCAGCAGCAACGGGCCGGCGTACGCCTATATCCGCAAAGCGGACGGGCGTTTCACGACTGTCGCGGTTTCCGGGGCGCGCGGCACGATCGGCATGAGCATCAACGATTCCGGAATGCTTGGCGGCCACTCCTTCGACCAGAGCTTCGTCGCTCACGCGTTCATCAAGCCACGGAGCGGTCCGGCCACAATATTCGACGTGCCAGGCGCGGGAAACGCCCAGCCGCAGCAAGGGACTTATGTACCCCGTCTCGACAATGCGGGAGCCGGCGCAGGTCTGTTCGTGGACGCAAAGAATGTGAGTCACGGCTATTTCAGGACCGCAGCCGGTGCGATCACGGTTTTCGACGTATCGAAAGCCGGGACCGGCGCCTACCAGGGCACGGTACCGACCGCGATCAACCGCGCCGGCCTCGTAACCGGGTATTACATCGATAAGAACGGTGCGGATCACGGCTTCATCCGGAAGCCGGGCGGAGCGTTCGTAACTTTCAACGTTCCGGGGGCCGGAACGGGCAACCGCCAGGGAAGCATTCCTCACGGCATCAACAGCGACGGAGTGGTGAGCGGCGTGTATGTCGACAGCGCAAACGTCAACCACGGCTTTGTCCGGACACCTTGAGTGTTGCCGCGGACGGGGGCGCTCCCGGTCACAGCCCGAACGGATAGGTCTCCGGCCGGTCTTGCGCGTGCCCGGTCGGTAGCGGCGTCACGGCGCGCGTGGTTTCGATCCAGACAAAGGCGTCGAACTGCGCACCGATATCTGCCTGAAAATAATGGCTGAGTAGTTCGCTGTCCGGACGGTAGATCACGCCGATGGCGCGCTCCAGCCGGATATCTGACAGCGCTTCGCGCAGCGTCGTGCGATTGTGCGCGCGCCAATCGAACAGGGCGCGGGCGTGGCCGGAGCGGCGAAAGAGTTGTTCGTAGCTGTCGTCTCGCGCCGGCCGGACCTGCATGATCTGCATCGGTGCATCCCAATCGGACGCAGCGGCGACCGTTCCCGTGTCGGTGCCGAATCCGATCGCAACCATTCTGCCGCCGTAGGCCATCCGGCTCAGTTCGCCGATGTTGAATTCGCCTTCCCAGCCCATCGCGGTCGCCGCGGCATTGCCGACGTGGGAGTTGTGCGCCCACACGATCGCCTTGGCGGCGGGGCCGCGATGGCGCATCAGCCCTTGCAACGTGTCGAACATGTGGCGATCGCGCAAATTCCACGACTCGCGCGAGCCTTCGTACATCGCCCGGTAATAGCGTTCGGCCGAGCGGACGACGCGGGCATTCTGTGCGGCGTCGAAGAAGAGTTCGCCGTCGCGCGCGGCGAATTCGAGCCGGTGATTGAGCAGGTCCAACAGCTGCTCGCGCACCGCGACTTCGCAGGTATCGCCGCCCATCGCGGCACGGCGGCCATAGCGGGCAGGCTCCGCCTGCCAGGGCGTGAGACAGCCATAGCGGTGCCGCGCGTCCGCCGCCGCCTGCGGGTCGACGCGGTCAAGATAGCGCAATACGGCCGCGATGGATGCCTGCAGGCTGTAGATGTCGAGCCCGCGGAACTCGACGCGTTCCTTCGGCTCCCGGTGCTGGTTCTCCTGCCTCAGCCATTCGACGAACTCGAGCACTTCGACATTGCGCCACATCCAGCTGGGAAATCGCGCGAATGCCGCCTCGGCAGTCGCGTGAGCAGAGCCGTGACGGACGTAACGGTCGATGCGCGCCGCATCCGGCCAGTCGGCTTCGACAGCGACGATGTTGAATCCGCAGTTGCGGATGAGGTGCCGCGAGATCGCGGCGCGGGCGCGGTAGAACTCGCTGCTCCCGTGCGTGGCTTCGCCCAACAGCACCACCTCCGCGTCGCCGTAGCGCTCGAACGTGGCGCCGAAATCGCCGGCATGTTCGGGGGCAGGGAGGTCTTCGGCGGTTTCCTGCAACGCTCTGACGATCTCGGCATCGGATTGCGTGCGGTGCATTTGCATCAGAGTGCTGTTTGCCATGAAGACCTCCGCGTGCGGCTAACTGCAAAAGTGTCATCCCGGCCAAGCCGCGCCACCACGAATGTTGCCGGCCGACCACGATGAGAGTTGGCGCGGTGCAGAGCCGGAATCCAAGCGATCGCGGTATGGGTCCCGGCTCTGCGCCGCGCACCGTACCAATGCGCTGGCCCGCAACGATTTCGACGCGCGGCTTGTCCGGGATGACAATTTCGCGTGAGAAGAATTGTGCGCCGACACATCTCCTCCGGCTCTGCGCCGCGCACCGTACCAATGCGCTGGCCCGCAACGGTTTCGACGCGCGGCTTGTCCGGGATGACAATTTCGCGTGAGAAGAATTGTGCGCCGACAAACTTCCTCCCGCTCTGGCAGCACGAATTTTCGGACATTTCAGAGCTCCAACTGGGCGGCCCGCCGTCGCGGGCCATGACAAATGGGGTTTGATTGATTCACGATCATCTCCGGTCCGCTACCGCCTGTCGCCACGAATCGATTTCGGCAAGTTCTGCGGCGGGCGGTTCCGAAATGATTTCGCGCCTGCCGAGACTTACTGTGCCGGTATTGCCGTCGAGCGACAGCCAATCACCTTCGTTCAGCGAGATTTCGCCGATTGCGGCGCGACGGCGGGGCGTGTCGACCTTCAGGCCATCGCAACCGACCAGACAGACCTTGCCCATTTGACGCGCAACTACGGCGGCGTGGGCCGTACGCGCGCCGACCGCCGTGAGGAGCCCGTCGGCAACGGCCATTCCGTCGATGTTCTCGGTCGTAATGTCATGGGTGACGAGAACGACCGGCACGCCGTCCGCTGCGATCTCCTTGGCGCGCGCACTGTCGAACGCCGCCCGGCCGCTCGCTACGCCCGGCGCTGCGGCTACCGCCGAAGCGATGCTCGCGGCGTCTCCTGCAAAACGCGTGATGCTGGCGCATTTCAGATCAATCGCGGCGAAGCGCGCCAGCGCGGTTTTCCGGTCGATAATGCCCTCGGCGACGAAATCGATCAGGACGCGCAACGCGGCGCGCGCGGTACGCTTGGCGGAACGGGTCTGCAGGAAATAAAGCCTGCCATTCTCGATGGTGAATTCGACATCCTGGACGTCCCGGAATTCCCGTTCCAGGCGGGCAGCGCCTTGCGATAGCGCTTCTGCAGCTTGCGGCAAGCGGGCCGCCAGCAGACCCGCATCGCTGGGAATTCGCCGGCCGGAAACGACGTCCTCGCCTTGTGCGTCGACAAGAAAATCCACGTAGAGCTCCCTGGCTCCGGTGGCCGGATTGCGGGTGAAGGCGACACCGGCGCCCGAATCGAAGCCGGCATTGCCGAATACCATCGCCTGAACGGTAACCGCTGTTCCTTCCAGATGATCGAGGCCATTGATACGGCGGTATGCGCGCGCGCGGGCGCCTTCCCATGACAGGTACACGGCGTGCGCGGCCGCTTTCAGTTGCTCGAATGGATCATGCGGCACATCCGGCGCAAGAGTCGCGAATTGATCTGCCAGGCGCTCGAGTGCTTCCGGATCCAGTTCGCTTTCGTCGGCGACATTTTCGGTGCGGATCATTTCCTCGACAGATGCGGAGAATGCTTCCGCAGGTTCGTTCCCGACCACTTCGGAGAACATGCGCAGAAAGCGGCAATAGCAATCCCACGCAAGACGGGGATTGCCGGTCTGCCGTATCACGCCCCGCACCGTTTCCTGATTGAGGCCGACATCGAGCACCGTCGATAGCATTCCCGGCATCGAAACCGCGGCGCCCGATCGCACCGATACGAGAAGCGGCGAGCGCTCGTCGCCGAAGCGTCGTCCGGTTGCCTCCTCGAGTCGTGTCATGCCGTCGCGCAGGCCGGTGGCCATGGCGTCAAGAGCATCCAACTCGCCGCGATTGACGGCAGCACACAAGGCCGTCGGGAGCACGAATGCCGGCGGCACGTCGAGGCCGAGCTTCGCGATGCGCGACAGTTCGGCTGCCTTGGAACCTGCAACGCCCGGGTCGAGTTCAACGCATGGTCCGGGTAACCCGATGAAGCGCGGCGCGAAATCGCTCAAGCCGAAAGCTCCTCGATAACGCGGTCGCGCAGCGAAAGCGCGGCATGGGACAATTGATCGGTCGCCAGTTCGAGCGTGCGGGCAATCTCCAGGCCGAGCACAAGGGCGCGGGCGTCACTGGAAGGGCGCTCCGTGAACGCGGCCAGGGCGTCGCGCTCGCAACTGTCCGCCTCGCGTTCTGCGGTCAGCACCGCATCGATGGATTGCAGCGCGTCCATCGCATCTACGCGTCTGCCCTGGTGAAGCTGCGAAGCGGCCGCCGCACCGCGGATGAGCTCGCCCGCACTGTGAACCACGATGCCGGCAAGCCTCGAGAGAGGCTCGGGATCCAAAGTTGCGCCATCCGGCAAAAGGCTGACGAGAAATGCGCACTCTTCGAGCGAGTCCGTCGCGTTCTCCACTTCGTCGATGACAGCCCGAAGTCCTGCGCCGCCGTGCATACGGGCAGCCTTTTCGCGCGCCGCGAGGGTCAGGCGATCGGCCTTGGCCTCGATCTGCTTGGCGCGATGCGTCAGCGCGTGGCGTGCGGGGGCGGGCATTCCCGGTATGGAAAATGTCTGGGCGATCGACGACGCCAGCATGCGTGCAAGGCCCAGATGGCGGACCAGAACCGTCAGCACAACGCTCTCCGCAGTCTCGAAAAGCCGCGCCAGATTGGCCTGAATCTCGTCCCGGATGAGCCGCGCCGAGCGACCCGCTGCAAGTCCTTGGCACGTCTCGCGCAGGACAAGACGGAGAAAGTCGCGGCACGCTTCGTCGCCAAGGGCACGATCCAACCGGTCGCCGTAGGCGACGCGCCCTGCTGCGATGCGGCGGATTGCGTCGAGGATCAGTTCGCTGCCGCCCAGTTCGAGAAACGCGCGATGGCCAAGATCGCGCTTGGCCGCCCACAGCAGCAGCTCGATCGCAGCCGTCTTGCCGACAAAGAGCTGCAGCGCCTTGCGGGCCTTGTTCCAGTCGATGAGGAATACGAGACGCGAGCCCAGAATTTCCAGAAAGCTGCAGAGCAGATTTTCGTCGTTGGATTCGAAGCGGCCGGTCAGAAGATAAAACGCGCTCTCGTCGAAAGCCGGCGCGCGTTGCTCGGCGATGGAGCCCCAGCTGACGTTGCTGCCTTCGAACAGAGAGATAAAAAATTTGGCGCGCGAACGATGAACGTCCGTATAGGTGATCGTCACTGCATCGTCTGTCGCGTGTACGACGATCACGTGGGCGTCGGTTGCGCCGATGTCGTTCTGGATCGAAAGGGCATCCTTGGTGCGGACGGCCGTCGTACCGAGCCCCGGATGTCCGAATGCCAGCGGTGTGGTCCGGTTCACGCCGCGCATGAACGCTTTCACGCGACCGCGATCGCGGTCGCCGAGCCCGTGCACACGCGCGCCGTCAAGAATCTCTTGTGCCGTTTCCGCCGAGAGCCGGTTGATCTCCCGGTGAAGATCCATCACCAGCAGATGAAGGCTGTCGCCGTCATCGCGATTGGTCGAAGCCAGCTTGCCGATGCTTGCGAGCGCGATCTGATCGCCGTCAGCCGGGGGAACGGCCGCCTCGACCTGCGCGATGCGCTGTTCGATGATTTTGGCGGCTTGTGCGTCCGCAATGCGGAGAGGTGCGAACATCGCAGCCAGGTCGGTGTCGACGCCCTTGAGCAGTTCGCCAACGCCCGGCATGAAAAGCTGCCGGGAGCCGGCGAGACGTGCTCCATTGACGGCGCTATCGAATTTCGCGGCCGGCAGGCCCGCTGCTCGACATTCGCCTGCGAAATTCCGCGCTTTGCGGCCGGGCGTCTGCGCCTGCTGCGCGGCTTCCTGCAGCAGGCTCAAGCGCAGCTTCAGTCGCTCGTTCGCGGCCAGGGCGTCTCCGAGCAGAGATGGCATCAGAACGGCATTCTCGCCAAGATGTTCCACGATGGCGGTCTTGGTCGTCATGGGTCGTGTCTTCGCTTGGCCCGAGCATACTAAACGGGAAACCAGCGCCCGCGCTTTGCGGAAAATCAGTTTGCGGGCGCGAGCACGAAAGATGCGCGCCCTGGGTCTCCCTGCCGGAGATGACATGGGCGCCGGACTGCTCGCAGGTTCGCGGTTAACTTCCGCGCCGGTCGTGCGTTCATACAGAAGGAGAGTGGGCAAACAAGAATTCTCCGCGGGAGGAAGCGCCATGGCCGCATTGCAGGATAGGAATTGTATGCATCGGCGGTCTGCCGGTCTCGGTGCGGCCCTTGTTGTGTGTTTCGCCGCCGGCAACGCACCCGCGGCACAGGCGGAGAATGCCGCTGCCATCCAACTCCTGTCGCAGAAGCCGGCCCAGGCCGCTTCCAACACCAAGTTTCAGGCGGGTACGAGCACGATGGCGCCGAGCTTGTCGATTTCCTATCGCACGCTCGGCGATGCGGCGAACACGGCAGCCGACAAATTCTCGGGACCGCGCAGCGGCACCACGCGCATCGGCTGCAGCCCGGCCGCGGTGGGCGCGCCGAATGCGGCGATCGGGCTGCCGCAGAATTGTGTGGACTTCGACTGGCACATCACGGCGGCCCGCAATGGTACGATCACGGCCAAGCGGAACGGGCAGGGCGTCGGGTTCGAGATTCCGGTGAAGTTCGCCGGCAATGGCGGCTTCAAAGGCGATGTCGCCAACTCGCTGCAGCTGAGCAACCGCAATTTCGACGGCAGCTTCGTGGTAACGATCTCGGGTGTCCTGAAGCCCGACAAGGACTTCTGCCCCAAGCTCGACCAGGCAGTGACGCATTTCGCCTGGGTTACGCCGCCACAGATCGATCTGATCAAAACGACCTGCATCGATGCCGCCGGCGTGAAAGCCTGCTTCGGACCCTGGAAGCTGCCTGTGGGCACCATGTTGACCGGTGAGATCAACAAATCGCTCGCCGATCAGGTCAATGCCATCAACGGCAAGATCGCGTGCAACGACCTGCGCGACGCCTTGAGGAAAGTGTGGAAGCCGTGGTCGTTCCCGGTCACGCTCGCCAACGCACCTCCCTTCTACGTCAACGTGGATCCGAAGGCGCTATCCATCCCCGGTGTGACCGTCGACGACGAGGGCGTGAACGTAGCGGCGCGGCTCGATGTGGCAACGAGCGTCACGACACAGAAGCCTGCCGAGCAGCCGCCTGCCGGACTGCCGCAGAACACGCCGCTCGATACGCAACCCGGGCGGTTCTCTCTGCACGTGCCCATCGCCGTGCCCTACGGAATTCTCGCGTCGACACCGTCGGGCCGTATCACAGGCAAGCCCATCAAGGCAGGCGGCATGGCGATCACGCCCGTGAAGGTCGAGATGTTCCCCAGCAACGGCAAGCTGGCGATCGGCGTCACCTTCCGTGCAGATGCACCGGCGAAGCTGCGCGGGCAGAGCGGCACCGTGTGGTACATGGCCGAGCCTGCCGTGGAGAACGGCGGCCATCTCATCAAGCTCAAATATCTCGCGCTGACGCCGAAGACCGACAGCCGTCTCTGGCAACTGCGGCCCGCGCTCGACCGGCTGCCGCCGGCCGTTGGCGCGACCTATTCCTACGATCTCGGTCCAGCCGTGCAGGAAGCGCGGGCCAAGGTGCGCGAAGCGATCGCCGATCCGAAGAATACCGGCGGCGCGCGCATCACCGTCGCCAACGACAATCTGAGGCTCGGCCGTACGGTGCTCCTGACCGACGCGTTCGTCGTGGAAGGCGACTTCGATGCCGACGTGACGGTGGCCCTGGGCGAGCCGGGCCGGCAGGCGAGCGCTGCGCCGTAGGCGGACGTGGCTGGCCTATACTGATTGGCGAGACTTCCCGGCTCTCATGCGCGCTCGGAGGCGCGCGTTCCAAGCAAGGCGCTCGAGGCAGTGAGTCGGCGGGCGACCCCGCATCGCGTGTGCGGCCGGGAAGCCTGTTGAGCGCGCTGCCCCTGCTTGCTAAGCAGGCTCCAGATACGGAATCGAGGGTGCGATGGTCGAGCTAACCCTGCCTAGGGGCAGCCAGGTGAAGAAGGGCAAGGTCTGGCCGGCGCCGGTGACGGCGAACGGCAAGAAGCCCAAGCGGACAAAAGACTTAAAAATCTATCGCTATGACCCTGATAAAGCAGAGAATCCGCGCATCGATATCTATCGCGTCGATCTCGAATCCTGCGGGCCGATGGTTCTGGATGCCTTGGTCAAGATCAAGAACGAGATCGACCCCACGCTGACCTTCCGGCGCTCGTGCCGCGAAGGCGTCTGCGGCTCCTGTGCGATGAACATCGGCGGCGGCAACACGCTGGCGTGCACCAAGGCGATTTCGGACATCTCGGGATCGGTCAGCATCTATCCGCTGCCGCACATGGAGGTCGTGAAGGACCTCGTGCCCGACATGACGAAGTTCTATGCGCAGCACGCCGCCACCGGGCCCTACTTGAAAACGAAGTCTCCGGAACCGGAGAAGGAGTGGAAGCAGTCGCCGGAGGAGCGCTCGAAGCTCGACGGGCTCTACGAGTGCATTCTGTGCGCCTGCTGCTCGACGGCGTGCCCGAGCTACTGGTGGAATTCGGAGCGCTATCTGGGCCCCGCAGCCTTGCTGCAGTCCTATCGCTGGCTGGCCGACAGCCGCGACGAGGCGACGGGTGAGCGGCTCGACGGGCTCGAAGATCCGTTCCGCCTCTATCGCTGCCATACGATCATGAACTGCGCCAACACCTGCCCCAAGGGCCTCAATCCCGCCAAGGCCATCGGCGAAATCAAGCAGATGATGGTCAAGCGTAGTTTCTAGAGCACCGCAGTCCACAGGAATCGGAAACTTGGCACTGCATCAGTTTGAAATTTCCTGCTTGGCCGTATGATAAGCGTCCACCATTACGAGAAGGTCTTTCATCTGCCATAGCTCTCACGTATCCCCTCATTTCAGATGATACCGAAAGCGTGCGAGAAGGTAGCGTTTTGGCGTAGGAGTTCCTGGAATT
>Ga0335085_10006274_pt1 | contig 18824 bp, 18 predicted proteins | sample Lox_Sample_45_FD_206712 | JGI IMG/M metagenome (GOLD analysis project Ga0335085, IMG submission 206712) | Soil microbial communities from Loxahatchee National Wildlife Refuge, Florida, United States - Lox_Sample_4.5 | ecosystem: Environmental > Terrestrial > Soil > Wetlands | place: USA...
GCGCCGCGCGCATCGCCTGGCTGCTGTACCTCGCTCTGGCGCAGTGCGTGCTCCTGCTCCTCTACTTCGTCGACTTCGGGCACTACGCCTGGCTGCGGGTGCGCTTGAACGCGAGCCTCATCGATCACCTGACCCCGATCGGCGTCGCCGCACGCGTGGCCTGGGACACGTATCCGATCGTGCCGGGACTGCTCGGGCTGGCGCTCCTCACGGGCGCGTACGCCTGGCTGGCGGAGCGCGCCGCGCGCCGCACTCTGGCGCCGGCATCCGATCCCTTCGCGAAGTGGCCGAGGCGGGCAGTGATAGCCGTGCTCACGGCGCTCTACATCGGGGGAATCTGGGGCAAGTGGTCGCGCTACCCCTTGCGCTGGAGCGAGGCGTACTTCTCCTCGAGCGAGGCGGTGGCCGCGCTCGCGCTCAACCCGGTCCTGTTCCTGACGGACACTGCGGAGAACCGCAACCTGCCCTACGACGCGGACAAGGTGCGCGAGCACTACGCGTACACGGCGGCGCTGCTCGGGGTCAAGTCGCCGGATCCGAAGAACCTCGACTTCGCGCGCTGGGTCGTGCCACCGAAGAAGCCCGCGATCCGCTACAACCTGGTGGTGATCCACCTCGAGTCGCTCGCCGCATTCAAGACGGGAATCTTCGGCAACCGCATGAACGCCACGCCGCAACTCGACGCGATCGCGAAGGAAGGCCTGTTGTTCACGAACTTCTTCGTACCCGAGGTGCCGACGCCGCGCTCGGTGTTCGAGATGCTCACCGGCATTCCGGACGTGAACGGCGCCACCACCGCTTCGCGCAACCCGCTGGTGGTGAACCAGCACACGCTGGTGAACGCGCTCGAAGGATACGAAAAATACTATTTCCTCGGAGGCAGCGCGACCTGGGGCAACATCCGCGGCCTGTTCACGCACAACATCCCCGGCCTGCACGTCTTCGAGGAAGGCGACTACGACGCGCCCCAGGTGGACGGCTGGGGCGTCTCGGACGTGGTGCTGTTCGACAAGGCGGACAAGGTGCTGCGCGAGCAGAAGAAGCCCTTCTTCGCGTTCATCCAGACCGCGGGCAACCACCGGCCTTACGGCATTCCGAGCGACCATCCCGGCTTCGAGCTGGCACAGGTCGACGAGAAGGTGCTGGCGGAGAACGGCTTCGACGGCCTCCCCGCCTTCAACGGCCTGCGCTACCTCGACTTCGCGCTCGGCAGCTTCTTCGCCAAGGCGAGGCAGTCGCCGTACTTCAGGAGCACGGTGTTCGTCATGTACGGCGACCACGGCAATCCCTCGACCCAGCAGACGCCGTGGCAGCAATTGCTGCTCACGGGCTACCACGTGCCTTGCGTCATCTTCGCGCCCGGCCTCGTCAAGGCGGGCAGCCGCATCGATTTCACCGCCAGCCTGCCCGACGCCCTGCCGACGTCCCTGGGACTGCTCGGGGTTCCCTATCTCAACACCGGGCTCGGGCGCGACCTGCTCGATCTCGGTCCCGCCGGCCGGCATTTTTCACTGATCGGGCTGGACGGGGTGCTCGACGACGAATTCTATTTGCGGGCCGGTCCGGAGAGGCCGTACCTGTTCCGCTACCGCTCGGAGTCCGGCGCCGAGGACGTGCACCAGCGCTATCCGGAAAAGGTTGCGGAGCTGCAGCGGCTGCAGGAAGCGCTCTACGAGACCGCGAAATACCTGCTCTACCACAATCCGCCCCGGCCTCATGCGCCGAGCGCCGCCCGGGGCGAGAAAGACAAGCGGCGGTGAAGGCGCCGGCGAGCCTGATCGCGATCGCGCTCGTGTTCGCCGCGCTCTACGCTCGTGCGCTGGAAGGGCCGCAGCCCGCGCGCTTTGCTCCGCCCCGAGGCCCGCTGCATGCCGCGGCGCCGCCGCGCTTCGAATCGCAGCTTCTCCCGAACAGCAGCGCTCCGAGCGTCCACAGCGCCACCGCCGTCGAGGCTGCGGGCGGGCTGCGCGCATTCTGGTACGGAGGCTCGCGCGAAGGCGCCGCCGATGTCGCCGTCTACACGTCGGTCTATTCTCACCGCGAAAGGACGTGGGAGCCCGAGCGCGCGCTGGTCCGCCGCGAGTCCGTGCAGAGGGCTCTGCAACGCCACGTGCGCAAGCTCGGCAACCCGGTGGCGGGACGCGATGCCGCGGGACGCGTGTGGCTCTTCTTTGTCAGCGTCTCGGTGGGAGGATGGGCGGGTAGCGCCATCAACGCGATGGTCTCGTCGGACGAAGGCGCGACCTGGAGTCCTCCGCGACGGCTGATCGCCTCGCCGTTCCTCAACATCAGCACCCTCGTCAAAGGGCCGCCGGTGCAGCTCGCCGACGGAACGCTCGCCCTGCCCGTGTACCACGAGATGCTGGGGAAGTTCGGCGAGCTGCTGCGCCTCGACGCCGAAGGCCGCGTCATCGGCAAGGTCCGGCTCTCGTGGGGCAGATCGTCCCTGCAACCGGTGATCGTTCCGCGCTCCGAGACCGAGGCGGTCGCCTTCATGCGCTACGCGGGCGAGCCGCCCGCGCGGATCCTCATGACCCGCACGGACGACGCGGGCGCGCACTGGAGCGAGCCGGTGAAAACGACGCTTCCCAACCCGAACGCCGCCGTGGGGAGCGTCCTGCTCGCAGGAGGCCCGCTCGTCCTCGTCTTCAACAACGCCGAGGAGAATCGCGAGACTCTTTCTCTCGCGCTCTCGAAGGACTTCGGCAAAAGCTGGCGCGTCGCGCGTGTCCTCGAGAGCGAAACCCAGCTGCCCCGCGCGCCGGTTCCAGAGTATTCCTACCCCTGGATCATGCAGGACAGGGCCGGTAACGTTCATGTTCTCTACACCTGGGGCCGCTCCCGCATCAAGCACGCGGTATTCGATCAAGCCTGGCTCGAGGGCGGGGGCTGATGCCGCTGACCACGATCCTCGGATTGCTGGGCTGCGGCCTGCTTTGCCTGGCTCTTGCGGTGGCGGTTCTGCGGCTGCGGCGCCGGCCGGTCCGAGTCCGCTACGCAGTGACGCTGTCGGCGGCTGTCCTGGTCTTCGCCCCGCTCGGCGATCTTTCGACGGCAGGCTATGTGCGCGGGCTGACTGGCGATTTGAGCGTCGCCACGCTCGCGCTCGCCGCCGACGCATGCTTCGGCGCTTTCCTGGGAAAGCCCTTGTTCGAGCGCCGCGATGTGGACGCGCTTCTTGGAGCGGCGGCGGCCGCGGGCCTGTTCCTGTACCCGTTCGCCCTGGGCTGGACGCCCTTCGATCCCTACGCGCTCGGCTACAACTCGATCGTCTTCATCACCGTGCTGCTCCTGCTGTCCGTCACGGCCTGGCGTGCAAGATGGACGCTGGTCGTGCTGGTCGTTCTGCTCGGGGCGCTCGCCTTTCTCGGCGGGGTGTACGAGTCGCGCAACCTCTGGGACTACCTCATTGATCCGCTCGTGGTCCTGTACGCGCTCTTCGCGCTGCCCGCGCGTCTTGTTCGCCGCTACTTTTCCAGGGATGCCAGCGCGCGCGCGTAGTAGCCGAGCGGCAACGAGCGAGGATCACTCGACGACGATGTTGCCTTCGCGCGCGATGGTCCGCCATTTCTCGTAATCGGCGCGGACGTACTCCGTGAACTCCTCGCGGCTCATGTCCATGACCTCGACCCCCATCGAACGGTAGCGCTCGCGCACACTCTCGTTGGACAAGGCCTGGCGGAGCGCGCGGGTGAGCCTGTCGGCGACGGGTGCGGGGACGCCCGCGGGCGCGAATATCCCCGTGAACGTGCTCGCTTCGTATCCCGGAACGCCCGATTCATCTAGCGTCGGCACGGCGGGCAGGAGCGGGGAGCGCGTCTTGGACGTGACGGCGAGCGCCTTGAGGCGCCCGGCGCGGATGTGCCCGATCGAAGCGGTCAGCTGGTCCATCATAGTCTCGACTTGGCTGCCGAGGAGGTCCGTAATCGCAGGCCCGCTGCCCTTGTAAGGGACGTGCACGAGCCTCAGGTGCGCCTGACGCATCAAGAGCTCGATGGCGAGGTGGTTCGAGGAGCCGCTCCCGGCGGAGGCGATGGTCAACGCGCCCGGTTTCGAATTGGCGAGCGCGACGAACTCCTTGTAGGTCGACACTGGAGTCTTGGGCGCGGCCGTGAGGACGATAGGTACCGACTGGATCGGCCCGATCGCGACGAAATCCTTGACCGGATCGTAGGAGATGTTCTTGAACACGGCTGGGCCTGCGGTAATCGTGCCGCTCGATCCGAGGAGCAGCGCGTACCCGTCGGCGGGCGATTTCGCCACGGTGGTCGTCCCGATCCTGCCTGCCGCGCCGGCCCGGTTCTCGACGATTACTTGCTGGCCGAGCGCTTCCGAAAGCGCCGGCGCGACGGTGCGCGCCGTGATGTCGACGTTGCCGCTCGCTGGCCAGGGCACGACGATCTTCACCGGATGCACCGGAAAATCCTGCGCGCACGCGGGCGAAGCGGCGAGCGCGAGCGCGAAAAGCCATCGCTTGGGCATTGTCTCCTCCATAGGCGGAAATCGTAGCACGGCCGGTCCGCTATCCGGAACGCGGCGGCGGTCGCTCGGCGCGCGGTAGATTTGCCGGAACATGCGCGCTATCCTCGGCCCCTTGCGCGTATCCGACGTGGAGTGCCACATGCTCGCAGCCGACAGAGTGAAGGTGTTCTGGCAGCCCGGGTGCACGAGCTGCCTCAGGACCAAGGAGTTCCTCACCAAGAGCGGGGTGGACTACGAATCGATCAACGTGCACGGCAACGCCGCCGGCATGGAGGAGCTCCGAAAGCTCGGGGCGCGCAGCGTCCCGGTCGTCGCGCGCGGAGGCAAGTTCGTGTTCGCCCAGAGCCTGGGAGACGTCATCAAGTTTCTCGGCCTTAAGGTCCAGCTGCAGGAGCGGCTGAGCCCCGAGGAGCTGGTCAGGAAGCTCGAGATCGTGCTGCCCGCGGCCTGCCGTTATATCCGGCAGATCCCCGCGGACCAGTTCGACAAGCCGTTTCGCAACCGCAACCGTCCGATCCGCGTGCTGTGCCACCACGTGTTCCGCATCGTCGAGGGATTTCTGGAGTCGATGGAAGACGGGAAGGAGCTGACCTACGAGCGCATCATGAGGGAAGCACCGCACCTGCGGACCGGAGAAGCGATCGCAGTCTTCGGAGAAGGAGTCCTCGCGCGCTTCCGGAAATGGTGGGCAGTCTTCCCCGACCGCAGCTGCACGCGGAGCATCGACACGTACTTCGGCAAACAGCCCCTGCACGTCGTGCTCGAGAGGTCTGTGTGGCACCCGACGCAACACACGCGGCAGCTCATGCTCATCCTGGAATCGCTGGACATTGAACCTGACCGCCGATTGACGGCGACGGACCTCGCCGGTCTGCCGCTTCCGGACAAGGCCTGGGACGACGAAAAAGAGGCGGCATAAAGAGAATTCTCCAAGCGCTCGCGGCCGCTCGCGGGCCGCAACATGCTTTCGCCGAAGAAGAAGTAGCCTCTCAGCCGGCGCCGGCAGCGTTGCCGCCTTCCTCGAGCTCCGAGAAGCGCACGGGGAGCACCTCGCGCGTCGTCAGCCGGCCGTCGGAGGACTTCTCCAGCACGACCAGCTGCTGCTTGTCGGGAATGCCCGTCGGAATCACTATCCTTCCTCCGGGCTTCAGCTGCGCGATGAGCGGGGGCGGTATCAGGTCCGGCGCCGCGGTGACGATGATCTTGTCGAAAGGAGCGTGCTCGCTCCATCCGTAGTAGCCGTTGCCGACTCCGATCTCGACGTTCCGGTAGCCGAGGCGCTCGAGGCGCCTGCGGGTCTCTAGTGCCAGCTCCTCGATGATATCGATGCTGTAGACCTGCTTTACAAGCTCCGAGAGAATAGCCGCCTGGTAGCCCACGCCCGCGCCGACCTCGAGCACAGTGTCGGCCGGACGCGGCTCGAGCAGATCGGTCATCAGCGCGATGATGAACGGCTGCGACACCGTCTTTCCGTAGCCGACAGGCAGCGGCGCGTTGGCGTACGAATACGCCTGGAGCTCGACCGGAACGAATTCGTGCCGGGGGATTCTGCTCATCACTTCGATGACGCGCGCGTCCAGCGCCGCCTTCCCGAGCTGGGGCGTGAGAAACACCGCATCCGCCACGACCTCGGCGATCATCTGTCGGCGCATCAGCTCGTGCTGCCGGTTCTCCATCCACGCACTCCTTTGGGCACGCGAAAGCCGCGGGCCTCTCGGTTGGACCGGTCAGTGCAGGGAGGGTTTCTTGAGGAGATCCTGCCGATCGGTCGAGGACACCCGGAGGCGGGAGACCGTACCCTCTCGCACGAGAGTCACGGGCACCTCGACTCCGGCGGATCCCAGGCTCCAGATCTTCCGAAACAGATCTGCCAGTCCGCCGACGCGGGCGCCCGCGACTTCGATCACGATGTCGCCGACCTGCACGCCGGCCCGCTCGGCCGGCCCCCCGCCCGCGAGACCGGAGACGACGACGTGCCCCTTGACTTCGGTCGCGTAGAGCCCGAGCCAGGGGCGCGCGGCGCGCTTCGCGCGCCCGAACTTCAGCAAGTCTTCGAGAATAGGCTCGAGCAAGTCGACCGGCACCATCATATTGCCCTGCACGGTCCGGCCGCCCAGCTCCTCCTGAACCATGAGCGACCCTATTCCGAGCAGGCGTCCTTCTCCGCTGATCAGCGCCGCGCCGCTCCAATGCGGGTGTGCCGGCGCAGTGAACAGCGCCTCGTCGAGCACGTACTCCCAGTAGCCGGCGAACTCCCGCTTGGCGATGAGCTTCGCCCTGAGGGCGTGCCTGCGGCCGCCGTGGCCGGCGACGACCACGTCGTCTCCGACGCGGCACGATGCGCAGGTCCCGCGCGAGAGCGCGCGCGCCTCCAGCTTGCCCAGGGGTTGGACCAGTCCGAAGCCCGTCGGCTGGTCGTAGGCGAGCGGGTGCGCGGGCACGACCTTGCCGCCGTTCGTATTCAGCCAGATGGAGCTCGCCTCAGTGATGAGGTAGCCGATCGTGAGGACGAGGCCGTCGTCGCGAATGACCACCCCGTTGCCGATGCGCTCGGTCCCGAGTATGCCGGCGGTAAAGGCGTCCTCGGGGACTTCGGCGCGCAGCAGGATCAGGGAGTCGAGCGCCGCCTCGAGGTCGAACCGCGATTCCTCGTCGTTCGGCTGCATTTCGGGCGGAAATGCCCAGTTGCTCAGGTCCGCCATGCGATATTCCGGTTCGGGGGCTTCATTCTATGGCAGCGCCGGGACCGATGTCAGCCTGAGCGGTCTTTTCGGTACACTTTGCGCGATCGGAAGGACCATGAACCTGCAAATCAGCATCGCGATGGCGTCGAATCCGCGAACCTGGCCGATTTTCGACGGAAGAGTCGGACCGGACGGGGTCGCGCTCGTACCCAGCGCGGTCCATCCGTCGGAGCTCTTCTGGCGGCAGCTTCGCTTCGCCGACTTCGACGTGTCGGAGATGTCTTTCTCCTCCCTGCTGATGGCTCGAGCCCGGGGAGACGACCGTTGGGTCGGCCTTCCGGTGTTCACGACCAGAAAGTTCTTCCACGCCGAGATGCTGGTACGCAGGGATTCGGGGATCGAGAAGCCGAGCGACCTCAAGGGAAAGAGGGTCGGAGTTCCGGAATACCAGCAAACTGCCGCCCTGTGGACGCGCGGCGTGCTCGAGCACGAATTCGGAGTCGCGCCCAGAGACATGCTGTTCTGGATGGAGCGCACGCCGTCGCACAGCCACCGCGCTGCGACCGGCTTTGCGCCACCGCCGGGAGTGACGATCAATCAGATCCCCGCCGACAAGAGCATCGGAACCATGATGCTGTCTGGCGAGCTTGATGCGGTGATCCACTATATCGTGAACCCCAATCTCGTCGACCGGAGCACGGCCGATCTGTGGAGCCATCCGGCGATCAAGTCTCTCTTCCCCGACCCGCTCGCCGAGGGCGTCCGTTACTACCGCAAGACGGGCATCTTTCCGATCAACCACGGCATGGTGATCCGCCGGGAGATCGCCGAGAAGCATCCATGGATCATTCTCAATCTCTACAAGGCGTTCGAGCGTGCCAATGAGATCGCTGATAGCGAGCGAATGCTGCACGTGGAGTATTACCGAGCAGCCGGCGTGCTGACGTACGAGGCGAGCGAGGCGCTGCGCACGCCGCTCGTGCGCCACGGCATAGCCGCGAACCGGAAGGTGCTGGAGACCGCCGCGCACTACTCGCATGAGCAGGGGTTGACTCCGCGCCGGCTCGCCCTTGAGGAAGTGTTCGCCGCGAGCACGATGGAACAGTAGGCCGCTCACTCCGCCGCGGCTTTCGCGCCAAGCAGAGCCTCGCGGAAGCGATGCTTAAGATGGGCGCCGTCGCGCGGCGGCAGCACGAGCGGGGCGGGATCGGCCTTTACCTTCACCTGGTAGAAGAGCGGGCCTCCGCCGCGATAGACGCCTGAGCGCACCCCCGCGATCTGAACGGCACTGCGCACCGTTTCCGCTCTTGCAAATCCGCAGGCCGCAGCGACCGCCGCCAGGTCCGCTCCGTACGCCGTGTGCGTCCGCTGCATGCCGGTCTCCCCGTAGCGCTCGTTGTCGAGCACGACGATCGACAGATTGTGAGGCCCCTGTGCCCCGATGGTGGCGAGGCTGCCCAGACCCATGAGCATCTCCCCGTCGCCGGTAATGACGAGCACGCGGCGGCGGGGCTGCGCCAGGGCGAGCCCAAAGCCGATCATGCACGCCGAGCCCATTGCCCCCCAAAGCGGAAACGTCAGCGGATGGTCTCCCGCCGCGGTGCAATCCCAGGCGCTCGAACCGAGCCCGGCGACGACGAGCAGTTCCGCGCGCCGCTCGAGCAGCGACCGCACGACCTGGCGGCGGTCAAGCTTCGCCTCGCTCATGGCTTCTCCGCAAACGATTTCGAGCCGATCAGGCGCTGCGCGACGAGCACGGCGACCGCAGCGTAGCCCTCGAACGCGAGCTTCGCAGCGGCGGTCACCGTGTCGAAGGCGTCCTCGCCGCGCTCCAGCCGCAGCGTTCGCGCTCCTGCGACGCGCAGGACCTCGGGCGTGGCCTGGCCCATCGGGATCTGCCAGGGGTTGAATTCGCCCCATTCGCCGCGCAGGGTGACGATCATGAGCAGCGGAAAGCCGCAGTTTGCCGACAGCGTCAGCGCATTGACGCAGTTTCCCACGCCGCTGGATTGCATGAAGAGCGCGGCGCGCTCTCCCCCAAGCCAGGCGCCCGCTGCCAGGCCTACCCCCTCCTCCTCGGTCGTGAGCGGAACGGCGGTCATGCCCTTGTCCGCGTGACAGAGTTCGATCAGACGCTTGTGGCCGGCGTCCGGGACGTACGAAACCTGCGTGACCTTGTGCGACCTCAGGGCGCGATGGATGGCCGCGGGCCAGTCGAGCTCGGAAAGCTTGTGCTGCACCTGTCGTTCTCCGCACAATGAGATTCGGTATCATTGCACGTTCAGTCTGGTTCCTGCGTATCCGCCAAGGAGAGACCCATGAAGCTCTACTACCATCCTGTCTCGACGACGAGCCGCCCTGTCTGGCTCTTTATCGCCGAGAACGGCATCGACTGCGAGCTGCAAATAGTCGACCTGATGAAGGGCGAACACTATCAGCCGCCCTATGTCGCGAAGAACCCCAACCGCCTCGTGCCCATGATCGAAGACGGCGACTTTCGGCTGACCGAGAGCTCTGCAATCCTCAAGTACCTAGCGGACAAGATCGGCTCCCCGACGTACCCCAAGGAGTTGAAGGCGCGCGCCAGGGTCAACGAGATGATGGACTGGATCAACACTCAGGTCTGCCGCGAATTCGCCTACGGTCTCGTGTATCCACAGATCTTCCCGACGCACAAGCGCCGCAGCGACGAAGCCCACGCCGCAACGCTCGCTTGGGGCAAGGAGAGGGCGCAGGGATGGCTAAAGGTGCTCGACGAAAACCTGCTCGGCCCGAAGAAGAAATATCTCTGCGGAGAGCAGATCACAATCGCGGACTATTTCGGCGGACCGTTCGTCGGGCTGGGCGAGATCGTGCGAGCGGACTATTCGGCGTATCCGAACGTCCAGCGCTGGCTGGAGCGCATGAAGTCGCTCAAGAACTGGGGCAAGGTGCACGAAGTCTTCTACGGATTCGCCGCTTCGATGAAGGACAAGGCGTTCGAGGCCGTCTGACGGCGCCGGCGGGCTACCAGCGCTGGCGATGCCGGTACCAAGGCTGATTCTGCACCCTCTTCTTATCGGGCTTCGCCGCGGCCGCGGGATCAGGGGTAGCCGGGGCCGCCGCTGCTTCTGCGGACGCTCCCGTGTTGGCGCTCACGTCATGAGGGGCGCTTCTTTCCGCCGCTGCGGGTTTCTTGCGTCTCGAACCAGCCTGCTTGGGAGCAGGCTTGGACGGCTTCTCGGCGTCCAGATGCAGCATGTTCTTCAAGCCGCTGAGTATCGATTTGGAGCGCTTTTCGGCCATGGCTCGGGAAGGATTCGGCCGGGCCATTCTATTACAACGCTCCGGAACGCGTCGCCGAGAGGCTAACCTCTGGCCACCTACGCGATCGGCGACGTTCAGGGCTGCTTTGATGAGCTGCGGGCGCTGCTCAAGCTTTGCGGCTTCCACCAGAGCCGGGACCGGCTGTGGTTCGTGGGAGATCTGGTGAACCGCGGTCCGGCTTCGCTCGCCACGCTGCGGTTCGTGCGCGATCTCGGAGAGCTTGCCGAGGTGGTGCTCGGCAACCACGATCTGCATTTGCTTGCGCTGGCCGAAGGCCATGTCCGGAGCCGGGCGGATGACACGCTCGCAGAAGTCCTGGCCGCACCCGACCGCGACGAATTGCTCGATTGGCTGCGGACGCGGTCCATGATCCACGTTTCGGGCGACACCGTTCTGGTGCACGCCGGCCTCCTCCCCCAGTGGGACATCGCGGCCGCAAAGTCTCTCGGGAACGAGGTCGAAGCGGAGCTTCGCGGGCCGAGGCATTCCGAGTTCCTTTGGACGCTGTACGGCTCGCGCCCGGATCGCTGGAGCGAGAATTTGACGGGAGCCGACCGGCTGCGGGTTATCGTGAACGCGATGACGCGTTTGCGCTTCTGCACGCGCGAGGGTGTCATGGAGTTCGACACGAAAGGCGAGAGCACGCGTGCGCCGGAGGGTTATCTGCCGTGGTTCGACATTCCTGGGAGGAAGAGTGCTGGCAGCACTATCGTCTGCGGGCACTGGTCGGCCCTGGGATTGCGGCTTGCACCCGGGCTCATCGCCCTCGATTCCGGCTGCGTCTGGGGCGGGAAGCTGAGCGCTATTCGGCTGGATGACGCGCGCCTCTACCAGGTCCCGTGTGGTGCGAATGCGCGCGCTCAGGCGCCGGCACCCCGAGGGCGTCCGCTATAGCCGCTTCGGTTCGCCGGGCCAGCGAGCGTCGCGTCTGGTGGTGTACCGAGACCGGCGCGAGGAAGTTGAGTTCGGCGACGATGTGCGGTGTCGAAACGATCGTCCACACGGATTCCACGAACGAGGTCTCGCCCACGTAGCCCGCGGCGTCCGTGTGCTTTCCGGCAGGATCGAGATAGCGCAACGCGATGGGCTGCACGCCAGCAGCTGCGTCCAGGGCCGGCTGGAACAGGGCGGAGTGGAAGGGCTCGAGGCTTCGCCCGAACGTGGTCGTTCCCTCTGGAAATATCGCGATCAACACGCCACGCTCGAGCGCCGCGGTGATCCGCCGGCTCGCTTTGCGGGCAGCGGAGGGCTTGCCGCGCTCGATGTAGAGAGTTCCGACCAGGGTACACAGCCAGCCCACGAACGGCCAGTCGCGAATCTCGGATTTGGCGATGAAGGTTGCGGGCGACCGCGCGTTGATGACGAAGATGTCCACCCAGGAGATGTGGTTGAGCACGAACAGGCATCGATCGGACAGATGCGCGGGGGCATTCCGCTCGCGCACCGATACCGAGAGGATGGAAAGGAGCGTTCTTGACCAGCGGCGTTTCCGCGCGTCGCGCTTCGTCTCCGAGATCCAAGGAAAGATCGCCGCGGCGACAGCGAGACCCCGGAGGAGATGAAGCGTCACCCGCGCCAGGCGAAGCAGGCGCGTGGCAATCGGGGTGCGGCCGGCCACGGAGCCTTTTCTATCTGGGGGAGCGCCGCTCTGCCATCAAAGCTCAGACCCGAAGTTGGCGCGAAACAGGCTGCGGATTTGGTCGCGGGTTACCGAGTGATTCTGCGCGCCGCGCGAGGCCACCTTGATGGCACCCATCAGGGAGGCGAGCCTTCCCGCCTTGGACCAGTCGAACCCCGACGCGATGCCGTAGAGGAGGCCGGCGCGGTACGCATCCCCGCAGCCGGTGGGATCCACCACGGCGCGGGCCTTTGCGCAGGGGATGTTGAAGCGCTTGCCGTCTGCGTAGATCACGGAGCCTTCGGCACCCCGCGTCAGAATGAGAGCTTTGAGCCCGAGGGCGAGCTCTTCGAGCTTGCGCCCCGTTCTCTCCTCAAGCATCCTGCCCTCGTAGTCGTTGACCGCCACATACGAAGCCTGCTCGGCGAAAGCAAGCAGCTCGTTCCCCGAGAACATCGGCAGGCCCTGCCCGGGGTCGAACATGAACGGGATTCCCAGGTCGGCGAGCTGACGTGCGTGCTGCTGCATGCCCTCCTTCCCATCCGGTGCGACGATCGCCAGGCTTACACCGAGATCCGTGGTGATTCTGTTCTCGTGGGAATGAGTCATGGCGCCGGGATGGAAAGCGGTTATCTGGTTGTCGTCGAGGTCGGTGGTGATGAAGGCCTGCGCAGTGAGGGTTCCGGGGACCTGTCGCACGCAGTCCAGCTTCACTCCAAGTCGCTCGAGCCGGTTGAAATAGGGGAGCGAGTCGTCTCCGACTGTGCCCATGACGAGCGGGTCAGCGCCCATGAGCTTCAGGTTGTAGGCGATGTTGCCTGCGCAGCCTCCGAACTCGCGCCTCAGCTCGGGAACGAGGAACGCCACATTTAGGATGTGGATCTGATCGGGGAGGATCTGCTCCCGGAAGCGGCCCGGAAACACCATGATGTTGTCGTAGGCGATCGACCCGCAAACGAGGATACTCATGCGTCCGGCATTCGTTGGGAGAAGGCCGGGCATCTTAGCGGAATTTGCGAGAGCCGTGATCCCGCCGGGGCTACGCGTAGAAGAGATAGAGCCGGTAGCCCGTGGGCTTGAGCGCGGCCGCCTCGATATAGACCCTGATTTGAAGCTCGCTGCCCGCGGCGAAGCCCGCTTCCGGCAGCGCTGGCTGGACGACGTAGTCCTTGGGAAGCAGGACGCGCCTCGCAACCGTCTGCCCCTCGGCGCTCGTCAGACTCAGCTCCAGCGCCGGGTAGGCTTGGACAAAGGCTGCACGGTTCCTGAGCGTCGCCGTCAGAACCATTACGTTAGGGTGGCTACCGTCTGCCTGCAGGTCGGAAGACTCGATGCTGAGCAGCTCGGCACGCCGCGGCAGAGGAACATCGCAGTCGAACTCGGCGCACATACGCTCCAGGAGCGGCTTTGTCTCCGGCACGAGCACAGCGATCTCGCCGCGATAGCGATAGCCCCCTTGAGCCAACAGAGCGAGCAGCAGGAGCAGACTCCCTATCCACCACACGCGGCTGGCCGGCCGCGGCGCTCGCGGCCCGAACTCGAAGGATGAATCCTTTTCCGTTCCCAGCAGCACGGCCAAGCTGCCGGAAGTCGGCGGCGGCGAAGGTTTGTCTCGGGAGGGGCGCGTCGCCGGGTCCGCGCTGAGCGTCGCAATCGCGTCGAACAGATTGTCGCAGCGGCCGCAGCGCACTTGACCCTCGTGCGCCCCGAGCTGCTGCTCGCTCACGCGAAAGGCGGTACCGCAGGCGGGACAGCGGGTCATCATGCTCATCGCCGTGTCCCGGAGAGGCATACCCATCCCTCCTCTTCCTGAGGAGCCGTAAACGCGATCCAACCGGCATAGCTGTCCGCAACCTCCTCGGCCTGCTCGCGGAGGATCCCTGAAAGCGCGAGATGGCCACCCTCGCGGCATCGCTCGGAGATCAAGGGGGCCAGCACCTTCAACGGACTCGCGAGAATGTTCGCGACCACGAGGTCAGCCGTGAGCCCGGGAATCGCCCCCCCTCCAAAGAATTCGCCGGCGACGCCGTTGCGTCTGGCGTTCGTTGCCGCAATCGCGACGGCATCAGGGTCGATATCGACGCCGACCGCGCGCCCGGCGCCCAGTTTCAGCGCTGCGATGGCCAATATGCCCGATCCGCAGCCATAGTCGAGGACGGTCTCGCCGCCGGCGACCCGTTGCTCGAGCCAGCGCAGGCACAGGCGCGTGGTAGGGTGGCTTCCGGTCCCGAACGCCAGGCCCGGATCGAGGATCAGGTTGACTGCCTCGGCGTCGGGCGGATCGAACCAGCTCGGCACGACCCACAGGCGTCGCGACACGCGAATGGGACCAAACCCGTGCCGCGACTTTGCAACCCAGTCTTCGTCGGGAACCGTGGCCACGGCATGCTCCCGCATCGCGACGCCCGACGCGTCGCAGGCCAAGCGTAGCAGTTGCTCCGGCGCGTGCTCGCTCCCGCAAAGAGCGACGAGGCGCACGCGAGGCCATGAACCGGGTTCACCCGGCTCGGCGAGGTCCTGCTTGGCGGCCGGGCGCACATCCTCGCACGAGACCGACAGTGCACCGGCTTCCAGCAACGCATCGCACAGGGTCTCGGCCTCGCTTCCCGATAGGTCGACTACGAGCGCTCTGAGGGTCACGCGCCCGAACCTCCTATCCGCCCGACTCGCGCTTCTTGTGCTGGGCAAGCTTTTGCTCGAGGTAGTGGATATTGACTCCTCCCCTAATGACCCGGGTGTCGAGCAGCAGTTCCTGGTGCAAGGGGATGTTGGTCTGAATGCCCTCCACCACCATCTCGGAGAGCGCGATGCGCATTCGCCGGACCGCCTGATCACGGTTTGCCCCGTAGGCGATGACCTTGCCGATGAGCGAATCGTAGTTGGGCGGCACGGAATACCCCTGGTAGATATGCGAGTCGACCCGGATTCCCGGTCCGCCTGGGGGGTGGTAGGAAGTGATACGGCCCGGCGAGGGGGTGAAGCGGAACGGGTCCTCGGCGTTGATACGGCATTCGATAGCGTGACCCCGAAGCTCAATGTCCTTCTGCCGAACCGACAGCTTTTCGCCGGCCGCCACCCGGATCTGCTCCTGAACGATGTCGACGCCCGTGATCATCTCGGTCACCGGGTGCTCCACCTGGATGCGGGTGTTCATCTCGATGAAGTAGAACTCGCCGTCCTCGTAGAGATACTCGAAAGTCCCCGCTCCGCGATACCCGATCTTGCGGCACGCCTCCACGGAGCGCTCGCCAATCCGGACACGCATTTTTGCGGTTATCTCGGGCGCGGGCGCTTCTTCCATGATTTTCTGGTGCCTCCGCTGCATGGAGCAATCGCGCTCTCCCAGATAGACCACATTGCGGTGAGTGTCCGCGAGCACCTGGACTTCGATGTGCCTGGGGTTCTCCAGGTACTTCTCCAGATATACGGTCGAGTTGCCGAAGGCGGCCGCGGCTTCCGCGCGCGTGATGCTGATCGCGCTCTTCAGGGCGGCCTCGGTGTGCACGACGCGCATGCCGCGCCCACCTCCTCCGCCCGCCGATTTCACAATCACCGGATAGCCGACTTTCCGCGCAATCTTAAGCGCCTCCTCAGGCGCCTCGGGAAGCGCGCCGCCCGAGCCTGGAACGCAGGGCACCCCCGCTCTCTCCATGGCCTGCTTGGCGTTGACCTTGTCACCCATTACGCGAATGGTGTCCGCGGTCGGCCCGATGAACACGAAACCGCTCTTGTCGACGCGCTCTGCGAAGTCCGCGTTCTCGGCTAGGAATCCGTAGCCGGGATGGATCGCCTCGGCGTCGGTGACTTCCGCGGCGCTGATGATCGCGGGAATGTTCAGGTAACTAGCCGCGGAGGGCGGTGGCCCGATGCACACCGACTCGTCGGCGAGCTTGACGTACTTCGCCTCGGCGTCGGCCTCGGAGTGAACGACGACGGTCTTGATGCCCATGTCGCGGCACGCGCGCTGGATGCGGAGCGCAATTTCACCGCGGTTGGCGATCAGAATCTTCTCGAACATGAGTTGCGTTTCGTGGCCGCTACGCGATCATCATGAGAGGCTCGCCGTACTCGACTGGCTGTCCGTTCTCCACCATGATCGCCTTGACGACACCCTCCTTGTCGGCCTCGATTTCGTTCATCAGCTTCATGGCCTCGATGACACAGATCGTCTGGCCAGCCTTGACCGTGTCCCCGACTTCGACGAATGGCTTGGCTCCAGGGGCGCCAGCACGGTAGAAGGTGCCGACCATCGGCGACTTCACGATATGGCCCTCGAGGGCCGTGGGCGCCGGGGCAGGTGCTGCTGCGGGCGGTGGGACGGCCGGCACGGCCGCCGAAGTGGCGGGGACCGCGTGAACGGAAGGAGGGCTTACCGGCACCGAGGACGGAGAGAGCACGACCACCTCTTTGCCGACGCCGCCCTTGACGATCTTGACCTTCTCCTCCCCTTCGGTGACCTCCAGCTCCGCAATGCCGGAAAGCTCGACGAGATCGATCAGCTTCTTAAGCTTCCGCAGGTCCATGCCGGCCTCCTTAGTACCTAGTACCGGGCGCTCGAGAGACACGCCACCGAAAATCGTGCCTTCAGTTCGCGTGCAAAGCGGAGAGACTCCTTGCGACCGGGGATCGCGGCCTCTCGGGTTCCCTTGTTTGGATTTGGGCCATGAAGTACCAGGATTCCTTCCCGGAGTCCGCGACCGCTGGCCCACATGTGCACTTTGGCGTGGACGGCTGAAGTTTGCCGCAGATGTCGGAACTTGTCTAGGATTGCTCGCATTTCTCGCCCACAACCCGTTGGATACGGCATCGGGCTAGGTGATGCGAGGTTTTTACGGCAAGATGGACCCTAATACCTACATTTGGCGGCGCGATGTTGCCTGTTACTGGCCGTCCGGCTCGAAATGCGACTTGCGGATACCTACGACTGCGCGCCCGAGGCAGGGCCGGACAGGAGCTGCGCGACCGCCTGAATGCCTGCGCGCTCGATCCTGCGTCCCGCGGAGGTCGCCTTCAGGATCCCCCGTTCCTCCTTGAGGGTGTAGATGGCGAGGTTGAGGGGAATGCCCTGCCAGTCCACTTTGAGCACTGACACAGCGCGGGCCTGATCACCGGCGAAGCGGCGTTCATCGGAAACGTCGTAGGGGATATTTCGACCGAGAAGAAAATGCTCGACGGCTTTGCCGTCATCTGTAAACAGCTGCAGGTCGATGTCACTGTAACGGCCCGCAGTGCCGCTCAACACCGGCCCAGCAAGATAGGGCCGGAAGCGCTCTAGCAAGCGCATGGCCTCGAGCGCGCAATGACGAAGGTAGCGGATGCGCTCGCGCTGCTCTTCACCCTGGTAGAGAGACTGGTACGCGCGCAGCTCGGCTTCGATCTCCTCGTTCTTCGGCAGCGATTGCGTGTCCTCCGCCCCGAGCTGACGCGCCGCTTTACGTTTCGCCAGCGCGAAGTCCTCCAAACCGTCTTCGGCCATCAGGCGGGCGGCGGCTGCCGCGATGCGCGTACGCATCTGCTGCTGCTTGAACTTGTCTTTCGACATGGATCGAGCGGGCCGAACGCGGTCCATGATACCCCAGCCGGAAAAGGCGGCGAAGTAGGCTAGAATTCGGCACATTTCAGAGCGCGTGCCGTCCTACCGCGCCTCGGCAACCCGTGCACATCCACATTCTCGGTATCTGCGGCACCTTCATGGGCGGCATTGCCGCGATCGCAAAGGCTTCCGGCCATCGCGTCACAGGGTGCGATCTCAACGTCTACCCGCCGATGAGTACTCAACTCGAATCCCAGGGTATCGAACTGATCAAGGGGTACGGAGCGGAGCAGGTCGCACTGCAGCCCGAAACGTGGGTGGTGGGGAACGTCGTGAGTCGAGGCAACCCTCTCATGGAGGCAATCCTGAATCATGGTTACCGATACGTCTCTGGCCCGCAGTGGCTCGCCGAAAATGTCCTGCCTGGGAAGCAAGTGCTTGCCGTGGCTGGGACCCATGGCAAGACCACGACCTCATCGATGCTCGCGTGGATCCTTGACGATGCCGGATTCGCCCCAGGGTTCCTGATCGGAGGGGTGCCCGTGGATTTCGAGATGTCGGCGAGAGGCGGAAACGGACGCCACTTCGTTATAGAGGCCGACGAATATGACACGGCGTTCTTCGATAAACGTTCAAAGATGGTGCACTATCGGCCCGTGATAGCGATCCTCAACAACATCGAATTCGATCACGCTGACATCTTCCCGGATCTCGCTTCGATCGAGACACAATTTCACTACTTCGTGCGAACGGTACCGAGCGGAGGCAGGCTAATAGTCAATGGCGCGGATGCCGCAATCGAGCGGGTGCTCGGGCGCGGGTGCTGGACGCCGGTAGAGAAGTTCGGGTCCCACGATGGGTGGAACGTCAATGGCGCTCAACACGGGCCGCCATTCGAGGTGAGTTTTCGCGGCAAGGTGGAAGGCGTGCTGGATTTGCCCCTGCAGGGCGAGCACAACGTGCAGAATGCGCTCGCGGCTATTGCGGCGGCGCGGGCATCCGGTGTGCCCGCGACCGCCGCAATAGCCGCGCTTGCTCGCTTCAAGGGAGTTCGTCGCAGAATGGAGCTGCGCGGAAGCTCTGGGGGCGTTGCTGTCTGGGACGACTTCGCGCACCATCCCACAGCCATTGCGACAACGATCTCGGGTCTGCGCCGGGAGGTCGGAGGCGCGCGCATCCTCGCCGTGCTGGAGCCGCGATC
>Ga0335085_10006275_pt1 | contig 18821 bp, 14 predicted proteins | sample Lox_Sample_45_FD_206712 | JGI IMG/M metagenome (GOLD analysis project Ga0335085, IMG submission 206712) | Soil microbial communities from Loxahatchee National Wildlife Refuge, Florida, United States - Lox_Sample_4.5 | ecosystem: Environmental > Terrestrial > Soil > Wetlands | place: USA...
GACCGCAGGACGGAGGAAAGAGAGTGCGCGAGCTGTAAGGCAAGATGGGACAGAGCCAGAGCTACGCAAACGACCAAGGAAGAATCAGGCAAGAAGTCCGAGGGCAAAGACATTTGTCCGGTTGGCCCACCAGGCAGTCGCCGCCTTGCCGATCCCGCGCGCTCTTCTCCCAATGCAGGTTATCCTGAACGCCGACGCAGTTGTTGGGTCGAGGTGGCCTCGTACCAATCAATTGTTCGTTTCAAACCCTCCCGCAAAGTCGTTTTGGGCTTGAACCCAAACTCCCTTTCGGCTCTACTAATGTCCAAGGTCCTTCGAGGCTGACCGTCAGGCTGAGAACTATCCCACTTAATCGTCCCCGAAAAGGAGGTCATGCTGCGAATCAGAGAAGCCAATTCTTTAACAGTAACTTCATCTCCAGAACCTACATTTACTGGGTCAGGCTTGTCGTATCGCTCGGCAGCCGCCACAATTGCCTCGGCGGCGTCTCCGACATATAGGAATTCCCTCGTGGCGCTTCCCGTACCCCAGGCGGTAATGCTTTGTTGCCCAGTTCGCCTGGCGTCAACACACTTCCGGATGAGTGCTGGAATGACGTGAGATGATTCAGGGTCAAAATTGTCTCGAGGGCCATATAGATTTGCCGGAAGAAGGTATATCACATTGAATCCGTATTCTTGTCGATATGCCTGTGCCTGGACGAGAAGCATCTTCTTAGCCAAGCCGTAGGGTGCGTTGGTTTCCTCGGGATAGCCCTCCCATAAATTCTCTTCCTTGAACGGAACGGGCGTGACTTTTGGATAGGCACAGATCGTGCCAACGCAAACGAACTTCTCAACATTAAAGCGGCGAGCTTGCTCCATTAACTGAATGCCCATCACGGCATTGTCATAGAAGAATGCGCCCGGGCGTCTCCGGTTGGCCCCTATCCCTCCTACAACTGCTGCCAGATGAATTACGATCGTCGGCTGAGCCACACGAAGAATCCCGACGATCGCTTCCTTTTCCCGTAGATCGACTTCTTTGCTCCGGGGGACGTGAATATCACGGCAGCCGCGTCGAGTCAGCTCATCAACGACGCAGCGTCCTAGAAACCCTGCTCCCCCTGTCACGAGTACACGCTCGCGGCCCCACGTCTGGTTAGGCCGCATCGGAGAGTCCTCGTCGAACTTCGAGAGCCGGAAAAACGGCGCTGTCCCACTGATGCCACTTTGCAGACTTTTCCATCACAATCGCCTTGCCTTCTCCATCTGAGGAAAGGCCTTCAGCTTCAAGATCAGCATCGACCATGATCCGCACCAATTGCCGAAAAGTAATCTTCGGCTCCCAATTCAGCCTTTGCCTTGCTTTTGTGGGGTTGGCCAGCAAGCAGTCGACTTCCGAGGGTCGCCGATAAGCCGGATCGATCCGCACGTGCTCGTGCCAGTCTAGACCCTTGTAGGAAAAGGCTTCCTCGACGAATTCCTTTACACTGTGCGATTCTCCCGTGCCTAGAACATAGTCTTCGCTGACATCCTGCTGCAACATGCGCCACATGCCCTCAACATATTCCGGTGCATATCCCCAATCACGTCTGGCGTCAAGATTTCCAAGATAAAGTACCTTCTGTTTTCCTGCCAAGATATTTGCTACGGCGCGCGTAATTTTGCGCGTAACAAAAGTCTCCCCCCGCCGTGGACTCTCATGATTGAAAAGAATGCCGCAACTGAGGAACAGATTGTAGGCTTCCCGATAATTTACGGTTGTCCAATGAGCATACGCTTTGGCTACGCCATAGGGGCTTCGGGGATGAAAGTGAGTGGTTTCACATTGGGGAGGAGGCGCAGCTCCAAACATCTCCGAAGAGCTGGCTTGGTAAAAGCGGGTTCGAATGCCGCTGCCTCGAATGGCTTCCAGAATGCGGACGATGCCAAGCCCGGTTACATTGCCGGTATATTCTGGAGTCTCGAAGCTCACCTTGACGTGACTTTGGGCTCCCAGGTTGTAGATCTCGTCCGGTTCTAGATTGTAGATCAGACTTGTCAGCTTCTCACTACTGGACAAATCCCCGTAATGCAGAACCATGCGGGGTGCAGGAGAATCGTGTGGATCTTCGTAGATGCGGCTCAAACGGCCAGTATTAAAGGTGCTTGCCCGGCGAATGATGCCATGGACTTCATAACCGCGCGAGAGCAAAAGCTCGGCCAAATATGATCCATCTTGTCCAGTAATACCAGTGATTAACGCCTTAGTGGGCACAGGGAGATCCTTTAGTCGAAGGTTTTCAACTTGAGAGTGTCAAGAAATAACAAGAAGAGGAACTGTGTGTTGTAGACGAGGTATCGCTTCCACAGTCTGCGCGGTTCAAGCAGTAACCTAAACAGCCACTCAAAACCTTGTTCCCTCATCCACAAGGGCGCCTGAGGAGCGTGGCCGGCATGGATGGCGAACGCCTGTCCAACGCCGATCATGGCTCGTGCATTGATCCGGTGACGGTGCTCGTACATCCAGGCCTCTTGCTTCGGACAGCCTAGCCCTACCCAGAGCAAATCAGGGGCCGCCCGATTGATCATGTCGATTGTGGAAGTGTCCTCTTGCGGTGAGAGTGAGCGAAATGGAGGAGAGTAGGTTCCGACGACATTGATCCGGGGAAAGCGCTTTGCAAGTTCTTCAGCAAGCTTTTCTGGCGTGCCGACGGCGCCGCCGTAGAAGAAATGTTTGTAATTCTTGGAGGAAGTAAAGCGGCAGAAATCAAGAAGCAAGTCCGGACCGTACACACGCCGTTTGAGATCATGTCCGAATAACCGGCCAAGCCACACCAACGGCATGCCGTCGGGAACAGTGAGGTCGGCCGACTGTAGAACGTGTTTGAAGCGAGAGCTGCGGCGAGCCTCGATCACGCTATGAACATTGGAAACACAGATGTATCTCCCACTGATACCACGTTCGATCCACTTCTCGACTTGTTGTATTACGTCAGGAATCTGAAGCGCATTGAACCGTACGCCTAAGACGCTGAAAATGCCGCGTTGATGAGGTGGCGATTTAGGCAAAGGGCACCCGTCACAGTAATCTGACTCAGTTTTACTTTTAGTTGCCATCGGACTAGAGAAGCTGCGGGAGGAGGCTTCAGAACCACTGGTTCCACTCGCTTCCTAAGAATCTGGTCTTTGCCCCTGAATCATATTCAAGGCTCGTGCACTTCTGATGGGGTGATAAGCTTACCTTCCAGGGAGAGGTTCGAAACACATTGACCATGGCGCCGTTTGCGAAGCTAAAGTCGAGCTGTTCGCCGGTAACTACCACCATATACCCGCCTTTGTCAGCCAACATATCCGTCAGGTAGTCGTTGGTGTAACTGCCGACGAAGCAACCGCCATGCGCGGAAAGCTGCTTCGAAATGTCCTCAAGCTGACGTTGCTTGCCAGTGAACAATCGGAAGCTGAGAGGTACATTAGGTGCGGGGAACAGGAACATGTTCGAGTTGGCTGGAATAAGAAGACCCAATGCGAGAGCAGCTACCAGATGCTTACTCCGCAACTGACGTGCCGCGAGCCACAGAATGGGCATAAAGAAGGGGATGACGTGCCGGACATTGTTTCCCGCTATCAAGATCCAAAACAGATAGCCTGGAAACGACCACAGGAGAATGAATCCCAACCAACGCTGGCGGCTTCTCTCTCGCACTACAAAAAAGACGGTGCAGCATATACCGACAACAAAAACGACAATCCCGGGTCCGCACACAACGGGCGCAGCCTGCTTAAACAATGAAATGCCCCGAGGAATTGTAAAAAAAAATGCACTTGCAGCACTGGCTGCGGCCACCGAATCGACTACGGATCCCAGGATGAGGCGGCCGAGCGCGAGTCCAACTGCCATCGCGGAAAGCGCTGTCACACATGCTGCAAGCATCTTCCGGGAACGTGTGAACCAGACGATTGCAGCAAGAAACGGGAACGCTAGAATAGAATCGATTTTCACGCTTACGGCGAGGCCCAAGATACATGCCGAAGCGACCATCCAAGACCAGCCACCCCGGTCCAGATACTTCCAGAAAAAGAACACGCCCAGAAGGCTGAAGAATGTGCTAACTGCCTGGGGGTGAGGCTCAATAGTTGTCCACCACAACCCTGGAGACATCAACAGCGTTAACGTGGCCCAGAAAGCGGCCCGGGGTAACATCATCTTGCATCCGAGCAGGTAGGAAACAACGGCTATCCCTACCCCGGCGACGGTGCTAAGGAGAGAGAGCATGCGGGCGTAGTCGAACTCGACAATATGGAACAGCCGAACGATTAATGCCACCGCCCAGTAGTAGGCAGAGCATACCTCGGCAGAATAGATGCCGGGTGCATGTGCACCATAGCGGACCCACTGACGCAGCCCCGTTGTGATGAGCGCCGAGTCCGGTTCACCGATCCCCAGCAAGGGTAAACGCGTCAAAACCGTGCAAGCGACCAGGACTGCGACATGTGCCAAAACGGGGGGAGAGGCAAAGAGCGAATCCACTTTCCGCAGCGCAGAGGTCAGCGAGGGTTCAACCATGGCCGGAAGGGATGCAACTGAGTCCATAGATCTAGGATGGCAGGAGTTAGACACTCTGCGTACTCGTGCGGCTGCAAGAATTCTGCACTTCGGCAAACTCCTCCCGTGGCACCGGACGCGGCAGCGGAGGTTCTGCAAACCGGTGGGGGCTGGTGCGCCTCTGGATCGAAGCGTCGTAGATCTCCATCAGGATCTCGTAGTTCCGCTCCGGCGTGTATTTCGCTTCATACTCGGCACGCGCCGCCAGACCCATCGAACGCATCTGCCTGGCATGCATCCAGGCCCACTCCACTTTGGCGGTCAGGTCGTCTACGTCTCCGGGCGTGAAGTGTAGGCCCGTATGCCCATCCGCGATCATGCTCTCCATGGCGCCGAGTTTGCTGGCAATCACGGGTATCCCACTCGCAAATGACTCGATGATGGTCAAGGGCATGACTTCATACCAACGAGAGGGAAGGACCAATGCTCGAGCATCCCGGAGAGCGTTGTAGACGTCTGTGGGAGGCCTCTGTCCAAGATATGTAATGTTTCCAACTTCCTGCGCGACGCGCGCGACGAGGCCGGCCAGTGGACCGGAACCGATGATCTTCAGTGGGACATGCATCTTTCGCCAGGCTGCCAGCAGGGTGGGGAGCCCCTTCTCCTCCGAGAGTCGCCCTACAAAGAGTACGAATTCGCCATGGCCGCCACCGATGCCGGGATCAGGGGCGATGAAATTGGGTTTGACCACGATACGGTCTGCGGGTAGCCCGCCCTCGATGTATTTCGCTCTGGCAAAGTCTGTCAGCGCGATGATGGTCTGCACATGGCGATTGTAAGTGCGTAACCCGCGGTGTACCGATGCCATAATCGCAACTGAAGCCGAACCGATACAGCTACTGCGGTAACAGCCCTCCTTGATTCCCCGCCAAGCGATGGCTTTGCCCACACACTCCTCGCAGGGTTGGCCTTTACGGAAGAGGGTGGCTCCGGGGCATAACAACCGATAGTTATGAAGCGTCTGCACGACCGGAATGCCTGCCTCAGTGCATGCGAAATATACCGACGGTGAAAGTGTCGGGAAGAAGTTGTGGACGTGCACGACGTCCGGCTTGATCTCGGAGAGTGCCTTTGTGACGGCTCGCCTTGAACCCGACGAGTAGATTGATGTCAGTGATGTTCTGGCCTTGGTCCAAATACCATTGATATGCGCGCTGCTGGTCTCGAGCAGGTGTACCTCGTGGCCGCGCGAGGCACACAAAGCCTGTTCGAGTTGCACAACACGATCTTCGCCGCCAGCCTGCTGGTAGCGATTATGCAGGAGCAGAATGCGCAATTTTGAACCCCGTCACGGCGGCGTCCCTTGGCTCAGCCGGTAAGCATTGGCGTTGGTATTGAAGAACGGCAATTCCGAAGCCGAACAGGCACCAGAACGAGATCCCGCCGTGCGGCCCCTCAAGAAAAACGTCGAAACAACCATTCACAACGAACGCCAGCCAGTAGGCGAACAACCACAGGTCAAGTCGCGCCCACCAATCTTTGCGGACTCGGCGCGCGAGAGCACTGGCACGAAGTAGCGCAATCGCGAACCAGATTTGCAATACAACCCAAATTGTGAATCCGGGCACTCCCATCCGGGCAAGGACGGTAAGGTGACTGTTATGCGGACTCCGAAGCGAATGGTCCTGATTTACCTGAAAGCCATCATCATCGGCTAGGTTGATGCCGAAACCCTTGCCCGTCCAGAAGTAGTCGCCGTATATCGTGTAGCCAATAATGGTCTGCCACCACTGCAGTCGCCATTGTCGGGGACCATCGAGTTCTTCGTGGCCGGTAATGCCGACAAGACTCCGAGCATTCCGCAGTAACTGCTCTGCTGATATCTCGCGATCGTAGGCGGGAAAAGGTACCCTGATGCCCAGGCCGGTGAAGAGGAGCACAATGATTCCAACGACTAGAGCTGGTCGTTTCCACTTAGTCTTTCGAGAGAAGACAATCACAGCGAGAACACTTGCCAGCAGTGTCACTATGGCAGCCCGGCCGGTAGCGACCATCACGAACGAACAGCACCACAGGACATACACAACAACATCCGACACCTGTGTGCGCACGCCCTCGTGACGGTATCGCCGTAGGCCGAGAAGCATGAAGGACATGATTCCGGCGAGATGAACGGCGACGTCACCGCCTTTCAAGTCAATAAGTGGAACAGTGAGGCCTGGTGCTGGCGAAACCACGCCCAAACCCACAATCCTCAACGCTAAGGCAACGGGTGCCCATATCAGAAAGGGCAAGATGCAGCGCCTGTAGGACTGCACAACCTTGATAATCCAACCACTGCGCAGCAGGGCGGTGCCAACCAGTAATGAGAACAGGCCGTAGCCCCACAAAGCGGCATCTCGCAGCGCGTCGAGGCCGTATGTACTCACGAAAGGAATCGTGCGAGCCGCACCCAAGAGCGCAAACAGCACCCATAAACGCGTTAGAGGCGATCGCAAGGTCGCGGTGAGAGTCGTGGGGGACATTGCCAGTAATAGCAATGACACCAGCACACCGGCCGATAGAACGACTTCTCCAATATAGATCGGGCCTACGCCTAAGTGGGCGAAGCCTCTACCGCTGAAGGTATATCCCAGCAATAACCACCCGACAGCGATCAGCCACGCCCTGGATAGGGTGAATGAACTTCGCATCGCATCCTATCCGATGTGTGCTTCAAGCACTCGTGTGAAACTACCAGCAAATTTCTCAGGTGAAAAATGCTCAAGGCAGAAAACTCTGGCGTTTCGCGCTAGAGTCGTTCTCAACTTGTCGTTCCGCAGTAGAACCCGCAATTTCGATGCCAGGTCAGCTGCGTCGTCGGCTTTAAAAAGAAGTCCCGTCCGTTGGTCCTGAACAAACTCGGGCAGTGCTCCCGCGTTTGCCGCGACTACGGGAATTCCAGCTAGCATCGCCTCGACAGCAGCAAGCCCAAAACCCTCAGCGTTGCAAACGTGAGCATATACATCCATCGCCCCTAATAGGTCTCGGGCGTCCGGCCGCACGCCCAGGAAATGAATCCTGCCAGCGAGGTGCAGTTGATCTGCCAATTGCCGGACGCGGGGCAGCAGAGCACCGTTGCCAATGAGCATCAGGTGCAGCGACGAGTAGCTGGGACGAAGCAAGTTTAAGGCCTCGATTAGCACACGATGTCGTTTGCATGCAGTGAATTCTGCCGTGTATCCGATGACAAGACTGTCCTGGGGAATTCCGAGTTCTTGCCGGATCAGCGATGGCCGGTGCGGGGCGGGATTGTCTTCCACGCCGAGGTAGATCGTCGTTGCCGGACCTTTGTGGCCGCGATAGCACTGCACTTTACCAACTGCATGAGAAACAAACACGAGGATATCGTGGCGGCACATGACGCGATAGATGAACTTGCGCAAGACATCTGCCATAACTGCATGAGTGCCATGAATCCAGAACACCGGTCGGCTCAATGTGCCAATGCCCGTCAACTTCAGAGCCATGCGCGATCTGAAGCAATTGGCAACCACAACATCCGGCTTGAGCGTCTTGGTCAACAAGCTGAGACTGCGCACGGCATCAATCAATCTGCCTCCACGAAGTGTGTGAACAGGAACAGCCGCTTGCGCAAATCGACTCGCCATTTCGGGGGAACTGGGTTCGAGGCTCGCCACCTCCATCTGCACACGTTTAGGATCATGATGGCGGGCAAAAGTAAGGAGTGCCATTGGCACGCCGCCTGAATAAGGAAGATTACGAGTGACGAATAGCGCTCTCACTGGCGGGACAACCCGACCAGCGACTCTGGACAGTCCACCGGAAGGCTGCCCGGAACAGTTCTCGGTCACGTTGTAGGTGTCAGGACTGCTGTGCATGAGCTAGCCGGGTAGTGTAGACAGTGTGTGAGATCGCAGCTGCCATGGCCAGCCTGACGGCACACACCACCGCCACTCCAGCGACCGCGCCGCTGGTTCCAAGTCTGGCCGTCAGCGGATATCCAACGCAGACCGCTGTGGTAGCTGCCACAGTCTCTACCATCAGCCACGCACGCCCGTACTCCAGCCCCGCGAGATAAGCTGTTACCACAGTCGACAAGTAGTACATGACGTAGGCAAGTACGTAGACTCGGAGCAGGTTCTCGAGACTCAAGTACGGAGACTGTCGGCCATAAATGCACGCTAGCACCGACTTGGGCCAAATCAAGAGTATGAAGAAATAGGGAAGTAACAGCAAACCACCCTGCAAACCGTGGGTGAACATCACTCTGCGGGCGGCACCAATCCCTGCCAACGAAGCCTTTGCTGTTGCCGGCATAATTATCAGGGTACCGACACTCAACACAACCGGGTGACTGGCGGCTACTACTGCGGCAATAGCCTGGAAGTTAGCCACCCGTGCGGCGCCGTGAAAGTAACCCAGCACGAATGGGAACGCCTGCGCGCCGAGGATGGTCAGGAGGCTTCCGCCCAGAACGAAACGTCCAACCAGCCAGTAGTCGAAGGCGTATTTCGACAGCAGCGGACCTTTCGGGCTAGCCAAGCCAACCTGTAGCGCCTGCACAAGGGCGGCGACGCACGACGTGGCGATCATTGCGGCAAAAATCAGGTGAAGCGAGCGAACACCCGCGTTCAAGAGATAATAGATAGCAACGGCCTGGCCGAGATAACTGATCAGGTCACCGCCTATGGCGGCGCGAGGTCTTAGCTGTGAAATGAGCGCGCGCCGGCAGGTTTCCTGTACTTGCCATGCCACTATGCTTGCTGTCACCCATAGGGAAAGTCTGGAGCATCCAATTGCGACCGCGGTGGCCGCGATTACGCAGCCCAGCGGCACAGCCAGGAGGCAACTGAGCGATAGCGACGTTCCGAGCAGGTGGGGCATCTCGCTCTGCGCGGCCTTGGCTCCACGGACGGAAAGGGGGTAGGAGATCAGCGAGCCGTGGACGGTGTTCAGGGCCACCATTACAACGAAGAGCAGGGCATACACCCCATAATCGTGGGGAGGCAACCACCTTGCTAGCGTCACGTTGACCAGAAAATTTCCCAGACTGACAACACCCTGGTCGCCAATCGCCCACAGGGTACGGGGGCTCCCGTTCCGCAAACGCTGCCAGAACATCGGTAGCCTCCAGATTGTGATCGCAGTGCCCACGTATGAGGAGCTCTATATTCCGCGCATTCCGAATACTACGGTGTGCAGCAAAATGGCCAGATCCATGAAGAAGCTGCGATTGCGAATGTAATACAAGTCGTACTGTATGTTTTCGTGGATGGGGAAGGGGCGGTCTGCGCTGAGCTGCCACAGGCCGGTTATACCGGGCAACACCGACAATCGCTTGCGATGCCTGGCATTATACAACTGCACGATGCAGGGCATTTCCGGACGGGGTCCCACGAGCGACATTTCACCCTTGAGGACGTTCAGCAACTGCGGTAGTTCATCAAAGCCAGTACGTCGCAGCAGACGGCCAAGGCGCGTGATTCGCGGATCGTCAGTCTCCTTGGGTGAGCGTGCGTATGCCGGTGCGTCCGTGCGCATGGAGCGGAATTTATATAGATCGAACAGTTGGCCATCTCTGCCCGCACGCTTCTGCGTAAAGAGCGCAGGGCCCGGCGAATCCAACCGCACCAGCAAAGCAATCAACAGCAGCAAAGGTGAAGCGGCTACGAGAATTGCAAGTGCGAGTGTGAAGTCGAATACTTGTTTCGCGTGTTCGTACGGCGTCCTATGCACGGGGCGACCCAAGAAGGCAAGCATTACGCCATCGATGTCGGAGTAGTCGGTCCAGAAACCTGAAAGGGAAGCGTAGCCGGGAACCGTGGCCACGGTTACATTTGCGCGGATGGCCTCCTTTACGACGTCTGCAAATCGGTCGCAAACCAACGAAGGAATCGCGATAAGCACCATCTGTGCGTCGTATTGGGTAATAATTTCGCTGGTTAGGGGGCCATCGACGATCAGAGCAGACTGCTCCCGTTTATACCCTGACTCGAACACTCTTGTACCCGCGAGGCTGGCATCGTCATCCACGAACACGACAGGCTGCAGCCCAAACTTGGGAGAGCGTACCAGTGCAGAAAACAACTGCCTTCCGGTATAGCCGCTGCCATAGATGAGTACCTTCCTTATGCCATACCCCTTTGCATGCAATGCGCGGGCCGCCGCAAGCAAAAGCTGCTTTTGCGCAATGAGTAACAGCGGAACGCATACGATTCCAAGTGCCAGCACCCAGCGCGAGAAAAGGTGTCCGGCGAAGAATGTGATCGGGAACACAAAGAGAAAGCATTGGATGGAAACCCGCAGGGCCCGCTCCGTCTCTTTGATCTGTAGCAGGCTATTACCGCGGCTGTAAGCTCCGTCCCGGTCCATCATGAGTACGAAGAAGACGCTGAAAGCAAGCGCGGCTGGAACTACAGTGTGATACGGGTAGTGAAGATGTTTGCCTAACTTCAGCCAGTCGTATACTTTGAACGCGCAAAGAACGCCCAGTGCCACACAGATAGCATCGACCAGCACTTCCACCGCGGTAAGAGCGCCTTCGAACCGACCGCTTAGAGTTTCGGATCGTGTGCTTGCGGATCGGCCTGGCTGGAAGACGAATTCCTCCCAGATGAGTTGTTCATCAATTCCTGTTGAACTCACTCGGCACCTCTGATGGAAGCGACTAAGAGGCTAAACGTCCTGCCAGAATGGCAGAACTAGTTTCCGGATCACTGCTACAAGCTCGATAGGCGAACCGCCATTTCTCTTGACAGTATTCAGGGGAGGTCAGGCTGCACTGGGTGATGCCGACAAGAAAGGCGAACCACGCGGCATTTGCGGGAATGTGCAGGTTGAAGTCCAGCCAGCAGTGGACAAGTAAACCACAGCAGCCGATCCCCGCGCTGGCTCGGATCCATGCCCCTGTTGACTTCAACGGCATGCGCAGCAACCGATACAGGCCGGCGAAGAATAGCACAAGGGCACTCAGCAGCACGCTTGCGCCCGCGAGCCCTGTTTCGGCCAGCGCCTGGGCATAGTCGTTGTGAGCATAGTCGATGATGAAGTTGGTCGGCACGCTCTGATAAATGGGATAGACCGATCTGAAACTGCCCAGCCCAGTGCCAATCAGCGGATGATCGCGCGCGATGTGAACTGCATCCCTGCTCATCGAGTTGCGAACGCCGTATTCAACCTCGGGAGCACGAGCAACTCGCTGGAACCGTTCGAGGGCGCTGGTTGGCATTATCCAGACTGCGCTAATGATCGCCGCCGCGACCAGCGCGACCATCGGAACCGCCATTCGGCGGATGTACCCGTTCGCACGTTGGATCAGCCCCGCGAAAATCGCCATCTCCACTACCATGGCGGTGATGCCACCGCGGGAACCCGAGATCACGAGCGAGGCGATAGCCAACAGAACGGCAAATCCAAGCAGATACCGCCCCCGATGGGAGCGCTGCGACATCAGAAAGCCGGTCGATAGTGGAATTAGCATTTCCATCAGCCCCGCGTAGTTGTTGTGACTGACATAAGGCCCAAAGATGTAGGCATCAGCAGGCGTGCTTATAGTCCAGTAAATATGGCGGGAACCCGACAAGAACTGTAGAACCGCGAACAGAGCCAGAGTCATGGCATACATCGCAACCGTCCAGCCGAGACGGTCCCACGTCTGGCGCGGTGCCGCTGCAAACAGGTTTGCGGCCAGGAACAGAATCAACACATCCGCCGCTATGGTGAGCATGGCGTCCCGCGAGCTCGCCGCATTTAGCGTGCGATGGAAGAGCAGTTGTGCCGCTCCTAACGCCATGAACAGGAACACGGGAATGTACAGGGGTGTCCAGACAATCGAGACGGTTCTCTCGCGCAGACAACCGGTGGCCCAACACAGGAGGAGTGCGACGGCCAGCACGACAATACCGGCCCACATCCAGACGTCAACCGCACCGAATGCGAGTGGTGCGGCCACCAGCAATGCCAGTAAGCATGCCCGGGCGACAGAATATGCGGCTGGATCCCCGCTTGCAGAAATCATGGTTGAAGCGCGTCCTGTGCTTACCGGCCTGACACCGGCTGAACCAATTGTTCCCCAACCGGCCGCAATGAAACCGAGTCGATCCAGAACTCTCCACTAATACTTGTGGGGAAGGATCGGCTGCGCGGGCGCCACACTGACATGCGAACGACCTTAGTCGCAGGCGCGGTCGTGAACGTCGTTGTTACTTCATGCCACGATGTGGTTCCTGTAGTGCCATCCGTTGACGTGTCAGGACACGATAGGCAAGTGGGATCGATCACCCGGAGCCGTGGACCGCTATCTGAGCGAATGTCCTGCGACCGTACGAAGGCGGACAGCGCGTAAGTGGTGTTGCCCGCAACGGGCAGGAAATGGAATACCGGTTCTGATTCCGAGTTGTCGGGTACGGTGTAGTCGATTTGGAGGCAACGAACGCCGTCGCGAGCTGCACGCGCAGAAAAGTCGAGCGACACGTAGGGCATCGGCTGTAACTGCCAATCGAATCCCGAATTGAGTGGCTGCTGCTCAAAGCTGCCGTTGAAAACCAGGTCTCCCGGTCGGCCCAGAGCCGTAACTGCTGAAGGCTGCAAGTCGTGCCATACCTGCGCTGCCTCTCCATACCGGCCTGCATCGAGCAAATGTTGCACATATGTAATTGCGGTTGAAGTCCTCATCGGAGCATGCATCGAGAGTAGCTGCTGCCAATAGTGGGCAGCAATGTCACCGTGACCGCTCTGTAATAGGAAATCGACATACGCCAGCTTCAACCGATTGCCGTCACGTAGTTGAGCGAGTCCCTGCCACAGTTCATCGGAATGGTTGAATGCGCGCCCGTACAGTGCGAACACCGGGGCAGGATCATCGGGAACCAGTTCCAGATAGCGCCCAAGGTAAGACAGAGCCTCCGCCTTATGTCCTGTCATGACGAAGTAAATAGCGGTCTGCCACTGAACCCTTGGTGTCGTTGGAGCGAATCGGACAGCGTGGCTGAACCCTTCACGTGCACAGTCCTCATCTCCGGCACCAAAGCAAGCCCAGCCCAAGTCCAGCCAATAGTAGGCATCGTACGGGCTTAACTCCACCGCCCGGCGAAGATGCGGAATTGCGTCAGCCGCATCTGAGTGGTCATAACTGTAGATCGCACCGAGGGAGTGGTGCAGGGACGCGTTCGTTGAATCGAGCTGCACTGCCTGCTGCAGCTCAACAACGTCCGAAGAATCGCCCAAAAATCCCGCAACGCCCACGCGCATCGCCTCACCCGCCAGGAAGACAGCGATCAGCAAGACCATCATTGCGAAAACGGTGCGCCGCAACCACGAGGCCATCGGGACCACGATTTGCAGCGAACGGAGAGGAATCATTGGCAACGGAAACCTCTGCAACTGGGGCGAGATGCTGGCGCGCTTGCGTGCCTAGCCTTCGAATCCGGCCGGAACCTCCACTTCACCCACTTCACCGCCCCCGCCCGCCGGTGGCTCTCCATATGGGTACTTATGACCGTAGTAGCCGTAGTAGTCCGCGTTGCGCGGGTCGATCTTGTTGAGCACGACGCCGAGCACTTGAGCACCGGTCATTTCCAGCATGCGGCGAGCACACGTCACGGCACGCCTAGGTGTCGCGCCGCCTACCACGACCAGCACGACCCCATCTACGAGCGTCGCCAGTATGCTGGCGTCGGTCACTGCCAGGATGGGTGGAGAATCCACGATCACGTAGGTGAACTGGTCCGCGACGGTACGCATCAATGTCGCTAACTTCTGTGAGGAGAGCAGTTCTGCCGGGCTCGACGCGACGGGCCCGGAACCTAGTATGGAGACGTTAGTAAGAAAGTCAAACCGTTGGATTGCCTCTTCCAGGGAGTGCCTGCCGCTCAGCACCGTTGTTAGCCCTCTTTGCCCGTCAAGGCCCAGGGTTGAAGCCACGCTCGGCTTTCGCAAATCGCCGTCGACCAGCAAGACGGACATGCCGCACTGGCCAAGTACCATGGCCAGATTGATGGCGGTGCATGTCTTGCCTTCACCTGCAGTCGGACTGGAGATCAGCAAAGTGTGGTGCTTGCTTTCTGCCAAACTGAGCACGATGGATGTTCGCAGTGCCCTGAACGATTCCGCCAGCGGTGATCTGGGCTGGCGTAACATGGCCAGTGCGGGAACGGCTTCAATCGCGGACATCTTGCCATTCCTCCCGGCAACGCGCGCATTGCGCGGCGATTGGGCCACCGGCACCATAGCGAGCGCCGTGATCCCTAGCAAGCTTTCGATTTCATCAGCGCTCTTGACCGAGCTGTCTAGGCCCTCCTGGGCAAACGCCAGCACGAAGCCAACTATCAGACCAACGAGCGCGCCGGTCGAGATGTACTGAATCTTTTTGGGCCGTACCGGCTGTGTAGGCGGAATCGCCGGGTCAACCAGATGCACGTTCGTGGACCTCAAGCCCGCTGAGATGGTTGCATCCTTGAGTCGCTGCAAAAGAGTTTGGTACATCTTCTGATTGCTCTCGAACTCGCCCGCAAGGATATTCTGCTCCACCAACAGCTTGTTCACGTTCCCTAGCGCATTCTGTGCCTTCGCCACCTCCTCGCTGAGCAAACGTTCACGCTTCGTCGCGGCGATGTAATCGTTTCCGATTTTTGCGAGGACACGCTGGCGTTCTCTCTGGATCAGGGATTCAGCCTCGTCCATCTGCTTTTGAAGCCGCACTACTCTCGGGAAGTTCGGGCCGTACTGACTCAGGGCCTCAGTGTGCTGGTTGCTAAGGTCAGCAAATTTCTCCTGCAAGCGCTGCAGTAGTTCGTTCTGCGCCACGGAAGCGATTTGTGAGGGATCTGCGCGAAGCAAGGCGTGGAGCGCCTCCTTTTCCATCCGGTCGGTTTGCGCCTTCGTCAGATCCGTGCTGAGCTCGCCGAGCCTCTGCTCGACGACGTTTTGTTTCTCATTGACTTTCGCGATCGCATGTTGACTCTGATAATCGACAAGCGCACGCTGCGATTGTTCGACTCTTGCCTTTAACTCGTCGAGCTGCTGCTCCATGCGTCCGGCGGCTTGTCGAGTGGCGTTGTACTTCTCGGTAAAGTTGTAATCGATGTAATTATCGACCAAACCATTGGCAACCTTGGCAGCTAACTGCGGATCGGTGCTCTCGAACGCGACGCGAATGACTCGGCTGGAGGGAATCAGATCGACGGTGACCTGGTCCTTGAAGCGGTCAATCAGTCTCGGCTTCAGTACGGCGCTCTTCTCACGAGGGTCGTTCGGTTCAGCGAAACTGGGTTCGCTTTGCAGCCCGAGCTGTTCGATAGTGCGCCACGCCAGTTGGTCAGCTTGCAGCACCTGCGTCTGACTGTGGAGATAATCCTGGTCCGTGGGGAACTGCTGGAACATGTCGCTGAGGGATTGCATCTGCGGCATTTCGGAATCGATCTCCACTCGTGCCGCAGCCCTATATACAGGTCTCATCCGGAACACAGCAATGGCAGCAAGTGCCGTAATGACGACTACGGCAGTCAACACCGTCCAACGTCGCCGCACTGCGACTTGCCAATATGCGCCAAGTCCCTCGGGCTCCTCAAAGTGGGGGGCCCGGGAAAAGTATCGTGTGGAAGCCGCAGCCTCCAGACCTTGCGGTCTGGGAGCCTCAAAGCGGATGACGTCGTGATCCTCAGATCCCTGATGGCGAGTCATGATACTCTGCACCTGTTTTTTGGGGTAGTTCGACGGGACTACTCGGAGCGGAAAATGGATACGGCAATACCCACCTCTAATACCGCCCCCAGACCACCACGCCCGTGACGAGCTGAATGGCAGCTTCCGCGCCGCGTCGCAAGGCCTTCCTGCCCGCACTGTCGGGCACGAAAAGTATGTCGTTCGGCTGCAGAGCGACATCGGTCGCCTTCCCCGAAATGATCTGGCCCAGCTTTACCGGGATTTCCTGTCGCGCGCCATCGGACTGCGATGTCTGACGGACAATGAGCGCTTTGTCACGAACAGCAGTGGGCTTTGCGTCTTCGGCCAACGCCAAGGCCTGCAACACAGTCATGCCGTGGCGTTCGGTGGACAGAACAAACCCACCTGGTTTGTTCACCGCACCCACGACGTACACTACTCCACCGAGCGGAATCGTCACCGTGTCGCCCGGGAAAATTGGGACGTTTAGACCGGGGTCGCCGTCCAGAAGGTTTTTCAAATCAACCATCAAAGTTTGCGTTTCGTTCTGGCCTTGGGCAGAAGATGGCTGCGATGTGCCACGAAGGGCGCTTCTGCCTATGTCACCACGAGCGACCCGAACCGTGCTGCCGGCACTTTCGGTCGGTCCACCCGCCTCCGATAGAACCTCGATCAGCGTCGTGTGGCTAAACACGGGGACCAGGTGCGGCTTGTTCACCGCACCTGTAACCGCCACCGAATGCGCCTGCGACTCCTTGGCGGTCACGGATACATGCGGATTAGTTACCAGACCGGAGGCGCGAAGGTCCCACTCGACCCGAGAAGCAAGCTCATCGAGTGTGAGTCCCGCCGCATGGATCGGTCGCGCCAGTAGCGGAATCGTAACGGATCCAGTTGGACTGACCCGGTACGCACGGGACAGTTCCTGCACGTCCACCACGTACATTTCCAGTAGGTCGTCCGGGCTGATGAAATAGTCCTGCGAATTCTGGGCGCTGGGTGACGTGTTGGGCGTGGTCATAGCCGACGTTGAGCCCACAGAGGCCGCATGCGCAACTGGCGCTGACTGCGTTTGTCGTTGCCCAGCACCGCCAACAACCTGCGCGCCGCCGGCAGCGGCAAAGCCAAACACACCCAGAAGTGTCAATGGCGGGCCAATAACACGAAGCGCACCACTGGCCGCCGCACGGAACGTCAAAACCAGCTTCATCATGGGATCACCGGCTTTACTCAATCTACGACCCATCTTGCCTGGCGTGGAAAATGGGGTTCAACCGCAGTGTTGCATGGCAGGTAACCTGCTTTTCATGGGAACGTATGTACAGGCGGCGATTCGCCGGGTGGCGAAAGCCTCAGAGAGAGACGGTAGCCAGCGATCACTAGTCGTGGTCCTCGCACTCGTGGTGGGTGCCTCGTTGGTGATGGTGTTTGGGCTTGTGCGGGGACATCGGCTTGCAATCATCGTCATCTCTGTCGTCCCCACCATCTCTATCTCTGTTGTCATCACCCTTGCGTGCACTAGGCCCCGGCTCCTTGTAACTAGCGGGCAGCGGTGCGATTCTCACTTGCGTTCCATCTACCGCGGCAGAGGAATTTTTCGGCAGCGTGATCGAGGACCCAAAACGCATGATGACGGCCGTAGACGTACTTCCAGATCTCACCACATCTCCAGGGAAAAGAACCGTGGTTTGATGGACAGGCTGTCCGTTTACTGTCACGTATCCCTGCGGCTTCAAGACGGCCAGAGGCCGGCTATCCTGCGTCCATAGGTACGCGGGTACGAGGAGCCCGAGCAACAGCACGAGCAGTAACGCACTTTTCACTGGCTTCATATTTCCTCGCAATATTGGGGGGTGAGCGGGCGCAAGTACCAGGGTGCGGGCAGTGCAGTTGGCGACAGGCTCCGCCCCCGTCACTCACATCGCATGTGGCGACCCACGGAACGGGTGGTTCATGCTCAGGCCGTTTTATCCATACGTCTAGCCTCCAGATGGGGTACTTGAAGAGAAGTACCCGAAGCTAGGTACTTAAGAACTAGTACTTCCAGGGGGACCTGAACTCTGAGGAACTGGAGTCAATTAAAGAAGGAACTGCACACCAACTACGAACTCATTACCGGAAGCCTCCCGGATCCACCGGATATGAGCCAGGGTCGGGATCGGGACAGAATAGCCGGGGAAAAAAATTTCGCACCTCAGAAGGGAAGATGGCTTGCACGGCTTCTCGCAGGAGAAGCGTAAGCCGCCAACGCTGATGTCTTGAATTCTCGCCGCAATTTTGGTCGCTTCCGGCATTCCGACAGAAGGCGTTTCTTGCGCAGAAAGCCTAAGGGCCGCCGGATATCGCGGGTGCCGACGCCGCCACAGTTCTGTTTCTGGGTCCATCGGGTAATCGAGAAACAATAGCGCGAGCAGTTGATGCTGTACATCGTCCAAATTGAGTAATCAAGCAACCCGAGGAGTGGAGAATCGCACCTTACCCTTTCCTAGATCCCGGATAGGACCAACCACGAGCGCAATGCGCACACGGCGGGCCAGCTCCCGCGAGCTTGCTAATGATCGCGGAGCGGCTACTAACGGCCATTTTCGATCTGATATTCCTGAAAAAGGTGTCCACCGTATGGGGACTAATAGTCATCCGGATCGCAATTT
>Ga0335085_10006276_pt1 | contig 18820 bp, 14 predicted proteins | sample Lox_Sample_45_FD_206712 | JGI IMG/M metagenome (GOLD analysis project Ga0335085, IMG submission 206712) | Soil microbial communities from Loxahatchee National Wildlife Refuge, Florida, United States - Lox_Sample_4.5 | ecosystem: Environmental > Terrestrial > Soil > Wetlands | place: USA...
AGAGCATCACGATATGATTCCCGAATTGGTGGACAAAACCATCCGGGCTTATCTCAATCGCGACATTGGAGCGATGTGGGAAATCAACAACAGCATGATGGAAGATGAGGCGGATAAAGCTTTGAATGAAGTGTTTCTGCAGCGTGTGCTCTATGACCGGAATAAACGCATGGTGGAGCGCATGCAGCGGCAACTCGCCGACGGCCGGGCGTTTATCGCCGTAGGTGCACTGCACTTATACGGCGAGAAAGGGGTCTTGAGCCTGTTGCAAAGTCGCGGCTGCCGGGTCACGCGAATTTATTAATTTATCGGTTTCTGCACACGCTGTAGCCGTCTTGCCAGCCGGTCATGTACTGGAAATCGGACTTGTAACGTGTTTGGTCTTTCTTGCTAAGCAGCGACTGGGCGGTCGTGCAGCCGTCGCGGTAGCCGTCCTGGTAACTCTTTGGAAAACCCGCCAAATTGATATTCGGAGTTTGTGTAGGCTTGGGCGGCTGTTGCGTGCATGCCGCAATCAGCAAGGCAATCGCGACCGCGTACGATTTTTTCATTTCGCAAAATAAACTCTAGACTTCGTCGCGCCGGGTTGGTGGTAAAATCTTTAATCGAATCGCATTATATCACCATGCCTCAGCCTGCCTGCGTACACCTGCGTTTGCACAGCGAATTTTCGATTGTTGACGGCATCGTGCGTCTTGATGAAGCTATCCGCAAAGCCGTTGAGGATCGTGTGCCGGCGCTTGCGCTTACCGATCTTAACAACCTGTTTGGCATGGTTAAGTTTTATCAGGCAGCGAACAAAGCAGGGATTAAACCGGTTACCGGTTGCGATGTCTGGCTGACGAACGAATCCGACCGTGACCAGCCATTCCGCCTTCTGCTATTGTGCCAGTCATACCCGGGTTACCTACGTTTGTGCAGACTTCTGTCGCGCGCTTACCGCGCCAACCAATACCGCGGCCGCGCCGAAATCAGAAAAAGCTGGTTCGTTGAAGCTGGAACTGATGGGCTGATCGCACTATCGGGCGCGCAGCTGGGGGATGTAGGCGTGGCACTCGCTCAGGGTAACGAGGAGCACGCACAATCGTTGGCAAGCGGATGGGCCAGGCTTTTCCCGCAGTGCTTTTATATTGAGCTCCAGCGCGCCGGAAATCCGCATTCCGAAGTTTACGTTCAGTACGCAATGGAACTCGCTTCAAGGCTCCGGCTGCCGGTAGTGGCCACTCACCCCGTACAGTTTCTGGAGCCGGGCGACTTCAAGGCGCATGAAGCGAGAGTATGCATCGCCGAAGGTTATGTCCTGGGCGATCCAAGACGCCCCAAGCTGTTTACTGACCAGCAGTATTTCAAGACCCAGGCGGAGATGGCGCAGCTGTTTGCCGATGTCCCGGAAGCGCTTATAAATAGCGTCGAAATCGCCAAACGCTGCAATTTGCAAATGGAGCTGGGAACGAGCCGGCTGCCGCAATTTCCCACGCCGAATAATCTTAGCCTCGACCAGTATTTGTGCGAGCGTGCGCTGGCGGGGCTTAAGCGGCGGCTTGACACGGTTTATCCAGACGCCGCGCGGCAAGCCGAGCAAATGCCGGTTTACCGGAAGCGGCTTGATTTTGAAACGCGCACCATCGTACAAATGGGCTATTCCGGCTATTTTCTGATCGTCGCGGACTTCATTAACTGGGCCAAGCAGAACGGCGTGCCCGTCGGTCCCGGACGCGGATCCGGAGCCGGTTCTCTGGTCGCCTACGCGCTCGGTATCACCGATCTCGATCCGCTGCGCTACGATCTCCTGTTTGAGCGCTTCCTCAACCCGGAACGGGTGTCCATGCCCGATTTTGACGTGGACTTCTGCCAGGACGGCCGCGAAAAGGTGATCGAATACGTAAAGCATAAATTTGGCGAAGATAGCGTTTCACAGATTGCCACATTTGGCACCATGGCGGCCAAAGCCGCGGTGCGCGATGTCGGGCGGGTTTTGGATCTGCCATATAACTTCTGTGATCAGGTGGCGAAACTCATTCCGGTGCAGCCGGGAAAAACCGTCACTCTGCAAATGGCACGCGCCATGGAACCGCAACTCAAAGAAAGAGAGCAGAAAGAAGAAGAGGTCCGCGAACTTCTTGCGCTCGCCGAGCGCGTCGAAGGCCTGACCCGCAACGTCGGCATGCACGCCGGAGGCGTACTGATTGCGCCGGGCAAACTCACCGATTATTGTCCGATTTACGTCGCGCCCGGAGCGGACGCGATTATAAGTCAATTTGACAAAGACGACGTCGAGCAAATCGGGCTCATCAAATTTGATTTTCTCGGCCTCACCACGCTGACGGTGCTGGATTGGGCAGTGCGCTATTTGCGCAGCCTGAAGCCGGAATTCAAGGATTTTACGCTCGACAATTTGCCGCTCGACGACAAAGCCACATACGAAATATTTGCGTCAGGTAACACCACCGCAGTGTTCCAGTCGGAATCAAAAAGCGCCAAGGATCTAGAGCGCCGTCTGAAAGCGGATTGTTTTGATGACTTGATCGCATTAATGGCTCTGAACCGACCCGGGCCGCTGCAATCAGGAATGGTAGACGATTTCATAAAGCGCAAGCACGGCGTGGAAAAACCGGAATATTTTCACCCCGAGCTCGAGCCGGTGCTGAAACCCACCTACGGCGTTATCGTCTACCAAGAACAAGTCATGCAGATTGCGCAGGTGCTGGGAGGCTATAGCCTGGGCTCGGCCGACTTGCTGCGTCGCGCGATGGGCAAAAAGAAACCGGAGGAAATGGCCAAACACCGGAGTATTTTTATCCTGGGAGCAGTCAAGCACGGGGTCAGGAGCCGGCAGGCGGAGCAGCTTTTCGGGCTGATGGAGAAATTCGCGGAATACGGTTTTAACAAGTCGCACTCGGCGGCGTATGCGATGGTGGCTTATCAGACCGCTTACCTCAAGGCGCATTATCCTGCAGCTTTCATGGCCGCGACGCTCTCGGCGGAAATGGCCGACACGGACAAGGTGCAGATTTTCTACCAGGATTGTCTCGCGAACCGCCTTGAGGTGCTGCCGCCCGATATCAACTTGAGTGAATATCGTTTCGTGCCGGTCGGTGACGCCCAAATCCGCTACGGCCTGGGGGCGGTCAAAGGCACGGGTGAAGCGGCGATCAACGCGATTGCGCGCGCGCGTGATGCGCAAGGGCCCTTTGTCGACTTGTTTGACTTTTGTCGGCGCATCGACAAACGCGTCGTCAATCGCCGTGCGATCGAATCTCTGATACGTGCCGGCGCATTCGATTCACTCTCCCCGCGACGCGAAAGCTTGCTCGCATCAGTGGGTATCGCAATGGAAAACGCCGAGCAGGCGCAGCGTTCGATCAATCAGGTAAGCTTGTTCAGCGAGCTTGACGAGAGCGCTGCGCGGCACGTTGCTCTGTTGGATGCGCCGCAATGGCCTGAGCCGGTGCGACTGCAAAACGAAAAGATGGCACTGGGCTTTTATTTCAGCGGCCACCCGTTTGCCGGCTACCGGAAGAGCCTGCAGGGGTTTGTGAAGGCAGGTTTGAGCGAACTCGCGCCGCAGCAGCAGGCGCTTCTGCTTGCCGGCATCATCCACAGCGTGCGCATTCAGCAGACGCGCCGCGGAAGGATGGCGATCGTGGTGCTGGATGACGGCACCAGTCAAGTTGAAACAGTGGTATTCAATGAACTATTCGAAGCGAACCGCGAACTGCTGAAAGAAGACCAACTGCTGATTGTCGAAGGCAAGGTCGGCCAGGATGACTATTCTGGAGGTCTACGAGTCTCCGCCGAAAGACTGTATGATTTGACCGCGGCGCGCAACCGGTTCGCGCGGGCGATGCGTCTCAGCCTCAACGGCGAAGCAAGTGCGGCCCGGCTGCGGACCCTGCTCGGACCCTACCGGAAAGGGCTGTGCCCGGTCGCAGTACGTTATCACAACGCGCACGCGGAATGTGACGTGCAATTGGGTGAAGAATGGCGGGTCAGTCTCGATGAAAATTTGCTGCGCGATTTGTGCGAATGGCTGGCTCCCGAGAACGTAGAGCTAATCTTCTGACTCAGCGCGTGCGCAACACTTCGAAGCGCGTAAAATTTCCTTCACCTTCCTCAATTTCAACACGCTCGACCTGCGCCGATTCCGGCCCGCGATAAGCCCAATCGATGATGGCTCGCAATGCTTCCGGTGTTCCCTGCACTACGGCTTCCACGCTGGAATCGAAGCGATTGCGCACCCAGCCGGTAACTCCGAGCGTCTCCGACTGCCGGCGCATGGTTTCGCGGAAACACACGCCTTGTACCCGGCCATAAATGCGCAAACGCTTGACCATCTTCCTATTGTGCAGCCAATGCCGCCGTGCGGTCGCGCCACAGCGAAATCAGCGCTGCCATGAGCGCCGGGCCGACGAACAATCCCAGCAAACCCAGGTTTTCCAGCCCGCCCAAAATGCCCAGCAATACCCACAAGAAAGGCAATCGTGCGCCGCCGCTGATGAGGGCGGGTCTTACGAAATGATCGAAAACAAATAATACCAGCGCTCCGAAACAGAATAAAAACGCAGCCGCGAGAATATTTCCCTGAACCAAAAGCGCAATGGATGCTCCGCCAAAAATTAACAACGCGGCGAAAGGGATCATTGCGAGCAAAGCCGTCAAGGCGCCGAGAAGCGCTGCGTGCTCCAGCCCGGCAAGCGCATAGCCGATCCAGAGAAGAACGCCTTCGGCGAGACCCACCATGACGAGTCCGTTGACCGTGGCTCTCACGGCGCGGGCCATATTCGCGATATAACGCTGGCCGCTCTCCCCGACAGCACGGCGCACCATCTCAACCAGCTGCTGCCCCAATACTGTGCCATCGCGGTAAAGAAAATAGAGAGTAATTAGGGTTAAACCCAGGATTGCCACGCGGTGCACGATCTGTCGGCCGAAAATTTTCGCCCATTCCAAAGAAACCCCCGAATTCGCTTGAAGCAGCAGCCCGGCGAGTGCATGCGGATCGGAGAGATTGCCGCTCCACCACGAAACCAGCCAGTCCCCCGCGAACGGAAGTTTTCCAAGCCACTGCGGTGCGGGCAGGCCGAATTGCTGGGCGCGATGCAGCACTTTTAACACTAGACTGGCTTCATGCCCAGCTTGGATTACAGCATAAGTTAGTGGAATCAGTAGCGCCACGGCGACCAAACTAGTAAATAACATGGAACCCCAGCGCCGACGGTAGGGCACAGGCAATTTTTGCACGAAGCGCTGGTATAGCGGCCAACTTGCGATGGCGATCACCACTGCCCAGGCGAGCGCTGCGAGAAAGTCATGCACAATCCATACGCCGAGCAATATCAACGCTGCGGCGGCAATGAAACGAGAGTTCCGTTGCAGGAAATCCATCATGGGATGTTTTGCATTGCGCAGTATCTGCTGCGTAGCGTGAGTATACCCTGCGCTGTAGGGTGGCGGCGGCCGACTGTAAAGTACCGGGCATGGGTATTTTGCACGCGATTCGGAGAAGTAAGCGCCGGTGCCGCTAAGCAAATATCCAGGGGCATATGAGTGCTTTGGATACATGACAAGGCGCAACGGCGGTTGTGGAAACTGCAAAACTGCATGCAGCGCAGTTTGCCACTGTCCACCTCGGTCACTTGCGATCGGAGTTACGTAGCCGGCATAAGAGCCCAACGAACATAGCGGAAACTTAAATCACAACTAGCGAGACCATTGCCATCCCTCATTTATTTCGTGCTATGGAATCACGTAACGCCCGCCTTAAAAAAGATTGAACGTATGCGGCAGGACCCAGTCAAAACTATAGCTTTGGCCGGGCGAGGGCGAGACGCGAGACCGTTGGAGCCGGAACCGAGGTTGCTCAAACCTGTAGTGATTGTCAAATGCTCCGCATCAGCGACAATTCTTGGAAAACTCGCAGGTGGTGCGCTTGCTTTACCAGACAACCTCAATTTGTTACTTCGTATGGCAATGCCGTCGCCTAACCAAGCGCTCAAGGGGACCGACTCCTTTTCGCGTGACTGCAGCGAGCCGGGTCCTAATTGATTACTTTATCGATCCACACCGACCAAACGGAGGCCGATATGAACGAACGAAATACCAGCAATTCCTCGACAGAAATGGGCCGCGGCGATTCTCGTATAGCTGCCGCGGGCGCCGCGGCAGAACTTTCGACGGATAGTTTATCAAGACCTGCGCAAAAAACGGCGCCGCATATGTTGGCGCGCCTGCCTTACGCCGAAAACGCGTTGGAACCGGCGATAACGGCCAGGACAATTGGTTTTCATTATGGGAAACATCACAAAGGCTATGTGGACAACCTGAACAAGCTTGTTGCGGGAACCGAGTATGCCGACCTGCCACTGGAGAAGATTATTACTGCCACCGCCGGACGGGCAGAAAGAGCCGCAGTCTTCAACAACGCCGCGCAAGCATGGAACCACACGTTCTATTGGAAAAGCATGAGACCTAAAGGAGGCGGCGAACCGCCGGCCGCACTGAAGCAGAAAATCGAGGCATCCTTCGGCGGCCTGGACACCTGCAAGAAGGAGCTTGCCAACGCAGCCGTTTCACAATTCGGAAGTGGCTGGGCATGGCTTGTTCGTGACGGCGATAAACTCAGGGTTGTAAAGACCGCGAATGCCGAGGTTCCATTGACATCCGGCATGAAGCCACTACTTGTAATAGATGTGTGGGAACACGCTTATTACTTGGACTATCAGAATCGCCGCGCCGATTACGTAAACGGCGTGCTCGACAAGCTGATCAACTGGGAGTTTGCTTTGCAAAACGCCGGCTGATCGCGGGCACATTCAATTCAGTTTGCATTCGAATCCGTCGCGTTACGCGTGTAGTGGAGACACCAACGAGCGCGTTACGCGACGTTCGAATACCGAGTGCCTCAAGCCCTTTCTTTCAGATCCCGGGAACGAACTGACCGGCTAATTTTCAATACCGTAATCCGCGCCCGTCATTTATGCGGACGCCCGATGGCAGACGTGATAGGCTTCCTTCTGCCGAACATTACTTTGCCGCCGTCGGCGCTTGGATCCGCCACCTCGACGAGCAGGAGGAAAAAGATGCCGGACGAACGTGCCACTGGAAGTTGCCTGTGCGGGCAAGTTCAGTTTGAACTTACCGGGAACATGGGAATTTTTCAATATTGTCACTGCTCGCGGTGCCGCAAATTTACCGGTAGTGCGCATTCTGCAAACTTATTTGTTTCGCCGGAGCAGTTCTCATGGACAAAAGGAAAGGAATTTGTGGGTGTTTACGCACCCGAACAAACCAAATATTTTTCCACCGCATTTTGCAAGAGTTGTGGCTCTTCATTGCCATGGAAAAGCAAGAATCAAAAGGTGGTTGTTGTTCCAGCGGGAACCCTGGATAAACACCCGGGGATAGAGCCGTCCCAGAATATATTCTTCGCGTCAAAAGCGGCATGGTACAAACAGGCAGCTGATTTGCCATCGTATGACGCGCTTCCAACCAAGTAACAGCAGATCGCGAACCTGTTAATCAAGCCGACTACCGCGATGGCGCGCGTTTTTTATTCACTGACGGCTGCGGTCGCTTGCCCAATGTCAGTAATTGTCCTGCAGCAGAAATGAATTAGAGTTCCATTGCACAAACTCGATCGTGACGACCTGCGTGCCGTATCATTTGCTGATCGCGGTGAGGATGCCTTGCATAATGGCGAGCGGCGTAGGAGGACAGCCCGGTACGGCAACGTCCACAGGGATTACGTTTGCCACGCTGCCGCAGCTTGCGTAATTTTCGCCGAAGATCCCGCCACTGCAGCCGCAATCACCGATTGCAACCACCAGCTTGGGATCCGGGGTAGCCTCATAGGTGCGCTTCAATGCGGTCTCCATGTGGCGCGATACTGGACCCGTAACAAGCAGCAGGTCCGCATGGCGGGGGCTGGCCACGAAGCGGATGCCCAGCCGCTCCAGATTGTAGTAGGGACTGTTGGTGGCGTGGATTTCGAGTTCGCAACCGTTGCACGAACCCGCATCCACGTGGCGGATGGCTAACGCTCGTCCAAGATACCTTAAAATTCCCTCTTGCAGGCGCTGCGGCAAGATGCGCAGCGCCTCATCCGCCGTCGGAGCCGCTTCGGTCTTGATACCGGTTTGAGCAATCTGTTTTAGAAGCTGGTACATGCTTACAGGTCGTGCCCGCTATAACTCAAGTTGAAGGATTTATTGATCAGCGGGAAATCGGGAACGATGTTGCCGATTACCGCGTACTGTAATGCCGGCCAGTTTTGCCATGAAGGATCATGCGCATGACAGCGGCGTACTCGGTTGTTTTCGCCTGCTTCCAGAGCAATGAATATTTCACCGCGCCAGCCTTCCACCCAGCCTATGCCGGCTGTTCCGTGGGCCGCGTTGGCAAGCGCAATTCGAGTACCACCGGAAGGAAGCTGCCGCAGCAGCATTTGGATCAGCCGTATTGATTCGGCCAGTTCGTCAAACCGCACCGAGACGCGAGCGGCAACATCGCCCCGCGTGTGCGACACCAGTTGCACACCGAGCTCCCGATAGGGTGAAATTGAATAATTTACGCGGAGGTCGCGCCGGTTGCCGCTGGAACGCCCGGCGAATCCGGTCAGGCCTATTTTTTCCGCGAGTTCCGGGGGTAACCGCCCAGTCATGATAAACCGGTCCTGTGCGCCCGCATGTTCGTCATAGATGGACTTGAGCGTGGTAACCTGCTTTTGGATTTTTTGCAGCTGATCTAGAAGCAAATCTGCTTCACTTTGCAACAGGTCCTTGGCAACTCCACCGGGCACGATAGCGTCCATCAAATAGCGGTGACCGAATAACTGCGCGTTGAGGCGTAACAAATCTTCCTTAAGGCGCCAAAACTGGAAAAAACCGAAGGAGAGCCCCACGTCGTTACCCAGGTAACCGAGATCTCCAAGATGGTTGGCGATGCGTTCCAATTCGAGCAGGATGCCACGCAGTGCGTGCGCCCGGCGCGGCAGCTCGATTCCTCCCACGATGCTTTCGACAGCCATGGCGTAGGCCCAGGCGTAGGCGACGGTCGAATCGCCGCTGATTCGCCCGGCGAGTTTGGCGCCTTCTTCAAGCGTCATGGTCTCAAAACGCTTCTCGATTCCCTTGTGCTTATATCCAAGCCGCTCCTCAAGACGCAGAATTTTTTCCCCGACAATGGAAAATCGAAAGTGCCCGGGTTCGATCGTGCCGGCATGTACCGGACCGACCGGAATTTCGTGCACCCCTTCGCCGTCAACTTTTACGAACGGATAGTGGTCTTCGGCGGCAGGGAAACGGGTGGCGATGCTGAAATCGCTGCGCAACGGGAACACGCCTCCGGGCCAGGCGCCGTGGCGCAGCCACTTGCGGCGGTCGGGATTGTCCTGGGCGTGTATGCCGACAAGATCGTAGGCGGCGCGTTGCATGCGGTCGGCGCTCGGGTAGACGTCGGCAATGCCGGGATAGCGCGGATGCTCGCGCGCGAGAGGCACGGTGAGCCACAGCAGTCCAGAAGGAAGCGCGAGAGCAAGATGCAATGCGTACCCACCGCCTTGCTGGGTTTCGTCGCTACCCCAGAGCGCTATCAGCGGAAATTTTTGTGACCGCGCTTCTTGGCACAGGCCGCGCAGTTCGCTTGCATCGATCGATGCGCGGAAAGCCGGCATGGCTCCCGGGAGTACTTGGACATCCAATGGAAATTCCGCCAGGCGCATGGTCATCCTTTCAGCCTATCAGCGCCGCTGCCTGGCGATACCATGCAACGAGGTAGGGCGGGATGTACAGACCGAGCATCAACACGATCGCCAGGTGTACGAACACGGGGATAAGCGCCGGCGGATGTGGCAGGCGGTGCGCAGTGGTCTCGCCGAAGACCATCGGTTGCACTTTGCCGAAGATCGCAGCGAACGCGACGCCAAGCGCGATTAGCAGGAACGGCGTGGCCCAAGAGTGCTCGTGCATCGCAGTGGTCAACATCATAAATTCGCTGGTGAATACGCCGAAGGGCGGCATGCCGAGGATGGCCAGACTTCCAACTGCGAGGCCCCAGCCGATGGTCGGGCTCTGCACGATCAGACCGCGGATCTGGTCCATGATCTGAGTGCCGGTGCTCTGCGAGGCGTGCCCAACAGTGAAGAAAATTGCGCTTTTAGTGAGCGAGTGCACCGTCATGTGCAGCAGGCCAGCAAATGCCGCGACCGGCCCTCCCATGCCGAAGGCGAAAGTCATGATACCCATGTGCTCAATCGACGAATAGGCGAACATGCGCTTGATGTCTTTTTGCCGCGAAAGGAAAAACGCCGCTACCACGACCGACAACAGCCCGAATCCCATCAGAAGGCCACCGGAAAAATTACGCCCGAGCGCGCCGTCTACCAGAACTTTGCTCCGCACCACGGCATAAAGAGCTACGTTTAGCAAAAGGCCAGACAGCACCGCCGAAACCGGCGTTGGACCCTCGGCGTGCGCATCGGGGAGCCAGTTATGAAGCGGAACCAGCCCGACTTTAGTCCCGAAACCCACTAATAGAAACACAAAGGCCAGTGAAAGCACGGTAGGCTCGAGTTGATGTCGAACTTCGTACAGGTGTGTCCACAGAAGCGAGGTGCCGCCGGGCCCGAGTACTTTTTCAGCGGCGAAGTAAAGCAGGATGGTGCCGAAGAGCGCTTGCGCAATGCCGACACTGCACAGGATAAAGTACTTCCACGCCGCTTCCAGGCTCGCCGGTGTGCGGTACAGGCTCACCAGCAACACCGTCGAAAGGGTTGCACCCTCCAACGCCACCCACAGGATGCCGACGTTGTTGGCAAGCAGGCACAGCACCATAGTGAACGAGAACAACTGGTACATGCTGTGATAGAGGCGCAGTCGATGCGAGTTCACTCTTTCGTGGTGTTCCTCGATGCGCATGTAACGGCGCGAGAACAACGATGTGGTAAAGGCGACGAAGGCGGTCAACGCGACCAGGAAAACGTTGAACGAATCGACGAAGAACTGCTCGCCCATTGCCATCATCGGGCCGCCGGCGATGACGCGCCCGGTAAGCAATGCTGCAGCTCCGAAGGTCAACAAACTCATCGCGGAGTTCAGTTCCGGAGCCCAGCGTCTGTGGCCCACCAGCGCGAGCAGCAGGCCGCCCAGGAGCGGAATGCCGAGAACCAGCGTGATCTCCACCTCAGTCCTCCTTCAGCTTTTCCATATGCCGAATGTCGAGGCTGTCGAATTGCTCGCGAATATGGAAGAAGAAAATGCCGAAAATGAATGTACCAACCAGGACGTCCAGCGCGACGCCAAGTTCTACAACCAGCGGCATGCCGTAAGTGGCGCTGGTGGCGGCGAAAAACAGGCCGTTCTCCATTGCCAGAAACCCGATCACCTGCGGCACCGCTTTACGCCGCACGATCATCATGAGAAAGGACAGCAGCACGCTCGCTAGCGCAATGCCCAGCGTCGACTTGGTAAACGCGTTCGCCATTTGCGAAATTGGCGCTGCCAGCGCAAACGCAAAGATTACCAGCCCAATGCCGATCAGCATCGTAGTCGGTATGTTGATCAGGGTCTCCACGTCCCAGCGTACGTTAAGCCGGTCGATCAGGCGGTGCAGCACCCAGGGGATCATTGCGACTTTCAACAGAACCGTGAGCGCAGCTGAGAAGTACAGATGGGTCTGGCCGGTCGAGTAGGCGACGATTAATGTCGAGATTGCGAGCGCTGCGCCCTGCCACGCGAATAGGCGGATCAGGGTCAGAATGCGCCGCTGCGAAAGCATGGCGAATGCGATCAACAGCAGAAGCGCGGCTAGCAGATTCACGGCCTGGCTTGCCAGGGACGGGTTCATGCGCGGACCAGGAAGTGAGTCAGCATCCCCAGCACCGCGAGCAGAAATGCTGTAGACAGAAACTCGGGAGCGAGGAATAGCCGCAATTTGGCGAGCACAGTCTCAATCAGTGCGAGCCCCGCGCCGGCGAAGAACAGCTTTACCGCGAGTACAGCGAAAGCAAGCGGCAGCGCCTTCCAGTCTCCAGCCTCGGCGATGCCCCACGGCAGAAATAGAGCGATGCCTATAGTCATGTATGCAAACAGCTTGATTGCGGTGGCCCACTCGATCAGCGCCAAATGGCGCGCCGAGTACTCGAGGATCGTCGCTTCATGAATCATGGTGAGCTCAAGGTGCGTGGCTGGATTGTCGATTGGGATGCGGGCGTTTTCCGCCAGCAGTACCATGAGGAAGGCGGCTGCCGCGAAGGCGAGGCTGGGGTAGATCACGAATTCGCGATGTGCAAGCGTTTCGACAATGGTTGTGAGCTGAGTCGAGCCGGAAATAAAGGCGGCGGTGAACAGCGTCATCAACATTGCGGGCTCGGCTAAAAAGCCGATCAGCATTTCGCGTCGTGCGCCCAAACCGCCGAACGACGTTCCAATATCCATTGCAGCCAAAGCCGAGAATACTCGGGCAAGGGCGAACACGCCCACCAAGGCGATGATGTCAGCCGCCGGCGCAAACGGCAAATCGGTTGCGAGTACCGGCACAATTCCCGCAGCGAGCCACATGCAGCCGAATAAAATATAGGGTGTTGTGCGAAACAGCGGCGACGCGTTGTGTGCAATGACCGCATCCTTATGAAAAAGCTTCGCCAATGTGTAGTACGGCAGCAGGATGCTCGGCGCCGACCGGTTCTGCAGCCAGGCCCGGCATTGGTTCAACCAGCCTACGAGCAGCGGTGCGGCAAGAACCACGAACAGGGATTGCAGAATCTGGAAGGCGATTCCGGGTAAATGAGTCATCGCACAAATACCAGCAGCGCAATCAGTGTGAAAAAGCTGTAGAGCAGGTAGATGCTGATCTTGCCCTGCTGCAACAGAGCGATTTTCGATGAAACATATTCTGCAAGCCTCGCTACCGGCAGATAAAGCCAATACCAGTGCCGATCTTCGATCTTGAGCGAAAACCTCGGCGCGGGATCGTCCGGATCGGGCATGTGGCGCTGCATGAGGTAAACCGGACCGAACACATGCCTGATCGGCTGGCCAAATGCGTCGGCAGTGTCCTGCATGCGCGACGTCTGCTCGGGAAAACCACAGTCCCAGGGGTTGGAAAAGCGCACCCTGCCGTGGTAGAAGCGGCGCACCAGCAAAAAGGTGAGCAGTGTCACGGCAACAATCACAAGGAGAAAAATAATAGGCGCATAGCTTGCCTGCACGCTCGATGTGGGAACGAGCCAGAGCCAGCTGGACTCCAGCGCTTGATCGGAAAGGCCGTGGCCGGTCAGGTGCGCGCAGATGCGGTTAAGCATCAGCAGGAATGAACTTGGAAACAGACCCAGCACGAGGCAGCTGGCTGCGAGCCAAGCCATGCCGAAGCGTTCCATTTCGCCTGCGTCGCCGCCGCGGCCCGTGACTGGCGAGTGCGCCGGATGTTTTGCCTCCCGCGGTTGGCCGAGGAAAGCAATCCCGTACACCTTCACAAAACACATTGCGGTTAGCGCGCCAGCCAGTGCCAGCGTTGCGGCAAACAGCGGTACAAGGCTTCTGACTACGCTGTTTTGCAGAATGGGAACCTGGAGCGCGGTCTGAAAGGTGAGCCATTCTGAGACAAAGCCGTTCAAAGGCGGCAACGCCGAAATGGCCAGGGCGCCGATGAGAAAGTAAAAAGCGACCTTGGGCATGGTGCGGATCAGCCCGCCCATGTCGTTTAGATTGCGTAGCCCTGTAGCGTGCAGGATCGAGCCCGCGCCCAGGAACAACAATCCCTTGAATACCGCGTGGTTGAGCGCATGGTAAAGCGCGGCGATAAGGCCGAGCGCGCCCGCCACGGGGTGACCGAAGCCAATAAACACCATCGACATGCCAAGTCCAAGCAGGATGATGCCGATGTTCTCGACCGAGTGATACGCGAGCAGGCGCTTCAAGTCATGCTGCATGAGTGCGTAGAGCACGCCAAACAGCATGGTACCGGCGCCGATAATCAGCACCAGGATCCCCCATTCCCAACGCACGCCGCCGATGAGATCGTAAATCACTCGCACCATGCCGTAGATTGCGGTCTTGAGCATAATGCCGCTCATCAGCGCCGAGACCGGGGAGGGCGCGGCAGGATGTGCCTCTGGGAGCCAGGCGTGGAGCGGAATCATGCCCGCTTTTGCGCCGAAGCCGAAGAACGCCAGCAAAAACGCAACAGTTGCCCAAAACGGCTGGAGGTGCGCCGCTCGCAACGCATCGAACGTGTAGTCGCCATGGCCGCCATGCATCACGCCGAAGCAAAGCAGGATGGCTATCGCGCCCAAGTGCGCAATCAGCAAGTAAAGAAAGCCCGCGCTCCGGATCGCCGGCAGTTTGTGGTCGGTTGTGACAAGGAAGTACGAAGACAGCGCCATCGTTTCCCAAGCGACCATGAACAAATACGCATCGTCGGCCAGGATAACGAAAGCCATGCTGGCGAGGAACACGTGGTATTGCAGAGCGATAAGCGTGAGCCGCTGTACGGTCTCGCTGCGGAAATAACCGGCGGCGTAGACTGAAATGCCCGCTGAAACCGAGCCGAGCAACATCAGAAAGAATCCGGCCAATGGATCGACGCGCAGATGAAACGGCAGGTCCGGCAGACCGAGCGGCAGAGTCATCTGATCTGGGGACAACCATATTGCCTGAAGGCCAAAGGCGGCAAGCGCAAGGCCCACCAGCGCGCCAAGCGGAAACGCGAGCCGCCTGGCGATAAAAGCATTCGCAGCGGGGATCAGGGCCAGACCCGAAATGGCAAGCCAGGAAACTGCGGCGAGGAGCGAGCCTGTAAGCGGTGAGGCGCTAACTTCCAAAGAGATCACTTCACCTTCATCCCTGGCTGGGCGCCGGAATCGGGTGCAAGCAGATAGATGCCCGGTGCGTCGCCCGATGCCGCGAGCACCATGCCTTCGGACACGCCGAATTTCATTTTGCGCGGAGCGAGATTCGCTACCGTTACCGTGAGTCGGCCCTTGAGTTTTTCGGGCTCGTAGACCGATTTGATTCCGGCAAAGACGGTGCGGGTTTGGCCGTCCCCCACGTCCAGCGTGAGCTTGATTAATTTCTCCGCACCGTCTACGTGCTCGGCGTTGACAATGCGTGCAATGCGCAGATCAATCTTGTTGAAGTCGTCAATGGTGATGGTACTTGATGTCGTGCGGGTTTCCACGGCCTTCTCCTGGTGTTGTGCGTGGCGTTGCGGCGAATGAGCCTGTGCTGTTGGTTGCAAACTTTCCCTGTTGGCTTCAACGAGTGCAGTAATCTGCTTTGTGTCGAGGCGAGTCATGAGATGTTCGTAAGAATTAATTTTGTGGTTAGGCGGTAGTGAACTATTCACATCGCACCATGCGAGAGGTTTAACATTCAAGAAAACTTCAGCTTGTTCGGCAAGGGTTGGTAATACCGGCTTGAGGTAAAGGGTTAGAAGCCGAAATAGTTCAAGACCGACAGAACAGACCCATTGCAGATCATCCTTTCTATTCGGATCCCTCGCAATTTCCCACGGCTTCCATTTATCGATGAACTCGTTAGCTTTGTCTGCGACATGCATTACTGCACGAGCTGCTTTGCTGTAATCTCGCTTGTCATATTCGTCTCGAATAGTCGTTGCGAATGCTTTCCCATACTCACGAATGACACTGATTTCACGCCCCTGCTGGGGATGAGTTTTCGCTATTTTTGAGGTGAAATGCCAAAGTTCCATGTCTTCAGTGAGTGGATCGCTCGACAATAAACCGCCAAACTGTTTAGTGATAAATCCTGCAGTCCGAGCTGCAATGTTGATGTATTTTCCTACCAAATCGCTGTTCACTCTCGCTACGAAATCCTCGAGATTGAGATCAATGTCTTCCATCGTTCCATTCAGTTTCGTCGCGTAGTAGTAGCGCAGCCACTCGGGATTGAGACCCTGCTTAAGGTAACTCTCCGCGGTGATAAAGGTGCCGCGCGATTTGGACATCTTCTCGCCGTTCACGGTAAGGAAACCATGGGCGAAAATTTTGGTGGGCGTGCGGTAGCCGGAATATTTAAGCATCGCAGGCCAGAACAACGCGTGGAAGTAAAGAATATCCTTTCCGATAAAGTGATACAGATCGGCGTTAGAGTCCGTTTTCCAATAGTCATCAAAACTTATTCCTTCCCGCTGGCAAAGGTTCTTGAAGCTGCCCATGTAGCCTATAGGCGCATCGAGCCAGACGTAGAAGAATTTTTTGTTTTCCGTGCCTGGAATTGGAAAGCCGAAGTAGGGCGCGTCGCGTGAGATGTCCCAATCGTGCAGGCCGCCAGCGAACCACTCTTTAAGTTTGTTCGCTGCTTCCGGCTGCAGCCGTTCGCCCGATTGAGTCCATTTCTTGAGGAACGCCTCGCATTTGCCCAGTTGGAAAAAATAGTGTTCCGATTTTCTAGTTATCGGCTTGGCGCCTGAAACGGCTGAATAGGGATTAATCAATTCGGTGGGCGAATAGGCTGAGCCACAGACTTCACAGGCATCGCCGTACTGGTCTTTTGAATGACACTTTGGGCACTCGCCTTTGATGAAGCGGTCAGGCAGGAACATTTCCTTGACCGGGTCATAGAGCTGCTCGATAGCACGCTTCTCGATAAGCTCCGATTTGTCGAGCTTAGCGTAAATGTCGTTGGCGTATTGCTGCGTTTCCGGCGAGTGAGTCGAATAATAGTTATCGAATTCAATATGAAAACCCTTGAAATCCCGCAGGTGCTCGCCGTGCATGCGTTCAATCAAGGCTTCAGGTGTAATCCCTTCGGCCTCTGCCCGTAGCATGATGGGTGTGCCGTGGGTGTCATCGGCACAGACATAGTAACACTTGTGCCCTTGCATTCTCTGGAAACGCACCCAGATATCGGTCTGGATGTATTCGACCAAGTGTCCCAAGTGGATTGCGCCGTTGGCGTAGGGTAGAGCGGAGGTGACCAGGATTTTGCGCGTCACGAGACCCAGCAGGGCTTGAAAAATCGAATTGTATCAAAGCGTAGCTCCGATTAGTATTCGCCGCGAGTATAATTGTTTAAACTTTTACTAGCGCGTGGTGCAATCGATTCGAGGAGATGTAATGGCTATTTCGGAGCAGGAGGTTCAGTCCGCACTCAAGGAATTCGCGGATCCCTATACTCACAAGGACTTTATTTCCACTAAATCGGCCAAGAACATCAAGGTCGACGGCAACGACGTTTCGCTCGAGATTGTGCTGGGTTATCCGGCGAAGAGCGTAAGCGAGCAGATCCGCAAGCAGGTTATTGCCAAGCTTAAGACTCTTTCGGGCATAGGCAATATCAGCGTGAACGTTACCACCAAAATCGTCTCACACAGCGTGCAGCGCGGGGTGAAGCTCATCCCGAACGTCAAAAATATCATTGCCGTGGCCTCTGGCAAGGGCGGGGTGGGAAAATCGACCACCGCGGTCAACCTGGCGTTGGCGCTATCGGCCGAAGGCGCAACGGTCGGGATACTGGATGCGGATATTTATGGCCCTTCGCAGCCCACCATGCTGGGCATCCAGGGTCGCCCGGAATCGCGCGACGGCAAGAGCCTCGAGCCTATGGAAGCGCACGGCCTGCAGGCGATGTCCATAGGGTTTCTGATCGACGTCGAGACGCCAATGGTATGGCGCGGTCCGATGGTGACCCAGGCACTGGAACAGCTGCTTACAGAAACCCGCTGGCGCGAACTGGATTATTTGGTCGTGGATCTCCCTCCGGGCACCGGCGATATTCAATTGACGCTGGCTCAGAAAGTTCCGGTGACCGGCGCAATAATTGTGACCACGCCGCAGGATATCGCGCTGCTCGATGCACGCAAAGGACTCAAGATGTTCGAGAAAGTCGGCATACCCATCATCGGCGTCGTGGAAAACATGAGTACCCATATATGCTCCCGGTGCGGACACGAGGAACATATTTTTGGCGCCGGCGGTGGTGAAAAGATGTGCCAGGACTACAAGGTCGAGTTTCTGGGCGCGCTCCCGCTGGACATTAACATTCGCGAGCATGCGGATTCCGGCAAACCGACAGTAGTCGTTGATCCGGACGGGCGCGTAAGCCAGATTTACCGCAGCATTGCCCGAAAAGCGGCGCTAAAAATTGCTGAGCAGGCGCAAGACAGGACCGCGCTCTTCCCAAAGATTGTAATTCAAAATACCTAAGAATCCTCGCTCGTGTCGATCAAATCAGATAAATGGATTCGCCGCATGGCGGAAAAGCACGGCATGATAGAACCCTTTGAGCCTAATCAGGTAAAACAGCTCAACGGTCGGCAGGTCGTATCCTACGGCACTTCGAGTTACGGCTACGATATTCGCTGCTCAGATGAATTTAAGCTGTTCACCAATATCAATACCACCATTGTGGACCCTAAGAACTTCGATGCCAATTCGTTCGTGGATGTGAAAGGCGACATTTGCATCATCCCGCCGAATTCCTTCGCATTGGCGCGCACCGTCGAGTATTTCCGCATCCCCCGCAATGTGCTGACGTTGTGTCTGGGCAAATCCACTTACGCGCGCTGCGGCATCATCGTTAACGTGACGCCACTGGAACCCGAGTGGGAGGGTTTTGTGACGCTCGAGTTTTCCAATACGACCCCACTACCAGCAAAAATCTATGCCAATGAAGGGGTTGCACAGGTGATTTTCTTTGAGTCGGATGAGGTTTGCTCCACGTCCTACAAGGATCGTGGCGGCAAATACCAGGGCCAGCAGGGCGTAACCCTACCTAAGATTTAGTCTCTCAGACCCGAGTTTCCCCGCCGAAGTTGTAGTATTGCGGTTGGTGAAAATTTTCCTTGCTATTTCCTAGTCCCGCTC
>Ga0335085_10006277_pt1 | contig 18818 bp, 13 predicted proteins | sample Lox_Sample_45_FD_206712 | JGI IMG/M metagenome (GOLD analysis project Ga0335085, IMG submission 206712) | Soil microbial communities from Loxahatchee National Wildlife Refuge, Florida, United States - Lox_Sample_4.5 | ecosystem: Environmental > Terrestrial > Soil > Wetlands | place: USA...
TTTATCATCGCTTCTCCATTTCGGATTGTGATTTCTCCAATCACGAATCCGGCGACATCCTTAATTTCAATAACGGCATCCATTTCCAAACTGCATCTGTCAAGTGCATAGTCCCGTCCTTGGATTAACTTTTATGTTCTGAGGTGCGTATTCCGCGGCGGAGATTTTCGAGGAGGAGGACGAGTTTGGGGAGGCAAAAAAAGAGCCGACGTACGTCGGCTCTTTTGCGTGCTACAGATTAAAAAATTGGTTAGCTGACGCTGCTGGAGGCCATTGAGGTCAGACGGGATTGGGCCTGTTTGGTGAGCCCGGTGAAAACCATTGAGACATGGTAGCCGGCGTGTTTGTTGCCGGTGCAGGCGATGACGACGCCGGTGCAGTTGACGCGGCCGTTATCCGCGGGTGACTGGAGGGTGAGGGTCATTTCAGTCCAGGGGGCAAAGGCGATCGCACTGCGGAATTCGATGCCGTTTTTGTGGATGATGACCGAACCAGGGGAGAGGGTCAGGCGAGCCTGCCGTGCTTCGACTGTAACGTGTTGCTGGAGGGAACCGGATTCAACTTTTCGTGCACTCATACAAGCTGACTCAGGGTAGCACAATAACCTAATTCGTCAAATGAGGTGGGTATGGATTTTTGTCCGCAATGTTGCGGATTTACAGGGATTCCTTGTAGCAGCCGACGTCAGGAGGCTCAAACTGAAACGCCGGAAAAATCAGAGCCTCCTCACGTCGGCTGCTACGGGTGGGAGAGGTTACCACTCGATGACGGCGGCGCCCCAGGTGAGGCCGGCACCGAAGACGACGAGCAGAATGAGGTCGCCGCGTTGGACGCGGCCCGAGGAGACGGCTTCATCGAGCGCGATGCCGACGGAGGCGGCGGAGGTATTGCCGAATTTATCGACGTTGACGAACATTTGGTCGGGTTTGGCGCCGAGGCGTTCGCCGACGGCGTCGATGATGCGGCGGTTGGCCTGGTGCGGGATGATGCACTTGATTTGAGAGATGGTGATTTCGCAACGGCGCAGCGCTTCTTCGGCGGCGGTCTGCATGGCTTGGACGGCGTTCTTGAAGGTTTCCTTGCCTTCCATGCGGAGGAAGTGCTGGCGGGCTTTGAGTGAATCGACGGTGGCCGGGCAACGGCTGCCGCCGCCGGGCATGAAGAGCAAGTCGGCTTTTGCGCCATCGGCGCCCATGACGGCGGTGAGGAGGCCGTGCGCGCCCTGGCGGTTTTGCAAAACGGCTGCGCCGGCGCCGTCGCCGAAGAGGACGCAAGTGTTGCGATCGGTCCAATCGGTGATGGCGGAGAGTTTTTCAGCGCCGATGACGAGCACGGTTTCATACGTGCGGGACATGATGAATTGCTGGCCGATTTCGAGGGCGTAAATGAAACCGGAACAGGCGGCTTCGAGATCGAATGCGGCGGCGCGTTTGGCGCCGAGCTTGTGTTGCACGAGACAGGCGGTGGAGGGGAAGGGCATGTCCGGCGTGATGGTGGCGACGATGATAAGATCGATTTGGTCGGCGGTGACATTGGCCATTTTCATGGCGCGGCGGGCGGCTTCGGCGCCGAGGTCGGAGGTGTATTCTTCCGCGGCGGCGATGTGGCGTTCCTTGATGCCGGTGCGGGTGGTGATCCACTCGTCCGAGGTGTCGACCATTTTTTCGAGGTCGGCGTTGGTGAGAATTTTTGCGGGGACGTAGGCGCCGACGCCGCTAATGGAGCACGTGCGTCCTTTGAAGTCGTATTTGGCCCGGGGGTTTTTGAATTTTTTGGGGGTGGAACTGGGTTGTGGGCTCATGGTGGTCTAGTGACTTGCGTGGAAATCAGCGCCGCTGGACGCGGCGCTGATTGCGCAGCGCGCCATTCCTGCCAAAGAGAATGTCGGGGTGCGCTGGGGAGTCATGCGGTGACGGTCGGTGAAACGGACGTTTCAAGGGCGGCCAGCCGTTCATTTGCGCGGGCGATTTGTTGGGAGACGATTTGATTGACGCCGTGGCTGATTTCCCCGGCGGCGACGCGAATGGCGTTGGCAATGGCGCGTTCGCGAGATGAGCCGTGGGCTTTGATGACGATGCCGTTCAAGCCGAGGATGACCGCGCCGCCGTAGACTTCGGGGTCCATGCGGTGCTTGAGTTTGAGCAAACCGCCTTTGGCGAGCAGGGCGCCGAGTTTGCGGACCGGAGAGGCGGTGAGTCCTTCTTTGAGAATATTCTTGATGGCATAGCCGAGGCTTTCGGCGGTTTTCAAGACGATGTTGCCGGTGAAGCCATCGGTGACGGCGACGTCGACGGCGTCGTTGAAGAGGTCGAAGCCTTCGACGTAGCCAATGAAATTGAGGTCGAGCTGCTGGCAGAGTTTGGCGGCTTCGCGGGTGAGGTCTGTGCCTTTGGTTTCCTCCGAGCCGTTGCTCAGGATGCCGACGCGCGGTTTGGGTGTGCCGAGGACTTCCCGGGCGTAGATGTTGCCCATGACGGCGAATTGAGCGAGGTGGAGCGGCTCACAGGCGTCGTTAGCGCCGGCATCGAGCAGTACGAAATCCTGGGTGCGGGAGGGCATGCGAGCGGCGATGGCGGGGCGTTTGACGCCGTCGAGGCGGCCTAGTTTCATGGAGCCGGCGACGAGCGCGCCGGTGTTGCCTGGGGAGATGACGGCGTCTGCCTTGCCTTCGCGCACGAGCTCAATGGCGCGGACCATGGAGGAATCCTTTTTCTTGCGGATGCCTTCCAGCGGCTTGTCTTCCATGGTCAGAACTTCGCTGGCGTGGAGGATTTGGACGCGGCTATCGCGGAGTTGAGCGCGTTCGCGGGCGGAGTGGATTTCAGTCTCATTGCCGACGAGGTAAAGCGCGGCGATAGACTTCTCAGTTTCGAGTGCTTGTTTGACGCCCTCGATGACGACCGGACATCCGTGGTCGCCACCCATGACATCCACTGCAATTCGCATAAATGAAAAGAACGCGGGGAGTGAGTCCGCGCGTTCTTGACAAAAACGATCAGGCTCCCGCTGTGACCGTAATCACCTGGCGTCCCTTATAGAAACCGCACGCGGGGCAAACCCGGTGTGGGACGTACGGAGCCGCGCATTGCGGACAGGTGCTCAATTGGGGCAGCTTCATGACGCTATTGTAAGCGCGGCGCATGCGTTGACGGCTCTTCGATGGTTTTCTTTTGGGAACGCCCATAAATCAAATCAATTCAATTTCAGTTCAAAACTTCAGTTTATCCAATTCAGTCCAAGCGGATGGCTCCTTTTGGGAATCACCGGGCTTGGTGGAGTTTTTCGCCTTGCCCGTTTGTGTAGGCAAGCCGCGACATTCCGTCTCACACAACGGATGTTGCGGAAACTCAAGGAGAATATCTTCCCGGACATAGGGCGTCAAGTCCACGGAATCATTGTCTATGGGCGTTTTTTCCTCGCCTTCCAGGGGCAAAAGGCGTGTCCACGGCTTCAAAGTGAGGGTGTGTTCAAAGGGTTTGAGGCAGCGGACGCATTCGCAATTGAGGGTCAGGTGCAATTCGCCCTGAACCAGTAGTTCGTGTTCCATTTGCTGGATTTCGAGGTTGTATTGGAGGGGTTTCTTGGCGCGGCACATGTCGTCGCGCAAATTCAGGTCCAGTTCCTCAACGGGCAGTTCGCCTTTGAGGTGGATTTCGTGCTCCTCCAGATGACGTAAATTGACGCGTAATGGCATAGCTCTACTTTATTTAACCTATTCTGAGGGGAAAATAAAGTTCCAGTGGCAAGTGGTTTGTGGCGCGGGATGGTGACCGAACTGCCAGGGAGCACCGGTTGTTGTTTTGTTGCCGAATTTCCAATGCCAAACCCACATCAGCAAAAGTATAAACATCGGCACAAATGCAAGGAGCCCGGGAATGAGTGAAATTATTGCGAGGATTTTCAGCACTTTCGAATCTTTGCGGCGCCTTAGAAAATAAAGGCCGACAGCGATTCCACAGCAAATCATGAAGATCACGCCGGTCGCGAATAGCACGATAAAAAATTCTGGCTCTGGCATGAAAATATAGGGGCTATAGCGTTTCAATAAATTCCGCGGCGACGTTTCCGTTGCGGGTGTCTGTCTCGCCCAAACAGGGCGATGATGTTATTGCGGTTCGAACCCAAGGCATCGCTTCGCTCAGCCTTGGGCTGTATTCTTTCGGGCTTTCAGCCCGATCTGACAGCCCGTCGCGGCCACAATTTTTGTTGAACCGCGCGAAGGTGCCTTTCGCAATATCAGTCCGCGGATTTCAATTTCTCGATCAAAGCAGTGCGGACGTGTGGTGGGACGAAGGTGCTGATGTCGCCGCCAAGCCGCGCGATTTCCTTGATGATGCGGGAGCTGAGGAAGGTGTAGGTGTCCTTCGGCATCATGAAAATGGTTTCGACTTTTTCGTTCAGTTTGCGATTCATGAGCGCGAGCTGGAATTCGAATTCGAAATCGGAAATGGCGCGGAGGCCGCGGACGATGGCCTGGGCGTTGCGACGGTTCACGTAATCGACGAGCAGGCAGTCGAAGGTGTCCGCTTCGGCGGTGGGAATGTTTTTGATGGCGCGGCGGACAAGGTCGAGGCGTTCTTCCAGGGAGAACAAGGGTTGTTTGCTTTCGTTTTTTGCGACGGCGACGACGACGCGATCGAATAGTTTGACGGCGCGTTCGATGACATCGAGGTGGCCATTGGTTAACGGATCAAAACTGCCGGGGTAAATCGCGGTGCGCATGGGGCGGAATCTAGCAAGTGGCGGGGAAATGACGAGGAGGAAGTGGAATGAGGTTGGTCGCCGGGTTCCTCCGAGTGTCACCCATGTCCTTACAAATTTTCTTTCTTGAGAAAATTGGTGCTGGCGGTGTCGCCGAAAATGCGGGTGGCGAATTCTTCGTCGAATGGATCGGTACCGGATTGGCGCCAGGGGACTTCGTAGACTTTGACGGCGGCGCCGAAGCCTTTGAGTTTTTGGAGTTCGGGCAGGGCGGTGCAGGTGGCGGCGAGCGCCGGGTCATCGCGCTGGAGGCATTTGTAGGTGGTTTCGCCGATGAGGATGCGGCCGCGGCCGGAGAGGCTTTCGAGGCGGCTGGCGAGATTGACTTCGCGGCCGAAGACGGTGTAGTTGAACCGATCCTGTTCGGACCCCATGAGGCCGGCGGTGGCGGGACCGGTGTTGATGCCGCTGCCGAGGAGAAGAATGGGAAGCATGGGCCGGGGGGCGAGGCCGGAGGAGGCGCGGTTCATGTTTTCCAATTCGCGTTTTTGATTTTCCCGCACGCGCTCTTTGTTCAGGGCGAAGACGGCGCGTTGGGCGTCGATGGCGGCACGGACGCAATTGAGCGCCTGTTTGTCCTGGGGTGTGGGCGCGCCCCAAAAGGCCATGACACAATCGCCGATGTATTTGTCGAGGGTGCCGTCGTGTTTTTTGACCTGGTCGGCGACGAGGGCGAGGTAGGTGTTGACGGTGTTCAGGGTTTCGCGGGCTTGTTCATCGTAAAAAACTTCGGCTTGTTCGGGTGAAAGTTTGTTTTGGGCGATGTAGGTGGCTGCCTGATCCTGGCTTTTGTCGGTGAACTCGGTGAAGCCGCGTACGTCGGCGAAGAGGGTGGTGACCTGGCGGCGGGCGCCGCCGAGCGATAGGGTTTCGGCCTGCAGGACTTCGTGCATGACGTTGGACGAAACCATGCGCGAGAAAACGGATTTGACGCGGCGTTGTTCGGCTTGCTCGAAGAGCACACGCCAGGCGAGGAGCATGGCGTACATGACCAGGAAACCGCCCATAAGCGGCAGGACGATGGGCAGCCAATAGCGGAAGTGAGTGTAGGCGTAGGTGGCGGCGAGGACATAAGCGGCGGCCAGCACCAAGGCGAGGCCGGTACCCCGCCGGACAGGCAGGTTCCAAATGAGGAGTGCAGTCGACAGTCCCGCGAGGATGACGATGAAACAATCGACGGCGACGGAACTGCGCTGGATGAAACGGCCGGTAATGACGGAGTTGGCAACATTCCAATGTTCACTGACGAGAAATGTGTCGGGTTCGAGCGGTGTGGCGCCTTCATCACGCAGGTCGTTGCCGGTGGCGACGGAACCGACGACAACAAGTTTGCCGGCGAAACGATCGGTGAGGTTGTTGGTCTCGCCGCGCAGGCGTTCTGCGTCCTGCAACAACAGCAACTCGATGGGCGCCTGGGTGAGGTGGGGATCGTTGGGCTTGAGCCGCCAATCGATGTAAAAGTACCCTTTTTGGTCGACGGGAATGATGCGCTCGAGGCCGTTGGGGCCGTGCAGAGTGATTCGGCCGGCGGTGAGGTCCACCTCCGCGTGATCGAGGTCGAGGTTCATCTGATGGGCGGCCAATACGATGCCCATGTGCCAGATGCGTTCGTTGGTGAAGGGTTTTGCCTTTGCGGCGAGAGGTTTTGGCAGATTGCTCCAGAGTGTCGTGGGATCAAAATTTCCGTCGCTGTCGAGGGGGATGACGATGTCGTTTCCATTGGCGCGGGGCAGAATGACATGGTTTGACTCGATTCGTCCCTTGCTCAAATCGACGCCGTACTCGGGATCGTCTTCGACTTTCTGAAATGCGAAGTTCCATTTTCGATGAGTATCGAAGGCTTTGGCGCGGCGCAAAACTCCATCGGCGTCTTTGTCGGTGTATTTGTCCGTGTTGATGTGGCCGAGAGCGAGTGCGTTAGTGGAGAACGACGGCGGAGGGATGACATCGGAGGTCGCCGCGAGGATGACATTGCTTGCGCGATGCATTTCGAGGCCGAAGAAGTCATCCGATTCCATCTCCGTGCCGTCGGCCATTTGGACGAACCCAAGATCGGGGCGGCGGTCGGCGAAGATGACGTCGAGCCCGACGGATTTGGCTTTTTCGGCGGCGAGTTCTTCGACGAGACGACCGTAGACCTGGCGTGGCCAATAAAGGCCGTAGCGATAGCCGATGGCGGGGATTGCGGAATGGGGCAGGTGATTGGTCCTGACGTAGGCGATGCTGGTGTCATCGATGTAAACGAAAGCGAGATTGGTGGCGACGGGGGCGGGGACGTGCAATGCCTGGCGAACGCGCCAATCGTAGGTGATTTTTTCAAACCGTTCGAGGAGGTCGGGCCGGAGGATGCTCAACAGGCAGCAGAGCGCGATCACGCCGACGGCAATCAGAGCAGGAGCCAGCTTGACGGGCTTGAACTTCACTCGTGCGAACTAAACAAAAAAACCAGAGCAACACAAGGCTGCTCTGGTTTTGAAAAGCGTGTGGGAAGGACTAGGGGCCTTCGACGCCGCCACCAGCTTCGGCTGTGGCGCCCGAGCTGACCGGCGAGACGAAGTAAACGCGATGGTCAGGCGTGATGAACGTAATCGGCTGGATGAATACGATGCGGAGGCCGAGGGCGTTCTTGCTGAGGTACACCATATCCTGAGCGGAGATCGGGGTGACCAAACCGGTGTTGATATCGAATTGTTCGCCGGCGTTGACGACCTGGGTGATGACATTGCCGCCAGGCCCAACGTAAGCCACGACCACGGAGCCGCTCAACACGCGGATGATACCGCTGGATTTGAGGTAGTAGATGGTGCCACGGATGCCCGCAACGCCGTTCGGGATCTTGACTTCATATTTGGATGACGGAGAAAGTTTTTTGACCGTGCCGAGGACGCTGCCGGCCTTAAGGTCGAGTTCCGTGTCGGTAACCATGTCCGCACCGGTGGTGGTGACGGTCAATTTATCGACGGACAAAACGGAGTTTTCGAAAACGCGAACTCCGTCCTGCTCGGCCTTGGGCTGATAGTGGGCGATGGCGGAGGGAGACGGTTCCGGGGGCGCAACGGCCTGAGCGTTGTTGAGAACGAGGTCGACGTAGTTACCCTCGCCAGCAGCAGTCTGGATGGTGGTGCCGGACTTGAGAATCATTCCCTCTTTGAGATTATGGGGAGTGGAGTCGCCCGCGATGAAGTAGCGGGCGTCACCTGAAATTTTTACGACTTTCGCGATGCCGTCGCTGGTAGTTGATTGCGCGGAAACGTAATTGGCGCTGGCGAAGGCAAGAACACACGAAACGAGAACGATAACAAAAGTTCGAATTTGTCTCATATACACTCCGACTGATTTAATTCGGTTAACTGAACCTGAGGGCTAGTTTAGACATATGCCGCTTAATGTCAACTGGATATTACGGGGTTTTCGCCTGAGTTGGGTACCTTCATTTTTCGGGCAAAAAACGGCAGTTTTCGGGTTTTTGGGGATTTGTGCAACTGGTTGAGGTGAAGTTTTTTCGGGGCGGTCGGGGTGGTTTTCCGAGGGTGAAGCGGGAACGGCGAACATCCAATGAAGGAGGCGGTGAAGTTGTTCCAGTTATGCGGATGCTTGCCCGCAGGGGAGGAATTCGGTATGAGTGCAGGCCGCATGAAGTCTTTTCCGTTTGCAATCGGTTTGCTGGTGTTGATGCCGTTGCTCGACAGCTGTGGAGGGAAGCCCGACGTCGGCGCCAATTCGTTGCCGGAACCGCCGCGGGTTTCGAGTTGTGAGCCGGGAATTCCCGGCGGGCGGCTCATTCTGGCGTTGCCGGGAAATCCCCGGACGTTCAATCCGGTGCTGGACGCGGATCCAGCGTCGGACGCGGTGGTGCGGCTGCTGTTCAGCCCGCTGGTGGAGGTGAATTTGGAATCGCAGCAGGCGGAGCCGGGGCTGGCGGAGTCGTGGTCGGTGGCGGCGGACCAGAAGACGTGGACGTTCAAGTTGCGGAAAAATCTGCGGTGGAGCGACGGCGTGCCGTTGACGGCGGACGACGTGGTGTTCACCTGGAATGAGGTGATGTACAACCCGAAGTTCAACCAGGCGACGTACGATTTATTCCGGAGCGAGGGGAAGAATTTTGCGGTGACGAAGGTGGATGATGCGACTGTGCGGGTGGTGACGCCGGAGGTGTTCGCGCCGTTTTTGGAATATTTCGGAAGCGTGGTGATTTTGCCGAAGCACAATTTGGAGGGCCTGGTTGTGAATGGCGGGTTTACGAATGCGTACGCGGTGACGGATCCGCCGGACAAGATTGTGGGCAGCGGGCCGTTCCGGTTGAAAGTGTACGATTCGCAGAAGGGCGTGTTGTTGGTGCGCAATCCGGAGTATTGGACGGTGGACAAGCAGGGAAGGCGGTTGCCGTATTTTGACGAATTGCAATTGGATTACGTGCCGACGCCAGCGGCGATGCAATCCCTCTTTTTCCGCGGGCAGACGATGGCTTACGAAAACATTCGGCCGGATGAGGCCTGGGAGTTCCAGGAAGCGTCGACGAACGGTCATTTTGAAATCATCGATTTAGGCGTGGGCGTGCAGCGGGATTTTATGTGGTTCAACCAAAACACCGGCGCGGACGCGAGCGGAAAGCCATTTGTGGATCCGGTGAAGTTGAAGTGGTTTCGGGACAAGAGATTTCGCCAGGCGATTTCGTGCGCGATCAACCGCGATCGAATCATCCATGATGTTTATAATGGGCGGGCGCAGGCGGTTTATGGATTTCTGGCTTCCGACAATAAAAAGTGGAACAACACGGCCATCACGGAATACAAATATGATCCGGCGCATGCGCGTGCGTTGCTGGCGGAGGTGGGCATGACGAATCGCGGGGCGGACGGGACGTTGGAGGACGCAGGGGGGCATCCGGTGGAGTTTTCGCTGCTGTCGAGTTTTGACAACCCGATTCGCAAGGGGATCGCATTGAGGGTGGAGGATGATTTGAAGCAGTTTGGCATACGGATGAATTACAACCCGGTGGATTTCCCGGCGCTTTTGCGGCGGATCAACGGGACGATGGATTATGAGAGCGCTTCGATGGGATTCGGCGGCGGCGGGCTGGATCCGGCATCGCAGATGAACGTGCTGCTTTCGGCGGCGCCATTGCATCAGTGGTTTCCTTCGCAGAGGCAGCCTTCGACGGATTGGGAAAAGCAGATCGATACGCTGATGTATGACCAGATGCAGACGCTGGATTTTGCGCGGCGAAAAAAGGATTTTGACGAGGTGCAGGCGATTTGGGCGGAGGAGGTGCCGATGATATGCATTGCGGCGCCGTCAACGGCGTCGGCGATCCGGCCGAACATTGGGAATGTGCGCCCGGCGATTGCGAGCGCGTATCATGTGACGTGGAATATCGAGGAGTTGTATTTTAAGAAGTAAGAGGGGATTGAACAGGAGGGAACAGAGAAAACAGAGAGGAGAGGTGAAAGGGGACGGAAATTCTTGACTGTTTTGGCGAAACCTTTGAAATTGAGGCTGGTCGGTCCGCGAAGCCCGCGGCAGACCGGTTGTTGGGCGCATATGGTGGAATTGGCAGACACGCTACTTTGAGGTGGTAGTGGGGCAACCCGTGCAGGTTCAAGTCCTGCTATGCGCACCAAATCTTCTAAAGCTTCCAGAGTATTTGATGAAATCGACTTTTTCGGCGCTTGTTCTATTTTTTGTGTTCGTGGCGGCGTCCGTGCGGCTTTTGGCGGATGATTTTATTCCGCCGGCGTCGCTGCACCAGGTTTTCAATTTCAATTCGGGGTGGAAATTTTTCAAAGGGGATGTGACGAATGCGGAGCAAGCGACCTTTGACGATTCGAAGTGGGCGGACGTGAGTGCACCGCACACGTTCAACGATGTGGATTCGTACACGGCGATCATCAGCCATAGCGGCGGTGACCGGAAGGCGTGGTCAGGAGTTGTTTGGTATCGCAAGCATTTCAAGCTGCCGGCTGCAGCGAAGGATGGGAAGGTGTTTTTGGAATCGGAAGGTTTGAAGCAGGCGGGGCGGTTTTGGGTGAATGGAAAATTTGTGGGCAAGTATGAGAATGGGGTGACGCCGCTGGGGTTGGATTTGACGGGGTTTGTGAATTTTGGCGACGTGGAAAATGTGATCGCGGTGAAGGTGGATAACAGCAGCGATTACAAGGAGGAGGCGACGGGCACGGAGTTCGAATGGATGGGGCGGGCGTTCAATCCGAATTACGGCGGGTTAAATCACGACATATGGTTGCACGTGACGGGCAAGGTTTATCAAACATTGCCGCTGTATGAGAATCTCAAGACGACGGGCGTTTATGTTTATGGCTCGCATTTCGACATCAAAAATAAAACGTGCGATGTGAATGTTGAGTCGCAGGTGAGAAATGAATCGGGCGACCAGCAATCGATCGTGTTGTCGGTGATGGTGGTGGACGCGCGGGGGCAGGTGTGCGCGAAGTTTGCGAGTGAGGCGTCGGATTTGGTGGATGGGGAGTCGGAGGTTTTCAAGGCTGGCGGGCCGTTGGCGGATGCGAGGTTCTGGAGCGATGAGAACCCGAATCTTTACGACGTTTATTGCCTGCTTACGGTGAATGACAAGGTTGTGGATGCGCAGAAGGTCAGGACTGGTTTTCGCAAAACTGAATTCAAGGGCGGGGCGGGAACGGGCGGTGTGTATCTCAATGACAAGTTTGTCTGGCTTACGGGTTATGCGCAGCGGTCGAGTGACGAATGGGCGGGCCTCGGCGAGGCGTATCCAGACTGGATGCATGATTACAACGCGGAGCTGATTCGGAGCACAGATGCGAATTACATCCGGTGGATGCACGTCGCGCCGCAGGCGGTGGATGTACGCGCGTGTGACAGGGCGGGCATTATAGAGGTTTGTCCGGCGGGCGATAAGGAGAAGGACGCGCAGGGCCGGCAATGGGAGCAGCGGATGGAAGTGATGCGCGATACGATGATTTTTTTCCGGAACTCGCCGAGCATTCTTTTTTGGGAGGCGGGCAATACGGTAATTACCGCCGACCACATGCAACAGATGGTGGACTTGCGCAAACAATATGATCCGAACGGAGGCCGCGTGATGGGCGCGCGCGGCGACAGTAACAATTCCGCGAATGCAGCGCTCACGCCGATTGCGGAATATTATGGCGTGATGATTGGGCAGGACCCGCGCACGGACGCGTTGGTGAATCGAGGGGATATGTTTCGCGCGTATAGCGCCGAGCGGCGGGACCGGGCGCCGTTGATCGAAATGGAGGATTTCCGGGACGAGGGGGCGCGGAGGTTCTGGGATGATTTTTCGCCACCGCATTTTGGGTTCAAGCCGGGGCCGGACGATACGTATCATTGGAATTCAGAAAGCTTTTGCATCGCGGCAGCGGGGCGGTATCACGATTATTTCATCAACAAGATTTCCAATGCGGATCCGGCGCATTCGAAATGGTCGGGTTACGCGTCGATTTATTGGTCGGATTCGAATGCGGACGGGCGGCAGGACAGCAGCGAGGTGTGTCGCGTAAGCGGGAAGGTGGATTCGGTGCGGTTGCCGAAGGAGGCTTACTATGTGTATCGCGTGATGCAAAATGAAAAGCCGGATATTCATATCATCGGTCACTGGACGTATCCGACGAACACGGTGAAGACGGTTTACGTGGCGGCGAATCATTGTGATGCGGTGGAGCTTTTTGTAAACGGGAAATCCGTGGGCAAATCCGGCACGGCAACGAACGGTTATATCTTTGCGTTTCCTTCGGTGCGATTTGAGGCGGGCAAGATTTCCGCGGCGGCAATGAGTGGCGGCAAAGTTGTGGCGCAGGATGAGATCGTGACGGCGGGTGAACCGAAGGCATTGAAGCTGACGCCGCATGTTGGACCGGAGGGTTTGCTGGCGGATGGATCGGATGTGGCATTTTTCGATGTGGAGGTGGTGGACGCGCAGGAGCGGCGTTGTTCGACGGATGAGGCACGGGTGGATTTCAAATTGGAGGGGCCGGCGATTTGGCGCGGGGGTTATAACAGCGGGAAAACGAATTCGGTGAACAATCTTTGGCTGGATACGGAATGCGGGATTAACCGGGTGGCGATTCGCTCGACGCGGCAGGAGGGCAAAATCACGCTGACGGCGACGCGTGCGGGGTTGCAGGCGGCGACGGTGGAGGTAAAGTCCAAACTGAGCGGGACTCCCGGTCTTTAAGGCCGGCCGCTTACAATCCGCTTGCACCAGACTATTTTTTCAAATCAGCCTGGAACCGGCACCGTGAATGTTTCCAAAGCTTTTGGGGTATCACGGCTGTCTCGATCAACAGTAACCCATGTAAATTTGATGCCTTTCTTCCGGATGGCGTCCTGCATACTCTCCTCACGTAATGCCTTTTGAGCCTCTTGAAAGGCTTTTTCTGCGGCTGTCCCTTTTTGTGGATTGGTTGTTACCAAGATGATTGGAGCCGAAACATTCAAGCCATCAAGTTTAAGCAGGTCGAAAACACGACCACCGGCGTTACCGATTTTTTGAGGTGTTGCCAAAATCACTCGTGATCTCGCTGGGCACTGAAATAGTAGCTGTTTAAAATCGCCCTCAAGGCTGCCTTGGTGGTATCCAAACAGAATGCTTCCATCACTAAACTCGATACCACTTGTGCCGATATAAATAGTGGGGCGAAAATTACCTTCCATCAGTCGTGATTTGGCGGCTGGTCCATAAAACGCAAGATGCCCCACATCAAAAACGTCCCCGACCGTCTCAATCGTGTTTCCTTGTGGGTGCAATGCTTGATCCTGAACCCACTGATCCAGCACCAGGAAATTGTTAGTCCTTACAGCCAAATGCGAATACAAGTTTTTTCGGACTTGTTCTCGAATCGCTTTCCAAAGAACCATGCATTGAGAGCCAGCGTCGAGGAAAACGCCGGCGCCATTTGAAAGCCTCAATTCATCGCCGATCCACCGAGCCACTAAGTCTTTATCGTCAGGATCAACTTGCTTTTGTGCCTGAGCAAATGGGACGAGAGTATTGGCATTTGGTTGCATAATTGGTAATGGATTTGTTTGTGCTGAGCAAATAATGTCGAAATTGTGTTCCAGTTCGTGAGCCATTGTCTCGACACAGTCGTGGCCGACAAGACGCTGGTTAACGATCTGAATGAACCGGTTGCGGCCACATTCTACCAGGGCCGCGACGAAGTCTTTGCCGTTACAGTCGACCAAGGCTGCATAAATCTGGCGGCTTCGTGATTTTACAATTCGATAAATTCTTGTTTTCGGTTTTTGAAGCCATTCGGCAATTTCAATCGGGTCTGTTGCCGTTCGAAATTCGCGGTAAGCCAGGACGCGCACTTTCTGCAAGTCTCTGGATAAAATCGTTTGAACTTCCAAGAATTCTTTGCCTGTGATTGCAGTGCTGGTAAGTTGCGTCAGGCAACGAACGAGCGCCTCCCTGTTGTTCTGCCACATTGACCGCAACTCAAATACAGCTGAACTCATGACAGTATCGAGTTCATGCCCCACCAGCTCGAGAAGTTGGAAGACTTTCTTGCAGCCGTCGCCATTCTCGGCGGAACAAACAAACGGATTAATCACAGTATCACTATTAGCCTGGGCGTGGTTGGCATTTTCCAATTGCGCGATACGGTGTTGGAACGCTTCAACGTTATACCCTAGACTCCTTAACTCAGCGGTGATCTCATCGAATACCTCGTTTTCAATATCCGCTTCAAGACTCTCTACCAAGCGCTTCAACGGCTCGGGACCGCTATTCAAGTTGATTAAATTCTTTTTCATGATTAGTTGCTCCGTGTTAGGGGTTTAGCAAATTGCAACCGTGATTCTTCCAGTCGGCCTTTATCATAATCCGCGAAAAACGTTAGAAACTTTTTCCTGAGTTTCTTTTTCAAATAGTTTGCGTGCACAACGGAGATACTCATTACGTCAGCGAATTCTTTTGGCATTCTGACCCCTTCAAATATGCATTGCACGTACCGGCTTAATTCCTCGTCTTGAAATGAATTGATAAATGCGACAAGGCGGCCAGCCTCTTCTTTTTCGATCGTTTCTTCGCTTGGTGTCTTGCAGTTGTCCGCCAGATTCTCGGCGCTTCCGTTGCTGCTCAACTCTTCAACAGAAACAGGGTGTAGTGTGTGATTTTCTTTCCGTCTCGCGTGCTGATAGACCAGCCGATATACTTGGTCTTTAAGAGTTGGCAATATTCCGTCGGCTGGCTCGATGCCGCCTTTAATTGCGTTAGCGATTACCTCATACGCGAAATCCTCCGCGCTCATTCCCCGAATCGCCGGCAGTCCGTGGTCCAGCAGACAGACGGGTGAGCCGCGAATTCTTACACCAAGCATTACATAATGCGACCAATGCAAAAGGAGGGTGGCTAGCCTCTCCCACTCGGTTGACTGAGAAGGCCCCAAGGGTGTTTTGGAGTTCATAAGGGAAGTGCGTCATGTGATTGTTGTTTTAATACTACTCGCTTTGAGGGGGAATTTCTGGGAATTTTTTTGCATTTGTCCCAATTTCCAAATTTGCCACATGGAAGCGTGACGATTATGAACATCATTGATTGTTATGCGTTCAACAAAGAATCAACTTGCTCTGCAAGACGAACTCGACAGGCTTGTATTTCCGCTTGCCTGCCTCATTTGTATCTCGGACGAGCCAACCGCAGTTCGGGCTCTCATGCTTCGCTTGATGGATTGTCAGGTTAGGGAACTCACAACATTGGCTGAGACCCATCTTGCCCTTACCAAAGGCGGCGTGCTTCTCCAAGAGAACTAGGCTGGGGGGACAGAATTGGTCCGAGTGTACTACTGGCCGCATTCGCAATTTCTGAAGTGTTTACCTCCCTGACTGTTGCATGCGGATGAAGTAGAGGGAGCTGCGGGCGGCGATGAAGAGGGTTTGGCGGTCGGGGCCGGCGAAGATCAGTTGCACGGGGCGCTCGGGGACGCGGATGGTATTGATCCATTTTCCGGAGGAGTCGTAGACGTAGATTTGGCCGTCGGCGATGTAGACGTTTCCTTTGGTGTCGGACACGACGTTTTCGCCGCCGCGATTGGTGAAGAGGCGGAAATTTTGGAGGCTGCCATTTGTGCTGACATCGGCGGCGAAGGTGAGGTGGCCGGATTCTTCGGTGACGTAAAACGGTTTTCCGGGCGTGGCTTCAGCGAGGCCGAAGGAGCGGATGGGCGGGCTGGATTTAATTCCCCAACTCACGGCGCCTTCGAGAAAATCCGAGCCGACCGGGAGGACGGTTTTTCCGTCAGGCGAAATGAAATAAGCGGCGGGGTGCGCGAGCGAGCCGCGGTTTGAGATCCAATCGCTTACCGGGAGATAGTAAATCGGGTTGGCTTGCGGGGCGGTCGTGGAGGGTTTGAGCGTGGAGACTTTTCCATCGGCGTCGAGCGCGTAGACGGTGCCGTCGCCATTGTAGGAAACGATGACGACGTTTCCGGATTGATCGATCATGAGGTTGACCGGGCTGAGGGATGAGGCGTTGGTCAGGGTGGAGAGTTGGCGGGCGGAAATGTCCCAGTGGTAAACGCGGTTGGAGTGGGCATCGACGAAGTAGATGTCCCCATTTGGCGCGGCTGCGCCGCCGGAGATGTTGTAGAAGCCGCCGACGACTTTTTGGACGGTGGCGCCTTTTTCGACGACGGGCGAGGGGTGCGATTTGGGAACAACAGGTGCGCGACCGGAGATTGTGAGCCAGGCGAATTCGTGGTCGCGGATTTCGAAATCGTGGGTCTGGTCGTAAATGCCGGCGTCGAAGCTTACTTTGCTATTGCTGTAGCAATGGAAATTGCGGAAGCGGATGTCGTGGGAGTCGGAAATTTTCGTGGCCCAGGGAAATGGTTGATAGGAGCTGATGACGCGGTAGCTGTGGAAGTTGGCGACGGTGATGTCGTGGGAGGAATCGATTTCGAGCGGCAGCGCGAGGCCGCTTTCACCGCGTTCCTCCTCGGTTTGCAATGCGTAGATGCGCCAGTGGGCAGCGTTGTGGATTTGGATTTCGTGTTTGACGTGGTGCTCGCTGGAAATCTGGTAGACGCGGCCTTCGGTTTCGGTATCCGAGATCATCATGCCGGCGTGGGCGAAGGTGGAGGGTGTCCAAATATCGAAGAACGTGCCGCCGCCACCGTCGGTGACCCAGAGGCTGGGATATTGGCTGTCCCAATGACGATTGGGATTTGGATCGCCGGAGTGGTCGCGATTGTAGGGATTTTCGCGCGAGCCGTCGGGTTTTGGCGTGCCGTGGCCGCCGAGGAAGCGGACGTCGTTCAACATGGAGTTCGCGCCGGCTTTCCAGAGCGCGGCGACGGCGCGGGGATTGTTGCCACTGGTGTAGAGGCCGATACCGAAAAGAATATTGCTGCCGCCTTTGGGCGCTTCGATGAGGGCTTTGGGTTCGCCGGCGCCTTGAAAGGCGGGTGTGCCGTCGGGGAGAATAATCTGGGTCGCGCCGGGGTGGAGGCCGATGAGGACCGTGTTGGGACGGAGCTTAAGCGTGTCGCGGACGATGTAGAATCCTTGCGGCAGGTAAATCGCGTCGTGTTCGGCGATGGCTTTTTGGAAAGCAGCAGTGTCGTCATTGGTGCCGTCGCCTTTGGCGCCGAGGTCGCGGATGTTGAACCAGGTGGCTTGCGGAGGCAGCGGCGCGAGATCGCTTTCGACGGGTTCTGGGAAGGTTTTTGTCGGAGTGGCGTCATAGATATCTTTGAATTCGGGTTGTGCGCCGATATCGGAGTAGTGGAGACCGTGTGAGAAGGGCAGGACGTAATAAACTTCTGCCGGGGCTTTAAAGCTTTTGCCGCTGTCACGCAGGGCGGCGAAAACGGGAACGTTGCGGCAGGCGATGCCCTCCATGTTGATTTCGTTGCAGGGATTTTTTTCGGAGCCGAAAGTAAACGCAGGGCCGGAGATGTCTTCGAGGCGCGCGTCTTTGACCCACAGTTCGTCGATGGCATTGGTCTCGATGGAGACGGCGGTCGGGACGTGGAGGAAGTGAGGGCGGATCAGAGTGAGACCGGCTTCACGTTCGAGGATGGCGGCTTCGCGCTGATTCTCAAAGGTGCAATCGACGACGGTGAATTGCCAGCTGGGGGAGGGTTTGCCGGTCCAGATGGCGTGGCGGCCTTCGTAGAAGTGGAGGTCTTCGACGACGTTGCCGGCTTCGTGAATTCCGGCGATGGCAGGGCCGAGGTGGAAATCCATGTGGGCGAGGAAACAATGTTGCGCGTAATGCGAGCGAATGGCGACGGCACCGGCGTTGCCGTCCTGGATTTCGATGTCGATGTTGGCGAGGGCGGAATAAAACGTGCCGGGGTTGGCGTCGGGGACCTGGCTGGTGTGCGGGGCTTCGTTGTTTCGACGGCGGCCGCCGCCGCCGGCGAAGAAGAACATGAGTTTTTCATTTGCCGGGTCGGCGAAGTCGGGTGTGTTTGCGGGCAGGACGATGACGGGGCGGGTTGCGCCGTATCCAATCACACGAATGCCGGGCCAGATATAAATGGTGTTGGTGATCTGATAGCGGCCCGAGGCGATGAACACAATGCCCTGGCCGGTGGTTTCCCGGACGCGATCGATGGCGGCTTGCAATGCGGCGGTGTCATCGGCGCCGCTGGGGGCCGAGATGGTGACGGCTTTGGGATCGGGGAGCGGCTGGGTGTAAAAGGAGGCTGAGTGTGCGATGCCTGCGACAGCTAAAGAGACGAGGATTAACGCGAGGCGGCAAAGGGCGTGTTTTGACACTGCTCCGAAACTCGCAGCGCGACCCTCTGCGGCTGTGAGTTCAAGCGCAGTCCCGGCGCTTGTTCTGGCGGAATGGCGGCGAGACGCCGCCAAAACTCGCAGGCGGGACGCCCGCGCTACGGGCGCGGTGTCGAGTTGCGCCAGGCGAATGCGGCGGTTTTGGGGAAATGGAGGTGTTGACATAAGCGAGCTGAATTCAGAGTGCAATCTCCGGGAGGAATCTTCATCCCTCTTTTGAGGGGCGGGGATGGGAAAGGCAGAAGGAAGAATGCAGAATGAAGAAGGGGGGCACCCTTTATCCAGCGTGATTGGGC
>Ga0335085_10006281_pt1 | contig 18811 bp, 19 predicted proteins | sample Lox_Sample_45_FD_206712 | JGI IMG/M metagenome (GOLD analysis project Ga0335085, IMG submission 206712) | Soil microbial communities from Loxahatchee National Wildlife Refuge, Florida, United States - Lox_Sample_4.5 | ecosystem: Environmental > Terrestrial > Soil > Wetlands | place: USA...
GAACCTGAAGCACGGACTTGCCGCAATTTGCGCCGGCGCGCTGCTCGCCGGCGCCGCCCAGGCCACCGACCTCACCGGCGCGGGCGCGACCTTTCCCTACCCGATCTACGCCAAGTGGGCGGATGCCTACAAGAAGTCGACCGGCATCGGCCTGAACTACCAGTCGATCGGCTCGGGCGGCGGCATCAAGCAGATCACCGCCAAGACGGTGGACTTCGGCGCCTCGGACATGCCGCTCATGCCCGAGCAGCTCGAGAAGGACGGCCTCCTGCAGTTCCCGACGGTGATGGGAGGGGTCGTTCCGGTCTACAACATCAAGGGGGTTACGGCCGGCCAGATCACGCTGACGCCGAAGCTGCTCGCCGAGATCTATCTCGGCAAGATCAGCAAGTGGAACGACGCGGCGCTGAAGGCGAGCAATCCGAGCGTCGCGCTGCCCGACCAGGCGATCTCGGTGGTGCACCGCTCCGACGGCTCGGGCACGACCTTCATCTTCACGAACTACCTCTCGAAGGTGAGCCCGGACTGGAAATCGGCGGTCGGCGAGGGCACCGCGGTGAAGTGGCCGACCGGGGTCGGCGGCAAGGGCAACGAAGGCGTGGCCGCATACGTCGGCCGCATCGACGGGGCGATCGGCTACGTCGAGTCGGCCTACGCCAAGCAGAACAAGCTGGCAACCGCGAAGATGGTGAACCGGAACGGCAGCGTCGTCTCGCCGACGCCGGAGGCCGTGATGGCCGCCGCCGCCGGCGCCGACTGGAAGCAGGCGCCCGGCATGTACATGATCCTCACCGACGCGCCCGGCAAGGATTCCTGGCCGATCGCCGGCGCGACCTTCATCCTCATGCACAAATCGCAGGCCAAGCCGGAGAACGCAAAGCAGGTGCTGAAGTTCTTCGAGTGGTCGTACGCGAACGGCGACCAGATGGCGTCCGAGCTCGACTACATCCCGATGCCGGACTCGGTCGTCAACCTGATCAAATCCAATTGGCACCAGATCAAGGACAGCGCCGGCAAGCCCGTTTTCTGAGCTGCCCGGGGACCGCACGGTCCACGGGCAACTCGTTGATCAGACAAGGGGGTCGCCACGCGGCGCCCCTTGTTTTTTCGCGGGTAGCGATCATCAACTTAAAATCCGATCCGTGATTCCCCGATGCGTGCGGCGACGTTGAACGGCGCAGATTCCGAGGCCCTCAAGCCCGGCGCGGACGAGGCGCCGGGCCCGCGCCGGCTGCGCTCGGCTCCCTGGAAGGACGTCGCGTTCGAGTGGACGACGCGGCTGTTCGCGATCCTGGTTTTCAGCCTGCTCGCCGGGATCCTGCTCACGCTGCTCGTCGGCAGCCAGCTGACGCTCGAGAAGTACGGCTTTTCCTTCATCTGGTCCGAGGACTGGGACCCCGTGCAGGAGCAGTTCGGCGCGCTGGTACCCATCTTCGGCACGCTGGTGACCTCGGCGATCGCGATGATCGTCGGCGTGCCGGTGAGCTTCGGCATCGCGCTGTTTCTCACCGAGCTATCGCCCGCCTGGCTGAAGCGCCCCCTCGGTACCGCGATCGAGCTGCTCGCGGCGATTCCGTCGATCATCTACGGCATGTGGGGCCTGTTCGTGTTCGCGCCGCTGTTCCAGACGCACGTCCAGCCGCACGTCATCAACGCTCTCTCGGGCATCCCGCTGGCGGGCGCGCTGTTCAAGGGCCCGCCGATCGGCATCGGCATGATGACCGCGGGCCTCATCCTGTCGATCATGGTGATCCCGTTCATCACGGCCGTCATGCGCGACGTGTTCGAGCTCGCGCCCGCGATGCTCAAGGAATCGGCCTATGGCCTGGGCGCGACCACCTGGGAGGTGGTCTGGCGCGTGGTGCTGCCCTATACGAAGGTCGGCGTGATCGGCGGCGTCATGCTGGGATTGGGCCGCGCGCTCGGCGAGACGATGGCGGTGACCTTCGTGATCGGCAACGCGCATCAGCTCGCCGCGTCCCTCATGGCGCCCGGCAACAGCATCGCCTCGGCGCTCGCCAACGAGTTCACCGAGGCCGTCGGCGACGTGTATTTTTCGGCGCTCATCGAGCTCGGCCTGATCCTGTTCCTGATCACCACCATCGTGCTCGGGCTCTCCAAGCTGCTGCTGATGCAGCTGGCGAAAGGCGAGGGCAAGCGCACGTGAGCGCCGCGATCGCCGCGAGCCCGATCTCGCCGTCGAACCCGGTCTACCGGGCGCGGCGACGGACGAACTTCGTTCTCCTGACGGTCTCCGCGCTCGCGCTCGCGTTCGGCCTGTTCTGGCTGGTGTGGATCCTCGGCACTCTGCTCTACGAGGGCGGCAACGCCCTCGCGCGCGCCGCGCTGTACTACCAGATGACGCCGCCGCCGGGCGCCGACGGCGGATTGGCGAACGCGATCGGCGGCAGCCTCGTGATGGTGAGCGTCGGCACGCTGATCGGCACCCCGGTCGGGATCCTGGCCGGCACCTTTCTGGCGGAGTACGGCAGGCGCGGCTGGCTCGCGGCGGCGACGCGTTTCCTGAACGACGTGCTGCTGTCGGCGCCGTCGATCGTGATCGGCCTGTTCGTCTACTCGATCTACGTGGCGAAGGTCGGGCACTTCTCGGCCTGGGCCGGATCGCTCGCGCTCGCGCTGCTGGTGGTGCCGGTGGTGGTGCGCACCACCGACGACATGCTCAAGCTCGTGCCGAACAGCCTGCGCGAGGCGGCGATGGCGCTGGGCTGCCCGGCCTGGAAGATGATCACGGTGGTGACGTACCGGGCGGCGCGCACCGGGATCCTCACCGGCGTCCTGCTCGCGGTGGCGCGCATCAGCGGAGAGACCGCGCCGCTGCTGTTCACGGCGCTCAACAACCAGTTCTGGTCCACCAACCTCAACGCGCCGATGGCGAACCTGCCGGTGGTGATCTTCCAGTTCGCGATGAGCCCCTACGAGGACTGGCACCGCCTCGCCTGGGGCGGCGCGGCGCTGATCACGCTCGCGGTGCTGGTGCTGAACATCCTCGCCCGCGCGCTGTTCAGGAAATCGGACTGAAAGGAAACGACGACATGGACACGAGCAGCGCCGCGGTCGCCTCCCGCCCCGCCATCCAGACTGCGGCGCGCGACAGCGCGCGCACGCAGGCCGCGCCGCTCGCCGAGTTGAAGGCGAAGCTGCGCATCAAGGGCCTCAACTTCTACTACGGCGGATTCCATGCGCTGAAGAACGTCAGCTTGGACATCCCCGAGCGCAAGGTCACGGCCTTCATCGGCCCCTCGGGCTGCGGCAAGTCGACTCTGCTGCGCACCTTCAACCGCATGTATTCGCTCTACCCGGAGCAGCGCGCCGAGGGCGAGATCCTCATGGACGGGGAAAACCTCGTCACGACCAGGAAGGACGTCTCGCTGATCCGCGCCAAGATCGGCATGGTGTTCCAGAAGCCGACGCCGTTCCCGATGTCGATCTACGACAACATCGCCTTCGGCGTGCGCCTGTTCGAGAACCTCTCCAGGCGCGAGATGGACGACCGCGTCGAATGGGCGCTCGGCCGCGCCGCGCTCTGGAGCGAGGTCAAGGACAAGCTCGGCCAGAGCGGGCAGAGCTTGTCCGGTGGCCAACAACAGCGACTGTGCATCGCACGCGGGATTGCGATAAAGCCGGAAGTCCTTCTTCTCGACGAGCCTTGCTCGGCGCTCGACCCGATCTCGACCGCCAAGGTCGAGGAGCTGATCCACGAGCTGAAGAACGACTACACCGTGGTCATCGTCACGCACAACATGCAGCAGGCGGCGCGCGTGTCGGACTTCACGGCGTACATGTATCTCGGCGAGCTCATCGAGTACGACGTCACGGACACGATCTTCATCAAGCCGAAGAAGGCCGCCACCGAGGACTACATCACCGGCAGGTTCGGCTAGGACATGGAAGGAAAATGAGCATGGGCACCGCCGAGCACATTTCCAAGCAGTTCGAGGCCGACCTGGACACCACGCGCACGCGCGTGCTGCAGATGGGCGGCCTCGTCGAAGCGCAGATCCTCGCCGCGATCCAGGCGTTCGCGACCGGCGACGCGGCGGTCGTCGCGCAGGTGATCGACAACGACGCGCGCGTGAACGGGTACGAGGTCGCGATCGACGGCGCGATCAACCACATCGTCGTCAAGCGCCAGCCCGCGGCGAGCGACCTGCGCCTGATCATGGCGATCAGCAAAATCGTCACCGACCTGGAGCGCATCGGCGACGAGGCCGAGAAGATCGCGCGCATGTCCAAGCGCATCCACGAGCAGGGCGCGCACCACGCGCAGCGCTTCCCGTCCATCCGCCACGCCGCGCAGGTCGCCGTGAAGATGCTGCGCCAGGCGCTCGACGCGTTCGCACGCCTGGACGCGGCGAGCGCGGCGGACGTGCTCAAGGAGGACAGCGAGATCGACAACGAATTCCGCTCGGTGCTGCGCCAGCTCATCACCCACATGATGGAGGACCCGCGCACCATCAGCGCCTCGCTCGAGACAATCTGGGTGGCGAAGGCGATCGAGCGCATCGGCGACCACTCGAAGAACATCGCCGAGCAGGTGATCTACATCGTCAAGGGCACCGACGTGCGGCACACCTCGTTCGAGGACATCGAGCGGGAGCTGCGGAAGGAATAGCGCGCGCATGCCGGCGACCGTCCTCATCGTCGAAGACGAACCCGCGATCCTCGAGCTCATCGCAGTGAACCTCGAGCACGCGGGCTACGAGACGCTGCGCGCGAGGAGCGCCGAGGACGCGGGCCGGCTGCTCGCCGACGTGCTGCCCGACGTGGTGCTGCTCGACTGGATGCTGCCGGGGCAGTCGGGCGTCGCGCTCGCGCGCCGGCTGCGCGGCGACGCGCGCACGCGCGAGCTGCCGATGATCTTCCTCACCGCGCGCGCCGAGGAGCCCGACAAGGTCGCGGGGCTGGAGGCGGGCGCCGACGACTACATCACCAAGCCCTTCTCCACGAAGGAGCTCGTCGCGCGCATCCGCGCGGTGCTGCGCCGACGAAAGCCCCAGCACGGCGACGCGCCGGTGGAGATCGCGGGCCTGCGCCTGGACCCGGCGGCGCACCGCGTCACGGGCAACGGCGAGGCGCTCAGCTTCGGTCCCACCGAGTTCCGGCTGCTGCACTACCTCATGACGCACCCGAACCGCGTCTTCTCGCGCGCGCAGCTGCTCGACGAGGTCTGGGGCGACCATGTGTTCATCGAGGAGCGCACGGTGGACGTGCACATCCGGCGGCTGCGCCAGGGCCTGGCGCCGACCGGGCACGACGCGCTCATCGAAACGGTGCGCGGCAGCGGCTACGCGCTGCGCGCCGACGCCGCGCAGCGGGCCGCGGCGCTGAGCCGCGGCTGAGCGGCCGCCGCGGTGAGCTGGCTCGACATCGTCCTCGGGCTCGCCGCGACGGGGCTCGCGATCTCGCTCTGGCGCGGGTGGCGCGAGTTCCGCAAGCTCAGGCGCTGGGCTGCGCAGCCCCGGCTCACCGACCCGCCCGAGGCCGAGGGCGCCTGGGGCGAGGTCTTCAACCTGCTGCACCGGCACCGGCGCGCGATGCTGCGCCGCCGGCGCGAGCTCGCGCGCCTCATGGTCCGCTCTCGGCGCGGCGCGCAGGCGCTGCCCTACGGCGTCGCGGTGCTGGACGCCGAGTACCGGCTCGACTGGTGCAACGCGGCAGCGCGCGAACATCTCGGCCTCGACCCCGAACGCGACCGCAAGCAGCCGATCCTCAACATGGTGCGCGCGCCTGAATTCGTCGATTACATGCGCGCCGGCGACTTCGCCGAGCCGCTCGCGCTCGGCTCGCCGGGAAGCGGGCGCGCGCTCGCGCTGCAGATCGTTTCCTTCGGCGACGAGGAGCACCTGCTGCTGTCGCAGGACGTCACCGGCGCCGCGCGCGTGGAGGCGATGCGCCGCGACTTCGTCGCCAACGTCTCGCACGAGCTGCGCACGCCGCTCACCGTGCTGGCGGGCTTCCTCGAGACCATCCAGGACCTCAAGCTGGACGCCGCGCGCGTGCGCGACTACGTGGGCCTCATGGCGCCGCAGGCCGAGCGCATGAAGCGCCTCATCGACGATCTGCTCACGCTCTCGGCGCTCGAGCACGCGCCGCCGCCGCCCGCGGCCGAGCGCGTGCCGCTCAGGCCGCTGCTCGAGCGCGTGCGCGCCGAGGCCGAGATCCTCTCGGGCGGCAAGCACCGCATCTCGCTGCGGATCGAGGGCGAGCACGACCTCCTCGGCGCCGAGCGCGAGCTCGCGAGCGCGTTCGCCAACCTCGCGACCAACGCGGTGCGCTACACGCCCGCGGGGGGCGAGGTGCGCCTGCGCTGGAGCTCGGGCGCGCAGGGTCCCGGCCAGGGCGGCGAGTTCTCGGTCGAGGACAGCGGCATTGGCATCGACCCGGAGCACCTGCCGCGGCTCACCGAGCGCTTCTACCGCGTCGACCGCGGCCGCTCGCGCGAGACCGGCGGCACGGGACTCGGGCTGTCGATCGTCAAGCACGCGCTCGCGCGCCACCAGGCCGCGCTCGCGATCGAGAGCCGTCCCGGCAAGGGCAGCCGCTTCAGCGCGCGCTTCCCGGCCACGCGCCTTGCGGCCGCGGCGCAGAAGGTGCAGGGTTGAGCATGGACCTGATCCTGTGGCGCCATGCGGACGCCGAGGAGGGCGCGAGGGACCTCGAGCGCAAGCTTACCGGCAAGGGCCACCGCCAGGCCGCGCGCGTCGCCAAGTGGCTCGCCGCGCGCCTGCCTTCCAGATACACGGTCGTTTCGAGCCCGGCGCGGCGCGCGCGAGAGACCGCGGACGCGCTCGGCGTGCGCTACAAGATCGTCGAGCGCCTCGCTCCAGGGGCGTCGGTCGCCGCGATCCTCGCCGCCGCCGGCTGGTCCGACGGCAAGGGCACGGCCCTCGTGGTCGGCCACCAGCCCGACCTCGGCCACGCCGTCGCGGCGCTCGTCACCGGCAAGCAGGCCGACTGGTCGATCAGGAAGGGCGGCCTGTGGTGGCTCTCCGCACGCAAGCGCGAAGGCGAAAAGCAGGTCGTCGTGCGCGCCGTGCTCGGCCCGGACCTGCTCTAAGGGCGCGCGAGGCGCGGCTCAGCCGCGTAGCTGTGCGACCTTCTTCTCCGACAGGCTGTTCACCGTGAAGCGTAGGTCCACCGCCTCCCAGTGCTTGCGCTCGTTGTCGAGCGCGGCCGCGGCGAGCGGGTTCTCCTCCAGCCAGGCTTCAGGCAGGTCGATGCTGTAGCCCGATTTGTCGCCCTCCACGCGCAGCATCGGGAAGCGCGCGTCGGTGCGGTTGCGCAGCACAAGCGCCGCGACGCGCAGCGCGAACACGAGGTTCCAGTCCTCTCGCTCCAGGCCCGCGTCCTGCATCTTGCCGAGCTTGCGGCGATGCGCGAGTACGATGCGCGCGAGGCGCTGCTGCTCCATGCGCGAGAAGCCCGGCATGTCGGCGTTGGACAGGATGTAGGCCGAGTGCTTGTGGTACTGCGCGTGCGCGACCGAAAGGCCGATCTCGGCCACGCGCGCCGCCCAATCCAGCATCTGGCGCTCGGAATCCTGATCTTCCTTTCTTTCGATCGAATCGAAGATCCTGAGCGCGAGAGCGCGGACCCTTTCGGCCTGCGCGGTGTCGACGTGGTAGCGGCGCATGAACTGCGCGACGGTCGCCTCGCGCATGTCGCGGTGCTGCACGCGGCCGAGCAGGTCGTAGAGCACGCCGTGGCGCAGCGCGCCCTCCGACACGGCCATCTTCTCCAGCCGCAGCTCGTCGAACACGGCGGTGAGGATCGCCACGCCGCCCGGAAGCACCGGCACGCGGTCCTTGCGCAGCCCGGCGATGCGATCCGGATCGGCGCGCTCGTGCTTGATGAGCAGGCTCCTCAGGCGGTCCAGGCCCTCGCGCGTGATGCCTTCCTCGGAGAAGCCGTTCGCGCGCAGGATGGACTCGATCGCGCGCACGGTGCCCGAGGAGCCGACCGACTCCTCCCAGCCCCGGTCGCGGTACTCGCGCACCATGGCGTCGAGCTCCTGGCGCGCGGCGAGCTCGGCCTTCTTCATGCGCGACTTCTCGACCTTGCCGTCCGGGAAGTGCTCCAGGCTGTAGCTCACGCAGCCCATGTACAGGCTCTCGGTGAGCAGCGGCTCCAGGCCCTTGCCGATGATGAACTCGGTCGAGCCGCCGCCGATGTCCACCACGAGGCGATTGCGCGTCGAGGGCGGCATCGAATGCGCGACGCCGAGGTAGATGAGGCGCGCCTCCTCGCGCCCGGCGATCACTTCGATGGGAAAACCCAAAGCGCTTCGAGCCTCGCGCAGGAACTGCGGCGCGTTCTTCGCCACGCGCAGCGCGTTGGTCCCGACCGCGCGCACCGCGCTCCTGGGCAGCCCGCGCAGCCGCTCGCCGATGCGCTCGAGCGCCTCCAGCGCGCGCGCCTGCGTGGCGCGGTCGATGCGCTTCTCCGAGGTGAGGCCCCCTCCGAGGCGCACCACCTCGCGCAGCGTGTCGAGCGGGTAGATCTGGCCGTCGGACACCCGGCCCACCTGCAGGTGGAAGCTGTTCGAGCCGAGATCGACGGCGGCGAGCAGATCGGGGCGGGCCATCTCAGGCGGGGAGCTTACACCCTGTGGATAACCGGGCAAGTGACGGTCTTGTGAGGTTTCATACGCGTGCAAGCTTTGTCGTGTAGGCTCACCCGCTCGAACCGCGTTGCCCCCCCGCGTACCATGGTCAAGAAGAACCTGCAGGCGTCGCATTTCCTCAACCGCGAGCTCGGGCTGCTGGAGTTCAACCGGCGCGTGCTCGCGCAGGCGGCCGACGACGCGGTGCCGCTGCTCGAGCGCCTGAGGTTCCTCACCATCGTCTCATCGAACCTGGACGAGTTCTTCGAGATTCGCGTCGCGGGCCTCAAGGAGCAGATCAAGGCCGGCATCAAGGAGTCCGGCCCCGACGGCCGCAGCCCGGCCGAGGTCTACGAGCTGGTCTCGGCGCAGGCGCGCGCGCTGGTGGGCGAGCAGTACCGGCTGCTCAATAGCGTGCTGCTGCCCGCGCTCGCGAAGCAGGGCATCGTCTTCCCGAAGCGCGAGGACTGGACCGAGCCGCAGCGCGCCTGGATCCGCGACTATTTCATGCGCGAGCTGCTACCGGTGCTCACGCCGATCGGCCTCGACCCGGCGCACCCGTTTCCGCGCGTGCTCAACAAGTCGCTCAACTTCGCCATCGAGCTGGAAGGTCGCGATTCCTTCGGCCGCAAGTCGCGCGCCGCGATCGTGCAGGCGCCGCGCGCTCTGCCGCGCCTGATCCGGCTGCCGGCCGACGTCGCCGGCGCCGAGTACGCGTTCGTGTTCCTGTCCTCGATCCTGCACGCGCACGTCGACGAGCTGTTCTCGGGCATGGAGGTGAAGGGCTGCCACCAGTTCCGCGTCACGCGCAACTCCGACCTGTTCGTCGACGAGGAAGAAATCAAGAACATGCGCATTGCCATCCAGGGCGAGCTGCTGCAGCGCCACTTCGGCGACGCGGTGCGCCTGGAGGTCGCGGACACGAGCTCGCCGCAGACCGCCGAGTTCCTGCTGCAGCAGTTCGGCCTGTCGGAGGCCGACCTGTACCGCGTCGACGGGCCGGTGAACCTGTACCGGCTGCGCGAAGTGCCCGATCGCGTCGAGAAGCTCGAGCTCAAGTACCCGGCGTTCCGGCCGGCGCTGCCGGCCGCGCTCGCCGCGCAGAAGGACATCTATGCGGTGCTCAAGCAGCAGGATGTGCTCCTGCACCATCCCTACGAGTCGTTCGCGCCGGTGATCGACTTCATCCGCACCTCGGTGACCGACCCGCGCGTGATCGCGATCAAGCAGACCGTGTACCGCACCGGCACCGATTCCGAGCTCATGGAGATCCTCATCGAGGCCGCGAAGCGCGGCAAGGAAGTCACGGTGGTGGTCGAGCTCATGGCGCGCTTCGACGAAGAAGTGAACATCAACTGGGCGTCGCGCCTGGAGGAAGTGGGCGCGCACGTGGTCTACGGCGTGGTCGGGCACAAGACGCACGCCAAGATGGCGCTCGTCGTGCGCCGCGAGGACGGGCCGCAGGGCAGCGTGCTGCGGCGCTACGCGCACCTGGCCACGGGCAACTACCACCCACGCACCGCGCGTCAGTACACCGACTTCGGCCTGCTCACCGCGCGCGAGGAGATCTGCTCGGACGTCAACGATGTGTTCAAGCAATTGACGGGTCTCGGCAAATCCAGCCGCATGAAATACCTGTGGCTCTCGCCCTTCACGCTGCACCGGCGCGTGCTGGCCGCGGTGAGGAACGAGGCGCGCCTCGCGAAGGAAGGCAAGCCCGCGCGCGTGATGGCGAAGATGAACGCGCTGCTCGAGCCCGAGCTCATCGAGGAGCTCTACGCCGCCTCGCAGGCGGGGGTGCAGATCGACCTCCTCGTGCGCGGCGTCTGCACTTTGCGGCCCGGCGTGAAGGGGCTGTCGGAGAACATCCGCGTGCGCTCGGTGGTGGGGCGCTTCCTCGAGCACGCGCGCCTGTTCTACTTCCACAACGACGGCGCGGAGGACGTCTACCTCTCCAGCGCCGACTGGATGGACCGTAATTTCTTCCGCCGCATCGAGCTCGCCTTCCCGGTGCTCGATCCAGCGCTCAAGCAGCGCGTGGTGCGCGAGGGCCTGCAGACGTACCTGGAGGAAGGCAGCCAGACCTGGGCGATGACCTCCGACGGCGCCTACGAGCCGCCGGCGCCGCGGCGCGGCAAGCCGCGCCTGGCGCAGGAAGAGCTGCTGCGCACGCTGGTCCCGGCCGGCTAGCCGTTCGCGTCGCGCTCCGGCCGCGCGTGCTAGAGTCGCGGCCGCCGTGGAGAGCCCCTACAAAGGCAAGACCGGCCTGCGCCGGCTGATCAACGCCGCCGGCTACTCGCTCTCGGGCCTCGCCGCCGCGGCGCGCCATGAAGACGCGTTCCGGCAGGAGCTGCTGCTCGCAGCCGTGCTCGTGCCGCTGGGCCTGTGGCTCGGCGCCTCGGGCGTCGAGCGCGCGCTGCTCGTGGGCAGCGTGCTGCTGGTGCTGATCGTCGAGCTTGTCAACTCGGCGGTCGAGGCGACCGTGGACCGCGTGTCGCTCGACGACCACAGCCTCGCCAAGCGCGCCAAGGACATCGGCAGCGCCGCGGTGATGCTCTCGCTCGTCAACGTCGGAGCGGTCTGGCTGCTGGTCCTGCTGTAACCGAGACTTCACCGAACCGTCATCGGGGCTTCATCCGCGCGGCGCATCGTGCGCGCCCGATGGACGCGCGTCTGCGCATCTCGATGGTGACCGAGACCTACCCGCCGGAGGTGAACGGCGTGGCGCGCACCGTGGCGCTGATGGCCGAGGGCCTGCGCCGACGCGGGCACGAAATCGAGCTCGTACGGCCGCGGCAGGGCGGCGGCGACCAAGCGCGCGAAGAGCCCGGATACCGCGAGCTGCTGCGCCCGGGCCTGCGCATCCCGCGCTATCCGCAGCTGCGCATGGGACTGCCCTCGCGCGGCGCGCTCGACGCGGCGTGGTCGAAGCGCCGGCCGGATGTCGTGCACATCGCCACCGAGGGGCCGCTCGGCGGCTCGGCGCTCGGCGCCGCGCGCGCGCTCGGCATTCCCGTGGCGACCGATTTCCACACCAACTTCGACGCCTACAGCGGGCACTACGGCGCGGGCTGGCTCGCGGGCCCGGTGCGAGCGCACCTGCGGCGCTTCCACAACCGCGCCGGCTGCACGATGGTGCCCACCGACGAGCTGGCCGCGCAGCTCGTGCGTCACGGCTTCGAGCGCCTGCGCGTGGTCGGGCGCGGCGTCGACGCGGCGGTGTTCTCGCCCTCGCGGCGCTCGGCGGCGCTGCGCCGCGAGTGGGGCGCGGACGAGGATACGCCGGTCGCTCTGTGCGTGAGCCGCTTCGCGCCGGAGAAGAATTTCCCGCTCGTGCTGGAGGCCTACCGCGCGATGCGTGCGATTCGCCCGGACGCGCGGCTCGTGCTGGTCGGCGACGGCCCGATGGCCGGCGCGCTGCGCGACTCGGGCGATGGCATCGTCGTCGCGGGCCGGCTCGTGAACGGCGCGCTTTCGGCGCACTACGCCTCGGCCGACGTGTTCCTGTTCGCGAGCGTCACGGAGACCTTCGGCAACGTGACCATGGAGGCCATGGCGAGCGGGCTGGCGGTGGTCGCTTACGACTACGCGGCTGCGCGCCAGCACATCGTGCACGGGCGTTCGGGCCTGCTCGCGCCGGTCGAAGACCGGGTTCGCTTCGTCGAGCATGCGGCGGCTCTCGCCGGCGACCTGCCACGCGCGCGCGTGCTCGGACGCAATGCGCGCGCCGCGGCCGAGCCGCTCGGCTGGGAGAGGGTGGTCGAGGATCTCGAGCGCGCGTTGCGCGCGACGATCGCCGACGGCGGCATGGCGGAGGCGCGGCGCGGCGCTGCGGCATGAACGGCCGATGCAGCGCGTGCGCTCGATCTTCCTCTCCGACATCCACCTCGGCACGCCGGCCTGCCAGGCCGGCGCGCTGCTCGAATTTCTCCGGCGCTACGACACCGAGCGCATCTTCCTGATCGGCGACATCGTCGACTTCTGGGCGATCCGCGAGCGCGGCGTCTATTGGTCCACGGAGCAGAACACCGTGGTGCAGAAGATTCTCAAGCGCGCGCGCCACGACGTCAGCGTCGTCTTCGTGCCCGGCAACCACGACGAGGCCCTGCGCGAGCACGTCGGCTCCACTTTCGGCAACATCCGCCTGGAGCGGGAGCACCTGCACGTCGCGGCGGACGGCCGTCGCTACCTGCTGATCCACGGCGACGAGTTCGACCAGGTGACCAAGTACCATCGCTGGCTGGCGATTCTCGGCGACCACGCCTACGCGCTGCTGGTGCGCCTGAACCGCTGGCTGTCCTGGACGCGGCGCACGCTCAGGGTGCCGGGCTACTGGTCGCTGGCGGGATACGCCAAGCGCAGGGTGAAGACGGCGATCAGCTTCGTGTTCGACTTCGAGGACTCGGTGCTGCGCCATGCGCGCGAGCGCGGGGTGGACGGCGTGATCTGCGGCCACATCCACTGCGCGACGATCCGCGAGCACGAGGGCATCCGCTATATCAACTGCGGGGACTGGGTCGACAGCTGTACCGCGATCGTGGAGCACCCGAGCGGCGCGATGGAACTCGTGCGGTCGGGCGCCCCCGGCCCTCAGTACACCGAAGGCACGTGCATGTCCTCAGGGATCGGCCCGCGGATGTAGTCCGGGTTGTGCACGCGCGCGGGAAGGACCGCCGGCTTGTGCTCGAGCTCGCGGTAGGGAATGCGGCCGAGCAGGTGGGCGATGCAGTTCAGGCGCGCGCGCTTCTTGTCGTCGGCGTGCACGATCCACCAGCGCGACTCGGGGATGTGCGTGCGCTCGAGCATCGCTTCCTTCGCCTTGGTGTAGGCCTCCCAGCGCCGGCGCGACTCCAGGTCCATCGGCGAGAGCTTCCACTGCTTGAGCGGATCGTGGTTGCGCATTTCGAACCGCAGGTGCTGCTCCTCGTCCGAGATCGAGAACCAGTACTTGATGAGGATGATCCCGGAGCGCACGAGCATCTTCTCGAACTCCGGCACGTCGTGGAAGAAATCCTCCAGCTCGCGCGCGCTGCAGAAGCCCATCACGCGCTCGACGCCCGCGCGGTTGTACCAGCTGCGGTCGAACAGCACCATCTCGCCGCCCGCGGGCAGGTGCGCGACGTAGCGCTGGAAGTACCACTGCGTGCGCTCGCGCTCGCTCGGCGCCGGCAGCGCGGCGACGCGGCACACGCGCGGGTTGAGGCGCTGCGTGATGCGCTTGATGACGCCGCCCTTGCCCGCGGCGTCGCGGCCCTCGAACAGCACCACCACCTTGAGCTTTTGCGCCATCACCCAGTCCTGCAGCTTGACGAGCTCGCCCTGCAGGCGGAACAGCTCCTTGAAATAGCGCTTGCGGTCGATGTCGGCCGCCGGCGGCTTGACGCGCCCCGCGCGGCCCGAGACGTCGTCGAGCAGCTGGGTCATGCGCTCGTCGTCGATCTCCATCTCCATTTCCTCGTCGATGCCGTCGAGGAATTCGCCGCGCGCGCGGCGGGCGGTCTCGGACTGCCCCGTGGGTCGTTTCGTGCTCATGCCGGTCTGCCTGGTGGAAGTGGTCGGGTGCGAATGTCCATGCTAGCTTCGCGTCCTTGCGGATTTGTGATCTGCGTCAATTCCGGCCCGGTCGCCGGCCGGGCTAGACTAGCCGGGCGGCTGACGGGAAGGGATTGCCATGAACAGTGACCGCCCAGCATGTACAGCCACGTGAGCGTGGGCACGCGCGATCTCGCGCGCTCGGAGCGTTTTTACGACGCCATCATGTCAGTGCTCGGCCACCCGGTGCTGTTCAAGAACGCGCGGGCGCTCGCCTATGGTCTGCCGACGGGCGAAAAGTTCTTCGTGCTGTTCCCGTTCGACGGCAAGGAGGCGCGACCCGGCAACGGCGTGCATGCCGCGTTCAAGGCGGACAGCCGCGCCAAGGTGGATGCGTTTCACCGGGCCGCGCTTGCGGCGGGCGGCAGCGACGAAGGCGCGCCAGGGCTGCGGCCGCACTACCACCCGAATTACTACGGCGCCTACGTGCGCGACCCGGACGGCAACAAGCTGCAGGCCGTCTGCCACCGAAAGGCCGGCTAGGGGCGCGGGCAGGCCATCCGCGGCCCCTCAGGGACGCAGATACGCATATCCCTCGCGCTGCTGCAGGCGCGTGATCTCGGCGACGCCCGAGGGCACGAACTCGGCGTCGTCGATGAACTGCTCCTTCTTCAGCTTGCGGTTGCGCAGCGTGATCTCGCAGACGTCGAACGTGACGCCCTGGCTCTTCAGGTCCATTACGATCGTCTCGTAGGGATTGCCGTTGGCGTCCTTCTTGCCCTTCATGAGGTAGTCGACGCCGAGCGCGTGCGCGACCACCACGATGTGCGCCTGCGGGTTCACCTCGAGGTGGTTGCGGATGTTGCGCAGGCCGTTGGTCGCCTGCGCAAGGCCCTCGTTGAGATGGTAGACGACCCTATCGGGACCGACCGGGCTGGTGACCTGGCCGCCGGTGGCGGCGCAGCCGGCGAGCGCGGCGATGGCGAGTGCAGCGATGAACTTCCTCATTGGTTCCCTCCTTTAATGCAGATGAAAATGTTAAGCAAGCCCCGGATTGCCCTCTACGCCCACGAGGCGCGGCAGGTTGAGCGCGGGCGGCGCGATCGACTTCTTGTCCTTCAGGTAGCGCTCGACGACCTCCCAGACCGGCGCGCCCTGCGGATGCTCGGCGACCGACGCCCAGCCCGCGAGCTTGTAGCGCTTGTCGGCTTCAAGCGGTCTTTCCCTTAATTTCAAATCGAAAATTCTGGATCCCATCCGCGCATTGGGGTTGCAGGCGTAGGTCAGGCCGCCCACGCGCACCATGTCGCCGCCCTGCTGCAGGTAGGGATCCGGATTGAACAGGTTGTCGCAGACGTCCTCGAGGATCGCCTTGATCTCGGCGCCGGTCGGCTCGGAGAGCGTCGCCTGCGGATAGGTGATCGCCGTCTGGTCCATCAGGTGCTCGCGCGTGATCGCCTGGCCGGGCAGCAGCGAGGTGCCCCAGCGGAAGCCCGGCGAGAACGCGATCTCGGCGCCCTGCACCGCGAGCAGCGCATCGAGGATCACCTGGTCGAAGCTGCCGTTGAAGTTGCCGCGGCGGTACAGCAGGCCCTCGGTGGTCGCGAGCGGCTCTTGAAGGCTCTCCTCAAACGGTCTTCTCGACCGCGCGATCAGCGAGGCCATTTCCGCGTCGGGCGCGAGCAGGTTGGCGAACACCGGCAGCAGGCGGTAGCGGAAACCCTCCACTTTGCTCTTTACTTCAAGGTCGAGCACGGCGAGGAACTTGCCGTTCGAGCCCGCGTTGGTGACGATCGTCTGCCCGCCCGCGTTGTTCACCACCAGCGGCACCGGCACGCCGTCGTGCGTGTGGCCGCCGAGGATCGCGTCGATGCCGCGCACGCGGCCCGCGAGCTTGACGTCCACGTCCATGCCGTTGTGCGAGAGCAGCACGACCGCCTGCGCGCCCTTCGCGCGCGCCTCGTTCACGAGCTTCTGCAGCGCGGTCTCGCGGATGCCGAAGCTCCAGTCGGCCACGAAGTGCCGCGGATTGGCGATCGGCTGATACGGGAACGCCTGGCCGATCACCGCCACCGGCACGCCGTTCACCTGGCGCATCGTCCAGCCCTTGAACACCGGGTCCTCGAAATCGGTGGTGCGGATGTTCTGCGCGAGGAATTCGATGCGCCCCGCGAAATCCTTTTCCACGACCTCCTGCACGCGCTTCGCGCCGTAGGTGAATTCCCAGTGCGCGGTCATGATGTCCACGCCGAGGAGCTTCTGCGCCTCGACCATGTCCTGGCCGCGCGTCCAGAGCGATACCGCCGAGCCCTGCCAGGTGTCGCCGCCGTCGAGCAGCAGCGCACGCGGGCGCGAGGCGCGCAGGCGCTTCACCAGCGTCGCCAGGTGCGCGAAGCCGCCGACCTTGCCGTAGGTGCGCGCGGCGCGCTCGAAATCGAGGCAGGTGAACGCGTGCGCCTCGATGGAGCCGGGCTTCAGGCCCGCTTGCCGCAGCAGGCGCTCGCCCACGAGGTGGGGGACGCGCCCGGCGGCCTCGCCGACGCCGATGTTCTCGCTCGGCTCGCGGAAGTAGACCGGCAGCAGCTGCGCGTGGCAGTCGGTAAAGTGCAGCAGGCTGACGTTGCCGTAGCGCGGCAGCTCGTAGAGCTCGGCGCCGGCCTGCGCGGCGCTCAGCCCCGGGCGCAGCGACGCGCCCGCCGCCGCCGCGGCGCCGAGCAGCCGCAGGAATTCGCGCCGCTGCAAGCTACTGGTTGACCGGCGAGGCTGGGTCGAGCAGCAAGCCGACGAGGTCCTTGATCTGCTGCTCGTTCAGCGAGCCGGCGTGGCCCAGGCGCGGCATCGCCGAGCAGAGGCTGTAGGCCTTCGAGTTGAAGATGCGGCCGTAGGTGTACCTCTGCATCTCGGGGCTGCTGCCGCGAGACTTGCCATAGCCCGCGAGGCTCGGCCCGATCGTGCCGTATGCATCTTTCGTGGGCTGGATCTGGTGGCAGTTGTAGCAGCTGCCGCCCGGCTGCACGCCGGGCTTGTCGCTCCACATCGAGCCGCGGCCGTTCTGCGCGATTTTCTCGCCGTTCTGCCAGTTGCCGATCAGGCTGCCGCTCGGAAACTTGATTTCCTTGAGCTGCGCCTCTTCGAGCCGCTTGGCGACGTCCTCCGGCGGGTGGTCGTTGTACAAGTTGCAGGTGCGCTGCACCTCGTCGAGGTCGAGGCGGTTCATCGTGGCCTGGCCGCGCGCGTGGAAATCCTGTTTCATCACCCGGGTGACGTGGTCGATTTCGGCCGCCGTCACGGTCGGCCGCTCGCCGACCGGCGCCGCCGCGCAGGCCGCCAGCGCGGCGCTGGCGAGGATCGCAAAGCTTCGCTTCATTGTCGCCCCCTCAGCGCTTGATTGCCGGGCCGCGGTAGGTCTCGCCCCCGGCCGTCGCGGTCATGAAGTGGATCAGTGCCACCGTCGTTTCCGAGCCGAAGGCCGGCTCGGGCGTGCGCATCTGCCGGTAGCAGTCGTTCATTCGCCACTGCAGCGTGACGATCTTGCTCGTGGATACCCGGTAGGCGGGCCAGGTCGCCATGAGCGGCCCCGCGTATTTGGGATCGTCGAGCTTCGGCAGCTCCGACATGCGGATGCGCTTGCCTTCCGTGCCGTGGCAGGTCGCGCAGGAGAAGTCCCAGGGGCCGACGCGATGGTAGAAGAGCGCGCGGCCGAGCTCATAGGACTCGCGCTCCTTCGGCTGCGACAGGCTCGGGCTGATCTTCATGCCGTTCGACTGGCGCGCGACGTAGGCCGAAAGGAGCTCGAATTCGGATGCCACGTCGGCGCTGCCGAAGACGCGCTTGGTGGCCTCCTCGCGGCTGCGGCCCTGCAGCGTGGTCATGCAATACAGAAGCCGCGTCTCCAGGTCCATCACGCGGTCCGCGTCGGCGAAATAGCGCGGCAGCGCCGCGTAGGCGCCTTTCAGCACGCCCGGACCCTGCCCGAGATCGCAATGCTCGAGCGACGCGTTCTTCGGACCCTGCTTCTTCTTCCACAGCTCCTCGCCGGCGATCTCGTAGAGCTCGGTCGGCGCGTTCTCGGCCGCCATCCTCTGGTAGTCGGCGTACGGCGACTTCTGCGCCAGCGCCAGCGCCGGCACGGCCGAAAGCGCGAGCAAGGCGCCCAGCAGCTTGAATCGATGCATCGCTCCCCCTCCTAGGGCACGCTGCGGTCAGGCAACCGCGGTTTCCGTGCTGTTGGTTTCTCCCTGATTGTCCAGCCAGCTGACCTCGATCTTGTCGCCTTTCGCGCCGCCCTTGAGGCGGAACGAGAACACGGGATTGCGCGAGACGGCCTGGCTGGTCTCGCCTTCCAACACCACCTTGCCGTTCACCTTCACCGTGAGATTCTGGATGAAATGGAGCGGCACGAGCTTGCCGTCCGGCCCCTTGCGCTGGCCGGTCTCCATCGGGTGGCTCATCAGCACGCGCACCTCGGTGAATCCGGCGCCCTGGGTGGCGCGCATCTTCATGGGTCCTGCCGCCATGGTCTCCTCCTAGCCTCCGCAGCCGCCGATCGTGACCTTGACTTCCTGGTGCGCCGAATAGGCCTTGCCGCCCGCCCAGGCGATGACGCGGATCTCGGAAGTTTCGCCCATCTTCACGTTCAACTTCAGGTAGGGCAGC
>Ga0335085_10006282_pt1 | contig 18811 bp, 22 predicted proteins | sample Lox_Sample_45_FD_206712 | JGI IMG/M metagenome (GOLD analysis project Ga0335085, IMG submission 206712) | Soil microbial communities from Loxahatchee National Wildlife Refuge, Florida, United States - Lox_Sample_4.5 | ecosystem: Environmental > Terrestrial > Soil > Wetlands | place: USA...
ACCATGCCTAGTTACGAAATCTGCTACATGAATCGCGATGGGTCGTTGGCGTGCACCCTCTCGGCGATGTGCCGCGATGACGTACATGCGAAGGTCTTGGCGCACGCCATGAAAGTCAGCGCGTACAAGCGCTTCGAAGTCTGGCGCGACAAGAGTCTGGTGTATGAGCGGCCGCAATATTTCGGACCTGCTGCCTGTATCCCGGATGCAGAGCTGTCCCCGCGCGATTCTCAGTCTCGATACTCACCAGCGCAACAGCCATTTGCCTGAAATGCCTCCCAGCCCGCCCGCGGACGCCATCCCCAGCGTGTACCAGACGGCCACGAAAGGTGTCGCGCTTTCATCGCAGTGGAAGGCATAGACCCAGGCGCCGGCGGCCCCGGCGACAAGTCCGGCCGCAATTCCTGCCAGAACTAGCCTCGTGGGCGCGAGCCGCCTCAGCGCGAGGCTGATACAGACGAATACCGGCAGCGACAGGGCAACAATTCGCCATGGGCACACATTGGCCGATGATCCCATGATCAGCTTGCCGCGGAGGAGGGCGGGTGCGGTGCCGAACTGGATGCAGGCAGCCACCGCAAGCAGCAAGAACGTCGCGACGAGGAAACGGGAAGGCTGAACGATATGGGCTCCGGGTCGGCTCAGCCGTTCGGCCAGCCAGAGGGCCGCTGCCGACATCGCAAGCGAATAGCCGAACTTGATCCAATACCCTGCGGTCCAAACCGCGGACGCCATGTCCGGGCGGGGACCGAGCCAGGCCCACATCACCACGAATGAAACGGCCACGCCGCCGAACAGTGCTACCGCAAGTTTATGAAGAGGCGCGGCGCGCGGCACGGGCGCGGCATTTTCCGAAAGTTGTGTGATCAGCTCAGAGGTCTGCATCGCGCGGCCTTTCACGCAGAGAGGTGCCCAGCAGCTTCATGGCCCGGTGCAGGCCCACGCGGACGGCGATTTCCGACTTGCCCGACGCAGTGGCGACCTCCTGCGTCGAATAACCGTCGAGCTTCACTTTTCTGATGATGTCCTGAGAGCTGGGCGGAAGAGCGGCGAGCAGCCGCTCGAGGTCATGGCGTGCGCTCGCGGCCTCGCTGTCGTCCGAGCCGAGGATATCGCCGGCCGTGTCCAGCGGAACGGTCGCGCGAACCCGGATCTGGCGCAAGTGATCGAGAAGCTTGTAGCGCGCGATGGCATGAACCCAGGGCGTGAAGGGAAGTCGCGTGTCATAGGTTTCGCGCTTGGAATGAACTGCGATCAGTGTTTCCTGCACCAGGTCTTCCACATGCGCGTCGTCGGCGAGCCTGCGGCGAAAGTAGCGCCGCAGAAGTAGTCCGAGCGCTTCGAGCAAGCCGCGATACGCGGCCTTGTCGCCCGAAAGCGCCGCCAACATCAACGCCTTCAATTGTGCTTCGACCGCGGGCAAGAGGCTACCTGATATCGTTCGTGCGCCGGCAGGCAGGTGGCGCAAAATCTGAAGCGCGGTACTGTAACGGATTTCGGCCCCGGTTCGAACTAGCCGTGAGTGGCCAATGCGCCATTCGACCTCACATATGCCATAGGAGATTGCCTCAATGAACCGTCATCTGATTGCCGCACTGTTTGCGGCGAGCTGTGCGTTTGCCGCCCCTGCTGGAGCGCAATCGACTTCGTCCGCTATGCAGCAGGGACAAATGGCCCAGCCATCTGCCCAATCGTCCTCGGGCCAGGCCTCGGCCGGCCAGATGTCGGGCGGCCAGATGTCGGGCGGTCCAATGTCATCGGGGACGATGAGCAGCAGTCATATGGCTGCGCAGTCCACGAAGACTCACAAGAAGAACCAGCACGCGAACGGTCCCATGTCTAACGGCAGCATGAGCGCGCCGATGGACTCCGGACAGAGCAATACCATGGCAACGCCGCATTGAGGCGGCTCATTCCGCGGGCTGAGGCTGACGTGCCGGCGCTGTCCGGCGGGTGGCGTAGGCCTTCGTGAGTTCCGCGCCCAGCAGAAACACCTGCGCCGAATAATAGATCCAGAGGAGCATGATGATCATCCCACCGGTCGCCCCATAGCCCGCAAGGCTCGTGCGGCTTTGCAGGTAGACACTGATCAGCACCTGCCCCAGCTCGTATAGCAGCGCTGTGACGGCGCCGCCGACAATGACGTCCGACCACTTGAGGTCGATGTCCGGGAGCACCTTGTAGATCGCGGCGAACAGGACGGACGACAGAAGAAACGAGACAACGAAGTTCACTGCCACATACCATGTGCCGCTGGCGGAAGATTCGAAATGAAGATGCGGCGCCCACGCCGCGATGCCTGCGGTGACCAGAATGGACGCCAGCAGGATGACGCCGAGGCTTACCACGAGAAGAAGGCTCGTCAGGCGTGCACGCAGGAAATGCAGGAACGTCAGGCCGGCGGTCCGAACGTTCCAGATGACATTCAGCGCCGTCTGGATCTCGCTGAACGCGCCTGACGCCGTCACGACAAGGATGGCCGCACCGATCAATTCGGCACCCAGTCGGTTCGACGACCCGGTAGCGTTCTTGATGGCAATGACGGCCATTGCACGGCCTTCGTGCCCCAGCAGGATCGTAAGGGCCCGCGCAATGACGCCGTGAATGAGCGGTTTGTCGAAGACGGCGCTCAGCAGTGTGACTGCAACAATGAGCGCCGGCACGAAGCCGGTGACCGCGTAGAAAGCGATGGCGGCGCCTCGGCTCAGCGCATCATCCTCGATAAACGCGACGACGCCTTTGCGGGCAATCGCCCATGCCTCCGCCAACATTGCTTCGCCGATATTACTCGGCATATTCAACGCGCAAAGACCCGCTATGTATTCGCGTCCTCTGCGAGGCGCAGGCGCGATTCAGTGGCTTGGCGAAGCTGTGCAGAGGGGCGCGTCGAGTTCGCTACTCGCGTGCCCCAGCGAGTCGGCTTCTTCGATCAGGCGGCCGGCAGCCTGAAGCAGCCTTATCTTGTATTCGGCGAGCGTCGAGTTCTCGGCCAGAAGGACGAGGCTTTTGGCGAGACGGCGGATCTCCTCCACCTTGTTTTCCAGCGAATGGCTCACGATAGGCAATCTCGGCTTCGACGCCGGAAGTCTGCCTCGTAAGTCTTCGGCAAGACAGCTGTGGAAATCCCCTAGGGGCCACTACGTAGGCGGCCGAACATCGGCAGTCATGGACCGCCCAGCTATCCCAGGCTGCGCCCGATCCAGATCACACGGCCGACGATGGCCACATCGTCCGGCTTGATTCCGTCGAACGTCGGATAGGCGGGGTTGTCGGACTTTATGGTCAAAAGTTTCTTCACAGGGTGCATCGAGATTCGTTTGACCTGCAGCATGTCGTCGAGCCGGATGACATAAAGGCCTTCGCGGCGGGGATTGGCCTGCTGAGGATCCACGAGCGCGTGGTCGCCGTCGTGGAGAGTTTCCCACATCGAATCGCCCGAGACTTCGATCACGAACAGCCGGCGGATGTCGTTTGTCATGCGCCGCAGCCATGGTTCGCGGAACATGAGATGGTCGGCGGGCTCGCTTTCCTGTGCCAAGGCGCCTGCCCCTGCTGCCGCGCGCAGATCGTAGACCGGCACCGGATAATGGTCCGGATTGATGCGCGGTTCGCCGGCAATTTCACCGATCGTCACGTCGAAGATCTTCGCCAGGCGACGCAGGAGCGGCAGATCCAGTCGCTGGTCCTGACGCTCGTAACGCCCGACCGACACGGCGGTCGTGTTGAGCAGATTGGCCACGTCCTGCTGGGACCAGCCGCGGGCTTGGCGGAGCTTTGCGAGATTGTTGCTCATGCTGGATTGGACCGTATCGGTTTGTGTTGAACTACAACTATTTCGGTTGACAACGATCTTTTTCGGTATATACCCTCCTTTGGAACAAAAGAGGAACATAAGAAGTGAAGCATCGTCGTACGGGTCTTACGCCCAGCCAGACCGCTTGCCTCGAAGCGATCAATCGGCATCACGTGCAAGCGGGCGTCATGCCCAGCCTGTCCGAGCTGCAATCGGCGCTCGGCATGGCGTCGCGGGGCGCCGTGCACAGGCTGCTGCTGCAGCTTGAGGAACGTGGCGCCATTACACGCGCGAGCCGGAGGCCTCGTGCCATTCGGGTTGTCGAGCAGCGGTGCCCGCATTGCGGGGGAGCAGTGTCATGACACTGCACGCAGCGACGCTTCGCCTTGTGTGCCGCGCCTACCGCGAAGCCGCGGCCGCTTACGACCGCGCGTTCATCCGCGGCGACGTCGGCGCCATCGAGGATGCCTTCAGCCGCATGCAGGAGATTGCCCGTGCCTTCGACCAGGGCGCCGAGTGGGCGCGGCGGCAATCGGCAAGCCGCGTCCGCAAGGTGATGCGATGAGCAAAAAAGCAAGAGCGCGCAGGAGCCGCGCCAAAGCCTCCGGTTCGCCGCGAGTTTTCCGCCCCAAGCCCGGACCGGGCGATGTCTATGTGGAGGAGCTCGTTTCGGCCAAGACCGGTCGCGAACTGCGCCTGCGCAACATCGGCGAACACCCGCTTACGCTTGCGCATGCGCGCGGCCGAATCTCCGACGAACAGTTCGCCGCCGGGGAAGAGCTCCGCACGCTCTACGAGCTGCGTGGCGTCACCGGCGTGGACAGCACATGCATGGCTTCCAGTGTTGGCGGCGGCCGCGCCGACATGGCTTTTGCGCAGTCGCAAATCGACGCCATGCGCCGGTTCGCGCAGCTGCGCGATCGTCTCAAACGTCGAGACTGGATCATCCTGGAGAAATTCTGCGGCGAGGGCTGGTCGATGGTGGAAGCCGTGCGGGCGGCAACCGTCTGCCACAGAAGCGGTGTCTTGCAGCGCATTCACGAAGCTCTCGACGAGCTCATCGAAGCGCGCTCGAGGTGATGGCAATCGGACCGCGGGCTTTCAGGTGCGCATCCGCCTTTGCGCCGGGCGGTTCGGCGGACACGTGCGGGGGGCTGAAGCCCCGCGGTCCGTTTGTATCGAAACGTCGCAAAGCCCGCCTGCGACACACCAAATTGCATCGCATGAACGGTTTCTGAACTGCCGATTCAAAGCCGGTTCAACGCATCGCCGCCATGATCGCGTGCATCGGGCGGGTGATGGTCACCGGCCGAAAGCGGAAGAGGAGAATATCATGCAATTCAAGCGACTCGCGCTTGCCGCGGTCCTCGGCCTTTCGGCCGCGACGGTTGTCACAGCAAGCGCTTCGGCTGATACCTATTGGCAATACCGGCATCCGGCGCGCGAGGAGGTCGACGGGCGCCTGTCCCATCTCGATCGCAGAATACGCGACGAACGGCGCGAGGGCGAAATCAGCGGCCGCGAAGCGCGTCATCTCTATCACGAGGATCGCTTCATCCGCACGCGGGAGCGTGTCGATGCACAGTTCGACCGCGGACACCTGACGTCTGCCGAATATCACCGCCTCAACCACGAAGAAAACGGCCTGAGCCGTCAGATCGGCCGCTAGGCCGCCGATCGTTCGTATCTCGACAACAAGGAGACGTGACATGAATACGATCGCAAAACTGGCACTTGGCGGATTGATGCTGGCGGGCGCCGCCGCAGCTACCGCCGCGCCGGCCGATGCCGGCGTGAGCGTCGGCGTGAATCTCGGCGTGCCCGGCGTCGCCGTCGGCTATGGCAATCCCTGCTACAGACCTTACGCGTATCGGCCGGGATGGTGCGGCGGCTACGCGGTCTACGGTGCGCCGCTGTTCGTAGACGGCGGATGGTACCGTGGTCCTGTGTACTACCGCAATTACGGCGGCGCGCGCTATTTCTGGATCCATGACCGCTGGATCGCCGACAGGGATGATTTCCATCGCGGTCATGACGGTTGGTATCGCAGCGATTGGCACGAAAACAACCGCTGGCATGGCGACCATGACCGTTGGCAGAACGGCCACGAGAACTCGCCTGGCCAGCACGGCGACGGCAACGGCAACGGCAACGGAAACGGCAACGGCAACGGAGACGGCGGCTGGCACAGGTAGATGATCGGCGCCCGGATCGCGGAGCTGCAAAGCCCCACGGTCCGGAGCGTACCGGGACCGTCTGGCATCCTGCCGGCGCAATTTAGAGCGACAGAGCCCATGAGATTATTCACCCGGACCGCGCGCCTCCGAGCGCGCATGCGAATTCGGAGGTCCGCGGTCCAAGCTCCAGCCTATCGCAATGTGTACCAGGCACCCCGCGTCTTGCCATGCATGGTAAGATGGCCGTTTTCGACCAGCAGCTTGAAATGTTCCTTGAGCGTGTTGCGGCTTACGCCCGTGAGCTTTGCCATGTCGCCAATCGTGACGCGGCCGTGCTCCCGTGCATGATCGATGATTTGTTCGGATTGCCCGGGCAAGTTCGAAAGCACGAGCTTCTCGCGTTCGACCTTGCGCGCCAGCCGCTGCTTCTGCTGTGCGATTCCGAAGCTAAATCTGCACCCAATAGCACCCAATCAGGCGATCACCCATTCGTCCAACCAACAACACCTAGTCTCGGCCTGATTGCCCCTCGCTCGTCGATGCGAGCGGTACGGGCTCTTCGCGGTGTTTCTCGATGTTCGCCACGATATAGAGCGGCCGTCCCTTGGCTTCGATGTAAAGCCTGCCGAGATATTCGCCGATGAAGCCCAGGCAGATGAGTTGCACCCCGCCGAGGAACATCACCACCACCATCATGGAAGCGTAGCCGGGTACGTCGACGCCCTGGACGAGCGTTCGCAGCATGAGAAACAACGCGTAGGCAAAGCCGATGACCGAGATGGCGACGCCAAACAGACTCGCCATCCTGAGCGGGGCGATCGAGAAGCTGGTAAGCCCGTCGATGGCGAAATTCAGAAGGCGCGGATAGCTGAAGCTCGTGCCGCCCGCAACGCGCGACTCGCGCGCGTATTCGATTCCCGTCTGGTTGAACCCGACCCAGGAAAACAGTCCCTTCATGAAACGGTTGCGCTCAGGCAATGCCAGAAGCGCCTGGACGACGCGGCGGTCCATCAGCCGGAAATCGCCCGCGCCCAGGGGGATCTTCGTGTTCGCAACCCAATTGTAGACGACGTAGAACATGGCCGCGGTGACACGCTTCAAGATGGTATCGGTTTCGCGCGAGGCCCGCACGCCATAGACCACATCATATCCCTCGCGCCACTTGGCGACGAAGCGTGGAATGAGAGATGGAGGATCCTGAAGGTCCGCGTCGATGATGAGGATCGCATCACCCTTGGCATGCGCCAGGCCGGCAGTCATGGCGGCTTCCTTGCCGAAGTTGCGCGCCAGGTCGAGCACGGTCATGGCGTGCCTGCCTGTCAGATGTGCGCGCAGCGCCTTGAGCGTTCCATCGGTGCTGCCGTCGTTGACGCACACATACTCTACCCGGCAATCCAGCGCGGCTACCGACTGATCCAACTCGCGGAACAGTGCGTTGATCACCTTCTCTTCGTTGTGGAGCGCAATGACGATGGAGAGGAGCGCATCGTGCTTGCCGCCGGAATGCGCCGCCGCGATCTCGCCTGTCGACGTCAACGTCATGGCGTCCCTCTCGCGCCCGGACGGACGATGCCCCATCCGATTGCAAGCGGCGGGAGCTTCGGCTCGTCGGGCCAGGCGAAAGTCTTTGTTCCGATAACCTTAACGTCCGGTAACCTGCGCAAGCCCGCCGGCATGGGCCTGTCCGCCTGCCAGACGACGATTGCCCCTTGGCGGCGTAGCCGATCGGGCGTGATCCAGGGCGCTTCCTTCATGTTGCCGTCGGTAAACACGGAGGGCCGCGCGGGATCACGCATGGCGATGAGGCCGGCGAGCCAGCCGTCGCCCGCCACGATGTGCAACGGCTGGCCGGTCCGGTTCTGAAACTCTGCCGCAAAGGCCGCGGCCAGTGCGCGATCGGGCCATTGCGTGCGCGACGGCTTGCCGAGCAGCTCCGGACCGAGCGTGTTTGCCACGACATAGCAGAATGGAAAAATCACGAAGGCGGCGGCAACGCCTGTCGTCAGCGCGGCAAGACGCACATTTGGCCAACGCGATTGCGCGGCATAGACGATGAGCAGGCCGCTGAGATTCCACATCGGCGCGCCCCACATGTCGCGCAGGCCCATCGCGGTCGCGACAGAGATGAAAGCCGCGATCAATGCCGGCGCGATACCAAGCGTGGCAAGAAAGTGCAATTTCCCGTCGAAAGGAATCGATTTCAGCGTCCGGCGGTCGAAAAATCCCGCGATTGCCGCAACCAGAATGGCCGGCGAGATGTCGAGCAGCTGCGTCGCGAGGAAACGAATGGGCGCCGCCAGCCGCAGGGCGGCGCCTTGCGTCTGACCGGCGCGCCGCGCCGCATAGGCCAGGGTCGGAAAATGATTTTCGAAAAGCCAGACCAGATGTGGCGCCGTAACGGCGGCGCATGCGGCGACCGCAAGATAAGGGCCGGGCGTGGCGAGCAATGTGCGCCGCGCGGCGGAGGACAACAGATGCAGCCACATCGCGGCAAGAAGCACGCCCGACGCATATTTGGTGAGCAGGGCCAGTCCGCCCAGCGCGCCGAGCAGAATCCACCAGGCAAGGCGTCGCGTATCGACCGATTTATAGTACGCGAACGATGCAGCGGCCCAAATCGGCATCTGGGCGACGTTGTGATTGAATTCCGGCGTCGGTAGCGAAAAAAAGTACACGCATGCCGCGAGCGCGGTGCCAGCGGCCGCCATGCGGGCCGGCATCAGCTCGCGCCCCAGCAGAAAAACAAAGAGGTAGGTCACTCCCACCGAGATCTGGCTGAGGAGATAAGGACCCAGATCCCCCAGCGCGGCGAAGGCTGCTTCGACTTCCCAGGAGGGCAACGGCGGGTGCTTATAGTATCCCCATTGCCATTCGTGCCCCCACGCGAGACCATCGCTGACGACGTCGAGCGGCAAGCTGTGCCCGGCGATATAGGGCACGAGGGTCCACACGACGATCTGGACGGTTATAAGCAACCAGACCCATCCGGCCGGACCGAGTGCAGACGCGCATGACCAGATTTCCGGTCCGGGCCTGCGAAGAGTGCCAGTCTCAGACTCGGCCATGAAACTCGTGTTGCGCTTTGGCTGTTGTGAACATCAGTTGCCGATTGCCATACTGAGCGGGGGATTCGGTGTACCCGGCGGGTTGGCCGTTTCTATACCGCCGGGAGCAGGGAGGCGATGCTGAAAAGAGGAGTAATCCCAGCCTTGCTGGGGTTGGGGCTTGTGCTGACGGGCTGTGCAGCGTCGACGCCCGAGGCGGCCTCGGTGAACGATCCATTCCAGCCCGTGAACCGTTGCGTCTTTCAATTCAATCACAAATTCAACAAGTATGTCGTGCTGCCGGTTGCGGATATCTATATCTATCACTTGCCCGCGACGGTGCGGAACGGCTTTCACAATTTCATTTCAAATCTCGATCTGCCGGTCACGTTCATCAATGACGCCTTGCAGGGGGAGATTCATCGCTCGGCCGTGGCGCTGGGCCGGCTTGCAATGAATACGACGGTGGGCCTGGGAGGGCTGTTGGATGTGGCGACCCGCGCCGGCTTGCCGACGCATGCGGCGGATTTCGGCCAGACCCTGGCGGTGTGGGGAGTGAGCGAAGGGCCGTTCCTTGTGCTGCCGATCATCGGTCCGGAACCTCCGCGCGATCTTCTGGGCGATGCCGTCGATATCGCCATGGATCCGTTGGCCTGGGAGCCGCAGAGCTTTGCGCTGGGTGAGCGCATTGGAATCGTCATCGGCCTTCACGTGGCCAATCCTTTCGAGTCCCACGCCCGCAATATCTATCTGCGTCAGGAATTCGAAAAGGATTCGCTCGATCCTTACGCCACGATGCGAAGTGCCTGGCGGCAAGCGCGGGCGCGAGAGATCGGCGGGCAGGCCGCGGGCAGTGACGAATCGCTCGCGCAGTAGTTAGTCTGGATGAGTTGTGCGGTCAGACCGCTGCTGACCACACCTCCGATATCTCAAATTCTCTGCGGAGAATTGTCTTGATTTGCTGGAAAATGGGGTCGTCTACCGCGTCGATCGCTTGGCCGACAAGCCGGCAAATCGCAATCACCGCGTGCAGCGCATGTCGGCCGCCTTGATCATCGCACCTCGTGTCATCAAGGACGCAGAATGCACGGTTCAAGTTGATTTCGCTAAGGTCAAGGGTGCGAAGCCGGTTGGCCGTTATACCATATACCTTCCACAGCGAACCGCCCGTAGGACCATGCTGATGAAGTATTCCAACCGCATCATCGACGGTTGAATTACACAGCCGAGAGGCCCGCCAGACCGACAGCTCTCCATTGAGAAGATCGGTCTCCTTGATGATTGAAAGTTTGCGAAGAGGTCTACCCGGTCTCTTGTCGGGCATTTGGTAGTGTCCGCGACAGATAATCTCTTCGTCTTGCACCGATCCTGCGGACGGCGGTCCAAGCGAAACTGCTTCCCGCTCGCATTGTTCGCACCCGACCATCAACCCCTCAGGAGCAGAACAACGCGATAGTCGGCGAGACATTGTTCGATTAGGGTGTAATCAGAAAGTGCGGCTCGCCAAGGCTGGTATTTTGCGAATGTCGTCCCCTTGGGCCCACTCATAGTCCCGATCACGTGCTCGGATCCGGTGAGTGAAAGTGCGAACGTTATGCGCCTCGACTCGTCCCACCAGATCAAGGAGACATGTCCGGTGCTGTCGTCTACTTCGACATCGGGTAGAGACGTTCCCCGTGGCAATAAGTCAGCAAGCCTAAGTGCGTCACGTACAACTGCAGCAGATGGCGCCAAGCTGCCTGGGCCGGCCCAGCCGTTAGCCAGGTCCATCAGGGCAGAGTCGATCAGTGCGCGAACGGACCGATCTCGGTTAGTAAGCAAGAAATCCGGTGCCGAATGCGAAACCGTGCGGCGGGCGTTGGGTGCCATATAATGCCTGGTACGGATCGTGCCGCCAAAGATACTTTCGGCCGGACCGACACAGAATTCGGCCCATGTAAGACCGGCAAACGACTTGCTGATCTGACTAGCACATCTGCCGACCATAACTGGCGCCTGATCTATGCGCCCCTTTATCGCCTCGAAGGGGGACACCAGGCTGGCGGCCACGGTGCCGCTAAACGAATTCTCGGTCTCGTGATCGCAGAGTTCGACCATACCTGCGATCTGCCACTTAGGAACAAATCGTCTCGCGTCAGGGTTCTGCCCGCCACCAACGACTCCGACCCGAGAACAAAATCCGGGACGCTCTTGAGCAAGGAATTCATTGCCTCGCTCACCCAAGAGTGACAAACCGTAATATGGTTCTGTCGAACTTGACACGGCAGATTCCGCGGCCACAGCTCTGAGCTCTACGGGAGTGAAGGTGCTAGTGTCCGGCCCTCGTGAATCGGTGAGTTGAACGAGCGATTCAACCGTCATGCTAGTTCTCCCGCTTCCATAATTCTGCGGAGACTGCTGTCAAGTTCAACCGCCAAAGCAGGCAGGTTAACCTCAGGGAGCGGCTCGGACCGCGCTCCATCCGTGTTAAAATCGAATTCCAAGGTGGCCAAAAAACGCGGCTCTGTAACCAGAATATTGGTCGTCATTGTCCGCATTTCAATGCGCAACGCCACCCACGTCATAAGCTTGTTCAGCAGCAGATCGGGCAAAACGCTAGATTGGTCTGGGCGATTAATTTGATATCGAAATTCACGAGACTTCTGGGGGTCAAGCCGAACAGAAGGCACAAGCTGCCCGAGAACCTCATAAACCTCTTCTCGTGACTTACAGCCGATACTGACGGTCCCAGCGAGCGCGAGCCTACGAACGGGCACTCCAATGCTGTGTAGCGCTGCGTCGCACCGAACCTTGAACATATCCATCGCATCAAAAGCGGGAACAAGCTCCATCGTGGGACCGTCCGGCCCTGCCAATGGCATTACGTGCAGGTCGACACGGTCTGGCAAGCATTGGCAATCTATGCCCATGGAGTTTTCGATCACACCAAATCGACGCCTGAACGATACGTTCGGCTTATGCTCCTCTAACTCAATTGTTGGAGCACCGCAGGCCTGCCACAGCCGGTCGAAATCCGCGGGAGACAGCGGCCCAGTGGGGAAAGCCGAAAATCGGAGGGCGCGAGCGCGCCAGTCGTATGTCAAATCTAGATCATCCTTAGGAGAACATATCGGGTCCACATTATTGCGCTGGCGCAGCTTAATGAACACATAAGCAAAACTTTCTAGATCAGTAAACAGTGCAGGTAGGAACGAATTTTGCCAAGGAAATTTCTATAGGAATTTGAGAAACTTTAGACGTGGATTCTGGCGTCGGCATGGGCCCACCGTTCACTGGCTGGCTCTACGCCGGTCCCTAGGCAAGCGCCGTTTGCACGCTTGGAGGTTCGCGCCTTCAAGCGCCACTTTCAAGCGCCCTGCCCCTGTCCCGCTCCGCGGGCATGGCAATGCCGCAGGCTACTTCACCCGCGTCACCTTGAAGAGCCTGTTGCTGTCGTTGATCGTCAGGTTGTAGCTGCCCAGCAGGCCGCGCTTGATCGTGACGGTGTTGTCTTTGGCCGCCTTATGGAAATAGGCGCGATCGGAATCGCCTTCCTCCTGCCGCCACACCTGGCCGTTGTCGAGGAAGACGATGAATTTGCCGAACGGCGTAAAGGCATAATCCGTAACGCCGGCGCTGATGCTGTCGACCGTTTCGGCGGCCGCCTCTTCCTGCGCATGCGTTTCGGGAAGCTTGTCGCTGCCGAACTGCTGGGGCGTTGACTGCTGTTCGGGACTGGATGCGAACAGCGATCCGAGATTGAAGCCGAACCAGGATTTTTGCTCTTCTTCGGTAGGCGCCCGGTTGCCGGGCAGAGCCGCCGGCGGCGTGCCTTGCGCCTCTTTCACCCGCGGCGCCAGCGCGTCGTAGCAGGCAAGCCGCGATTTGTCGTCGGAGATGGTTGCGCATTTGCCCATGGCGGCGATCACGTCGTCGCGCGGACCTGCCAGCGCCGCGCTGGCGAGAAGAACGACGGCGGCGGAGAGACATGGAATGCGCATGGCCGGATTAAGCCCCTCTGGCTGATTTGCGTGCCGCAAACTAGCAGGTAACCAACGGTGGGCCATCAGGATTTTAGGCGGTTGGCAAGCTCGCCGGAGCGTGCGGCCTAACGCTCGGTTCGCCGGCGCAGGCTCGTATCGATGCGGGCGCTCATCTTGTCGAGCTTGTCCTCGATGCGCTCGAGCGACGTGGCCAGCTCACGCCGGATGTCGCCCAAGGCTGTCGTCGTCGCGAAAAGCATCGAGGCATTGACCTTGTAATCGTAGAATTCTTTCTCGAGCGTGGCGGCCTTGGTCTCGGCCTTGTCGATCCGGCGGTGCGCCTCGAGGTGCACTTTCCAGTCCAGGCCGAGCAGCAGCCCCACCAGGGGAACGGCGACGCCTGCGACCCACCAGTATTCACTCATTCTCTAGCCCTTCTTCTCACGAGCCGCTTGGAGGAGGTTCCAAACAACGAGAGCCGCGCGGTCGTCACGATCCGCGCGGACTCGTCGGCCTCCCGGTGATCGATTGGTGTTATGCCGCCGGCAACGTGCTTGTCTCCATCGCCGCAAGGAAGGCATTGAAGAGAGACAACGTCACCTTGTTCACTTCACCCTTCTCCGCGTTGAAGTAGGTGTCCAGCGCATCGGCCGCGGCCTCGCCGTAGCTGTTGCCGGCGGTGCGGTCTGCCGTGAACTTGCCGATCGCATCGTGGAGGATTTGCTGCTGATCGATCGGCTGTTCCCCCATGATGGCCGCGAACGCCCCCATCAGGCGGGTCAGGATGTTGGTGACGACCGGCTGAAACAGCGCGGCGACATAGGCGAGGATCGTGCTCATGATGCTTCTCCTTGGTGATTGTGGCTGGTTCCGGTGCCCCGCGGTGACTGGGCGGTGGCCGCTCGCTCAGAGCGAGTTCAGGTCCTCGTTACGCTGGCGGAAATACATATCGAGGTCGTGTGCGAGCCTCGGTTTGTTGCTTGCCAATTCGAGCACGCCGAAGCTGTTGCGCTTCAGATCGGCATCGGGATCGAAGCCATGCTCGAGGATCATGCCCCAGCGGTCGACATACTTCCGATCGGTCTTGCGGCCGTGGAACCTGTGTTCGAGCGTGCCGTGCACGTAGCCGAGGTTGAAGTTGATGTGGTGCAGCGCACGTGCCTGCCAACGCTGCAAATGCGCAAGATATGCAGTCGAGACCCCGCCGGGAACGGAAGCCTCCACGCGCCCGATGAGCGCCAGAGCCATGTGGTGATCGCCGGCGCCCATTGCGGCAAGATCGAAAAGGCCGCCCAGCCAATCGATGGCCTGGTGCGTCGCCGCCCACGCGTAGCCCGAATGCGGATAACAATAGGGTCCGCCATCGAATGTCCAGAAGCCTTTGCCGGCCGGCACGACCGGCTGCTTGTTCCACCACTGGCAGAGGAAGCTCTTGTGGTGCTGGATGTGCTCGTCATGGGGACCGAGATCGTAGGCGTCGCTCCACGGTTGCACCACGTCATACTGCTGGAGGGCATGCACGGTTTCGGCAGCCCAGTGCGAGCGGCGGAAATGCACGTCGGCATCGAGCCAGGCGACATATTTCCAATCCGCCGGCAGGCGCGAAATGCCGATGTTGATCAGGCTCTCCTTGTTCCAGACGACACTTTTCGCGCGCACCTGGACGAGGTTGAGCCCTTCGCGTGGCCTCACTTCGAACGGCCGTTCGCCATAGGCGCATTCGACCGTCGTGAGTCTGACGCCGCTCGCCAGCATGTGGTCTTCGAATTGGCGGTAGAGCCGGATGCGGCTTTCCCAGCGGATCGGATTGGCGACGGCTGTTACGACATGGAGAAGATCGGCACGCATGGTCGCTCCTTCCGGTGAGCGGTTGGGCTGACAGGTGGCCTTGGAGGGGCCGCGTCCTGCCCTCTGAGCAAGAGATGGGGCCGCAACGGAGCGCGGATGTCCGGCGGCAGGGCTGCGACGGCGGCGCGACCAGCTGTCTCTTCGACGCCATCGGCGATCGCAACGCCGGACTCCGAGCCGCCCACGCCCGGCACACAGCTTGACGACCGGTGGCCCCAGCGAGGCGATAAAAGCCCAGTCGATCAAGGCTGGTATCCTCGAGACCGTTGCGGCTATGGTGCGCGCGCAATGGGGAAGGCAGCAGCACCTGACGTTCCGGCCATCCAGTACCTTCGCGGAATTGCCGCGATGATGGTGGTCTTCGCCCATGCGGTGCACCAGCTGGGACCGGGCACTGTAATGTTCAGCGCCATCGGAACCAGCGGTGTTGATATATTCTTCGTTATATCCGGCTTCATCATGACTTACATGACGTCGGCCCGGAGCTATACGCGTGCCGGATTTATGTGGCGTCGTATCGTCAGAATTGTTCCCATCTACTGGGCAGCGACGGCCCTAACGGCCGTAATAGCTATCCTAAAGCCATCGTTGCTGAACCACACCAAATTCTCTTGGACTGAATTCGGAGCGTCGCTGTCTTTCGTTCCGACCTTCAATCCGGTTACAGGCGGTCTTGAGCCGCTTTTGAAACTCGGATGGACATTGAATTACGAGATGATGTTTTACGTCCTCTTTTGCCTGCTGCTCTTTCAACCCGTGCGGCGCCGCATCCTTGAGCTAGGCGCAATTTTCACGATCACTGTCGTTGCTAACAATCTTCCACATAACCCATTAGCGGCCCTGCAATTCTACGGTAACCCTATAGTTTTTGAGTTTCTGTTCGGTTGCATCATTGGCTATTGGTTCGTCAATGAAAGGGTTGATCTCGCGGCGGCGGTTTCCGCTATCTGTCTGGCCATCAGCTTTAGTCTTCTTGTCGCTGGTTCAACGATTGCGGGAGAGGGAGCTTTTGTCCGCAGCATTCCGGCAGCTTTTTTGGTGTTTTCCGCCGTGGCATTGCAGCGAACGACTTCGTGGCGCAGCACGGCCTTACATCTCATTGGAGATGCCTCCTATTCGACTTATTGCACCCATATTTTCATGGTCATGGCAGCGGCGGCTGCTTGGCGAAGGTTCGGCAATCTTGCTTCCCCAATTCAGGGCACAGTTTTTGTATCCGTTTGCATTGGTGCTTCGGCCGCAATTGGAATCGCTACTTACAGCTGGATCGAAAAGCCACTCATAGGGTGGTTGAGATCGCTCCGCATTATGACAAAAGCGGAGGGAGCCGCAGCGCAATAATTATCTGTTACTGGCGCCGGGCGCTGAGTGGCTCACGGTCTTCGTCAAAATCGCAGGATTTGCTTCGGCCATCATGATCGCCACTGAAAAATGTGATCCTGGCGCGCCATTCTGCGATCCTCGCTAGCAATTTCCGACAAATGGAAAGTGAGCCTGCGCTACGCTAAGAAACGTACACTCGCTTCACACCAACCCATGCGCACTGGACCGGTGGGCCGTCAATCGCCCTGAGCGTGATCGATGCTAACGAATCGCCTACAGGCAACTTCGTCCGGAATCGTATACGATCGCCCCACCATAGGCCGACACGTCCCTGCCAGGGGCAGACAAGACCGCTATTCGTGGTGATGTCCACCTCTACGAGCGCATCGTCGAAGCTGCCGCTCGTGATTTGCGGGCTGCCTGTGCCAACAGGGTTGTTGATCGTGGGGAATCCTCGACAGATCGCAGTCACTTCGATGATGACGTCGTCGTCGTATTTGGGCGTCCAGGTGAAGCTCTGGCTCGGCATGTTCGAAGAGTTGTCGAGCGGGATCATGTTGGTGAGCAGCGAACCGGAACCCGGGCTGCGTGGCATGCATCCGTCCGCCGGCGCAGCAGGAGACGCCGCAATGCCCGTCCAGTGCGTCAGCGTCGTGAAATCGTTCTGTGTGAGCAGTTCCGGACCCACTGCTTGTGGCGACAGGCTCTGCACAAAGTCGGCGTGCCGGGGCGCGCCGCGGCCTCGCCACATGACACGAATGCCCATGAAGCTGCCCCCGCTAGCATTATTGATCAGGAAGTTCAGCTTCCTGTCCTGCATGGCGTCGCGGAGGTCTTCGGCCGATAAGGTATATACGCCGCCGATGCCTGCGACCGCTTTCCAATGCCAACCGGGCTTTTGATATGCCGTGTACCAAATCGCGTCGAAGCCGTTGGTGCAGGCGGAGTAAGCAATTGTAGCGTCGCCGCTTCCGGTCACTTTTGTCAGCGTGCCGCTGGGGCGTGACTGCGAAGCGGCGACTTCGTTTGCGAACATCAGCTGCCCATTGGTCGTTGCGACATACGTGAACTGGGCGGCGCCAAAGAACGAGTCGCTCGACGTGTAGACGGCACCCGCCGATATAGTCGGCGAACCAGCAGGCGTGAACGCCTGATACTTCGAATTACTGGGATAAGGCGATGCGAGAACGCTTGGCACATACACCGTCGCGGCAGTATCGGGGAGGATAAGACGAACCTCGAGCGGAACCTCGGGGAATGTCGCAACCGCTAGGGCGTAGTCCGAATAGGTGACTCCGTGACCATCCATCAGGAAATCGTAGTCGCTTGTGATCACACCCGTCGTGAATCCGCCGGAATTCAGGATATCGTAGTCGGTGGCGTTGGTGAGCATCGCCTGGTGCCCGATGTTGATCTCTTGAAACCGCTTCGCTCGGTCATAGAGCGTATCGAATCGCAGATCGTCGGTACTGCCGACCGAGAAGCTTGGGCGACGCGTGAATAGCTTGAAGCTTTGCGTCGGGCTAGGCAGTGAAGCCAGCCAGCGGTCTACCGATAGCGAATGCAGATCGTTTGCTCGCACGCCGGGATGACCGTTGTAATTGCTGGAGTTGGCGAAAAAGCCGGAATACGCCGTTCCGGCGGCGAAGAGATACCCATCGCGCCCGCTGCTCACATAGTCGATGCCCATCTGTGCAGCAAGGTTTTGCAGGATGATTTGATCTCCCGTGCCCCATGGCTGGCTGAATCGGCTTACGAATACGGGCGAGAAGCCCATAGCCTGACATGCACGTGCGATTTTTTGTTCACCATCGAGATACTGCGGCAGGGTCTCATAGGCGTGATCGTTAATCGCAAAGGTGATCAGGGCCTTTGACGCCTGGAATTCCGTGAACGGTCGTTGGCTCCAGAGAAGCTGCTTCTGACGGATTTGGTAAAGCCGGTCGTAAACCGTGTCCCCCGATTCCGAATAGTTCATGAAGACGTAATCGGAATAGAGCGAGCACTTCGCGATCCATGACTTTCCCGGAGGCGTGTAGAAGCTGGCCTCATGACTGTCGCCCAGCACCGCGATTTTCGATGACGACGCGATGTCCAGGGTCCGCATGATCGCTTCCGGCGGGATCTCGGAAGGCACATCTCCCGGATTGAGGTACGCCGATCCAGGCACGAGCGTCCCGCCGGCGAGAGCCGCGGATGCACACACGACAAGTGATTGCGCGCCAGCGGCAGTCGCATATCCCTGCGTGAATACCTGGATACCGGTCAGCGTTATGCCGTTCCATGTCGCGGGAATTTTGATGTTCTTGAGATAATAGCCCTGGCATGAGCCTACGGTTATTGAGCCGCCAACAATCCCGCTAAGCGAGTTCCAGTTCGTCGCCGTGATGGCGTCTGCTGGAGTTACGGCATGATTTTGCTGATTCTGGAACTTCACGTACTGTTCGCCACTCCCGAGGCCAACGTCGGTCGCACCGGTCGTGCCATTGTAGGAAAGAACCACATAGAACTGCACGTCGATATTGGTCTGGTTTGTGCTGGCAACCGTGTCGAAGAGCTGCTGGAAATCCATGGTTGGCGGCGACGCGTCGCTGGGGACGATCCCGATTGCCGCAAGATCGGAAACTGAAAGCCAATAGCCGCACTGATTAGTTTGATCCCCTG
>Ga0335085_10006284_pt1 | contig 18809 bp, 15 predicted proteins | sample Lox_Sample_45_FD_206712 | JGI IMG/M metagenome (GOLD analysis project Ga0335085, IMG submission 206712) | Soil microbial communities from Loxahatchee National Wildlife Refuge, Florida, United States - Lox_Sample_4.5 | ecosystem: Environmental > Terrestrial > Soil > Wetlands | place: USA...
CATGCGCTCGATGAGGATGCTTTCAGCGCGCATGGCGAGGCAAAGATCGTCGGCCAGCCCGGTGACGCGCGAGTACTTGACGCCGGCCTCGGGCTTGAACTCGAAGGTGGTCACCATGGGGCCGGGCTTGATTTGCACGACCTGTCCGCGCACGTCGAACTCCGCGCATTTCTCGACGAGAACCTTGGCTTCTTCGCGGAGCTCATCTTCGCGGACGGATTGCGGTGCCTCGCCCGAACTGAGGAGCGTGCTCGACGGCAGCTTGAAACCACTTACATTCTTGGGCGCGATGGTGACGGTGCGCAATTCGGCGTCGGCGCGATTGTGAATGGCAATCTCGTCGGAATGCGGATGGGCGAGGTCCTGAAGCGGCTCGGATTTCGCGGCGGGCCATGGGTTCACCGCTTTCGCGGCAATCGGATGAACCTGCACGAGCTGGGCGTGTGTCGGCTGGGCTTGCGCCGGAACCGCTTGCGGCGGTGCTTCGGCTGCGGCAGACTCCGGCTGGACGCGCTCCCAGATGCTCGGACGGCGCTGCGTAATCGGAATCGATGGAACGGCAGCTTCGACTGGCTCCTGTGGCAGATCCTTGCGCTGGTACGCGGGAATGTCATCAAGCGGGTCTTGCTTCGGTGCGCGGCGCCGCATGAAAAACGACAGGAAGCGGTTGGTGCGGCGGGCCGGGGGCTCCGATTCCTCTTCTGGCCCGTCCGCAGTGACGAGCTTAGGGAATGGAACGGGCTCATTCCTCTCCACGCGAAGAGCTTCGCTTTCAGCGCGAAGTTCCGCACGCGCCTCTCGGCGGTCGCGCCAGCGGTCGCGCAAAGCGCAGATCTGAGCCCAGCGTTCCGCAAAGGTCTCCCGGATGACCCAGAAGCTGATGGCCGATGCGAAGTAGAGTCCACAAGCGGCGAGCGCAGCCGAGACTAGCCAGGCGCCCTGAATGTTAAGATAGACCACCAGCAGCCCGGCAACCATGCGCCCGACTACTCCTTCAACTGGCACCATATGCAGCCAGCGCCAATGCCATGGAAGGAGTCCGAAGACCGCGGGAAGAAAAACGAGAGCGAGGATGGTTCCCATCCAGCGAAGAATCGGGTTGCCACCGGGCCGGGATCGCATCCATGTCCAGCCCACGCCGCCCAGCCACAGCGGAAGAAGAAAAGAAGTGAGGCCGAGCGACTGCAGCAGGATGTCGCTCAGGTAGGCGCCAAAAAGACCGACCCAGTTGCGAGCGGTCGCGGAATCCGTGGCCGTGTTCAGCGAGGGATCGGAGGAATGGTAGGTTGCCAGGGCGAGGAAAAGAAGAAGCGAGACAAGCAACAGAACCATCCCGAGAAACATGTTCACGGGGCGGCTGCGCGTCGGCGACAGAACAATGCGGATGGGTTTCATGATAAGGGCGTTACCGTCCTCCTGCTGCCCCGTAAGTTTTTATCGGCGGCAGGAAGCAGGCAGTTCGTCCCAGAGCAACCTCTATTATCGGCGTCCCAGGGTGCAAATCCGGGCTCGTGGGTGGCAGGGGGAACCTTGGGCATCAACCCGTGGACTTGCGGAACGCTTTCCTGATCGAATTGCGCGATGGGTCTACGCGTCCGGCTCCTGCCGGAAAGCGAATTTGAGCGAGCGGGAGAGTCTCGATATGGGACTGAAAAAGAATGCTTTTCTCTTCAATTCATGGAAGGGTGGAGTGTCGAATGCTCCGCCGGGACCGAATTGCAGAACACCCAGTCCGTATTGGTAATGAATGCGAAAGAATCGATAATCGCGCGGGTGCTGAGCGAGGAAGTCCTCGACCGCAGTGAGGACGCCGTTTTTCGGGCCGCCCTCATGTAATGCGTTCGGGTACGTACGATTCAAGCCGCCGACCTCGGCCAAGGCGCCTTGGCCTCGGACCATTCCCTTTTGCGCGAATGGATGCCGGAATTCGGCCGGAATGGTCTCCGGCTGGTAGTAGAGATCGCGACGGCCGTATGGCCAATCCACATCGTGAAGAAAGATGAATCCCCCTGGCCGGACAAGTGCGCGTTCTCGAATGAGGCGCAGTTCGTTGAACACGGTGTACCAGTTGTGGTCGCCGTCGATCAGGATGCAGTCGAATCCGGCAGCCGGACCGATGGGCCGGCTGGATGTCAGCGCGTCAAGACTGTTGCTTTTGATGACCTGAACCCGGGAGTCGCCCGCATATTTTGCCCCGAGATCCTGGTCAATGCAGGGGTCAATGATTGTGTAGCTGGTTAACGGCAGATTGAGCAGATGATCGGCGCTGGCGCCGGTGCGAGAGCCGATTTCGCAGATGGACTTCCAGTGGCGTCTGCCGGCCAGAGGAGCGATGTAGTGTCGGACGAAGGTTCGCATTCGATCTCAGTTTGCTGCGCTCACTGACCGAGCAACCGCGCGCCCCAAATGAGTAGGGCTCCGCCCAGCAAAATCCGGTAGATGGCAAACATGGTGAAGCCGTGCTTGCGAACCCAGTGAAGAAACCACTCGACGACTCCCAGCGCCACGATGAAAGAGACGACGGTGCCGATGATCAGCACGATCCAGCGTTGAGAGTTCATGGCCACGTGGGCAACGGCCGCGGCAGAACCGGCGGCCTTACTGGGATGGACCTCCTTGATGAGATCCCAACCCGTCGCGGCGATCATCGTGGGAATGGAGAGCAGAAAGCTGAATTCAAGCGCCGAGGGCCGATCGAGGCCCACAAGCTGACCGGCGGCAATGGTGGACATGGAACGCGATGTGCCGGGAAAAATGGCGGAGAGCGTCTGGCAAAGGCCGATCCAGACCGCCTGCGGCAAGGCCATCTCCTCAACGTGGGTGGTGCTCGCGTCATGGCGTTCGCTCCAGGCGTCGATCACCCACATCACAATTCCGCCGGCGAGCAGCGCGATGGCCATAGCGTTGATGCTGTCGAGGTTTTTTTCGCTCCACTTGCGCAGCAGGAGCGCGGGAACGGAGGTGCATGCAAAAGCAATCAGCGTAAGCGAGATAGGGTGGTTGAACCAGGTGCGGTCGCCGCTGTCGCCGCGCGGGAATGTGCGAAGAAAATTGATGATCCTTTCAAGGAAGAGCAGGCATAACGCCAGGATCGCGCCCACCTGGATGACGATCGTGTACATGTTCCAATAGGCGACATCCGAAAGGCATGCCGTGTTGCCAACCGAACAGGCCGAGTCGCCCAGCGGGATCTTCATCAATGCTTCGGCGATCCGCAAGTGCGCCGTCGAACTCACCGGCAAAAACTCGGTCAAACCTTCCACAATCCCCAAAAGAATGGACAGAATGTACGGGCTCAAGAAGTCTCCTGGATTTCACTCCGATGTGTCTCGCAGCTCGCCCGGGAGGCCGCATGCAGCCTAATCCCGCTCGATACCGTAGACTGGAACCCCTTCATCCAATTTGTACACCAGCGCACCGGCGCGCAAGGAATAGTCTGAGTCGGCGAAATGGGCCTTTAATTGCGCGGCAATCGTGCGCGCCTGGTTATGGGCGTTCTCGCTCTTCTTATCGTCCCCATTGGCGTCGTACATATCCTTAAGCACAGCGAGGCGGTAGACAGCCTCATAAAGTGCCTGCGCGGTGCGTGGTCCGTCAGGGTATTCGTCGGCGTATTTGAGGTAAAGATCGGCCTCTTTCTCGGGGCACTGCGTCGAGCCTTGCCAGTCGCCGCAGAGCTTGTTGTCAATCAGGTCATAGGCCGCAAAGGCGGCCCAGCGCGTGCGGGGATAGTACTTAATCACCTTCCGCAATGCGTCCTCGTCCATCCCCATGCGGAAGACCGGATCTCGCTCATTTGCCGAGGGCAACGTTGCAGCGTCAGCTTTCTCCAACTGCCATTGAATGTCGGCTGTGCGCCAGGCAGCTTCCGGCGCCAGGGGTGAATTGGGAAACATTTCGGCGACGCGGCGGTAGAGCAGACGCGCGCTTTCTGCGGCATTGGCCGGGCCGCGAGGATTCGCAGCGAGAGCCTCCTCATTGGCGGCCGCGCCCATCAGAATCTGATCGCCGTTGGGCGTCGAGTCCGTAACGACTCCCTTGGCTTCCATCCACCCCGTGATCGGAGGAGGGGCCTGGTCTTCGCCGACCATCGGCGTGTCGCGTTCGCTGTGCTGCTCTTCAATGTCGGTGTTGACGAAAACCTTGATCCAGGCGCCGCTCTTTTCAACGACAACCATTTCGCGGCCAATCTGCTCTTTGGTGACTTTCTCCGAGCTAGTGTCGGGCGAGATATAAACCCAGGTGATGCGCAGGACCGTAGCGCGAGGACCGGCCATCGGTTTCACATCCTGTTGCGGCTTCTTGTCGGCGGAGGCCGGTGACACAGCGCAGGCAAGCGCGAAGCCGAACGCGAGAGCATGGAGCGGCCAATTTCGTGACTTCATCGTATGCAAAATCATAGTTGAACGACGCTACGAAGCAGCTTCCGTGAGCACTTCAGCAAGCATCACGGGATCGATGTTGCCGCCGCTTACCACGGCCACGGCTTTCCGATACGCAGGCAGTTGGTCCCCATGAAAGAGCAGCGCTGCAGTTGCGACGGCGCCGCTGGGCTCTGGAACCAAGCGGGTAGCAGAGACGATGGCACGCATGGCGGCGCGAATTTCCACCTCCGATACCGTAATGACGCCGTCGACGAAGGCCTGGACGTGGGCGAAATTGCGTACACCCACACTCTGCGTGCGAAGACCGTCCGCGATGGTCCGGCTGGTGAGCTCCGCGGGCCAGGTGACGATTTTTCCGGAGGAGAAACTTTCGGCCGTGTCACCGGCCAGTTCCGGCTCGATGCCGAAGACGATTGTTTTGGGGTTGAGTTGTTTTACAGCAGCGGCAACGCCGCTGAGCAATCCGCCGCCCGAGACAGGCGAAAGGACCAGGTCGACGTCCGGCAGCGCTTCTGCAATTTCGAGCCCGCATGTCCCCTGCCCGGCAATAATCTGCTCGTCGTCGTAGGGGGGAATGACGATATAGCCGTGCTTTCGCACAAGCTCCTCGGCCACGGCAAGGCGTTCGCTTGAGGCCAAGCCGACGTCAACGATCTCGGCGCCGAGGGCCAGGGTCGCGGCGCGCTTGATCGCCGGAGCATTCGACGGCATGACGATCACCGCCTTCGCGCCGACTTCACGAGCGGTATAGGCCACTCCCTGCGCATGGTTGCCGCTTGAGTAGGTGATGACACCGCGAGCGATTTCGCTGGGCGTGAGCTGAAGAATTTTGTTGGATGCGCCACGAATCTTGAAGGCCCCGATCGGCTGGAGGCTTTCCGCCTTGAGCCATATCTCCCTGCCGGTTCCGTGACCCGAAAGGCCCGGAAACGCCGCTCGAACCAGTGGAGTCTTCATCGCGATGGGCGCAATGCGCAAAGCGGCGCTGCGGATGGCATCAAGAGTGACGAGTTGCGATCCAGACTCAGACATCGGTTACCACTTTGCGACGTTTACTCGTATGCTAGCGCGTCAATGGGATCTTTGCGGGCGGCCATCCAAGCTGGATAGAGCGCGCCACATACGGCACCAACAAAGGCAATCGCGGCTCCCTGGAGCAGCCACAAACCTGTGATCTCGAAGTGTTGAGTAGGAAAGAGATGGACGAGCAGCGCGCGGACACCATACGTGGCCGCGACGCCCACTACGACGCCGGCGACAGCCAGCACAGCGCATTCACGCAGTACGACGGTGACAATGACAGCTTTGGACGCGCCCATCGACTTGAGAATGCCGATTTCGCGCGTCCGCTCAAGCACTGCCGTGTACATGGATTGGAAGATGACGAGGAAGCCAATGACGACCGCGATGCCGGTCACAATTCCCAGCGCCTGATTGAAGCCGGGGAGGTTTTCCGGCGTCATGAGCGAAAGCCACTCTTCCATGGTCTGCACCGGGAAATCTTCGAGGCCGCGGACGGCGTGAATCTCCTGGACGATGGCCTGGTCGTTGGCGGGATTGTCGGCCTTGATGTAGAACAACGATGCCCTGCCCTCGGCGCCCATCAGGTCGCCCATCGTGTCGATGGGGATCATCTTCCTGCCGCCCTTGCCTGCCTCGACGATTCCGCAAATCCTGAAGGGGTGATCCATCACCTTGATCGTGTCCCCGACATGATGCACCTTGCCGGCGAACACGTCGTCCACGATGACGTCATTGGGCCTCTCGAACGGGCCGCCCTGGAGAAAGACGAACGGACGCAGGGCGTTGAAGCTCTCGTAGTCGATGCCGTAAATCACACCAAAGTCGTCAGACGACGTGTTGAAGAGCGTAATCGCGGGTGAAACAACTGCGATGTGCGGAAGCGGGCGAATGGCCTGCGCGTCCTTGATGGGGATGGGAGCGCCGCTGATGCCGTTCATGATGCTGGCATGGCTGGGACGCATCATCAGGTCGGCGCCAATGCCGTTGGTGCGCTCCTTCTGGTCGTTCAACATGCCCATGAAGATGCCAACAATGGACAGAATCATGATGACTTCAATGGCTACGGCAAGGACGCTGATGATCGAGCGCAGAGGGCGATGCAAAAGATTAGCGAAGATGAGCTTATTCATGATGTTGCGTGAGCGCGGAAGGTGTTTCGGCGCCGCGATTCCCTTGTGATCAAGGGTAACAGCCTCGAGGGGACGGAACCGAACCCCGGGAATTGGCCTTCATGAGCTTGGCGCTATTACAAAAGTGTATTCAAACCCTCAAAAAGAGAGGACTTTGTCAAGGATTCGTTTTGACCGCAGGGTGATCCCGGTTTATCGTGAAGATAAATTTTCCGCTTGGGTCTTTGACCCTCGCACGGTCGCCGATGGGAAGTTTTGGAGAAGACCTCCGCAAAGAACGTCTGGCACGCGGCTTTGCGTTGGAAGACATTTCGGCGGTCACCAAGATCAGCCAACGTCACCTGATTGCGCTGGAGCAGGAGAGGTTTCGCCAGCTTCCGGGTGGCATTCTGAGCAAGGGGATCGTGCGCGGATACGCCGGCGCCATTGGTCTGGATCCACAAGAATGGACCGAGCGTTTTCTTCAAACCGACAACGTCTCGGCCCAGATATCGGACGAGGACGGCGGCTGGACGACTTTCGCCTCGAATGTGGGCAAAGCGCGGTTGCTGCGCCGGGAAGCGATGGAAATTCGTTTGCGCTGGATCGGCGCCATCATCTTGCTTTTGGCGGTAGCCGGAGCCGCGTTCCTGACGGTTCGCTACTATGGCGTTCGCGTTGGCTGGTGGCGATCGTTTCTGCCGATTCATGCAGGATCGCTCGGATTGCATAGCGCCCTAACCTCGAGTCGGGGATTCGTGACACGCATTGTTTCCATGATTTAGACCAGTTCCTGCGTTGTTGTAGACCTTTCAGAAACCCAGGAATCGGTGTAGACCGCCGGGCTCCGGTTCGGGGCCTCCAATCCGCCGTTGGAGGCTGATTGCTTGCCATACACTGTATGTCTTTGCCCCCAGCCGCCTGGCAGAATTACCATGAAGAGATGCAGCATTCATGCCAGCCAAAACGTTAAGTCCCGTGATGGGAAGGAGCATTGAAGTTGAGCGACCGTTTTTTGTTTACCTCTGAATCCGTTACCGAAGGCCACCCGGACAAGATTGCCGACCAGGTCTCCGACGCCATTCTGGATGCCTGCCTGGAACAGGATCCCTACAGCCGCGTTGCGGCGGAAACATTGACCGCGACCGGCCTTGTGGTTATCGCAGGTGAGATCACAACCAAGGCCTATGTTGATTTCCAAAGCCTGGTCCGCGGAGTGATTGCTTCTATTGGCTACGACAACGCGCTCTATGGCTTCGATTCCAATACCTGCGCGGTGATCTCGAGCATCAACAAGCAGTCTGGCGATATTGCGCAGGGAGTGGACACCGGCGGCGCCGGCGACCAAGGCATGATGTTCGGCTACGCCTCCGACGAAACTCCGGAGCTGATGCCGGCAGCCATCTCGCTGGCCCACAAGCTCTGCCGGCAATTGAGCGCCGTGCGCAAAAACGGCAGGCTGCCGTATCTTCGCCCCGACGGCAAGAGCCAGGTGACCGTGGAATACGGCGAGGATGGAAAGCCGGCACGGATCGATGCCGTTGTGATCAGCAGCCAGCACTCCGAGGCCGTGAGCAATGACGAACTGCATGCCGACATTCTGAAGCACGTGATCCAGGCGGTTCTGCCTGGGAAATGGCTCGACGAGCACACCAAGTACCACATCAATCCGACGGGGAGATTTGTGATTGGCGGGCCCATGGGCGACACCGGCCTGACCGGACGCAAAATCATTGTGGACACCTACGGCGGCATGGGACGCCACGGCGGCGGCGCTTTCAGCGGCAAGGATCCGACGAAGGTGGATCGCTCGGCGGCTTACATGGCGCGCCACATTGCAAAGAACATTGTCGCTGCCGGATTAGCAAGCCGCGCCGAGGTGCAGTTGGCCTACGCGATCGGCGTGGCCGAGCCGGTGAGCGTGCTGGTGGAGACCTTTGGCACCGGCAAGCTGAGCGAGGCGAAGCTCACGGAGCTGATCCGTAAAAACTTCTCGTTAACACCCAAGGCCATCATCGAGACGCTTAACCTGCGGCGGCCGATCTACCAAAAGACCGCGGCATACGGCCACTTTGGCCGCACCGAGCCGGAGTTCACATGGGAAGCGACCGGCAAGTCGGCGCAACTGGCCGAGCAGGCTGGATTGGCCGCGACGGCGAAGGCGCGCTGAGGGCTGCGAACTCGATTCGTTCAACGATGGGATCCGCTCGCGGGTCCCATCGTTTTTTGTTGCCTCGCCAATGCCTTAGAATTCTCCGGGGGAGCTCGAACGTCCTTTCTTAGTGGAGATGGCCATGCGTCTTGTTGTCCCTGTTGTTTTCGTATTTGGTTTTGCGACCTTCTCGGCCGCTCAAAACGGAGCGAATTGGACCTACGAAGGAAAAACGGGTCCGCTGGTATGGGGCAAGCTCGACCCGGCCTACGAAACCTGTTCTAAAGGCCACGAGCAGTCGCCCATCGACATCCGTGGCGCGCGTTTGAACAAATCGCTCCAGCCCCTCGAGTTCCACTTCATCGCTGGACCCATGACCCTTGAAAACACCGGGCGCGGCATTGTTGCCAAAGTTGATCCAGGCAGCACGATGGTGGCGAGCGGAGTGAACTACCACCTCATCGAACTGGATTTCCATCACCCGAGCGAGCACCCGGTGAAGGGCAAGCTCAGCGATATGGAAGTGGACATGGTGTTTCACGGCGACGACGGTAAGACGGCAATCGTGGCGGTTCGGCTCAATCAGGACCGGGGCTTCCCGAACGCATTGCTGGCAACGCTTTGGGAGCACTTGCCGACCAGGCCGGGCACGAGCACGAAAGTTACCGATATGGTGAGCGCCGGTGGGCTTTTACCCGTGGACCGCGGCTATTGGACCTACATCGGATCGGAGCTGACTCCGCCATGCACGGAGGGAGTTCGCTGGTTTGTCTTTGAAGAAGCCCTGAGCATCAGCCGCAGCCAGATGCGGACCTTTGCCGATCTTTTCAAGATGAACACGCGCCCGGTTCAGGATCAGCATGGGCGAAAGATCGAAGCGAACGAGTAGGACAGCTCTTAGCTCTTAGCTCTTAGCTCTTAGCTCTTAGCTCTTAGCTCTTAGCTCTTAGCTCTTAGCTCTTAGCTTTCAGCCTTCAGCTCTTCTTCGCTGGTCCAGCGAGTGGACTGAACTTCAATAGGATCCGATCGCCCACGAATTCGACCCGAAGGCCTGTGAGGTCTTGCACGAGGAAGTGCGCGGCACCGAGTGACTCGGCGGGATGGGAAAATGTGGTCGCCACTACGGTGCAGCCGGCTGCGCGGCCGGCCTTCACTCCCGACGACGAGTCTTCGAAGACAACACATTCCGCAGGCTCGACGCCGAGCAACACAGCACCGGCGAGGAACGGCTCGGGGTGAGGCTTGCCGCGCGTTACCTGGTCAGCGGTCACTAATTTTTCAGGAACAGGAATGCCTCCCGCCGCCAATCGAATCCGCGTCAGCCGCTCCGTGGCGCTGGTAACGACGGTCCATCGATTCACGGGGAGCGCAGCGAGCAAATCCAGCACACCAGGCAGAATGGTCAGCCCCTCGTTGTCGGCAACTTCAAGGTCTTCAATCACGGTCAGTTCCGCATTGCTGTCGAGGTCGGGACGAAGCTTGGCGATCGTCTCAACGGCTCTTCGCCCGTGGGCAGTAGTGCGCGCCAGCTCCGGGTCAACGCCGCGCAGAAGAGCCCATTTTGTCCAACTGCGCTCAACGGAGCCGATCGACGCAATGAGAATTCCGTCCATGTCGAAGAGAATCCCTTTGCAGGCAATGCTGACTGGGGAAGGGGCCGATGGGACCATACGTCGATCTTAGATGGAGCGGACTTACCTGTGTTTTTCGGGACGCGCCGGCTTTGGCGGGGGAAAGGTAATCCGGGGCGGGTCGCCAAAAGTGATTGCGGCTTCGACCGAGTGTTTACGGTTACCAGCGAGCGCAGTGTTCTGACCCAACTGGATCGAACCATTCGCGATGGTGGCGTCAGCGGACCAATGATCGAAGCGAGCCAGCGCAGAAGGAATCGGATCAGGCCTGGTTGCACCGCGGGCGATCGAGGATTTTACGTATGAGATGCTTCCCTGCCCGCACTCGAAGTGCAAATCGCCTTTGGCCGACGAAGCCAAATCTGCATCGGTGTAGCCCGACACTTCAAGACTGCCGTTGCCGCTGAGGGCGGCTCCAGTCCAGCGCAAACCCAGCAAGCGACCCATGTCCGCGGCGCTGAGCTTTTGAAAATCACCACCCAGCGTGTAACCCGGTTTGTCCCGATCGCTGGCAGGCTTGGTGAGGGTAACGGCGAGATGCACCGTGCCGCCAAGGAGGGAGGCATCGAGGCTCGAGATCTCGGCGCCGGTGGGTACGATGCGCAAAGACGCCGCTACATTCTGGAGCGTGACCGGGCCAAGGACAAGAGAATCGGCATTCACGGTTCCTTCAAGCTGCGGCCAGGTTGGCGCGGACGAGGAGTGGAGGCGGTCGATGAGATCGGAGAGAAGAGTGCCTTTTCCCCGTGCGCCGAGCAGAGCGCTCTCGAATGCCGATGCGTCAAGGTCGTCAAACTGCATCTGGAATTGAGCCAGGCACGGCGGTTGCGGTGGTTGTGCCTGCATGCAGGCGGCCGGCAGCGTCAGGCTCGCCGTGCCTTTCAGAGGGCCATAAGTAAACTCCACCGGATCCCAACGCAAATCGCGGTTGGCGATATGAAGCGTGGCCTCATTGACGACCACGTGGCCGGCCAAATAATCGGCCTGCCAGTTGGCATTATGAAGGGTGACCGTTCCGGTTAAAGTGTCGCCATTCCCAGTCGAGACCTGCTCCTCCGGGGAATTCGCGGACGGAGTTTCCGTAGAGTTTTGCGACGCAAGATCGACCGGTAATGCATTGCCGGGAGCGAACTCTTCGACGGGCATCCAAGGCCCCTCCGCGACCAGATCCACTGCGATGGGTTCTCCGGCAAAGGACGTGAGAGCTTGAGTTCCCGGAAGCCCCGTTACCTGGGCAAGTTCCCTGGCGCGCGCGAAACTTGCCTGGCCGCGCGCCTCGACTTGGTAACTCGCGAGGGAAAAACGCAGATTCAAGACGAGCGGAACGGCTCCCCCTGCGGGGATGGCGACGGCGCCGGCCAGAGCCTGGGTGCGATTCTCCGCTCCCGCTTGGTCCGGAGTCGGAGGCGGCTCAGATTCCAGAGCCACCGGCTGCAGCGTAAACTTCGGCGCCTGAATAGGCCGGCCGAGACCGTCGCCGCTGAGGACGAGGCCTTCGACGGTCAAGCTGCCAGTGAGCGGGCCAGCGTATTCCGCGACGGCTTTCGCTTCATGATTCCGTTCCAACTTTTCCGCTGGAGCCGGCTGTGCGGAACCCGTGCTTGCCTGGGCTCGGGCGTCGTAGACAATTTTTCCACTCACTGTGCCTCTGGCCTCGAGATCGGGTGCAAGGTCGCTGCGGAGCGTGCGCAGCGCATCGAGGCCCGCAGTCACGGGAATACGATCGAGCTCAATTGAAAAACGCGGAGGGGAATCTTCGCCCGCCTTTTCTCCCGTAATGCGCACGCGGCCGTCGCCGAGAGGCGAATCGCAGGCGAGATTCTCTATGCTCCGAGCGGCATAGTGATAGACAAGGCCGCAGCGGGCGTCGAAGTCCAGGGGCGCTACCGGAGTGAACTCGGCGCGGTGGACGCTGGAAGCGCGAAGCCGCATGGTCACTTGCGCAGCATCGGCGGTGCCGTCAAGATGCAACTCGCCGGTGAGATCGCCGCGCCATCCGGGATCGGAGCCGGTTATCAGGCGGGCGAGCTGGCCAAGCTGAGCCTCCTGCCAGTCGAGATCCAGGTGGAGCGGCATTTGGCGGAGTGCCGCGGCGCGCCGGAAGCTGGCTTCCATCCGCACCACACCCGTCTCCTCAAGGTGCAGGCTTACGTCGGTTCGGGCTGGTTGGCCACGCAAGCGGATGCGCCACTCGCCAGGATTCTCCTGCCATAGCGAAAGATCGGCGTCGACCAGTGAAAACGGGAGCTTCTCCACCCCATTCTTGAAGTTGATGCGGGAGTTTGTGGCTTCAAGGTATGGAAGCGGCGCGACCCGCCGTGCGCTCGGTGTAGAAACAGTTTGCGCGGCGGCGGTGCGGAAGATGGAGTCCAGGTTCCAATGGCCCGGCCCAGCTCGCACCAGGTTGAGACTGGCTTCGTCCACGCTGATCTTGCCGATTTCAACGCGGCCACGCAGCAGCGCTAACAGCCGGATTGAAGCCGTGACCTTGTTGGCGTGGAGCACCGGTTCGGCGCCGTAGGCGGGATCTTCGGCCACACTCAGATCGGTGACCTCAAAACCCGGCCAGGGCAGAATTTGTGCCTGGACTGACGAGAGGCGAACCGGCCTTCCGAGCGATTGCGAGATAAGTTGAGTGATCTGATTCTTATAGCCGCTGACGCTGATGAGCGGAGGCACCACGAACACAAGCACCACCACTGCGATGGCTGCGAGGGCTATCCGCAACCACCGGCGAATTCGACCGTTGCCGACGGCACTGTCTGTCATTGTCTGCATCAATTCTAGCCGCTGGCTTCTAGTTCGACTGCAGGAGGATTTGGCTCGACGCAATGAGCGAAGTTGCACTACGCGTTCGCGGAGAGGAATCCCTTGGCGGCGTGGCAGGAAGCCAGCGGCTAAAGGCCGTCTTCTTCACCGCGTCAAGTGGAACGTGCGGCTCCAGCGCGTATCCGTGAAGAAGTGCAATGCAACGTGGCCCATCCAGGCCAGGCGAGGGCCTATTCCAGTCTCGTTGTTCACGGAATCGGGCGTGACGAACGACCAGTAATTGAATAGCGTGCGTCCCATAATATTCTTGCGCGGCACAAATCCCCAAAAGCGCGAATCGAGGCTGTCGTGACGATTATCTCCCATCATGAAGTACATGCCTGGAGGAACCACAAGATCGCCATTGGCAACGTGATTGGGGAAGTCAACGGCCCAACTTTCGGTGGCGCCGCCTGGCTGCGGGATGGGCGGCACCGCGGGAAACTCGTCGAGAAACTCAGAATAGTTTTCGGGAGTGGTGGGTTGGGCATATGGCTGCGGTTGCGCCACTCCGTTGAGAATCACGATACCGTCGTGCAGATGAATGCGGTCGCCCGGCAGGCCAATGAGTCGCTTGACGAGGATTGTGTATATGGGCTTGCCGTCGCCATCGAGCTGATCGAGGCCGGGCTGGAAGACCGGCTTGAGGAAGACGACGATATCGCCGCGACGTGGCTCGCGGTAGTGAACCAGCGGCATCCACTTTGCTGGCGGAGCCAAGGTGAGGTGGTCAACGACCAGATGATCGCCGACAAGCAGGGTGTTCTCCATCGATCCCGAGGGGATCATGTAGTTCTGCGCAATGAAGGTGAGAACGAAGACGCCCACAACGAGTACGGCGCAGATGCTGGCCACGGCTTCAAACGGTGTTTCTTCTACCCTGTTCTTCGAGTGTTCTCGCGCGGAATGTTGAGTTGGCGCTTTTTTGCTGTTCGTCATAAGTAGCGAGCTACCTCAGAGTGAACCGGCGTACGAGCGGCTCTCAAGCAACGGGTTCACCGCGTGAGGTGGAATGTGCGGCTCCAGCGCGTTTCCGTGAAGAAGTGCAGCGCGACGTGCCCCATCCAGGCCAGGCGAGGGCCGATGCCGGTTTGCTCGTAAACCGAATCCGGCGTGACGAACGACCAGTAATTGAAGAGGGGCCGGCCGACGATATTCTGCCGGGGCACAAATCCCCAATAGCGCGAATCTAGGCTGTCGTGACGATTGTCGCCCATCATGAAGTACATGCCGGGAGGAACCACCAGGTCACCATTGACGATGTAGTTGGGAGCCTCGACCGCCCAACTATCCGTCTCGCCGCCACTCGGAGCCTGGGCTGGTGGAATCGATGGAAACTCGTCCAGATACTCGCTGTCAATCGTGTTATCCGAGCCCGCTATGCTGGTTGGTGGCGGAGCCTGCGCCACCCCGTTGATGATGACGATGCCATTATGTAAATGGATGTGATCGCCCGGCACGCCAATGAGGCGTTTGACGAGAAAGAAATATTGAGGCTTGCCGTCGGAATCGAGTTGGGGCTCGGGTGAAGGCTTGATGAAGACGACGATGTCTCCGTGGCGGGGCTCGCGGTAGTGAACCAGCGGCATCCACTTCGCGGGCGGAGCCAGAGTGATGCGGTCGACCACAAGGTGATCACCGACGAGCAAGGTGTTCTCCATCGATCCCGACGGGATGACGAAATTCTGCGCGATAAAAGTGAGGATGAATAGCCCGACGACCAGCACCGAACAAATGCTGGCCACAGCTTCAAACGGCGTTTCTTCCACCTTGACGGGCTCGGAAGCCGACTCTGGACGTTTCAGGGGAGGCTCTTTGGGGCTTCGCGTCCTACTCTTCGTCATTCTGCTGCTCTTTGCGGAGTTGCTCCGGAATCGTGACTTTGTTTTGAGGACCGAATCAACGCACAACGTGAAAGATGCGTCGCCAGCGGGCAAATCCCGCTAGACGTTCGGCGAGATCGGGTTCGTGTCCGAGTCTATCATCCATGCCGGGCTGAGAACTGATCTGGGCGATCTGCTGCACGTCAGTGGACGAGGGGCGCGAAAGTGAAAAATAGATCACCAGGGGACGGGCGATAATGGCCCGCCGCGGCACAAAACCCCAAAAGCGGGAGTCCAGGCTGTGATTCCGGTTGTCACCCAGGACAAAGTACTCGCCCTGCGGCACCACAAGTTCACCGTCCCGGGTGAGGCTCTCCACCTGACGCCACCAGTCAGGATCGACCTGCATGCGAAAATCCGGATCGCTCAAAATATCGCCGGGGAAGTTATCGCGAGCTGGGCTGTAGGGTGCGGGCTCAAACGCCGCATAAGGCTCATTGAGAGGCGCGCCATTCACAAAGACTTGTCCTTTCGTGATTCGCAGCCTGTCGCCCGGCAACCCGACCACTCTCTTGATGAGCATGGGCGGCTGGGAGTGGTGAAAGACGACAATGTCACCGCGCTGAACGGGACGATAGGGCAGAAGCCAACTACCGATGCGGCCGGGGGGCGCGTAGATCTGCTTATTGAAAAGCAGAAAATCTCCCACCAGCAGCGTGCGCTCCATGCTCTCAGAGGGAATGAGGAACGGCTGAAGCAGGAACGTGAGCACGAACAGGGCCACAACAACTGTTTGCAGAAGCGAGGCCAGGGCCTGGGGCAAGGTCGGCAAATGCGGGTGTACGTGGGCCCACCGCTGCAGAAGCGAACTGGGCGCTTGAGCGGAAGTGCTCATGGTGCGCGCCGCTCCTCCTTGTGAGCACCCTCCAGAGCGTCTGGATCGGAGGTTCCTGTACCGCCAGCGATACGATTTTGGCTCGCCAACAAGCTGAGCGCTCGCCTTGCAGCGTCCTGTTCAGCAAGCTTCTTGGTGCGGCCCATGCCGCGAGCGAGTGGCTTTCCTTTTTGGCCTTCATCCCCTTTCATCCGCACTTCGACCAGAAAACGCTTGTGATGGTCGGGGCCACTCTCACTCTTCACGCGATAGACGGGTACCCCGGCGCGTGCCGCCTGCAAACGCTCCTGAAGTGCGGACTTGTAATTCCCCAGAGCCTCTCCGGAACGCAGTTCGACGGCCAGACGATCGGCAACTTCGCCCATGACTTTGCCGCGGACGAAAAACCGTACAGGCTCCAAGCCTCCGTCGAGAAACAGCGCACCCATCACAGCTTCCATGGTATTCGAAAGCACAGTGCTCCTGTGACGCAACCCGCTGCTCTCCTCGCCGCGGCTCAAACGCAAGTGCTTGCCCAGGCCAATTTCCTCAGCCACGCGCGCCATGTGTTGCCGGCTAACCAGGCCGGAGCGAATGCGCGTCAGTTCGCCTTCGCGCCAGTCAGGATGCAGAGTGTACAGTGCCTCTGCCACGACGAGTCCCAATACAGCATCGCCGAGATACTCAAGGCGCTCATTGTCGACCGGCGCAGACTTTTTGCCAGCTCCCTTTTGCGCAAGTTGGTGGGCCAGGGAACTGTGCGTGAGCGCATGCACCAGCAGCTCCGGGCTCGAGAATTCGTGCCCCAGTGCCGCTTCAAGTTCTTTGAGATCTGCTTTCACTCCTGCCTCGCTGCGAACCCTTTCCATACCGCTTTAGATGCGTTCCGCGCGCTGTTCGCGGGCCGAAGATAAATCTGGAGAGTCGAGAGATTCGGCAGGAACCCTGAACTTGAGCAAATCGCAAGAAGCTCCCGTTGCGGATTATTGCGGCCTGGGCGCGCCATCCTGCGCCTGGGGTTGGGGCTTTGCTGCTCCTGCGCCGCTGGGGCCTGCGGCCACCGGCAGAGCGCCGGGCGCTGAAAGCTGCGGCGAAGCATCGGGCGCATTGTCGCCTGCTTCGTCATCGCAGTCGTGCTCATGGCCCCGCTGGACGTAGGCGGACTTTATGCCCCGCTCCGCAGCCAGTCGCGTATCGAGCTGTCCATCGCGTACCGCGAGGGCTTCTTTGTATTCAGCCAGGGCTTGGTCGCGCTTGCATTCAAGGTCAAGCATCCGGCCAAGGTAGATGTGCGACCAGGAAAGCAAACGCTGCTCCTTGCTCATGGCAAGGGTCTTCTGGAAGTCGTCGATCGCCGCGTCGGGATGGCCAGTCAGCAGGTCCACGCGAGCCATGATGAAGTGGGCGCGAGCCGCATCGGCCGTCGACTGAATGGTGTCGGTCTGCTCAGCGAGCACCTTTTGCGCCATGGCAGAGGCCCCCGGAACATCACCGCTGGCCAGCTTTGCCTCGGCGAGATCGAGCCCCGTCAATGGGCGAGGCTTGCTTTGCTGCAAGACATCCTCGTCGCCTACTTTGTCGAATTCGATCTGGCGCGCACGGTGCACTTCGTGATCCACATCCATGCCGTACACCATCTCACCGATGGTGTCTTTCAGGCTGGCGGGGTCCTTCTCAAACTGCAAAAGCTGCTCATAGAAGTATTGGGTAAGCACATATCCCTGCCGCATATCGTGGTCGACGGCAGCCGCCTTGGCCGCATCGACTTTCTGCAGGTAGAGCTCGCGCTCATGCTCGTACTTCGGCAATTGGGAACGGTCGACGTTCGATGGAATGACGTACTCGGGAATTCCCGTATCCATGGTGCGGGCTTCAATCGCCTTGATCAGGCACTCGATGGTCAATGAGACGGTATCGGAGCGGAAACGGAAATCAAGAGGCGCATCGCGAATCACCTTGAGGATCGGTTGCTCACGATCGATGGCGTTGGACCGCTCGTAAAGCAACGGATCGATGACGTAGTGCAGGTACGTGTGACGCACATCGATCATGGGAATCTTTCCATCGACCGGGGAGACGACAACGACGTAATCCGTGCCGTAGATGCGGGCGTTCACCACGGACGGCGAAAGCTGCGGCTCGATGACCACGATGAACCTGCGGCCATCGTAAGTGGAGGCCGGCATTTTGAGGTAAAGATTGGCGTTGACGATCATCTTTGAAATGGGATCGTGCAGCTTGTCAATCTCCTCGTCGTACACATGGTGCGAGGTGAGCCAAATACCGTTCAGGTCGACTGCGGCTGCAAAAGCGCGGAGCAGGGGCAGAATCTCGACAACCTGGGTGGAATCGGGCGGCATCTCAGTCAGGTCCGCGGTGACTTCAAGTTCCGGCGGCGGCGTCAGGTAAAGAGCCAGCGAAATGTACTGCGAGATGTCTCGCTCTGAACCGGTCATGCGGTGCTGGGCGATATAAAGGCACAGCGCGTCACGCTTGGTACGGGCGTCTTCGCTCTGGGCAAGCGCCTGATTCACTTCATCGCGGACATGCTTTCGGATGGGGGCGCTGTTTTCAAGGCCTTCGTCGTAACCGCAGGCATTCAGCGCCGCCGCCATGATAAACACTTGCTCGGATGGGATCAGCGAAATGGTCGGCCCAGCGGGGTCGATGAGCGAAGGCGCTTTCTCGCGCGCGTACATCTGCCCGGAGGAGGAACTTTGGCTGGAAGAAGAGCTGCTGGACGATTGAGCCTGGGCGAGCGAGGGAGCCAATCCGGGCAGCAGGCAGAAAATCGCTGCGGATGCAAAAGCGGAAAAATGAAATCGACGAATCATGAGGAAACCCTGCATGCAAGTCTAGTTAGACGCACCAGCAGGGTCAAACGGAAGGGCGGCTCTCAATTTCGATGCGCAATCTGGATTACCCGCGAACGGAAACACCCGAGAACGATAGCACCGCAAGGCCGCGAACGGGTTGTCCGTAGAAGCGTGCCGGTTCAAAGCGG
>Ga0335085_10006285_pt1 | contig 18806 bp, 7 predicted proteins | sample Lox_Sample_45_FD_206712 | JGI IMG/M metagenome (GOLD analysis project Ga0335085, IMG submission 206712) | Soil microbial communities from Loxahatchee National Wildlife Refuge, Florida, United States - Lox_Sample_4.5 | ecosystem: Environmental > Terrestrial > Soil > Wetlands | place: USA: Florida...
AGGAGTGGTAGTTGGCCGTTTGATTGGTGATGAGGAAAATGTTCTGGCCCAAGGTGCCGGTGCCGGTGGCGTTCTGATCATAAGGACGCCGCGCGTTGTAGCCGCCCGTGCCGCTTGACCCGGAACTCTCACCCGTGATGCCCGGGACATAGGGAGCGTAATTGCCATCGATCATGGTGGGCACGTCGCGCGAGAGGGTTCCAACATATGCCGCGGTCACCTGAACCTGCCAGGGCAACTGGCGCTGCACGGCCAAGTTGAATTGGTACATGTAGGGCCATTGCACGTTGGTTCCAATGGACTCGATGCTCGCCGGAAGCAGGAAGCGCGGGCTCTTCGGATTAAACGTGTACGGGAATGGATCTCCGTTGGGGAACGAAGACGCGGTCCCGTTGATCATTAGGGGGTTGTAGGGATCTGACGCCGAGCGCACCGAACCGAAGGTCTGGCGCACCGCGTAAGGGTTGGCGTTGCCGGGCTGATTCCACTCGTTACCGCTGGTGGTGCCGTAGAAAACGCCGGCGCCGGCACGAATGGCGGTCTTGCCGTCACCGAATGGATCCCACGCAAAACCGATGCGGGGGGCGATGTGATGAAACTTTGTGCTGATGATGCCGCGGCCCACACCTGAGTCACCGGGGAAAAACATTCCCGCAGGAGCTGTCGGAATGACTGTGGATTCTGTCCCAGGTGCGCCCGGATTGCTGGTGAGCGTTGCTTTGCTGGGAATAAAAGCCGCCGTAAGATTCGACGATTCAACCGGCGGTGTGTCGATGTCCCAGCGCACGCCAAGGTTCGCAGTAAGACGCGGCGTGATGCGGTAGTTGTCCTGAATGAAAACCGCTGTATGCCAGGCGCTCATCAACGTGTGATACGGAGTGTCCTGCTCCATTGAGGCAAGCATGCCGGTATAGAAATCCGACAGTGCGTTGCCGGTGGTAGTGGGAGCGGAACTGGTGTACGAGAAATTGCCATAGTTGTAGAGGTTACCCACGAACATGCCTTTATCGAGAGCAAGCTCGCCACCGAAATAGAGAGTGTGCTTGCCCTTCGTCATACTGACCATGTCGCGGAGCGAATAGAAGTCCGAGGTTGTGACCGGTCCGGCCAGTGAATTCTGAGCGTGGAAATACCCAGATACGTTGAGATCGGGCAGTGTCGAGGGCCCCTGGATGGTGTACGCCGAGCCGAGTGTGCCCGCATTGGCCGTGGGCAGGTTCACGCGACCGCCGGCCGCTCGCGTAAACGAGAGCCATCCCTGATTCGCGGTTGTGGGACTGAACGTGTGAACGTCGCTGATGTTGGCGTTGGTCTGGTTGGTATAGGACTGATTGATAGTCCAGGGAGCGATGTTGCCGCCGCCGAAGGCGTTCTGCGTGGTGCGCACAAAGAAGTAGGTCGCGGCGACGTGATCGGAGTCGCTGAGCACCTGATCGTATTTCGCGAGATACTCATTTTCATCGGTCGGGCCGGTGAAGTATCCCGACCAGTTCAATGGAACTTTCGCGCCGCTGGGGGTGACGTTGGGCAGCGGGATGTAGGCATTCTTGTTCGAGCCGCTCATGACGGCGGTTGCGATTGCGTCCTCTGAGCCTGTGGGCAGGCAGTTCAGATTGGTTGGATTGTTGGTGGTGCCGCCCGCCGGGCAACCTGAGCTGGTGTTGGTGCCGCCAGTGTAATGGGTCTTTGTACCGGGCATATTGATGGTGAACGGGCTGGAGCCATAGTAGGAGAACTTTCCAGCCTGATTCGTGGGATCGGGAAGGTCCCCAGTAAAGTCGCCGAGCCGCTCGGCCGCCGTCGGCACGCGGCCACCGCTGACGTATTGGCCGACAACCTGGCGCAAGCCGCCGTAGCTGAAGAAGAAGAATGCTTTGTCTTTCTTGATTGGGCCGCCAATCACGCCGCCGAAGTTATTGCGGTGGTAGGGGGCCTTGATGAAGTTGCCGTTCGTATCCTTTGGCGCATTCCAGTTATAGGCGTTAAAGTCGGTGTTGCGGTTGAACTCAAACAAGGCGCCATGAAACTTGTTGGTGCCGGACTTGGTGACGGCTGTGACCACCGCAGCCGACATGTGGCCGTATTGTGCCGAGAAGTCGCTCGTCTCTACGCGGAATTCCTCAAGCGCATCGGGATTCGGCAGTTGATTGCCATAGTTGCGAATGCCGTTGATGTTGAGGCCGCCGTCAAGGTAGAAGCTGACTTCGGGGTTGCCGCCATCGATGGAGCCGTTAACCTGAATGTCAGTGGAGGGGAGGCCGATGACAAAATTCGGCGTGCCATTGGCATTGCTCTGCTGGCTCATGCTGTTGGCCATAACGCCCGGCGTAAGCGAAACCATCGCGTACGCATTGCGGTTGACGAGCGGCACGCCGAGGATCTCCGCGGGCTGGATGGTTCTGCCCAGCTCGGCATCGCTGGTATTGACGAGCGGCGGAGCCTCGGTGACTGTGACGGTCTGCGATTCCGTGCCGACTTCGAGAGTGACGCCAAGGGTGAGCGTCTGGTCGACGGTGAGCAGCAAATTTTTCTGGACGAACTTCTTGAAGTTCGGCGCAGTGACCTCAACGATGTAGTTTCCGACCGGGAGATAGTCGACGCGAAACTCGCCGTAGCCGTTGGCCGGCGCCGAGCGCGTAAAACCGGTACTGGTGTTGGTGGCCTTGACGGTAGCCGTATTGACCACCGCGCCCGTCGAGTCCGTCACCGTTCCGACGATGGAGCCGGTAATCTGTTGGCCGAATGCGGTAACGGTTGTGCCCAAAACGAGCACGAGCAGTGCAAGAATCCGCATTCCCGTGTTTGACAAAAGGCTATCTGCCCAATTTCTTTTGATCATACTGCCCTCCTGAAGGTTGACTTGCTGTGGTGGGCCCGGCTCGATGGCTGCAAGCTGCGCCGTTCAGCCCATGTTGTGCAGGCTTCTCTATGTCGCCGGTGTTGTATCAAAGGCCAATACTGCTTTGGCAAGTGACTCACCGTTTGACCCATGCCCGCCGAGCTAAGCCCGGTGGAATCTATTGCATGCAGGGTCAGTTCTGTTTGTGACAAACGTGTTTTTTGGGACCGCAAACTATGGCGGCTGCGCGCGACGCCGGTGCACCGGCTGGCCATTCCGGACAGCGTAAGTCCACCGATCGAAGCTCGATCGCTCATCATGATGCGACCCGCAGCACAGCCGGGGAAAGCCCGTCGACGGCGGCCTCGACGGTACAAGCGCCCGCCGCATGCAGCGAGATCTGAGCCCGGCCGTTGGCCAGTTGCAGCTCGCGCGAGCCCCGCGTGGTTCCCAGGTTGTCTATCAGCCGGCCCTGCCCTGCAAGAGAGAAGCGGACAGAGTTCCGCGCGTCAAGGCAGAGAACGCCCTGCGCGTCGAAGAGTTTGGCCTCGACCGTAACGCGGTTTCCGTCGCGCTTTTTCTCCCGGAGATCGAGCGCTGCCGGCTTTCCCCACGGCGCGGTCTGATAGGTGAGTTCAATCTCGTCAGTAACCGAGGCGGATCCCTTGTGCGCTTCCACGCGCAGATGGTTGAGCCCGGGAATAAAGGCCACGTCCCAGCGCAGGCCTGCGGCGGGAAAGTCCTGGCTGTCGCGGTTCTTTGAACCTTGCGAGACGCCGTTCAGGAACAGCTCCGCGCGCTCACAGTTGGAGTAAACATGCACGCTGCGTAACTCGCCCTCTTTTCCCCAGCGGATGGGCCAACTGTGGCCGTAGATATGCGCCATCGGCGTCTGCGACCAGTAGGACTGAAAGACGTAGAACGACTCCTTCTTTTTCAGGTCGCGCTCGACAACGCCCTTTTGGTTCACATAAGGAATTCCATTGTCGTCACGCAGGGGCGACGCAAAATCCTTGAAGACCCATTGCGCCGATCCGGAGAGCCAGTCGAGCTGTTCCTGTGTTTTCAAGTGCCAGTCAAAAAGATTGCAGGCGTAGGTCTCCGACCAGTCGCCGTCGGCCGAAACGCGCGGCTGGCCGCCGGTATTGAGGTAAGCGAGGCCGCGCTCATCGGTGCCCTGACCCGTGCGTATGTGGCCCAGCACCGCATCGGGTTCTTCAGAGTGCCGCCCCGCATGACTATCCGCGCCCCATTCGATATGGATGAAGCGGGAGACGCGGCTGCGCTGTTCGATCAGGCTCTGTTCGTATTCGCGATAACTGCCGCTGTACCAGCCCGCCCAGATGGAAGGCGAATAGACATCGGGAATATCGCGGGCAAAGTCGCAGCGGCGAAGAGCCGTCATTCGCGATTCGTCAAGGCGATGCGCCAGATCGTGCATCCTGGTCATGAACGAGCGAATGGCGGCCTTGTCCATGCTGGGATATTCGCCGGGCCAATCATCCTCGTTCCCCAGTCCCCAGAAAACGACTGACGGGTGGTTATAGTGCTGGTCAATCATGTGGGTGAGCATGCTGGTTGCGTTCTGCTGGAATGCCTGGCCACCCACGCCTGCGCGGCACCAGGGCAACTCCTCCCAGACCATCAGGCCCAGTTCATCGCAGAGATCCAGCACTAACCCGTCCTGCTGGTAGTGAGCGAGACGAATGAAATTTGCGCCCATCTCGCGAATCATCCGCAACTCTTCGCGCGTCTGATCGTCGGTCATGCCAGCAGCCACTCCGGCGTGATCCTGATGTCGCTGCGTGCCACGCAAGAGGACACGCTCGCCGTTCAACTTGAAGGGCCCGCCTTGAACAAACTCAACATGGCGAATGCCGAAGCGCTGTTCGATATGCATCTCTCCTGCGGGAGTGGAGAGGATGACCCGGCAGCGGTAGAGCTTCGGCGATGCCGGCGACCACAGATCCGGCGAATCGACCCGGAACTGAGCGAGCGGCGCAAATCCTTGCCACACGGGGAGCGCTCGCGACGCATGGTGAATCGCGCTGCCTTTGGGGTTCCAGATTTCAACGGCGACCGCACAGTTTCCGCCGAAGGCTGCAGGATTGTAGAGGCGCGCGCCGACAGAAACCTCTGCCGCGCCGCCGGGATGAACCACCGGCAGGATATGCACAGCGTCCAGCGCCACCGCGGGGAGATAAACGAGATTCACATGCCGATAAAGACCGCCGTAGAGACAGAAGTCGCTCAGGTCCGAAGGAATCCGGTCGCGATCGGGCGAGTTGTCGCAGCACACGACCGCCGGGACGCCCGCGGAGCGCTCGGTAGTCGTAAGTTGGCCGAGCGCATCGGTGATGTCAAAGGTGAACTCGTCGTATCCACCGATGTGAGTGCCCACGCACGTCGACCCGATCCACAGCGTGGTGGTTTGTCCGGCGCCCTGAAAGTGCAGAATCGTTCTGCCGTTCGCATACGGATTGCGGACGACGAGTCTCTTGCGATACCAGCCTTGACCACGAAAGTATGCCTTGTCCGGGTCGCATGCGTCCCGAGCGTTGAAGCAGTGGGGCAGGGTCACTGCTTCCCACTCGCCCTGCGGGCTGGGTAGCCAGGCATCTCCGGCTCCGAGGGATGAGTCAGATCCGGAACGAAACTCCCATTCGCCGTCGAGCCGAATGACATGCTCTTCGGCCGTTCCCTGCTCCGCTGCGTCTTCGCTCACGGGGCCGGCGGCCCTCAAGGACGAGGCGAACATCAGACCGGCGGCGGAAAATATCGCCGCTTGCAGGAATTGCCTTCTGGCTGGATCGAACAAAAAAAGCCTCAATTCGCTCAACCGATTGCGATCACCGTGTCCAAGGCGAGAGCTCTGCAGGCTGAGTTATGCCGCCATCGGCGAGCTGCTGGTGAATCCAATCAACTCCAGATCGGCACGCCGCTGATTGCAGGGGGACTGTACGTTCCGCTTTTCATCCCTGACAAGTGACTCACGGTTTGCATCCAGGCAAAGCGGCTATCTCTTTTGAAGTCTTTCGGTTGCAAGAGACGAATGTCTTGTGACAAACGTGGTTGCATGGGCGTCGATCGGCGCGTATGATGCGAAAAATCGATGCCCAGCGCTCACGCCATCCACGAAACCTGGCACCCGCAGACCAAACAGGATCGGGATGCGGTGATCGCGGAGCTCGAAGCCATCCTGGCCAGTCCGCACTTTTGCAACAGCAAACGCTACCCTGCGCTGCTCCGGTTTATCGTAGAAAATGCTCTCGCCGCCAAGGTGGAATTGCTCAAGGAGCGCACGCTAGGCGTTGAGGTATTCGACCGGCCGCACGACTACGACACGAACACCGATACGGTGGTGCGCTATACCGCTGGGGAAGTGCGGAAGCGGCTGTTGCTCTACTACTCCGAGCAAAGCGCCCCGCCGACAATCCGAATCTCGTTGCCGGCAGGATCGTACGTGCCGGAGTTCTTTCATGCCTCGCTTGGGCCCACGGACCCGGCGAGCAATTCGGAATCTCACGGCGCCTTGCGGTCCGGGATGGACCCTTGGCCGCACGCTAACACCAACTCGCACGATGCTGGGTCGATTGCTGCCCATGACGGAACAGGAGAATCGCTCCATGGATCGGCGACTCCGGAGCACGCTGGAATTGGGCGTCTGCTCTGGCCACTGCTGATCCTAATGCTGTTGGTTGCCGTGGCGACAGGCGTTTGGTGGAGGGTTCGCGCCAATCCTTCTCAAAGTCAGGTGGATGAATTCTGGGCACCGATCGTGCACGGCCAGCGCAATATGCTCATCTGCACGGGAAGCAGCGTGTTTGCCACGAACAACCACTATTCGGGGGTTGAAACCGCGAATCGGGACATCGACTATCCCTTTGTTTCCTGGCAGAGCGTTTCAGCGGCGGTTCAGATCAGCGGCGTCCTGGCGCGCAGCGGGGTCAGCACGCAGTTGGTCTCGGCTCCTTCAACGGCGCTCACCGATCTGCGCGAGCACTCGGTAGCATTGCTGGGCGCCTACAACAATCAATGGACCATACACCTGCAAGAACCGCTGCGATACTACTTTGTGCCCGGCGCCGAAGAGATCATTAAGGATCGGCAGAATCCCCAGGTGCAGTGGCAACGCGACCAATCGCTGCCGTACTCCAATTCTGACGATTACGCCGTGGTGGCTCGATTCCACGATGCCACGATCGATGGCTGGGTTGTGATGCTGGCCGGAGTGGGCCGCAACGGAACCGAGGCTGCCGCACAATTCGTAACCAGCCCGCACTATTTGCAGCTCCTCCGCGACCGGATTGGATCTGACTTCTCCAATCGCAACATCGAGGTCGTCCTGAAGATCAGCGTGATCGATGGGAAGACCGGGGCGCCGACGATTCTGGCCGTTTCCACCTGGTAGATTGCCGACAAGGCGGCCATTGAATTTCGCTTTCCCGCACAACATTGAGAATTTTTCTGCGGCTCGAATGACCGGAACCGCCTTCTCGTCCTACAATCATTCCGATTCAATTCAGTCGATCTCACCGGAGAGTTCCGTGCAAATTCGTGAAATCTGTTCGCGCATACTTCGCATAAACCGCTGCGTCGCCCTTGTTTTCATTGGTTCTGTTTCGCTGCTTGTGGGTTCCGTCGCAGCCGGCGCTCAGGGAGAACGGGCTCCGGTGGCTCCTCCCGGCGACACGCTCGCAACGGCTGGACCGCTGGCGCAAAATCTTTCTCCCAAGCTCGACAGGCGTGACCTGGCCAAAGCGATGAAGCTCGTTGCTGACTGGCAACTCGGGCGGCTGCCTGCCGAAGCGCAGGTCGACTGGACATGGGCCGCGCTCTACGCGGGTTTCATGGCGGTTCCGGACAACGTTGCGGGGGACAAATACAAGCAGGCCATGCTCCAGGTCGCTGAGCAGCTCCACTGGCAGCCCGGCCCGCGCGTGATGCACGCAGACGATCTGGCCATCGGTCAGATGTATATGGATCAATACTTCATTCATAAAGACGCGGCGATGATGGCTCCGCTGCGCGCGCGCCTCGATGCGCAGATCGCGACGCCCGATCCGAGCGATCCGACTCGGCCGCTCTGGTGGTGGTGCGATGCGCTCTTTATGGCTCCCCCCGTTTACGCGGATATGGCTGCGGCAACCGGCGATCAAAAGTACCTGACATTTATGGACCATGAATGGAGCATCACCACTGCGTTGCTCTATGACCGCTCAAAACATCTCTACTTCCGTGACGCGACTTATCTGGACAAACACGAGAAAAATGGTGAGCCGCTGTTCTGGTCGCGCGGCAACGGATGGGTGATGGGTGGAATCGTGCGCGTACTCATGGAGCTGCCCGCGGACTCGCCGCTGCGGCCCAAATACATTGCGCTGCTCAAGGAGATGGCGGCCGAGATGCTCTCCATCCAGGGCAAGGATGGCCTGTGGCGACCCGGTTTGCTCGACGCAGATGCTTATCCGCTGCCCGAGGTCTCCGGCAGCGCGTTCATTGCTTATGCCATGGCCTATGGGGTGAACGAGGGCATCCTCGACCGCGCCACGTATTGGCCCGCCGTGAAAAAAGCCTGGGCGGGAATGCTGACACATGTCTATGCCGACGGGCGTCTTGGGAGCATTCAACCCATCGGAGCTGCGCCCGGTGAGTATACCGAGACGACGAGCTATGCCTACGGCGTGGGCGCGTTTCTGCTTGCCGGTTCGGAGATTTATCGCACCGCGAAATGAACTGAGTTAGCGGCTCGGCAGTACAATCGATAGCTCGGCTCGAGGGCGGACCTCACCAGGTCTTCTTGATGAGCGCGTCTACGGCGACGCCTCCATTGGGGTCGCGCGTAACGCTGACCGCGACACGCGGCGAGACCTGGTACTGCCCCTGAATGGTCTGCCCCTGCGTGCTTGTGACGTTGCTGGAGAACGTGACGAACAGATTGCTCGTGACACGCTGCTGCACAGTAATGTTGGCTCCCGCCGGACCCTGCGAGTTGCTGTTGGCGAGCACAGGATTGATGGAGAGCTGCGAAATTCCTGCCACCTTCGAAATTCGGCCTGTGACTTGGCTAGAAACCTGGTTCGCGACGAGGGTTTCGGCGGTCTGGCTGGCGGGCATTGCAGAGGCGGCGCTGGCTTCAGTCGTCTGGCCAAAGGCCAGCAAATGGATGATGTCGGCTTCAGGCAGCGACGGATCGGAAGTGTATTGTGTGCGCATTTGGTCGACCGGACCGAGAAATCGCAGGCTGATGTTGTACTGCTGAATCGTGGTGGTGGCGGTGAGGTTGACAACAGGCTCCGTGACAGACGGATTCACGAACTGAACGGTGCCTCCGTTAAGCACAAAGCGAGTGCCGTTAAGGATGATGTCGCCGCCGGAAAGATTTGCCCGACCCAGGATGACGGGTTGCGAAGCCGTGCCGCGAATCTGAAGGTTCGCGGAACCATCCACGCTGAGCGTGCGGCTGACCAGCGCGACGTTGTTTGAAGACCGCACGGAAAGATTGAGAGCGAGGTTGTTGCTGAAACCCTGCGAGGGCGGGGCCCCAACGCCGCCGGACAATTGGTTGATGAAGCTATTGAGATCGAACGCATTGGTGAAAGAAACATCGGCAAGATTCACATTGCCGCCGAGGACCGCGTTCGTGGTTGAGCCGGTGAGGCGGATATTTGCGTCAATAGATTCGCGCATTCCCTGCGGATAAAGCATGCGGACATCGTGCGCGGTGACGCCGAAGTCGAACTGAATGGAAGGACGAAGCGCCACGCCGCCTTGCGCGGTCAATGTGCCTCCGCCGATTTTGCCATTCAATTGGGTCACACTGATGCGGTCCTTGCTCAGCGCGAACGAGCCGTTGCAATGGTCTAGCGCCACTGGCATGTCCGGAGACGACACCGATGCATTTACCACATCAATGTTGCCGGCGACACTGGGCCCTTGCGCCGCGCCATAGGAGTTCACATTGAACTTGATTTGACCGGAGGTACGCAGGTCAGGATCGAAGAGGTGTACGAGCTGAAGATCGACCGTGCCAAGGAGCAGGACAGACATCGATGCTCCGCTTGTCATTGGAACCGTTCCCTGAAACTGCAGATTTGTATTGGTGCCGGTGATGGACGACCGCTGGATGTTTATCGTGCCGTCTTTGTAGTCGACGTGAATGGGGGCCGTGGCCGCGAGCTGCACGGTGTTGCTGTATGCAAGCTTGAGCGTGGGAATGGTAAGGTGAGCCTCGAGCTGCCGTTTGTTCTTAAGCGGACCGTGGAGCGTGGCATGAAGCTCGGTTTGTCCGGTGATGCCGTCGGAATCTCCTGGTGCATAGGCAGCGAGCAGCGGTCCCAATTGGAAGTTCTGTGTGTCGAACGTGGCGTCGGCAAGATAGTCGCCAGTTAGGGCTACCTTGGCGTTCGCCTTGATGGCGGCGCCGACCGCGGAGGATGTGAGCTGGACGGTGGCCAGGTGGTCGGCAACGTTGGCCTGCAGACGAATATCAGAGATCGTCGTCTGCTGCTCAACAACGAGGCTGGGGATTTCGACGGTCGCGTCGAGTTGCGGATTGTCGAACGTACCGCGACCTTGAGCGCTGATTTTGACAATCCCGCCGAGCTGGCCGCTGGCTTTCCCGAGACTTTGTAACTTATCGAGATGAATGCCTGACGAAGTTAGATTGGCTGAGTAGGTTCTGTTATCAAGGCTCGCCGTCAACTTAGTGTCAATGTCTCCGGCTGGAGCGGAGATAGATAACTTCGCGTTGGCTTGATTACCGCTGCCATCGAAAGAGACATGAGCCGCGGAGATAGGCTCACCATAGGCTTCAGCCTTAGTCACAGTGACGGAGCCATTTCCATCCGGGGCCGAGACGGAGCCGTGGATATCGATATTTGCCGAGAGATTCCCATTCACGGGAATGTCCTGGCCCGCCAGTTTCGTAAGTTGGGCTATGTCGAGCTGGGACGCGTTGAGCTGAAGACGAATAGGACTCGTTTTAGAGAACGACCACTTATGCAGTTGAGCGCCGGCGCTAAACGTAAGGTGGCCCTGCGAGGCAGGATCGAGCTCTGCGTGTTCCAGGCTCACACTGGAGGGGCTGGCGTCGACCACTGTGCGGAGCAGCTTCCACGAGGATCCGCGGAACTGAAGATTCTGCGCGTTGAGCTGGCCGGTGAGATGCGGTGCTGCCGTTGAACCGCGAACGACTCCGGTAAACGTGGCGGTCCCAGCAAGGCCAAGCGGTTGCACGGCGCGGCCGGGCGCGGGTGAACGGAAAAGATCGGCGATGGCTTCAAATTCGCGCAGATCGTTTGCCTGAAGCTGAATGGCGAGACTCGAACTCTTGCTGACCGTTCCGTTGAGTGTCAGGTTGGTCTGAGGCGTGCGGAAGTAGCTGTTCGCGACGGCAAGCTGCTGGCTCTCGCCGGAATACGTAGCGTGCACGGCTCCCTGAATCGGAACCGGGCCCGCCAGCGGCGAGGATGAATTAGCGGCTGGAGACGCATTTGCCGCAGCGAGGCTGTCATTCCGAGCATTGACGTCGGCATTGATGGTTGCGTCGGTGTGGGCGACGAGATCGGCGAAGGTCTTTCCCCACGTTGCCGTGGCGGTCGCATTCAGAATTCCGGCAACTGCAGGTTCCGTGGATGCAGACGCATTGGCCATTCGGTTTAGTCGCGCCAGCGAGATTCCGCGGAGAGCGGCATTGAACCGCGAGTGCGAGTCTCCACCGATGCTCTTCATCGTTCCCTGGGCTGTGACGACTCCGCCAAGAAGGCTGGCCCGAAAATCGCGCAGAGTGGCATCGCCATTATTGAGCGAGTAATGCGCGGCGATGTCTGTAACTTCAGTGCGGAGCGCGGGAGTTGTGGTGGTAAGTTTCGCGCTTCTGAGGTCGCCATTTACGACAAGGCTCTGCATGACGGTGCGGCCGGCTGCGGATTGATATTGAGCGCTGCCCGAAACCGAGACGAGACCCGCGGGGATGGACGGATCGCCGAGGACGCCCGCCAACTGCTGGCCATCAACAGTGCAGTTATATTGAGCCTGAATGAACGGCGCGCTGTAATTCTGGAGCGTGGCCGTGAGAACAAGCTGTGAGTTGCCGCTTTGGATCTTCGCCGGCGAGAGATGGAACGTGGTCGGTGTGGCGTCAAATCGAATGTTTACTGCGTGAGGGGGCGCCTGGTGGCCTTCATAATTGAGGCGGCCATCCGAATACGAAAGCGTGCCCGAATACTTATCGAGAAGACTGTTAAAGGTTGCGTCGAACTGGACATCGCGGAGATCGACTGCGAGCGCGCTGGGCCGGTTGTTGTAAAGGACCACACCGTTGGCAAGTACTGCATGGCGGATACCGAGGTCAAAGATCGTGGTGTTGCTGGAATGCCCGCTGCTCTTGAAAGTGGGAAGGTTGGAGACACCGTTCTTGTCCACGAAGATCTGCGCAACCGGGTTATCGATGCGAATGCTGTCAAAGTACCATTTGCGGCCGAAGACAGAGACGATGCGCACACCGGCCTCAGCATGCTGAACCTGAAGCAACGGAGGTGCGGGATGCGAACCAGCTCCATCGACGGTGAGGCCGTAGAGATCGACGCTGAGCGAAGAGAGATGCACACTGAAATTCTGAAGGCGCACACCGACTCCCAGGCTCTCCGAAGCTTTTTGCTGGATCAAGCGAAGCAGGTAGGCGTGCCCGCCGGAACTATTGATGAAGGCAGATACGGCGATGGCGCCGATGACGATCGGCAAAACGATAAAGGCGGCGAGCGCCTTGACAATCGCCAGCAGCCTGCGATCGCTAAGCCATGGGCGGCGTTCGGAGGGAGCGGAAGATGGCGTGGCCTGATCCATGGCGGCTCTCCTCAGAATGCCTGGCCGACGGTGATGAAGTATTGCGTTGAACTGACACCGGGTACGGGGTTAAGATTGTGTCCGACGTCAATGCGGATGGGCCCGACGGGTGTGGAATAACGCAGGCCGATGCCGACGTTATTTGAATAAAGCGAAGTGAAATCGTGAAAGCCGATCCGGGGAAACACATTTCCACCGTCATAAAAAGGAACGATGCTGAGTCCTTTCTTGAAGGGGAGCGGAATACGCGGTTCGGCGTTGATGACCAATAATTCATTGCCGCCGCTGGGCACATTGATCTGCGGACAGTTTGGAGCAGCCTGGCCGGTGCTGCAGACGTAGATATTGCGCTGCGGTCCTGCGCCGTCGAGCGGGAAACCGCGCAGCGAGTCGCCGCCTCCGGTGAAGAAAGCTTCACTAAGCGGAACGCGACTGCCTGCAAACGGCTGAGCAAGACCAACGCGGATGCTGCCTGCCCACACAGTGTGATGGAATTTCTCTTTGTAGTACGCAACCTGCGAGGTGAGCTTTGCGAAATCGACGCTCGAGCCGAGCTTGCTGGAGTTGAGATCGACCTCCAGAGAGCCGAGCATGCCCCTGTGTTCATCGATCACGCTGTCGCGCGTGTCGCGCGTAAGGTTTGCCCCAAAGCCGGAGAGGCGAACGTGCTGATCCGCGGTTGGCACCAGTTCGGGTATTTCGACTCGGGTCAGATCGGTTTTGCCGTAGCTGTATTTCACGAAGAAGAGATTTTTCTTTGCGCTGTCAATGAATCGCTGGATCTGGTAGCTGCCAATCTCCTGCTGCGACGAGAAAATGGGATTCTCTTCGTCGCGTTCAAAAGACGCGGAGAGGGTAGATTTCCAGGAAGTCCAGCGAAGGTTTGGATCGATATAGTAGATGCCGGCTCGTTGATCGAGACGACCGGCGAATGCTGTGAGCGACAGCGATTCATCCTTGCCGCGCAGGTTGTTGCGCGTGTATTGCACCGAGCCGCGCGGGCCCCAGAATGTAACCTGATCTGTTTTAAAGTTGGACGGCAGGCCGACCGGAGGAAGGTTGGGCAGCGCGACGGTTCCGCTCGGGATGCTGCCTCCGCGGTTGATGACTTCGACACCAAAGCTGTACGTAAACTCGTTGCGCCTGGCCTCGTGCACCTTTACCAGAACATCCTCGGTGGTCTGGGTTGTGATCTGAGTTTTGGGATCGACCTCGGCCCAGTCGAAGACGCCGGTATGATCGTAAAGTTTGCTGTCCGCCTTCAGCAGATTCGTTTCAGTGAGCGGCTCATCGGGCTTAATGGCAGCAGTGTCGCGGTTGATGAGGCGTTGCTGGGTATGAACGCGACCCAGCGTAAGGATATCGCCGGTAAATACGCGCGGACCTTCGTAAATGTGATAGACGACGTTGATGTGGTGCGGATCGTTCTTAGAAACCTCGGTGGCGGTTTCGCGGAAACTCGACGTGAGATAACCGTCCTTCAGGTAATTTGCGACGATGGAAGCGCGATCAGCTTCCACGTTGGCCTGCGAATACGGCTGGCCGGCTGCGACCTTCAATCCATTGGGCGCAAACTGGGATTCGGGAAAGGTTTTATCGCCTTCGATAGAGAGCGCATTCACGATGTCGCGCGGCCCCTCGGTGATATGAAAGGCAACCTGGATGTTCCCGTCTTGATGAACGACTGATGAAGTAACCTGCACACTGCTAAATCCCTGCGATTTGTAGACAGCGGTGAGATTTTTTACGCTGGTTCGCACCAGTTGATCGCTGAAATCGCCGTGCGAAAAGAGATGCTGCTTTTGGACAACGATGTGCGGCTCGAGGACCGCAGCCGTCAGCTGCGATTCACCGGCGAGGCGAACGGCGGTGAGATTGTGCTTCTTCCCTTTCGTCACGTGATAGACCACTGTCCGTGAGTTGTCGCTCTTGCTCATGTCCGAAGTGACGTTCACTTCGAAGTAGCCCTTCTTCTGGTAATAGGAAGTGAGCGTCTGCTGACCTTCCTGAACGATCTCTTGATTCACGCCTACGCCCTGGTACTCGGGCAACAGAGACTTTCTGGTCCACGGCCAAAGATGCGCGCCGGCAATCTCAACATTGATTTTGGCGCCCGCTTTCACATTGAAATGGATGTCGGCTCGATTGGTGTCGGGGTGGTAATCAGCGCCTTCCAGTTTTACCTGCGCACCAAGGTAGCCCTCCTTCTCCATCCGCGACTGAATGTATTTGGTTGCCCTAGTCAGTGTTGAACGATGGTACGTTTTGCCATTGCGAACCGCGGCCCCGCGAATCAGCGCAAAAAGCGTGGTAAGGCGATGCTCTAGGTCTGCGGAGTCGGCGGCTGGGAGGCCGTCAACGACAATGCTGCCGAATTTTGCCTGGCGGCCGAGATCGGAGTGAAACAGAACATTCACAACTCCGTGTTGGTGATCGACCTGAAGCTCGGTCGTGACCTTCACTTGAAATCGGCCACTCTGCTGAAAAAACTTGATCAGCAACTGGCGGTCGCGTTCAATCTCCGTGGCGTTGTATGGTGACTGGCTTTGATAGTTGGCAACCTGCACCAAGCGAGAATAGGCAAATTTGTCAGCTCCCGGAAACTCAAAGATGCCGTAGTAGACGGCGGGCTCGATGACGAACAAGACGCGGACTCCGTCGGCATCCGGATCTACCTGCACGCGGACGTTTTGAAAATGCCCGGCGGTTTTGAGAGCAGCAGCGCTGTCGTTGACCTTGTGCGTGTCGAACGGCTGCCCGGCCTGTTGCGCGATCGCCGACGAGAATTGGGAAGCCTTCAGGTCCGGGCGCCCAGCTATGTCAACAGAAGTGACCTTTTGGCCTTCATAGGAAGCCAGAATCTGGTCGGAGGGCGGGAGGCTTGAATCCTGCGGAATTTGCGCGGCGAGCTTGGCCAAGGACGCAAGTATCGCGATACAAGGCCAGAGCCAAAGCTGTCTGGCAATTCTCGCACTGCGCGCACCGGTCCTGTGAGCAATTCCGGCTGGTGACACCATGTGTCTGTTGGATGCGCGCCGATTGGAGGCGTTTGCTCAGGGTTTTGGTTGCTCGTTGACGAGCAGCTGCGGCAGGCTTTGCCGGCGCTTTAATTCGTGAACGTCCGACTCAATTGACGCCCAGGACCCTGGCTTGCCGATGAAAGCTATCGAATCCAACGGGCCGGGCATCTAAGGCAACTGTGCATCGCCGGTCCGATCGCCGAGGCGTTCTATCGCTACCCAAAAGCCCATCGTCGATCCGCAGTTGAAGCGCCATGACAGGCGAATCTGGGAGCGCGTGTCACGTTCTCCCCTTAAATCGCTCTGGAATCTTCAGGGGATTCGCCTTGCACAGGTCGCGGCAAAAACCTCGAAGTCCGTGATTGACGATCGGGTCTTCGGTCATGCCGCCGAGCTTGGATTCTACTTTCTCTTCGCGTTGTTCCCGACATTGCTGTGCGCCAGCTCGATCCTTGGCCTGGCTGCGCGATCGGCCTTTCAGTTCTACGACAAGCTGCTCGATTACCTGGCCGTGGTGATTCCAACCTCGGCTCTGGGTGCGGTTCTGAACACATTCAATCAGACGACAACTGCCGCAACGACCGGAAGAGTGACCTACGGATTGATTGCGGCTGTGTGGTCGGCATCGGTTGGGATATCCGCGATCCAGGACACGTTGAACGCGGTTTACAAAATCCGCGACTCGCGCTCATATATCATAGCGCGGATTCAGGCGATTGGCCTGACGATCCTGCTCACAGCGATCGTAACTCTGGGACTGGCGTCCATGCTGTTAGGCGATTACTTCGCGCGGCTGGCAGAACTTCGGATTTCCGATTTCCTGCTGCGCCATGCAGCGGCGGACGCCGTCCGGCTCACGAGCTGGATCGTCGCCAGCGTTTTGCTGGCTTTGACTTTTGCGATGCTCTACTATTGGGCACCCGATTGCAAAACGAGACGCTGGCACTGGCTCACGCCGGGCGGAACGATCGGGATCGCTGGTTGGCTACTGGCCTCTCTCGGCTTCCGCATCTATCTGCACTTTTTTAACAACTACACCGTGACCTATGGGTCGTTGGGAGCGGTCATTATTCTGCTGATGTGGTTCTACATCACCGGGCTGATGCTGCTGCTGGGCGCTGAGATCAACAGTCAGATTGAAGCTGCCGCGGCGGAGAGAAGTTTACAGCAAGGAGAACCTGGTGCGGGTCCAGCGGATCTCGCGAATTCGCCGCCTCCGGGCGCCTAGATGAGTGGCCGCATCGGGTTGGATGTATGCGCATGCTGGATGATGATGAGCTTGCCTACATTCGACCTGGTTCGGTACAGGTAAAACAGGCCCGGGCCCGAGCAAAGAAAATGGCGGGAAAGGCTTAGCGCCCTTCCCGCCGCATTTGTTGAGATAGCCGCTCGGGCTCGGCGGCTACGCGTAGATTCCTCGCTGCCGGATGGTGAAGGCAACGCGATCGATGGCCAGCATATACGCTGCAATGCGATTGTTCACGTCGTGCGCTTCGGCATAGCGCACAACGTCGTCAAAGCTGGCGCGCAGGATGCCCTCTAGTTGCTCGTTCACAACTGATTCCTTCCAGAAGAATCCCTGGCGATCCTGGACCCACTCAAAGTAGCTGGCGGTTACGCCACCGGCGTTGGCCAGAATATCCGGCACGATGAAGATGCGTTTCTCCGACAGAATCTCATCGGCCACAGCGGTGGTGGGCCCATTGGCGCCCTCGACCACGATACGTGCCTTGATTTTGTCCGCGTTGCGGCTGGTGATCACGTTCTCGGTCGCCGCGGGGATCAGGATTTCGCAGTCGGCCAGAATCAACTCTTCGCTGGGCATGGCTTCTGCGCCGCGGAACCCGAGAATCGTATTATTGCGGTATTTGTACTCGATCAATTGATGAATATCGATGCCGTTGGAGTTGAACAAGCCACCGTCGCGCTCCGCGATACCGATGATCTTGAACCCCTGCTCCTGCATCAGGCGCGCGGCGTTTGAGCCCACGTTGCCGAATCCTTGAATGACGACGCGACAACCTTCGATATCCATACCTAACTGGCGCAAGCTCTCGGTGCAAACCACCATCACGCCGCGGCCTGTGGCTTCAAGGCGTCCTTGTGAGCCGCCCATGTTGATCGGCTTGCCGGTCACAACGCTGGTCACGGTTTGGCGCATGTGCATGGAGTAGGTATCCATGATCCACGCCATCGTCTGCTCGCTGGTATTTACATCGGGGGCAGGAACATCCTTCTCCGGTCCGATGAACTCGATGATCTCGGAGGTGTAGCGCCGCGTCATGCGCTCCAACTCGCCCTTGCTCATGCTGTGGGGATCGCAAATGACGCCGCCCTTGGCTCCGCCGAAGGGAATATTCACAACGGCGCACTTCCAGGTCATCCAACTGGCGAGCGCGCGCACTTCATCCAGCGTCACATCGGGTGCGTAGCGGATTCCGCCTTTGCACGGGCCACGCGCCATGGAGTGCTGCACGCGGAAGCCCGTGAACATGTCGATCATGCCGTTGTCGAGGGCCACGGGAAAGTGAACGATCACTTCCCGCGACGGCGAGCGCAGAACCTTCCACAATCCTTCATCGAGATTCAGCTTGCGCGCGGCAAAATCAAAGCGCGCGCTTTGCGCTGCCCACGGATTAATCTCCTGATCTAACGTGATGCTGCTGTTTCCGGTTGCCATATCTGGTCTCCCTTGCCGCCGCCGTTCGGATTCGGAATCAAGCTCAGCTTCTCAAGAATACAGTCGAAGAAGCGGTCATCCTCTGGTTTTTCATGGCCCACTCGTCGAATTCGCGCGGCTCCTTGCGTTCGTCTGGTTCCCGAGGTTCGGCTCGTTAAGAGTCGCCTACTGGCCCAAACCTCAGTGAGTCTAGGCCACCTCCGGTTCCCCGTCAAGCTGCTGGAACACACCTTTTGGCGGGTTTCCTAAGGCGGCAACGCGCCCCCGGTGGCCGGCCTGGTCCAGGATTGGATACGACGCGGTCACCACGCACCAGCAGTTACACTTAGGCTGTGAAAGCCTACGAGCGTTCCGCCCAGCCAAGCCGCAAAGAGTTCCTGGACCTCGCCCGGACGCACACCCTTGTGCCCGTGTGCCGCAC
>Ga0335085_10006286_pt1:5000-18805 | contig 18805 bp, 12 predicted proteins | sample Lox_Sample_45_FD_206712 | JGI IMG/M metagenome (GOLD analysis project Ga0335085, IMG submission 206712) | Soil microbial communities from Loxahatchee National Wildlife Refuge, Florida, United States - Lox_Sample_4.5 | ecosystem: Environmental > Terrestrial > Soil > Wetlands | place...
CTGAAGCGGCAGATGAAGATGCTCACACACTTTCGGAATGTCTGCCATGGCAGTCATCAGTTTCATGTTTAAATCATTTGGATGAGAGGTGGTGAAGCGGATTCGCTCGATGCCAGGTATGTCATTAATCATCCGAAGGAGATCGGCAAGATCTACCCCCTCATCGGATCTTTTGCCGTATGAATTGACGGTCTGCCCAAGCAAGGTGACCTCTTTATAACCGGCATCCGCCAATTGGACGATCTCTGAAATAATCTCTCGGCTCGGTCGACTCCGCTCCGGACCGCGTGTGGTCGGCACAACACAGAAACTACAGCGATAGTCGCACCCTTCCATGACAGACACCCATGCCCGTAGTTTATCCTTGCGAACGGCGGGCAAGGTGATCGGAGGCCTTGTGGGATAATCTACCAAGACAGCCGGTTGTTTTTGCTGAATCGCATGCTTCAAAAGTTCCGCTGTTTTGTCAATATTGGGAGAACCGAAGATAAAATCCACTGAGGGAATCCGTTTTAGAATCGCCTCCCCTTCACGTTGAGCGGTACAGCCTGCGACTCCAATGATGAGTTCGGGCTTTTCCTGCTTTAATTCTTGAAGACGACCCAGCTCGCTATAGGCTTTTTGCTCTGCCTTTTCTCGGATGCTACAGGTGTTTAGGATCACCACATCCGCCGCTTCAGGATTTTGACAGATCTCGTAGCCTTCTGCGATTAGTAAGCCAGCGATTCGCTCTGAGTCATGCTCATTCATCTGGCAGCCGAAGGTGCGGATAAATAGCTTCTTATTCTGAGATGTCTTATTCATTTTGGGTGTTACTCTATACTAACAAGATAGGATCTGTCAATGGAAGGTTAAGGTATTATGTAACGAGTCATTATGATAAATTAACTGATAATTACAGGTTCGTCATTCTTGGTATTAAGAACGGACTGGGCATTGGCCTGGTTATAGAATATTTCGAGGTGGCCATCGCTGTTGATGAGGGCACAAAGTTCACGCGGACTTGCTTGGCTGTAGAATTGCTTCAATCCTTTGATAGCCTGTCCTTTGATTTTAATGGCGGCGGTCTTTCTGAAAGATAGCCATGGTCTGAGTTCTTCTGAGGTGATATTCGTAATGAGATTTCCGAAACGGTCTGTATGGATCACCTGTCCTTGCAGGCTGTGGTCTTTAAGCTGTCGTGGCTCCGGAATTGGAAAAGCCACATAACCTTTAACTTGCTGGCCTAACTTTACAGGTGCAGTTCTTTTAGATAACCACGCCGCTACAGGAGCAAACAGGTCTCTGCCGTCAAAGGTGGGACTGTATTTCTTAAGTTGGTATCGTGGAGTGTCCAGCCGATAAACCTTAAGTTTAGCCTTCTCTTTATAAACATAGCTAAAAACACCGTTGTCGGGTCCGATAAAGAAGGCCCTAGGATGGACGATGAGAAGGGGCTTCCGTGATCCGCCGACTCCCGGATCTACCACGACAACATGAATCGTGTCCTTTGGAAAGTAACGGTAAGCCGAGTTGAGCACAAAAGCCGCATGGCGGATTCCGTGTGGAGGAATCTCATGCGTGATGTCTATGATCGTTGCCCTTGGGTTAATCTTGAGGATCACTCCCTTCATGCTGGCAACGAAAGCGTCTGTTGTGCCGAAATCGGTCAACAGCGTAATCAGAGATTTGGCAGGCATGAGGGATCAAGAATGCTGCAGATAATAACGATAAGCCAGGTAAGGATCCCACATCGCGGCGGTTGCGACCTCGACGCCGTCGGCACCTGTGTCCAGAAATTGATCGATGTCCGTTGGTTTCATAATTCCACCAACGCCGATGAGTGCAAAGTCATACTTTTCCCGCCGGCGTTCCTTTGCTACCCAACTAACAAACTGAGAAGCGCTTTCCTTAATCGCCGCACCGCATACGCCGCTTTGTGAACGGCCTGGCAAGGCTGGATTGTTACTGTCCTTCATGACCGTCATCTTAACTGTATTTATGCCAGCAATGCCTGAAATGTGCGGAGCACTCACTTTAAGTAGATCGTGGAGTTTATCCCATCGATTCGGATTAAAATTTCCGACCTTAATGAAAAGCGGTGTCTCCCCGATACTGGCTTTTACTTTACTGACTATCTCTCCCGACAACTTTGGATCCAAATAAACCATGCCTTCTTCCGCGGTACTGTTCGGACAAGAAAGATCGAGTTCAACGACATCAGCACCGGCCTCCTTGGAAAGTCCCGCGCAATGCGCGAAATCTTGGATAAACGCCTCCCTTTCCGGATAGTACTCAGAGCTACCCATTACGCTCACGACAAGAATTTGACCTTTGCCGAGATATCCTTTTGCTCGCTCGACATCGGCCTGCCAGGTGGAAGGGTCTCTGGAAGGCACACCAAAGGAGTTTGTAATGCTGATCTGATCAATCCGATCCGGAACTTTGTCAAGGACATACAAAGTCTCGCCTAACCGGTTATTCGTAAGCGGTCCTTTGGCATTTACAAAGACACAGTTCGGAGGCAGATTTGACAATCTCTTTCTGGTCCTAACCGTTTTATAGGATAGGATATCGAATCCTAACCGAGCATAGACTTTGATCCATTGGGAGTTCAACAACGGACCCGCTGCTATGCCGAGTGAAGAGTTTAATTCGAAATCCAATAATTTAATGCGTTTCTGGATTTTTCGTTGCGGTGGGTAGGGGCCCTCAAAGAGAGGACCGTTCCGATAATTCCATTCGTAGGATTTGTTGATGTCATAAGTAGGATGCAGACCCTTGGCTAGTGCCTGTTCCAGAGTCTTACCAGAACGGTTCACTGCGGACATCCTATTCAACGGCGATCTCCAGGATTTGGTACTCGATTGTCTTCGCCGGGGTAGAAATAACTACGTTATCGCCTTTCTTATGCCCGATGAGTGCCTTGCCCACCGGGGATTGAACTGAGATCTGGCCATTTTTGAGATCCGCCTCACCCTGGCCAAGCAGGGTGTATCGCTTTTTTTGTTTTGTTTCAATATCTAAAAGCGTCACGGTGGTTCCAAAAACCACTTTGTCTGTGGATAACTGTGAGATGTCGATCACCTCGGCATCCGCAAGTTTTGCTTCGAGTTCTTTGATCCGGCCTTCGATAAAACTTTGTCTCTCTTTGGCAGCCAAGTACTCGGCATTTTCGCTGAGATCACCATGCCCGCGCGCCTCACTGATTTCCTGGATCACTTTGGGTCTTTCAATTTTCCGTAGGCGCTCTAGTTCATCCCGGAGCTTTTCATAACCTTTTTGGGTCATTGGAATTTTCACTGAAACCTCCTGCAAATAACCTTGCTGTTTAAACCTTCGAATGGTAGGCCTGAATTGGTTTGATCATCATTTTTTCTTTCAATCCAGTTTCGATTCCACGAATGACCGCTTTAGCTTCTGCAATGGTTGTAAAGTATGGAATGCTCTGAGTCAAGGCGGTCCTTCGTATCACATAGGAATCAACCTGCGCCAATTTGTCCCCGACCGTATTAATCATTAACTGGATCTCCCGGTTTTTCATGTGATCCACGATATGAGGCCTTCCCTCTGCGACTTTGTTCACGGTATCTACCTGAACCTGATGCTGACGTAGAAACTCAGCCGTTCCCCGTGTGGCCTCAATGGTAAAGCCTTGAGCGATGAGATGCTTTGCAATTTCAACCACGGTCGGCTTATCTTTATCTTTAACGCTGATGAACACACGACCGCTCAAGGGCAAAGGATTCCCGGCAGCCGCCTGGGACTTGGCAAAGGCGCGTCCAAACTCTTCATCAATTCCCATGACCTCACCGGTAGATTTCATCTCGGGTCCCAAGATGGTATCGACGCCAGGGAATTTGGCGAAAGGAAAGACCGCCTCCTTAACCGAGACATGATTTAGTGAAGGCTCCGACACGAAACCCAAGGACTTTAGATCTCGCCCGACCATAACCTTCATCGCGATCTTGGCCAATGGTACTCCAATAGCCTTGCTCACAAACGGAACGGTTCTCGAAGCGCGAGGGTTGACCTCGAGGACATACACCTCTCCATCCTTGACGGCATACTGGACATTCATCAAGCCAATGACATGCAGCTCAATAGCAAGAGCAATCGTTTGACGACGAATTTCGTTTAGGATAGGAATTTTCAGTGAAAACGGCGGTAGCGAGCAGGCCGAGTCCCCTGAATGTACGCCGGCTTCCTCGATATGCTCTAGAATTCCCGCGATCACCACGGAAACTCCATCCGAGACAGAATCTACGTCTACCTCAATGGCGTCTTCCAGGTACTTGTCGATCAGGATCGGATGTTTGGGGGAAGCTTTGACCGCATCGGTCATGTAATTCCGCAGGCTGCTCTCGTCATAAACAATCTCCATCGCACGGCCGCCAAGGACATAGGACGGCCGAACCATAACAGGATAACCGATCATCAATGCAACTTGTTGGGCTTCTGCAAATGAACGGACAGTCCCGCTCTGAGGCTGCTTTAAACCGAGTTTGTCCAGGAGTGTTTTGAATCGTTGACGGTCCTCAGCTCGGTCGATCGCGTCCGGCGATGTCCCTAAAATTTTTACGCCGGCCTCCGATAAGGAAAGAGCAAGTTTTAGAGGTGTTTGTCCGCCGAACTGAAGCACAACGCCGTCCGGCTGCTCCCGTTCGATGATATTCAGGACATCCTCATAGGTCAGGGGCTCAAAATACAGCCGATCCGAGGTATCATAATCCGTGCTGACTGTCTCCGGATTGCAATTCACCATAATCGTCTCAAGACCCTCTTCTTTCAGCGCGAACGCCGCATGCACACAACAGTAATCAAACTCGATCCCCTGCCCGATCCGATTCGGTCCGCTTCCAAGAATCACAACTTTCCTGCGGTTTGTGGGCCGAGCCTCGCATTCCCGTTCGTAGCTCGAATAGAGATACGGGGTCTGGGCTTCAAACTCCGCACCGCAAGTGTCCACCCGTTTAAAAACAGCATAGATTCCCCGTTCATTCCTAATCCGCCGGATATCAGCTTCATCCATTCCCATAAGATCAGCAAGCCTTGCATCCGAGAAACCAAACTCTTTGGCCTTCCTGAGCATCGATGTGGTTTTAGGTGACGTGGCCCCATGATGCGTGTTGAGAATCGAGATTTCGCGTGAGATTTCATCTTCCAACTCTACAATCTCCCGGATCTGATGGAGGAACCAGGGATCAATCTTGGTCAATGACTGAACTTCTTCGATCGTCATGCCCGTACGGAAGGCATCCGCGATGTACCAGAGCCGCTCCCAATTGGGAACCCGAAGTTTATCTTTGATCAAGATCATGTCCTTATCCTGCTGGATGCTGCCCGGAGTAATATGATGAATTCTGGGTTCAAGACCATAGCTGTCCACTTCCAAAGAACGGATCGCTTTTTGCAACGCCTCTTTGAAAGTCCGTCCGATGGCCATGGCCTCTCCGACCGATTTCATCTGTGTGGTCAAGACCGGATCCGCCTGTGGGAATTTTTCGAAAGCAAAGCGTGGAATTTTGACCACGACATAATCAATGGTCGGCTCAAAACAGGCAGGTGTTACTTGGGTAATGTCATTTGGAATTTCGTCCAGGGTATAGCCGACCGCCAGCTTGGCGGCGATCTTTGCAATGGGGAAGCCGGTGGCCTTTGAGGCCAGGGCTGAACTGCGAGAGACCCGCGGGTTCATCTCGATGACCATCATTTCTCCGGTCTCCGGATGTACCGCAAACTGGATGTTTGAGCCGCCGGTATCCACCCCGATCTCGCGCATAATTGCGATCGAGGCATCTCTCATGAGCTGGTATTCCTTATCGGTCAGTGTTTGCGCCGGTGCCACCGTGATGCTGTCTCCGGTGTGTATTCCCATCGGGTCGAGGTTCTCGATTGGACAGACAATGACCACGTTGTCTTTGAGATCCCTCATCACTTCAAGCTCAAACTCCTTCCAGCCCAGGACAGACTGCTCGACCAAGATCTCTTGAACAGGGCTGACGTTGAATCCCCACTCCACATGAGCCTCAAACTCCTCCCTGTTGTAAGCCACGTTCCCACCGGTTCCGCCCAGCGTGAAAGAAGGCCGGATAATCGCCGGAAAACCGATCGCCTCGACCACGGCCATCGCTTCTTCTTTGGTACGGGCATAACCGCTTTCAGGCACTTTTAGATTGAGACGGTTGACCGCTTTCTTAAATTCGGCTCGGTTCTCTGCTTTTTGAATTGCCTCATACTTGGCCCCGATCAATTCCACACCAAATTTTTCCAATATGCCCCGTTCATGAAGAGCTACCGCCATGTTCAAAGCGGTCTGTCCTCCCATAGTGGGCAACAGAGCATCCGGACGTTCGGTCTCGATCAGTTTTTCAAGGATATCTACCGTAATCGGCTCAATATAAGTACGATCCGCAAATTCCGGATCGGTCATGATCGTGGCCGGATTGGAATTGATCAGGACGATTTGGTAGCCCTCTTCCTTGAGCGCCTTGCAGGCCTGCGTCCCGGAATAGTCAAACTCGCACGCCTGCCCGATCACTATCGGGCCAGAGCCGATCAGAAGGATCTTCTTAATGTCCGTGCGCTTCGGCATAATAACTTTTCAAGGCATCCAGAGATACATAAACTGGGGCTTTCCATCTTGAACCAGCGAATGGAGATCGACATTGATCAGGTTCAAGGTCTGGTTGCCCCCACCAGCGGTCTGTGAATAAATATTGTCCCTGTACGAGCCCGGCCGGTAATAAGTAACGACCTTAGCCTCTGTCAATCCCGCTTCCTTCCTGGCCAGCGCGATCGCCTCTTCAAGATAACCGAGCTGGTCCACCAACCCTGATTCGAGTGCCTGCTGAGCGGTATAGATCCTCCCGTCCGCGAGTTTTCGCACGCGGTCTGGATCGAGGTTTTTCCTGCCGGCAACGACGACCTGAAGGAATCGTTCATACATCTGATCGATCACCCCTTGCAAAATCTTCTGCTCTTCCGGCGTCATCTTACGCAGCGGCGAGCCCATATCTTTCTTGTCTCCGGATTTGATCGCGATACCTTCGACGCCAATTTTCTGAAGCAAACCTTCAAGATTTAGAGTCAGCATGATAACGCCGATACTCCCGGTCACGGCGGTCGGCTGGGCGATGATTTTATCGGCCGAGACCGCGATATAATAACCGCCGGAGGTCCCAAGGTCCATGATTTCGGCGATCACTTTTTTCCCTGTCTGTCTCTGAAACGCACGGATCTCATGGTAGATGATGTCCGAGGCGGTCACGCCCCCGCCCGGGCTGTCGATTCGGAGAACGATTGCTTTCACCCGGCGATCGTCGGCGGCCTTGTTCAGCTCCTCTTTGACGCGCGCCACCATGCCGGGCATCGTGGTCAAACCGGACTCTTTCTCTTTCTCTGAAATGACGCCCGAGATGTCCATCAATAAAATTTTATCTTTTCCCGATCCGGAAATTACTTTTTCTTCAAGCGGCGCGGGGGCGGGTGCAAGGTTGACCGAGAAGAACATGCATCCGTTCAAAACCAGTAACAGACTGCATGTTGCAAACAGCACGCTCAACCTGCTCGATTTTTTACAAACCTGGAACCTGTGACCTGTAATTTGCAACATTTTTTTATACATTCTTCATCATCTCCTTAAAACGTGCAAAAAGATAGTGTGCGTCATGCGGACCGGGCGACGCCTCCGGATGGTACTGGACCGAGAAAACGGGAAGTGAGCGGTGTCTCATTCCCTCCACGGTCTGATCGTTCAGGTTGACATGTGTGAGCTCGACCCCCGGTCCGAGCGAATCCATATCTACTGCAAAACCATGGTTATGCGTTGTGACCTCGACCTTTTTTGTGCCGAGATCCATGACAGGCTGGTTCCCTCCGTGATGGCCGAATTTGAGTTTGTAAGTCTTCCCGCCCATCGCCAAACCAAGAAGTTGATGGCCCAAGCAGATCCCAAAGATCGGTTTTTTCCCGATGAGTTTCCTAATCTCCTGGACGGCATAAATGACCGCTTCCGGATCTCCCGGTCCGTTTGACAGGAGAATACCGTCCGGCTTTAGACTTAAGACGGTGCTGGCCGGCGTGGCTGCCGGTACCACCGTGACCCGACATCCTATGTGGACCAACATCCGAAGTATATTCAGCTTCACACCGAAGTCGTACACGACAACATGATGCGGAGCGCCAGTCTGATCACCCGCCGTTTTCGGAGAGCGATGATCTGCCTCGCTCGACCAGACATCTTCATCCCAGTTGTAAGATTTCGAACAAGTAACCTCTCGGACCAAGTCCCGTCCGACGAGCGTCGGTAGTGCTCTTGCCCTCTGGATCAAATCGTCCGGCTTTTCTTCTTTGGTTGAGAGGATGCCCGGTTGTGCGCCGTTATCCCGCAGATGGCGGGTCAGTGCGCGTGTGTCAATACCATGCAGACCCGTCACTGCATGATCTTTCAGATAGTGGTCCAATGACTTTGTAGCGCGCCAGTTGCTTGGTCTTGGACAGTGCTCCTTCACGATTAAACCTGCGAGGTAGGGTCTGCTGGATTCAACGTCTTCCGGATTGATTCCGTAGTTACCGATAAGCGGATAGGTCATAAGGACGATCTGCCCTTGATAAGACGGGTCGGTCAAGATTTCCTGATAACCGGTCATCGAGGTGTTAAACACCACTTCTCCGCTGATCTCTGCCTCTGCGCCGAAGGCCCACCCGTGAAAGACGGCACCGTCCGCGAGGGCTAACGCTGCCTTGACGCCTGCCTCCTGGTATGTGGGATCATGCAGGATCGGGTCCATCCGGTCTCCTTCTTCCCGCACCTTCTACGTTTGTCATCACGGATTCCTTGGCATTGATAAACAAGACCGCCAATCCCAAAAACAGGTTCACCGAAAACGATGTTACGGAAATCCGGTGATCGCGGTCAAACTCGATGATAGCCGTTGAATTGGACGGATTGGTGATCCTTATTTGGCGAAGATCTTCCATCCTTGGTCCCAGTATCACCCCGATATAAAGACCTAACAGAGCCATTACGGTAAGCAGTCCTCCCTCAATCCGAAGAGAACGTCCACGCTTCTGGCTCAGAAAGAGCTTTCCAAGATAACCGAGAACCACCAGCGCGATGCAGAAATAAACCAACTCGCCGTTGAATTTTCGAAATACCAGGCTCATGGCTTCTCCAGCCATCTCGATCGGTTTCACTGTCTTAAACACAGTGGGAGCCACCACAAAGCCCAGGAGCAGCATGCCGCCTATCCAGACCGTCAACCCCAGAAGTTCAAGCCAGTAGCAGAGATAAGCCAAGATGCGCATCACTAAGCCTCTCTTTTCTCAAGAGAGGTCGGCGTTCGAGTAAACACAGGAACTCCTTTGACGAGGGTCATGAGGACCCTGCCCTTTAGTTTCCATCCTGCAAACGGCGTGTTCCGGCTTTTGGAGCGGAACTCCGCAGGATCTACCACCCACCATTCAGCCGGATCAAACACCACCAGGTCCGCATCCATTCCCACCTTGATCTGCCCCTTCTTGATTCCCAAAAACTTTGCCGGTTCAATCGTGAGTTTGGAGATCGCCTGCTCCAATGTTAATATCCCGTCTTCGACCAGCATCAGGGTCAAACAGAGCGCGGTCTCCAGCCCAACAATTCCAAAAGGAGCATTCGAAAATTCCCGCTCCTTCTCTTCCCTTGCATGGGGAGCGTGATCCGTTGCGATGATATCAATTGTTCCGTCCGACAGACCCGCCCGAATTGCCTCCAGATCCTTTTGGGTGCGTAACGGCGGATTCATCTTGGCGTTCGTGTTGTACCCGCGCACCGCCTCTTCCGTGAGACTGAAATAGTGCGGGCAGGTCTCGGCTGTGACCTTTACTCCACGGGCCTTGGCTTCCCGTATCAGATGCACGGACCCCGCTGTGCTGATATGGGCCAGATGAAGGCGCGCCCCGGTCTCCTGGGCCAGAATCAGGTTTCGGGAAACCATCACCTCTTCCGATGCCGGAGGTATTCCCGGCAGTCCCATCTCGGTGGACACAACCCCTTCATTCATCACGCCCCCTTCACTCAAGAGCGGGTCCTCGCAATGATCGATCACCGGCAGGCCAAAGGTCTTTGCATATTCCATTGCAAGACGCATCATCGAGCTTTTTGCAACCGGATTCCCGTCATCCGTGATGGCAACACAACCGGCCTCTTTAAGTTCTTCGATCTCGGCCAGCTCTTCTCCTTTGGAGCTTTTGGTAATGGCCCCGATCGGCAAGACCTGTACAAGACCTTCGGCCTTCGCCCTGTTCAGGATAAATCGCGTGACGGATTGGTTGTCGTTGACCGGTAGGCTGTTCGGCATTGCACAGATCGTGGTAAATCCTCCTGCGGCAGCGGCCTCGGTCGCGGTCCGAATCGTCTCTTTGTACTCAAAGCCAGGCTCTCTCACATGCGTGTGGAGATCAATCAATCCGGGAAAAACCAGTTTGCCGGCTGCATCGATTCGTTGCAGCCCTATCTCATCCGGTCTTGTCTGACCAGACCCCGACTTTCTGATATCAACAATTCTTCCCTCCTCGATCAAAATATCCGCAGGCTCATTCAGCCCGGTTGCCGGATCAAGCACCCTGCCACCCTGTATGATTATTTTCATTCCGTTTTGCCTCCCATGAGGAGATACAGCAACGCCATCCTTACCGCAACCCCGTTGGTCACCTGATCCAAGATCACGGAAGAGAGGCCGTCCGCAACATCCGGGGAGATCTCAATCCCTCGATTGATCGGTCCAGGGTGCATGACGAGTACATCCGGAGAGGCGCGGCGGAGACGGGCCATTGTCAGTCCGTACAGTCTTGAATATTCTCTGAGACTTGGGATAAAACCCTTTTCCTGACGTTCAAGCTGAAGCCTCAGCATAATAATGACATCGGGTTTTTGATTTTCCTTGCCCAGCGCTTCGTCAAAATTATATGCGACCTGGACGTCCCACGGCTCGATTCCTCTGGGGATCATCGTCGCCGGCCCTACTAAAGTCACTTCGGCTCCCATCTTTCTCAAGGCATGCAGATCCGAACGGGCTACCCGGCTGTGAAGTATGTCGCCTACCAAGAGGACACGCAACCCTGAGAGCGTTTTCTTACGCTCTCGGATCGTAAAGAGGTCCAGGAGCGCCTGACTGGGGTGTTCATGAGCACCATCACCTGCATTGATGATTCCGCATTGAAGCGCCCTGGCAAGAAGATGCGGCGCACCTGCCACAGGATGTCGGAGGACGATGAGATCGGCGCGCATCGCTTCTAAGTTTTTAGCCATGTCTAAAAGGCTCTCGCCTTTGGTCAGGCTGCTGGTAGAGGTGGAAACGTTTACGAGATCAGCCGACAGCCGCTTCGCCGCCAGCTCGAAGGAGGTCCGAGTTCTCGTGCTGGGCTCCACAAAAAGGTTGATCACGGTCTTTCCTCGGAGCGTCGGAACCTTCTTGATGTCTCTCGCCATCACCTCTTTAAAGGATACAGCCGTGTCCAGAATAGTGGTGATCTCATCCGGGGCAAGTTCCGTGATCGCGAGAAGGTCTTTACGTTTTAACACGCTGCCCCTCCTGCGATGCGGGGGACGGTGGATAAATCACCACCCGATCCTCCTCACCCTCTTCTTCCAATAGAACCTTGATCACCTCGTCCGAAGTGGTGGGCAGGTTTTTCCCGACGTACTCGGCGCGGATCGGCAGCTCCCGGTGGCCGCGGTCGATCAGGACCGCGACTTGAATCATCCGGGGCCGTCCCAGATCCATCAGGCCATCCAGTGCCGCCCGGATCGTTCTGCCCGTGTAGAGGACATCGTCCACCAGGATGATCTTTTTGTCCGAGATGTCGAAGGCGATCACGGTCTTTTTTAAGACCGGCTGCTCCTTCTTCAGCATGAGGTCGTCCCGGTAGAGCGTGATGTCCAGCTCCCCGATCGGCACAGACACTTTCTCGATCTCTTTAATCTTGTTTGCCAGACGATGAACAAGATGCACCCCGCCTGTCCGTATTCCGATGAGGATCAGGTCATCCGTCCCCTTGTTGCGCTCAACGATCTCATGGGCCATCCGGTTGATGATCCTTTGGATCTCCGAACTGCTGAGAAGAGTACGTTCTTGTTTACTGGGCATGAGACTCGACATGAGACTTGTCACGGCACAAAAAAACCTTCCCGTCGCTATGCGACAAGAAGGTTTCCCGCTCTCTATTAAATTTTTCTAGAGTCATCTTCGTTCCTTTCTAGTCTCGCAGGACTAGATTAAAGGTGACTTCATCTTACAAGAAGTCAAAAAGCTTGTCAAGCAAAAATCCGGCGGCAAGGAACCGAGGTTTTAGCGTTCTGGAATGGTGCATAAAGATGAATTGAGATTATTTCAAAACAGGAGTAGAATACACCACGTTTGGGTAGCACTGAATCAAGTAGATCTGGCCGAAATAAACACTCCACATAGCCGCTGAGCAGGAGGAGTCCGATTCCCACGCTTCACGGATATCTGAGCGGTCTCAAGGCAAACCAGCTCCGCCGTCTTGAGCATCTATACCGAAGACGCATTCCCCCCGACAAGATTATCACCCCAGAAGTGGCACGGGCGATGACCGAGCTATCGCTGGAAATCGGGCGACAGATCGGCCTGATGGTCACACGCCGGGGCGAGATCCAGTTTGTCATCGTTGGAAACGACCGCGAAATCATGATCCCCGACCTCTCCCGGTTCCGTGCCGGCCGGTTCCGACTCCGAGGTGTACGTTGCCTCCATACCCATTTGAACGACACCCCGCTGACACAGGATGACTTCACCGATCTCGCTCTTCTTCAACTGGATCTCATGGTCGCGGTGGAGGTTCTGGAAACTGGCCTTCCGGGACATTGCTATATGGCCCACCTTCTTCCCCCGAATCCTGAGGGAAAAAGCTGGGAGGTTCATCCTCCCGTCTGGACCCACCAGATACAGGATGATTTCCAGTCCTTCGTGAAAACGATCGAGGATGATTTAGAGCAAAGCCAAACCGCCTATGATGTGAACGACAAACGGGAGCGGGCCATTCTGGTCAGCGCCTCCACCGCGAGCCGGCTCGATCAAGAGGAATCGCTCGAAGAGCTCAATGAACTGGCCCGGACCGATGAGCTTATGGTTGTGAGCACCATCACCCAGCGGCCCAAACAGCTCAACCCGAAATACCTGATGGGGCAAGGTAAAATAAAGGAGCTGATCATCAAGGCTTACCAGCAGGGGGCCGACCTTTTGATCTTCGACCAGAACCTCACTCCCCTGCAGGTCAAGGCCATCGGAGATATCACCGAAATGAAGGTCATAGACCGAACCCAGTTGATCCTCGACATCTTCGCGCGCAGGGCGCACAGCCGGGACGGAAAGGTCCAGGTCGAGCTGGCGCAGCTGAAGTACCTACTGCCGCGACTCTCCGAGAGAAGCACCGCCCTCTCCAGGTTGACCGGGGGAATCGGAGGGCGAGGACCGGGCGAGACACGTCTTGAGGTGGACCGGAGGCGTGCGCGGGACAAGATTACCCGTCTTGAGAAGGAATTGAAAACCCTGAGCCTAGCCCGCAGTGAACGGCGTGCCCTCCGTGTGAAAAACAAGATTCCTATCCTTTCGATTATCGGTTACACCAACGCGGGAAAGTCCTCACTGCTCAACGCACTGACGCACAGCGATGTACTGACCGATAACCTTCTCTTCGCTACATTGGATACGACCACCCGGCGGCTTCGGTTTCCACGTGAACGCGAGGTCATCATCACAGACACGGTCGGATTCATCCGGGAGCTTCCGGAGGACTTGATGGGAGCGTTTGCCCCCACACTGGAC
>Ga0335085_10006287_pt1 | contig 18804 bp, 22 predicted proteins | sample Lox_Sample_45_FD_206712 | JGI IMG/M metagenome (GOLD analysis project Ga0335085, IMG submission 206712) | Soil microbial communities from Loxahatchee National Wildlife Refuge, Florida, United States - Lox_Sample_4.5 | ecosystem: Environmental > Terrestrial > Soil > Wetlands | place: USA...
TCCTGTGCCCGAGGCTGCAGCCGGTCACGGACTGTACGGCGTCGGTTGCGCACCGATCCATCTCCACATAGACGATGATGTTCTTCCCCTCCCTCCCTTTCGGGTTGTCAATGCCAAGCTCCCGGAGGCCAAGCATTGACATTCTTACGCCCAGCACCTGGCCGGGACAGAGATGTCCATGAACCTTAATGGATTCCGTGAGGAGATGCTTGAAATCAATAAGAGTATTTATCATAAGTTATTTGTACGGCTATGCCGTTTCTCCTAAGTTTAGACCTTGTCTATTTTTACAGCGCACGACTTGTATTCAGGCGTGCCAGTTATGGGGTCTCGGTGTTCCGAAGTCAGGACATTAGTAAGAGCATTCCTGAAATGGAATGTGAGAAATACATTGCCCGGTTGAGAACGATCGGTTACTTTGGCTTTTACCTTGACCTCGCCTCTTCGAGATGCAACCGTGACGCGGTCGCCACTCTTGACCTTTAGCTCTTCCGCATCTTGGGCATTCATCTCCAGCATTTCTTCAGGAACGAGTTCCATGATCCCCGGAACCCTTCCTGTCATGGAACCATTATTGTAATGTTCTCGCACCCTCCCTGTGATCAATACAAAGGGATACTCCTCATCCGTTGTTTCGCCGGAGCCTTTGTGGTCGAGTGCCATGAACTTCGCCAAACCACCAGGCCTTGCAAACAGATCAGTATAGAGAGTCGTCGTGCCGGGATGATCCTTTGTGGGACAGGGCCACTGAATCCCCTGGTCCTCAATACGCTCGTAGCTTATGCCGCCGTAGATTGGCACCAGGCTGGCGATCTCGTCCATAATATCAGAGGGGTGATTGTATTCCATGGGATATCCCATCAGCGTTGAAAGTCGGCAAATAACCTGCCATTCAGCTAATCCCGCTACAGGCTCTATAGCCTTTCTCACCCGCTGCACCCTGCGCTCACCATTCGTGAAGGTCCCGTTTTTTTCGGCAAAGCTTGCACCCGGGAGGACCACGTGTGCATACTTTGTTGTCTCGGTCGGGAAGATGTCCTGCACCACGAGGAACTCGACCGACTCCAACGCGCTTCGCACATGATGAAGGTCAGGATCTGTCTGTGCCGGGTCCTCTCCGAGTATAAATATGCCCTTGAAATTGCCCCGCTTGCACTCATCCAACATCTCGACTGATTTGAGCCCTGCTTTGGGGCTGATCTTTACATTCCATGCTTTTTCGAATTTTTCACGCGCGTTTGCGTCAGCAACCGGCTGATAGCCTGGAAGCGTGGCCGGCAGCGGGCCAAGATCCGAAGCGCCTTGAACATTGTTTTGCCCTCTGAGCGCCATGATGCCGGTGGAGGGCCTTCCGAGGTGACCGCAGACGAGCGCAAGATTGGCGATTGCCATCGCATTTTCCGTACCAGTCCGGTGTTCGGTGACGCCGAGGCCGTACACGATCATCGCTTTATCAGCGTGAGAATAAATTCGGGCCGCCTCAATGATCGCTTCTTTCGAGACCCCGGTAAGCTTCACAACCCGGTCAAGATCATATTCCTTGACCTTGTCTCTGAGTTCCTCGAACCCTTCCGTCCTTTTTGCGATAAATTCTTTGTTTTCCCAGCCATGCTCCAGGATAACGTTGATCAGGCCGTTCAAGAGCGCGATATTGCTACCGGGTTTCAGGTTGAGCCAGACGTCGGCTTTCCTCGCCATCCATGTCTTTCTCGGATCGCCGACTATGAGCTTCGCACCGTTTAGCAAAGCCTTTTTGAGCCAAAGCGAGACGATAGGATGGGCTTCCGTGGGATTCGAGCCGAACAGAAAGAGCGTGTCAATGTCCGGCATCTGGCTTAATGAATTCGTAGCGGCGCCCGCTCCGAGGCTGGTGGCCAGACCGGCCACAGTCGGGGCGTGTCAGACTCGGGCACAATTGTCCACGTTGTTCGAGCCTACGGCGCACCTGACCCATTTTGAAAGAAGATAGTTTTCTTCATTGGTGCACCGCGATGAGGAAAACCCGCCAACTTTCTCCGGCCCGTATTTCGCGATAAGTTCCTTGAATTTGTTCGCAACGAGTCCAAGCGCCTCGTCCCAGGTCGCCTCGTGGAAAACTCCGTCCTTTTTGATAAGAGGAGTCTTCAATCGTTCAGCGCTGTGAATGAAATCGTAACCATACCGTCCCTTTATGCAGAGATTCCCCCGATTCACGGGTGCGTCATAGTCGGAGGACACTTTGATGACTTTTTTGTCTTTCACGTGCAAATAGAAGTTGCAGCCGGTCCCGCAGTAGGAACAGGTAGTCTTCACTTTCGCCACATCATGCGAGCGGCCCCTGCCCCTGCCTTTTCTATCAGTCAGCGCTCCAGTGGGACAGGTCGATACGCACTGTCCGCAAAACTCGCAGTTTTTTAATGAGCGCGGCTTTCCGAAGGCTGTCTCTGGCATCGTGTAAAAACCTCTTCCAGACATTTCGATCGTGCCCGCCATTACCACGTCATTGCATATTCTGGTGCATCGCGAACAGGAAATACATTTTTTAGGTTCAAACGTTATGAACGGATTGTCCTCTCGTATCGGCAGGTCCCATCGCTCGCCTTCGTATTTGCCGGGTTTCACTTCATACAGGTAGGCCAGTTCCTGAAGCGTGCAGTCTCCCGCATTGTCACAGCACATGCAGTCGTTGGGGTGATTCGAAAGAATGAGGGAAAGCATTGTTTTTCTAAGCCTGGTAAGAGTCTCGCTTTCCGTCGTGACTTCCATGCCATCATCTGCCGGCGTTGTGCAGGAAGTCAGTGGTCTATTGATGCCCTTCACTTCGACGAGACATAACCGGCACCCCCCATAAGCTTCAAGCCGCTCGTCATAACACAGCGTCGGAATGAAAATGGAAGCTTCCTTGCAGACCTCCAGAATTGATTTGCCTTTTTGAGCAGTGATTTGTCTGCCATTGACCATGATCTGTATCGTGGTCCTATGCAGCGTTGGTTTTGACTTCATTCTTCTGCTATCCTTTTTTATGATAAACCCAGCTTCTTTTGTTCGCGTTCTAAAAAGATTTTGAAATCTTCCGCGAATTTACGAAAAAGCCTGATAGCCTTCTCGCCTTCTTCCGTGACTCGCGCACCACCGCCGCCTTTGCCGCCGGCGCTTACTTCAACAAAAGGCCTCTCTGATTGCCGATTCATGGAGTCCACAAGATCCCAGGCATGACGATATGCCATTTCCAGAGACTTAGCGGCTTTTGTTATCGAACCGTGCTCTCGGATTTGTTCAAGCAGATTGACTCGTCCCCAACCGATGAACGTACCTTCAGGACCGTCGATCCAGATTCGGCCACGCACACGACGTATGCGGTCAACGCTCTGTTTATGGTTACTCTTTCCCTTCGGCATAACCGCAATATATCATAGGGAATAGCGGTAGGCAAGAATAAAATCAGCTCGTGTCGAATGGGTTTTAGGGGTAGATATTAACAGTTACGGTATGAAAAAGGAGAGCTCACTACAAATTACAATCGGGCTACAATTTACTCCAATGTTCATGTGACGCCACTGTCAGTCCGGCCTCCCACATGGATCCCAGACATGATCAACACGAAGAAATGCTGCATTGGGCAGGGCAGGATTTCGAGCCTGAGCGTTTTGTACCTGATAAAGTACACTTCGATAACCCCCGGAAACGGTTGAAATTTGCTCTGGGAATGGACGACAACTTGTGAATAGGGCAAATGCTTGTACGCGAAGATTTTTCACTGATTCATGATGAAAAGTGCAAGCAAATGCTAAAATATATTTCAAGTGATTCATCCTGAAATGCGCGTGTTGCCATTCTTTTAAATCTTGCACGTTTCTTTCGGAAATTGTTATTATTATGTTAATTTAACCCGATCTGTATCGTCGGGGGGTCTGCTCAATAAATAGTTAAAGGTATTCGATATGAGAATAAAAGCTATTATTACGGGCTCTACAGGAATGGTTGGCGAAGGCGTGTTGCATGAATGTCTTCTTCATCCCAACGTAGAATCAGTCCTTGTTATCAACAGGCGACCGTGCATGGTACAGCACCCCAAGCTGAAAGAAATCCTGCATCAGGATTTTTCCGATTTCAGTCCTATTGAAGAAGAATTGACAGGCTACAATGCAGGATATTTTTGCATGGGCGTATCTTCCGTTGGGATGAAAGAAGAAACCTATAGACACCTCACGTACGATCTCACGATGGCATTGGCTCGTCTGCTTGCAAAGCTGAATCCGGACATGACCCTTTGTTACGTCTCCGGCGCGGGCACTGACAGTAGCGAAACGGGCCGCATTATGTGGGCTAGGGTCAAAGGCAAAACAGAGAATCATTTGCTGAGATTGCCTTTTCGCAACGCCTATATGTTTCGTCCGGCGTTCATCCAGCCGACCAAAGGTTTGCAGCATACTCATTTATTTTACCGCGCGCTTGCCCCGTTTTTCCCTCTTTGGAAATTACTATTCCCGCACTATCTGTTGACTCTTAAAGAGATCGGCCTGGCTATGATCAACAGTGTCAATAAAGGGCCTGATAAGCGCGTGCTTGAGGTAAAGGACATTACGATGCTGGCAGCCAGATAGGTTGGGTCGAACGCAGTCGAACCCAACAAAGACCGTTGGGCTTTGCATCAGCCCAACTTACAAGTTTCTTCCTAGTTATGGTTGTAGATCTCTAAACTAAATAGTACATACCAAAATAAAAGACAAGACAGACAAAATGCTTTCATAGAGCCTTCGTCATTATTTGGATTGCCGTTGGCCTTGTCTGACCAGTCGAAGGCAGCACGGCTTCAAAAGGGTTTAAGACATCAAGAACGCACCAGAAAATTAAATTCTTCTCATATCATTACTCGAGAAAATATGTCAGCTTTTTTTGACACCCTTTTTTGATCCGGTCAATATCTCTTGACATGGCATGTTCGAGAATTTATCATGTACTTATGGCTATAAAAGATTTGTCACAACAGGGCACCATGAAAGCCGTTCATCACGCGGTGAAATGCGGTCTCAGTTTTCTGGTTGCCGCAAGTTTTCTGATTACATCACTATCCGCTTGCTCTAAACAGCCTTCCTATCCTGCACCACAGAGGATTGGCGCTGATATCGTTATTGAAACCTCAGATTTGGAACTCGAAGTGCCGAAATTCTATACGTATCGTTACCAAGGGAAAGATATCAATTTTTTTCTGCTCAAAATGTCGGACAGGACTCTTTCATTTCTGGACGCTTGCAGAAGCTGCTATACGCACAAAATGGGATATCGCTGTGACGGCAACGAGGTTATCTGTCGATACTGCAAGATGCGATTTCCTATCGGTAAGCTTGAAAAAGGCATCGGTAACTGCTACCCGATCAGGATCGAAGGCAGGATTGACGGTGGTAAATATCTGATATCCGTAGCGACGTTGGAAAGCTCAGCTGACAAGTTTTGAGTGTGCCGATCTCATTGATACTTCTTCGCAATATGCACAATGTTGCAGCGCAATTCGGATACAATAAAGTTCTGATCGACTCAATTCGGTTTCAGCGTGACCAGTGAGGTCTCGCTCTCCTTGTTTTCTTCCAATTGTATTTTAAACACTTTTCCTCGATACAATGACTTATATTTTTTTTAAATGGCTAACTGATTTATAAGGGAGTAAGGTTCATTCTGCAAAGCAGAGGGTTTCAATTAATTGAAACATGTTACTTTACAGCCCATAATGCCATCCTTACCATGTCTTTTAACAATGCCCGTAAAATAACCTGTCCAATTTGCCTTCAAAATTTTATCTTGCATTTTGACATTCTAAACTTAGAACTTTACATTGACTTCCACAAATGATTAAAATATAGTTATGCTATGAGGATTCTGGCGGTACTTATATTATTGGCTATTGCCTTGAGCATAATTATCCCACCCACATTTCCATTTATGAATGCCGATCGATGGCGTGCAGAAATCGGCACTCTTGACGTCTGTCACTCAGCCCAGCCGGCCTTGTCAGGAAATGGAGATATGCCTTGCAAGAATGAATATGCCTGTGCGCTACTTCCATTGGAGCAGAGCGCAATAGGCGAAATATTTAATACTCCCTTTAAACTTACCTTGTTTGTCTTCCAGGAAGAACACCCGCCGAAAGCCTGATCAGGAACACCGCTTCACTGTAACCGAGTTCGAGAGCCCTTTTCATGAATGCGCCGGCGCACGTGCGTGCGTACGTCTGCGCATGGACTGTCCACTGCGGACGTTCCTCCCATTAAACTCGGCTCTTCTTCGGCCTATCCGCAAGTATCATGCTCGCACATGATGATAGTATCGAAGGAGAGTCATTTTCTCAAGTCCTCTTTTCGGGGAAGTCAGGCTCTCTTTGTATCGGTCATGACAATCTGTCTTTAATGCGTTTGCGTCTTGAAGACCACTGTGCAATAGGAGGATCGATAATGGATAGCGTGGATACGAAAAATAGTCTCTCAAGAAGAGATATGCTGATTAACGGCAGCAAGATAGCTGCGGCAACGGCACTCGCAGCCATCGGTGGCATACAGATGGCTAAGAAATCTGAAGCCTACGAAAATCCCGGGGCAAACCGTTACAAATATGTGAAACTGGACCCCAATGATGTTGCCCAGACGACCTATGATAATTATTTCAACAGATGGTGTACATCCTCGGTTATTGCCGGTTTTACCGAGAACCTCAAGAAAAAAGGCGCGACAGGGTGGAACGAATTTCCGATTGATGCCTATCGTTGGGCCCACGGTGGATTCGCGGGCTGGGGCGCGCTATGCGGAACCATGCCAGGTGCCGGTGTTATTATCGGTCTCGTAACCAAGGACACCGACATTGCGGAAGCTATGACCAATGACCTTGCGTTTTATTATTCCTATACGGATCTGCCGAGCTTCACGCCAGCCAAAGTACAAAAGGCACAGATTAAGCATATGACCATGGCAGGTACCCCTGTATGCCACATTTCTGTGGGCAGGTGGATGCGCGCGGAAGGGGCCGCATTCCTGTCAAACGAAAGACAGGAACGGTGCGCGCGCGTTGCCGCTAATGTCGCCGCAGAGGCGACGAAGATGCTAAATGCCTATGCGGATGGCACCTACAAGCCGCAGCACAAGCCGCTCTATAACGTGATCGCAAACGGCATCACTTCCCAGAACAACTGTTCCGATTGCCACGGCCAGAATCCTCCGTCACCGAAAGAAACATACGAATCGCTAGATAAATGATTCCGGTGCTGGAAAAGTAAGAACACACGTTATATCTAGGACAATGGAGAAGGAGATCTTTATGTTCGAAGGTATATTTCAACCTCTTCATTTGCTTCTTATCCTGGGGATCGTTCTGATCATATTCGGTCCCGGCAAGCTCCCCGAGCTGGGGGAGGGTTTGGGTAAAAGCATCAAGTCTTTTAAGAAGGCAATGAAAGAGGAGCAGGAGGAGCTGACCCCGGCTCACGGTCAACAAATCCCAGATTGCCGGACAGCTCATAGATCTGACTTGCCATCTGGAGATTAGAGTCGCAGTCTGTAGGAACAGCGGGCGGGAGTTTTATCCCGCCCGCTGTTTAAATAAATCATGGGAGATGGAGCCTGCATTAACTGTTTAATTCGGGCACAGTTGCACCCGACCTTGGATACCATCATCTGGTTGAAAATGAATATGAATTACCATACGACAAGGAGATTTTATGAAGATGAGCGATCAAGTAGAAAAGAATGATGGCATTACACGTAGGGGTTTTCTTGCAGGTGTAGCAGGACTAACGGCAACGGCTGTAGTTGCCGGAATCCCGAATATCGTACAAGCGGTTACGCCGTTTACATTGCCGGAACTTCCTTATGCGGACGATGCCTTGGAGCCGGTTATTTCGGCGAGGACGATTTCCTTTCATTACGGCAAGCACCACAAGGCATATATAGACAATCTGAATAAACTTGTAGCAGATACCGACCTAGCGAGCATGCCACTTGAGAAAATCATCGCCATGACCGTGGGAAAACCCGACAAGACCGCAATTTTCAACAACGCTGCCCAATCATGGAATCACACCTTTTACTGGAAGAGCATAAAACCCAGGGGAGGCGGCGAGCCGCCTGACGCGTTGAAGAAAACAATTGAAACGTCATTTGGCAGCATGGACGCCTTCAGAAAAGAGCTGGTGAACGCGGCAGTGAGCCAGTTCGGCAGCGGGTGGGCATGGTTAGTTAAAGATCAGGGCAAAATTATGGTAATGAAGACCGGTAACGCCGATACCCCGATAGCCCAAGGCAAAAAACCACTGCTCACGATCGACGTATGGGAGCATGCGTACTATCTCGACTATCAGAACCGTCGTGGCGATTATGTGAACGCAGTCATCGATAAAATAATCAATTGGGATTTTGCTCTGGAGAATTTTGAAAAAGCATGACCGAAGAGAATGAACTATTCGAGAAGGTTGACTCTATGATATTCATCAGGCTTGCGATCAGGAAAGCCCGAAATCACTATCATATGACGCGGAGTGAATGGATGTCCGACACATAGCAGGAGCCAACTTGCCTTAAACCTAAGTAACGCAATTGCAATAAAAATTTCTGTTTTTTTCAGGTTCGATGCTGAAGCAGCTCTTAAAATTGTGGTAGGCTGTCTGAAAAGCCAGTGACGTGCCAACCACCCTGCATTCTTTATTGTCTCCAGCGCAAGCTGAAGAGCGAAAAAGGTATCGCATTATGAAAATTTATCCTATATTTATTTTATCATTTATTATTGGACTATCCTGTCCTGGGGTTTTATTTGCACTGGAAGCTGGAGCAAATATAATCGTCCGCGATGCTTGGGTGCGAGCAATGCCTCCCTCCGCAAAAAATACGGCGGCGTATATGACGATTGAAAATAGGAGCAACGTAGATATTGTCCTGCAGTTCGCTAGTACTAACGTCGCCAAGACCGTAGAGATTCATCAGATGGAGCAGGTTGGCGATACGATGGTAATGAGAATGCTCTATGAACTCCGAATCCCGGCCCGAGAACGCCTTGAGTTGAAACCGAATAGTTTTCACCTTATGATAATATCTCTCGTAAAGCCACTTAAAGAAGGAGAAACTATTCCAATAGTTCTTTTTTTTAAAGATGGGAACAGCGTGACCGTAAAAGCCGTTGTCAATAAATAGGAAGAAGTTGTCTACCGGAGTAATGAGAATACATGCGGATAAAACAAATACTGATAATCTCTAGCGTGGTAACGGCAGCAATCCTATTAATCATGTTCGGTTATTATTTAACTCGTTCACCTCAAAGGCCAACCTCGGCTGCAATTGAGCAGGCATTAAATCCGTCCGGGGATTTTACACTGACTGAAAGTAGCGGAGAAATATTTAGTCTGAAGGACCACCGGGGTAAAGTTGTTCTTTTGTTTTTCGGGTATACATCTTGTCCAGATATTTGTCCGATGTCACTTGCTAAATTGGCCAAAGTTCGTTCTCTTCTCGGTGCAATGAATGAAAAGGTCATGACGGTTTTTGTAACAGTCGATCCACAACGGGATACCGCTGCCAGATTGAAGGAGTATTTGGAATATTTCGATGACAGAACTATTGGTCTAACCGGAACCAAAAGGGAAATTGACAAGGTAGTCCATGCATACAAAGCATCATATCAAAAGATACTTAACAACTCGTCTCTGGGATACACTATCAATCACACCAGTATTATTTATCTCATTGATGGACAGGGAAAAGTGCGCTACTTATTCCACCAAGATGATAGTCCGGAAAAAATTGCTTCCATTATCAAAGAGATCTGCGCTGGCATATGATATAGCTGAACTCTTACGATGAGGAGTTCTAACTTGGAAATGCCTAATAACATTAGTATCGGGAAAAAGGGTTAGCTGACGATGGGACGAACTCAAGCAACTTCTCAAAGCTGCTGGCGCACGCCCAAGCTGCACTTACATCCGACGCCGCTTCAGGGTCGCAGGTGAAGCACACCATTCGATTGTAAGTTTTCAACAACCGGGTCAGAAAACACTCGGGATTGGGATATAAGAGCCCGGAACAGTACGAAAAGACCCTGAAAGAAACTTAACCAGGTGTCCACTTTTTCGGGGGAAGACCTGAAACTGTTAAAGTTATCGTTCCTCGAAACTCATCATGTTTCATTCCAAAGTATGCCGTGTATATCGTATGACTAGTCGGTTCAAGTCCGACCGTGGGAATTCGGCAGTTCACCACGTAGCGCGAGGGAAGCGTGAGGAGTAATCCAGAACGCTAAGTTCCCTGACAAAGCCCCTTTAAGGGGGCGAGCAAACCTGCGGGTCGTAGCGCAAGCGAACCTAGACGTAGCCTCGTGAGAATGAATGAAGTTGCCGACCCTCTTTCGGAATGGGGAAGGCCGCCGCACCTATCCTAACGATAACTGCCAAAACCGATAGGTGGACTTCCGGGGTATCAGGGGTGACACGCAGAGGCAGCCATGCGAGGTAAGCTATCGTCAAAAAGCGCCTGATGCTCGACCGTAGCCTTTATACGATTCTACAGATTCTCAGTGTGTCATTGTTCGAGAAAACATCTATTTTGCAGGTGCTTTCTTCTGCTGACTATGAAAACGATGCACTCGATAACGATAACCAACTGATTTTACATCTGTAACATTGGGACACTACTGAATTTTGATTGACAGCTAATTTGAATGTATCTATAATCTGCTCATGAAATGGCAAGCTGTCATTGTGCTCTTAGCAATAGGGTTCAGCATCGCCGTTCCTCCCTGCTTCCTGGTTCCCGACGATCACGGTAATCATGCGATAATAGGCAATCTTGATGTCTGCCATACTGCAACACCGGCTCTTGCTGCCAATGGCAACATGCCTTGCTTACAACAATCCCCCTGCAACCCTATGCCTTTTGTTCAGGGTAAAATCGCTAAAACAACAAATCCACGTATTAAACCTCTCTTAATCGCCTTTCAAGACGAACGTCCTCCAAAAGCCTAGCCTGTTTTTCCCACTGCCGAAGTTGCGAGTCTTTTCGAAGTTGACAAGAGTCCAAACGCATGGACTTCTTCTCTTAATCTCGGCTCCACTTCGGAAGTTATTCAGAAAATGTTCATCATATTCAACTTCCGACAGTGGAGCCGTTTTTTCAATGCTCATGTAGTTGTGTTGGGACGAGAAAAGAAATAGATCGTTGCGTTCGTGTTACGCATCGTTTCCATGCCACATTCAATTGTCACTGATGTCGATTGATTACTTCAACAATAGTTGCTGAGAGTCAAACAAATCGCTAACGATCGCAATTACCTGCATGAAGGTTACAAGTCGCTTATGAAATTTATTATTCGCTTGATGATTCTTATGAGCCTGATCCCGATACCCGCTCTGGCAGATGACGCCGTGAAGATGGACCCGATCGTAGTCACGGCGCCGGCCATCTCAAACGATTCGACGGACTCAACAATTGGGGCTACCGGCCCGGACAAGTCACAATTATCAACAGACCAGGCAGCATCAAGCGACAGCAGTAGATTACTGCAAAACATTCCGGGGGTTAGCCTCTACGGCGCCGGAGGAATTTCGAGCCTTCCGGCAATTCGCGGTCTGGCGGACGACCGTCTTCGTATTCAGGTTGATGGTGCTGATCTGATGCCTGCCTGCCCCAATCACATGAACTCACCGCTTTCATATATTGCTCCGTCACAAGTCAAAGAGGTAACCGTATTCTCCGGTGTTACTCCCGTCAGCGTGGGGGGGGACAGTATTGGAGGTACGATACTGGTCAAATCCGCACCACCGGAATTTGCCAGTAAAGACGACAAATATATCGCCAAGGGACAGGCCGGTTCCTTCTATCGAAGCAACGGTAATGCGTATGGCTACAACTTTGGAGCAACGTTAGCCGGTGAGTGGCTGAATCTGACCTACAACCAATCTAATTCACAGTCCGACAATTATTCGGCTAGCAGGAATTTCAAGCCGGTTGCGCCCGGTCGTGAAGGCGGGCCACTGATTCCCGGAGACGAAGTGGGCTCCTCGGCCTATCGCGGTGCAACCAACAGGGCCGTAGGGATTGCCGTGCGTCATGCTGATCAGATTCTTCAACTAGACCTGAGTCAGCAAACGGTTGATTTTGAGGGCTTTCCCAATCAGCGCATGGACATGACGTCAAATGATAACAAAGTGCTCAATCTCCGCTACATCGGGCAGTTCTCCTGGGGAGACCTGGAGGCCCGATTCAGCTATCAGGACACCAGGCATACGATGGACATGGGGTCTGACCGGTTTTCCTACGGCACCGGCATGCCGATGGAAACCAAGGCAAAGACCCTAGGGGCGGTCGTAAAAGGGAATGTCCTGCTCTCCGAGCGGGACATCGTGCGTACAGGCGTCGAGTACCAGTATTACACCTTGTATGACTGGTGGCCGCCGGTAGGTGGATCGATGGGGCCGAATACTTTCTGGAATATTGACTACGGCCAGCGGCAGAAAATCGATGTCTTCGGTGAATGGGAGGCGCGCTGGAATGACGAGTGGCTCAGCCAGGCAGGAGTCCGGAGCGATACGGTCATGACCGATGCCGGCCCGGTACAGGGGTATGACAATGGCTTGGCTGGGGCGTGGGGAAACGATGCCGCCGCCTTCAATGCCAAAAACCGTGATCGCACCGATTACAACTGGGATCTTACCGCATTGGCGCGCTATACACCGGGTCCGATGCAAACATACGAAACCGGCTTTGCCCGGAAATCCCACTCTCCGAACCTTTATCAGCGTTATTCCTGGTCGACCAATCCCATGGCAGCGCTCATGAACAACTTCGTAGGCGACGGCAACGGCTATATCGGCAACGTTGACCTGAAGCCGGAAGTAGCGAACACCGTCAGCCTCACCGGAGACTGGCACGATACCGACAAGAGCGTGTGGGGAGTGAAGCTGACCGGCTACTACACCTATGTTCAGGATTACATCGACGCACAGCGCTGTGACTTCGGGCAGTGCAGCGCTGCAAATACAACCGCGACAACCGGCTTTGTTTTCCTCCAGTATGTCAATCAATCGGCGCAACTGTACGGGGTGGACGCCTCAGGTCACGTGCTGCTCGCGCAAACGGAAAAGTACGGCAGTTTCACCAGCACCGGCACACTGGGCTATGTCAGGGGAGAGAATCTTACCACGGGTGACAACCTTTACAACATCATGCCGCTAAATGGGAAAGTCGCTCTGGTGCATCGTCTGGGGGGGTGGACCGGCACATCGGAGATAGTTGCGGTTGCCAATAAGAGTCAGGTTTCACAAGTGAGAAATGAAATACACACCGGAAGCTATTGCCTGCTGAATCTGCGGAGCAGCTACGAATGGCGGCATGCCCGTCTGGACTTCGCCATCGAGAACCTCTTTGACCGTTACTATGCAAACCCGCTCGGCGGCGCCTACCTGGGGCAAGGCCCGTCAATGACCACCAACGGCATTCCCTGGGGTGTGTCGGTACCGGGCATGGGCCGGACATTCAATGTCGCTTTCAGCCTGTTCTTTTGAACGAAAAACGGGAGGTATCACATGTTCGCTATTCATACCAAGACCTGGAAAATTTATTCCGTTTCACATCTTTTGTGCATTTCGCTGCTGGCTTTGGGAGGGTGTACCGATGAAGGGCCGGCAATCGAAGCTCGGCCGCAAACGATCAGCTTTTCTCCTATCCAAGCTCCGACTGTCGATCAAGTTATGGTTACGGCAGCGGCGTCTGCCAGTTCAGGGCTTCCGGTTATATACAGGAGCCTTACCACTTCAGTCTGCACTATCGACAGCAGCACAGGTATTGTGACCGGCATCGCATCAGGCACCTGTACTATCGCCGCCGATCAGCCCGGTAATGATCACTTCGCGCCAGCTGCGCAAGCGACTCAGAATGTAGTGTTCAATTTCAGTTCTTCGCTAACTTTTACAAATGTTCCGTCGATGAGTCTGTACGATCTGGCGACAATAACCGCCTCTGACGGTTCCGGTCAGTCGGTTAGCTATACCAGTACGACCCCTGCCATCTGTACCGTTAATGCCGCCTCCGGACAGATACTTTCCCTAGCTACAGGCAGTTGCACCATTGTCGCGACGACCGGCTCTCAGCAGGCAACTCAGACAGTTAATATCTCGTCCCCTTCAGCAGCATCGCCTCCTGGAATGCCCACTGGGGTATCTGTCAAGACGGGCGATGCTTCCAATACGGTGATAGTCACTGTCGGCGGAGTTGTCAGCGGTGGCAGCCCCCTTTCCGTTTTCAACGTAATATCTAGTCCCAGTGGAATTTCAGCGTTGTCGGCATCACTGCCGATAACTGCAACCTGCCCAACAACCTGCGCCGGGTACAGTTTTGCCGTCACCGCAGCCAACAGCAACGGCACGAGCCCCCTGTCCGCGTTCACGGACATCGTGACCACATACAAGGTAATCACTAACTTCTACGAGCCGGATACCCATCCCAATAATTCAATTTTTATCGGGACATTCGATTTAAATGCCACGACAGGCATTGTCACGAATTTGAAAGGCAAATTGAGCGAGGCCATGACCGGTGGCTCAACGCCTTACCCGAACGACACCATGACCTGGCTTCCGCTGAATAACCAGTTGTCATCGGTCAGCAACGGTCAGGGGGGAGTGCTGGTGGCGACGTTCTTGAATTCAAATACCAATACGTTCACAAATGACCCGGCTTTCGGTGGTACTGACGGCTGGTCGCCAGGAACAGGCTCAGCCTTTTACTACGGGTTCCCGACTCCCGGAGCCAATCCCGGAAACGCTTATGCGCTCATTTTCGTCAACACGACCGACCCGACAGCCCTTCTGACGCAGACACAGATAGATAAACTGGCGTACGCCGACTGTGCTCCCGGAGGCATAATGGGAGCAACCTGTATGACCGGAACTACGGTGGCCGGATATGGCTCAGTCGGCACAATGAGTGGTTATCCCATGTCACAGACCATAACGAAACAATAATATTCTGAGGGAATAACGTGACAAGACCATGCCGATTCAGAGTAGCACTTCTCCTCACAACGATCTATTTCATGACCGTAGTGGTGCCACTGGCACCGTTGGCATCGAGGTCACCGGGACTGCCCTGTGTGATTGCCAGGGAGTGTTCAGGTGATTGTGATGTTTGTGGATGTTCTCCTGGGCAGCGGGCTAATCAAACATGCTGTTGCTGGAGGAAAAAGCTTTGTGCACAGCATGAACATAAAACACCTGACTTCTGCAAGACAAAACAGAAATGCACTAGTACGATTTTATACTGCGGCTGTCCGCGTGGCGATAAACAGCAGGAATTTAGCGTTGCCAAGATATTCAATGATGGCTTAGTTGTAGAAAATTTTTACTCGGTAGCCGTTGTGTTTGCCGAAAGACGATATTCCGGTTCACTATTTCATCAGTTTTATGACCGGCGTGTCGAGCCGTCGGAACCACCGCCAGAGCGTGAACGCCGCGGCAATATAATCCAAATATGTCTGCAGATATTCCAATCTTAATAAGGAGGCCTACCATGAAGATTACTCGTTATTTATTTATCGTTTTCTGCCTGACATTGACCGCATGTAGTGGAAGCAGCAATTCTGGATCAGCGCCGGGGTCACCCACTGGGGTAAGCGTTGCCCCTGGATCAACTGCTGGTGCTGCAATAGTAAGCTTCTCCGCTCCCGCTTCAAGCGGCAGTAGCGCCATTACCGACTACACGGTGACCGCAAGTCCGGGCAATATAACCGCCACCGGAACGTCATCACCGATCACCGTCACCGGCTTGACTCCACAAACGGCATATACTTTCAGCGTTGTTGCCACCAACAGTGTGGGCAATTCTGCGGCAGCTATAACAAACCATCTGAGTTTCTACGACGTTGTCGAGACGTTTTACGAGCCGATGACCCAGCCCAACAATACGATATTCACCGGAACATTTACCTTCGACGCCACGAGCGAAATTGTTTCGAATCTGACAGGGACGCTTACCGAGGCCATGACCATGATGGGACCGATGACCACTGTTGCGCTTGTCAGTCAGCTCTCTTCATCGGCAGTTTCACCCGGTGGCGTGAATGGACTTTTGGTAACCACTTTCGCACTGAACACCACCAACACCTTTGATCCATCAGGCTTCGCGCCTGGCGGTACCGAGTATTATGGATTATCTCTGAGTATCCCCAATAATCATAATGCGTATGCCATGATCTTTGTGAATACGACCGATCCGACGACTGCGATTACGCAAGCACCGTTGGACATGCTGGCCTATGCAGACTGTACCACCGGAGGGATGATGGGGAACATGTGCATGACCGGAACAACTGTCGCCGGTTACGGAAGACTAGGAACGATGAACGGCTATCCATCTTCGCAAGTCATTACTAAGCGATAGCGACTGTGTAGTCGGAATGATGCCTCCTTTGCCATGGATTATGGCAAAGGAGGCTTGTGTCAAACAGAAGTCGGGGAGGGCCTGCATGAAATGGCTGAAATACAGTATTGATTACGGGATCATCGGTGTCCTGATCAGTATGAGCGTCATTGCCGTTACGATAGCGATCGAGCGGCGTATGACTTTCAGACGGATCAAGATCGAGAACTTTACTGACAAAAAAGCGCTCGAACTCGAACTTACGCAAAAGCTGCACATCATCGCGACCATAGGGAGCAACGCGCCCTACATCGGCCTGCTCGGAACAGTGCTCGGAATCATGCTCACCTTCTACAACATGGGCAACCAGGGCTTTATGGACAGTGGCGCGATCATGTCCGGCCTCGCCCTTGCCCTCAAGGCCACCGCTGTGGGCCTTCTTGTAGCCATCCCTTCGGTGGTGATGTACAATTTCCTGCTCCGAAAAGTGAAAGTCCTCTTGATGCAATGGGAGATCGCAAATGGAAGAGAAAGAGTTTGACTACATAAACGTGATACCTCTCGTCGATGTCATGCTCGTGCTTCTCACGATCGTACTCACGACGTCCACGTTCATCGCGACAGGCATCATTCCGGTTCAACTGCCTCGGGCCTCCAGATCCAATGAAGTTGCGACGAGAACGCAGACCATCGAGATCAATAAATCCGGATCAATTTTCCTGAACGCCAGACAGGTCAGGATCGAAGATTTGGCAACTCAAATCGGAACGCTTGACCGGGGCATTCCGATGCTGATCCGGGCCGACCGGGAGGTAGGATTGCAAGCCTTTGTCGACGTGCTTGATGTGGTGAAACACCTTGGGTTTCAGAAAGTAAGCCTGCAGACCGAGGTGATACGATGAATTATCAGGCCAGGGCTTTCGGTTTTTCCGTAGCGATCCATGCTTTTATTTTGACCTGCATTTTGTGGGCAGGTATAATCGCCCCGAAAAACAAGGTCGTGGTCCTCGACTTCAGCCTGAGTCAGGCTGCCCGATTGGCCCCTGCCCCGATGAGGCAAACGGTCTCGGCACCAGTCAGGCAAAAAACGGCTGTGCATGAACGACAAATTGTTACTCCACTGGAGGCGAGCGAAACTGCGGCGCCGGTTGCGCCGAAGAAAGTAGTGCAGGATATGCCGCAGCCGACATCTCCGGCGCAACCCGCTGACGGAACTCATTCCTCCCCGACGGCCGCTATCGATAGTAATTCGACTGCTGCTCAGGCTTCTGTCGAGGCCCTAAAAGCGGGCTATATATCGGAAAATCTGGCTCGGATTCGTGACAAGATTCTCAAAAATTTATCGTACCCGTTGATTGCTCGAAAACAGCGTAAATCAGGGAATGTTATGGTTTCATTTACTGTTTGCATGGATGGGAGTGTTGAAGAAATTTCGGTGGTCAAGAGCTCGGGCTTTTCGGTCCTCGATAAGAACGCGATTGATACAATAAAAAAAAGCTGCCCCCTGCCGACTCCTTCAGTAAAAACGACGCTCATCATGCCGATCGAATATCGATTGGAATAGTCGGAGGTTGTTTTAATGCGGTTTCTGAAGGTCGTGGCAGCTAAGCGGAAACGACGACGCGTGAAGTGATTCTATGAGCGCTCGTATGATCAACAAATTCAAACGAACACGGCCGCAAGATGATCAAAAGCGGCAGGGAGGTCATCGAGCGCGCTCTGAAAGGCCCTGAAATGTAGAGCTTGCACAAAGCCGGTTACGGTAGCGACGCCATGATGAAATATACTCATGAATTAGGCAATGTCAGTAGTGTCCCAACGTTTATAATGTGATGGACGCTAAGTTCGCATCACTTAAAAAGATTTATATCATTATGCAATTTATCGATTTGAAATTTTCTATGCCGATAGGCCATACTTCCGTACCCCTACGGAAGGAGATGGACAGATATGAATATCGGCAAAACCATCTTTGCTCAATTGATGGAGTTCTTCCCCTCCTACGAATTTCGAAAATGCGTGGAGCGGTACGACGGCAACTACAAGGTGAAGTCCTTCACCTGCCTGGATAAGTTTCTCTGCATGGCCTTTGCTCAACTCACATACCGGGAAAGTCTCAGAGAAATCGAAGCCTGCCTTCGCGGTGCCAAATCGAAACTCTATCACATGGGCATCCGGTGCAAGATCTCCAGAAACACCATAGCTCATGCCAACGAAATCTGAGATTGGAGAATCTACGCCGATTTCGCCCAGGTGCTGATCAAGATCGCCAGAGAGCTCTATGCCGAAGAGGACTTTGGTTTGGAATTGGACCAGACTGTTTATGCTTTCGACTCAACGATCCTCGATCTCCTGCTTGGACGATCCCCCGCACGTACATGCAAAACTTTTTGCCTTCGCCTTTTCAAAAGATTCTTTCCCTTCGCGATAGCATATCCACGCGATC
>Ga0335085_10006288_pt1 | contig 18804 bp, 13 predicted proteins | sample Lox_Sample_45_FD_206712 | JGI IMG/M metagenome (GOLD analysis project Ga0335085, IMG submission 206712) | Soil microbial communities from Loxahatchee National Wildlife Refuge, Florida, United States - Lox_Sample_4.5 | ecosystem: Environmental > Terrestrial > Soil > Wetlands | place: USA...
CGGCCGGCACCTGCTAGGGCGTGTTTCCTGGATCTTGAGCCCGGTGGGGTGTAGATCACTTTGCTGTGATTACCCGTCATGATCTTGAGGATGAGGAGTGGGCGCGGCTGGCGCCGCTGCTGCCACGCAACCCGGGGCGCGGAGGCCGGTGGGCTGATCACCGGCGCACGATCAACGGGATCTTGTTCCGGACCCGGACGGGCTGCCCGTGGCGGGACCTGCCTGAGTGCTACGGGCACTGGCTGACGGTGTATAAGCGGCATCGCCGCTGGTCGTATGACGGCACCTGGGCGCAGATCGGGCAGGTGCTGCGGGCTGGCTGTGATGAGGCCGAGGGCCGGGACTGGGTGGTGAGCGCCGATTCCACCGTGGTGCGCGCCCACCAGCACGCCGCAGGCGCCCGCCGCGCCCTGCCCGCGGAACTGGCCACGGGGGGCGCTGGCGAATAACAAGAATCCGCCTGCCGCCCCGGCCGGGCGGGAGGCGCTGGGCCGTTCCCGCGGCGGGCTGTCCACCAAGGTTCACCTGATCGCTGACCGGCGCTGCCGCCCCCTCACCCGCCTGCTGACCCCGGGCCAGCATGGCGACTGCCCGCAGTTCATCCCGCTGATGGACCAGCTGGCCATTGGCCGCCGGGATAAGGGACGGCCGCGCACCCGGCCCGCCGCCGCCCTGGGCGATAAGGCCTACTCCTCCGCCGCCAACCGTGCCTACCTGCGCAAACGCGGGATCAAGGCGGTCATCCCGGTCAAGGAAGACCAGAAGAAACACCGCCGCGGCCGTGGCAGCCACGGCGGCCGCCCACCCTCCTTCGACGCCGGACAGTACAAGGACCGCAACACCGCCGGACGCTGCTTTGGCAAGCTCAAGCAGTTCCGGGCGGTGGCGACCCGCTATGACAAGCGCGGGCAGATCTACCGGGGCACCATCGACGTCGCTTCGATCAGGATCTGGCTATGCGACCCCGTCCATGATCCAAGAAACAGGCCCTAAGGCCCCCCGTTCGACCCGGTGATCCGGCGTCACGCGCCCGGGTGATTCGAGTCGGTCTTGGCTCGCCAGGTAGGCGGCGGACCTCGATCAGCTCCAGCCCGAGCGCTTCGATCTGGGCCAGTGCGCCGAACAGCGCGGCCTGGTCAGCAATGCCGCCCCGCAGGAGCGTGTCGCCATCTCGTGCCTCGGCGTGCAGGGCAGGAAACGCGCGCAGCATCGTGGCACTCAGGTGGCCGCGGAGACGAATCTCGTAGCTCGCCCCTGGCCGCCGGACGTCCTGCTCGCCGGTCATTGGCTTGCCGCCGTGCCCGGCGCGAGGGCCGTTGCGATCCTGGCCAGGGAGAACAGGCACAGGGCGGCGAGGAGCACCGAGAACACAAGCACGGCCGGGAAGGTTCCGGTGACCCCGGACAGCACCCCAACGCCGACCACGGGGACGATCAGCCCGGCGTAGCAGGCCACGAAGAAAGCGGATATCGCATGACCGCGCCGCTCGGGCGGAGCCAGGCGGTTGGCAGTGGCCAGGCTGCCCAGGAAGATGGCGCCCACGGCCACCCCGCCGGTGACCGTCCCGGCCAGGAACAAAGCTAGGGCCGCCTGGGCCAGGGCGGCGACGATCAGGGCCAGCGCGGCCAGGAACAGGCTCAGGCCAGCCAGGATGACCCGGCGGCTGCTGACCCGGGACAGCGCGATCTGGGTGATGGTCCCGGCCGCGAACATGCCGAACACGACGGCGCCCTGGACGGCGTGGTTGCCTTGGTGCAGCGCGCCTGCGATGAAGCCGGGCACCAGGGAGCTGAACAACCCCAGCAGCGCGAAGGCGGCGAAGGCAGCCACCGCGGCCGCGATGAACTGTCCCCGGCCCCGCTCGGGGATGCCCAAGCCGGCGAAGCGCAGCACGGGCCGCCGGCGCGCGCTGATCGTTTCGGGAACCAACCGCAGCGACAGGCCCGCGATGGCCAGGATCACCAGGTATACCTCGAAGACCAGGGTGGTGGGGTGGGGTGCGTACTGGGCGAACAGCCCGGCGATCAGCGGGCCGAGGCCGAGGCCGCCCATGTTCGCGGCTGTGGCCACCAGCGATGCCCGCCGTCCGGCCGTGGCCGGGATCAGTTCTGTCAGCGTGGCCGTTGCCGTGCCGGTCATCAGCCCGGCCGCCACCCCGGACAGGATCCGGCCGGCGAGAAGCACTCCCTCACCGGGGGCAAGGATGAACGCGACGGTGCTCAGCGCGCTGATCCCGAGGGCCACGGTCAGCACCGGTTTGCGCCCGGCTTGGTCGGAGGACCGTCCGGCCAGCAGCAGGGTGACCAGGACCGCGGCGGCGTAGACGGCGAAGATAACCGTCACCATGGCCGCGGAGAAATGCCACCGGGCCTGGTAGATGGGATACAGCGGGGTCGGCAGGGTGGTGCCGAGCATGGCGGCGGCGAACACGGACGCCAGCAGCCAGAACGCGGCCCGGCGCCGGGTGTCCCACCTGCTGAGCTCGGCGGCCACTACCTCCTCGAAGGGGACAAACCAGTCTGAGTCCGGTAGCTGGCTGGGAGCGCGCGGGGCCGCCGTGGTCATCGATCGGTCATGGCGGGGACCGGTGATGCTGGTACTCATGGGGAAGCTCCAGTTCCTCCTCGTCTGCTGGACGGCAGCAAGCCTCATCTCTGGCAGGGTGAGCGGACGTCACACGGCCGGGTGATTTGGACTTAAGGGCCGTAAGGTAAGGGGCGGGGCCTGTCGAGGAGGGCGCCGTGGGGCCTGCCAGCCGGTCCGGGGCCGTTGGCCCTCAAGGTGTCGCCGCTGTCCGGGCCGGAGTGATCCGGCGGCCCGGGCTTTTTGAGCTGCTGGGCAGTGCGGGGCGGGTGACGGAGGTGTCGGCGCCGCCGGGAAGCGGGAAGACGGTCCTGCTGCGCTCGTGGCTCGGCGAGGCAGGCTTGGCCGACCGCGCCGCGTGGGTGGCGGTGCAGGGCGAGGAGCGCGATCCGCAGCGATTCTGGTTGTCGGTGCTCGGCGCGCTGCGAGACACTGCCGCCGGGTCGAAGCTTGTGCGGCCGCTGACGGCGGCGCCCGAGCTGGACGGCTGGGCGGTCATCGAGCGGCTGCTGGAGGATCTCGGCGATCTCGAGGACCGGGTCTGGCTGGTGATCGACGACGTGCACGAGCTACGCCCGGACGAGGCGCTGCGCCAGCTGGAGCTGCTGGTGATGCGCGCTCCTGCGAAGCTGCGGTTCATCCTCGCCACCCGTCATGATCTGCGGCTGGGCCTGCACCGGTTGCGGCTGGCAGGGGAGCTGACCGAGATCCGCGCGGCCGACCTGTGCTTCACCCCCGACGAGGCGCGGGCCCTGTTCGAGGCGGCTGGGGTGGAGCTGTCCGGCTCGGCGCTGGCACGGTTGTATGACCGGACCGAGGGCTGGGCGGCCGGGCTGCGGCTGGCGGCTCTGTCGCTGGCCGAGTACGGCGACCCGGACCAGTTCGCAGCCGAGTTCTCCGGCAGCGAGCGCACGGTGGCGGAGTACCTGCTGGCCGAGGTGCTGGAACGCCAAAGCGAGCCGGTCCGGCGGCTGCTGTTGCGGACCTCGGTGCTAGAGCGGGTGAACGGCGAGCTGGCCGACCTGCTGACCGATGGTTCGGGCGGGGAGCGGGTCTTGCAGCAGCTCGAGCAGGCTAACGCGTTCGTGGCCGCGCTGGATGCGCGGCGGTGCTGGTTCCGCTACCACCGGCTGTTCGCCGACCTGCTCCAGCTGGAGTTGCGGGGCAGCGCACCGGGCGACCTGCCCGCGCTGCACGCCGCGGCGGCCGGGTGGTTTGCGGAACACGGGCATCCGGTCGAGGCGGTCCGGCACGCTCAGGCAGCCGGGGACTGGGGCCTGGCCGCCCGCGTGCTGTCGGATCACTGGGTCGGTCTTGGCCTCAATGGGCTTGGCGCTACCGCGCACGAATTCTTGGCCCGGTTCCCGGCGGACGTGATCTCGGCGGATACGGAGCTGGCCGCGCGGATGGCCGGGCACGAGCTGGAAGAGGGGTCGCTGGAGAAGGCCGAACAATATCTGGCCCAGGCCGCCCGGAGACTGGAATCGGTGCCGGCGGACCGGCGCGGCCGCGCCCAGGTGGCACTCGCCGTCGTGCGCTTGCGGTTCGCCCGCCAGCGCGGGGACCTCCCGGCCGTGACCGAGCAGGCGCAGCAACTGCTGGCACCTTCCGGAGCTGCCGACCCGGCCCGGTTCGGGGTTGGCGAGGACCTGCGGGCGCTGGCGTTGATCAGCCTCGGCATCGCCGAAGTGTGGACAGCCCGCTTCGACCAGGCCGACCGGCACCTCGAGCAGGGCATCGCCCTGGCGCACCGGATCGGGCGGCCCTTCCTGGAGGTCACCGGTCTGGCACACGGGGCGCAGCTGGCGAGCTGGCGGTCGTTCCCGCTGGGGGCGCAGCGGAGCAGGCAGGCGATCGACCTGGCCGGCCGGCACGGCTGGGCCGGGGAGCCGGTCGCCGGCCTCGCCTACCTGGCGCTTGGTATGGCGATGGTCGCCCAGGGCTGGCTCGCGGACGGGAACCGGTCCCTCGAGCGGGCCGAGCGCACCGTTCCTGACGAGGTGGAACCGGCCGCTGGGATGCGGCTGCGCTACGCCCGCGGGCTGCTGGAGCTCGTAAGCGGCCGGCCTGAGGCCGCGCTGGGCGCGTTCCGGGCGGCCGAGCGGCTGGCCGGGGTGCTCGTGACCGAGCATGTGCTCGCCCGGCGGCTGCGATCACACGTGCTGCAAACGCTCGTGCGGCTGGGCCAAACGCAGCGCGTCGAACAGGCTCTCAGCGAGATGGACGGACAGGAACGCGACAGCGGAGAGATGCGCAACGCCGCGGCGGCGCTCCGGCTCGCCCAAGACGATCCGGAGGCGGCGACGGCCGTCCTCGTCCCCGTCATCGACGGCTCTGTCTGCCTGGTGAATGCCAGCCTGTGGGTGGTCCAGGCGTGGCTGCTCGAAGCGATTGCCCGCGATGGGCTCGGCGACGCGGGCGCGGCCAGGCGCGCCCTGGAGCACGCCCTCAATCTCGCCAAGCCCGAAAACCTGCTCTTCCCGTTCCTGCTTGACCCCGCGCCCGGGCTGCTCGAGCGCCACCGCCGGCTCGGCACCGCCCACGCCGCCCTGATCTCCGAGATCCTCAACGTCCTGGCCGGGGGAAACCCCACATCACCGTCCGGCCACCAAGCGCGAGCGGACTCCGGCCTGCGCGAGCCGCTCAGCCAAAGCGAGGTCCGCGTCCTGCGTTACCTGCCCACCAAGCTGTCTGCGCCCGAGATCGCCGACCAGCTCTACCTTTCGGTGAACACCGTCAAGACCCACATGCGCCACGTCTACGACAAGCTCGGCGCCCACCGCCGCCACGAAGCAGTGGAGCGCGCCCGCGCCCTCGGCCTGCTGGCAACGTCCGCCCGAATACCCTGACCAGCGTGCGTGTTCCGGAGTCCGCACCTGGTCTGACGCCGGCCCGCCGGGCATGACCGCTTGTCGTGCCACACGCCAGCGAGGCCTCCACCGCGTTTCCGCTCGCTGACGGCTCCCGCAAGCCCCCAAGCCGGCCTCGCCGGCACGAATCACCCAGCCGTGTGACGCCCGCTCACCCTGCCGGGCGTGAGCCTTGCTGCCATCTGAAGGCACGCCGATTGACAGGGAGGCAGCAAATGCAGATGGTGACGTTGGGAGCTACCGGCCTGGAGGTGACCCCGCTCGCCTACGGCACCTGGCAGTTCGGCGGGGACTGGGGCCCTGTGGACGAACAGGCAGCAATAGCGGCAATTGGTCACGCGAGGTCGCTGGGCATCAACTTCTTCGACACCGCGCAGGCCTACGGGTTCGGCCGGTCAGAGCGGCTGCTCGGCCAGGCGCTGGCGCCGGAGCTGCGCTCCGCACGCGACTCGGTGGCGATTGCCACCAAGGGTGGGCTGCGGATCGAGGGCGAGAACCTGGTCCGCGACGCCAGCCCGGCGTGGTTGCGTAAAGGTGTCGAAGCCAGCCTGGACGCGCTCGGCACCGATTACGTCGACCTGTACCAGGTGCACTGGCCCGACCCGCACACACCCGTCAGCGAAACGGCTGCCGCGCTGGCCGAGCTCACCCGCGAGGGCCTGATCCGGCACGTGGGCGTCTCCAACTACAGCACCGCGCAGATCGAGCAGTTCGCCGCCGTGCTGCCGGTGGAAACCATCCAGCCGCCCTACCATCTGTTCCGCCGCGACGCCGAGGACGAACTGCTACCTTACGCGGCCGCGCACAACTTCGGGGTGCTCGCCTATGGGCCGCTGGCGCACGGGCTGCTCGGAGGCGCGATCACCAAAGCCACCGCGTTCCCCGCTGGTGACTGGCGGGCGCACAGCCCGGCGTTCACCGGGGAAGGGTTCACACGCAACCTGGAGGTCGTCGCGGCGCTGCGCGCTTTCGCCGCTGATCGTGGCGCGACGATCGCCCAGCTGGCGGTGGCCTGGGTGCTGGCCCACCCTGCCGTCCAGGTCGCCATTGTCGGCGCGCGCACCCCGGCCCACCTGGCCGAAAGCGCCGGCGCCCTCCACCTGGCGCTGACACCAGATGACCTGGCCGAGATCGACCACATCATGGCCGCCGCCGTGCCGGTTGGCGGCCCCACCCCGGAAGGCATGTCATGACCACCACGCAACTCGCAGCACAGCAGATCACACCGGCCCATCCCCAGCCCAGGGAGCGGACCGCCACACCGGCCATCGCGTTCCTCGGCACCGGGCGGATGGGCGCCCCGATGGCCGCCAACCTGGCCCGCGCCGGGTTCACCGTGTGGGCGTGGGACCGCACCGCCAGTCACGCCGCCGCCCTGACCACCGACGGCGCGTCCGCGGCGCCCAGACCAGCAGAAGCCGCGGCGGGCACCGGGATCGTCATCACTATGCTGGCCGACGGGCCCGCTACCGAGCAGGCGGCGAACGGGCCAGACGGGTTCACGACCGCGGGACCCGGGGTGATCTGGGTGCAGATGGCCACCGTCGGACTGCAGTGGACGGCCCGGCTCGCTGGCATCGCCGCCGCGCACGGAATGGTGTTCGTAGACGCCCCCGTCTCCGGCAGCGAAGAACCGGCCCGCGCCGGGCAACTGGCCATCCTGGCCAGCGGCCCGGACTGGCTGCACGAAACCCTCGCCCCGGTGTTCGCCGCGCTCGGGCGGGCCACCGTCTGGCTGGGCCGGGCCGGCAACGGCACCAAGGCCAAGCTGGTCCTCAACAACTGGCTGGCCAACACCGCCGAAACCACCGCCGAATCCCTCACCTTCGCCCACCGGCTCGGCCTTGACCCAACCGTGATTGTGGACCTGCTGGAGTCCAACCCGCTCGGGTCCCCGTGGGCGATAGACAAGGCGCGCAGGATGCTGGCCGGCGATTTCACCCCCGCGTTCGCGCTCAAGCACGCGCTCAAAGACGCCGAACTCGCGGCGCAGGGCGCCCAGGCCAGCGGAACCACACTGGCGCTCACCGAGACGCTGCTGCCCCGCTGGCGCCGCGCCGCCGCCGGGCACGCCGACGACGACGTGGCCGCCATCTACACCACACCCTGACCAGCCCAGCACGGAAAGGATCACAGCCATGACCGGGCCAGCAGGCCACCTCGCCGATACCACCGTTTCCCGGCCCAGCCGGGCCCGGAGGCCGGTGCCCCACCCGGGCAACCACATCATCGTCGTGTTCGGGGCGACGGGCGATCTGGCCCGGCGCAAGCTGCTGCCGGGGCTGTTCCATCTGGCGGAAGCCGGCCTCATGCCCGACCGGTACCAGATCATCGGCTCCTCCCGCAGGCCCATCGCCGACGAGCAGTTCCGCGAACTGGCCCGCCAGGCGATCGCCGAATTCGGGACCGGCAAGCCCACCGCAGCGTCCTGGCAGGCGTTCAGCCAGCGGCTCTCGTTCGCCAGCGCGGACCCGGTCCGGGGCCTGTCGCTGGTCGAAGCGATCGCAGCCGCGGAACGGCAGATCGGCGGCACGCCGGAGCGGCTGTTCCACCTCGCCGTCCCGCCAGCGGCCTTCGCGCCCACCGTGACCATGCTCGGCGCCACGGGCCTGGCCCGCGGATCCCGCGTCATCATCGAAAAGCCATTCGGCGCCGACTTGGCCTCCGCCCGCGCGCTCAACCAGACCGTGCACGCCCACTTCAGCGAGCCGCAAGTGTTCCGGATCGACCACTTCCTCGGCAAAGAGTCCGTGGACAACATCTTGGCGTTCCGTTTCGCCAACGGCCTGTTCGAGCCGGTCTGGAACCGCAAGCACATCGCCTACGTGCAGATCGACGTGCCCGAGACCCTCTCGATCGAAGGACGCGCCGACTTCTACGACCACACCGGCGCCTACCGGGACATGATCGTCACCCACCTGTTCCAGGTCCTGGGGTTCGTGGCCATGGAGCCGCCCACCTCGCTGGACGGGCCGCACCTGCGCGCCGAGACCGCCAAGGTCTTCGACGCGCTCAAGCCCATCGACCCGCGTCAGGTGGTGCTCGGCCAGTACACCGGCTACCGCCACGAGCCCGGCGTGGCACCCGGATCAGACACAGAAACCCTCGCCGCGGTGCGAGCCGAGATCGACAACTGGCGGTGGGCCGGGGTCCCGTTCTTCCTCCGCTCGGGGAAGCGCCTGGCCGCCAGCAGGCAGCAGGTCACGCTCGGCTTCCACGAGCCGCCGCTGCGGATGTTCCCGGGCCGCCGGGCAGATACCCCGAACGGGCGGCGCAACGAGATCGTCATCGACTTCGCCGACCCCGGCTCCATCACCGCCGGCTTCCTGGCCAAACAACCCGGCCCGGCGATGAAGCTCGGCCCGGCCGAGATGACCTTCCGCTACGCCGACTTCCCCCACGCCGCCAACACCCTCGAGGGCTACCAGCGGCTCCTCCTCGACGCCATGGCCGGCGACCAGTCCCTGTTCACCTCCGACGCGGCGATCGAACGCCTGTGGGAAATCTCCGCTCCACTGCTCGAGAACCCGCCGCCCATCCAGCCGTACACCCCTGGCTCATGGGGCCCGCAGCCAGCGCTCGGCCACCTCACCGCTCCCTACCACTGGCACCTGCCAGACGCCGGTCCACCCCTGCGAAACACCAAGCCTCGGGTCCCGATCAGCGGGTGACAATTTACTGGAACCCACCGGGCCTCCTGCGGATCAGAAGGCTGGGGTGCGAGTTCCTGCCCGCCCTGCCACCCCTGGGGTCGCCTGCGCACGCCAGCAGGCGCGTACTGTGGCGGAGTCGGTGGAACCGTCCCAGGAGGAAGCGGTGATGGCAATGGCCGGTGAGACCCCGACGATCGTCCTGGTCCACGGTGCATGGGCCGACGCGACCGGCTTCGACCCCGAGATTCGCGCTCTGCGCGACCGCGGGTTTACCGCCATCGGGTTCGCCAACCCGCTTCGCGATCTGGCTGGCGACGCGGCCTACCTCGCCGAATTCCTGCGAACCCTGACCGGTCCGGTCGTGCTCGTCGGCCACTCCTACGGCGGCAACGTCATCTCGATGGCCGCGGCAGGCAACGACCAGGTCAAGGCGCTGGTCTACCTCAACGGCTGGATGTGCGACGAGGGCGAAAGCCAGCAGCAGCTCCTCGAGAGGTTCGAAGGCAGCCTCGTGGGGCCCTCGATCAGGCCCGTGCCCTACACCAGGCCGGACGGGAGCGAGGACGCTGACCTCTACCTCGACCGCGACGCGTTCCGCGAAACCTTCGCCGCCGATGTCGACCCGCAGACGTCCGCGGTCATGGCCGCGGCGCAGCGGCCGTACGCCGCAGCCGCGCTCGCAGGCACACCGTCGGGCCCCCCGGCGTGGAAGACGCTGCCGTGCTGGTACCTGCTCGGCACTCAGGACAAGGCGATCCCCCCGGCGCTCCAGCGCTTCATGGCCGAGCGCGCCAGCGCAACGATCGTGGAGGTGCCGGCCTCGCACGTCTCCTTCGTATCCCAGCCCGCGGCCGCCACCCAGCTCATCCTCCAGGCCGTCGAAGCGGCGAGCCACACCGATTCGGGCACCGCGTAGCAGAGGCCTCGCGGCCCGGTTGCGTAACAAACCGTGTGACAGTAACTGCACGCTCGACTTTGCGACTGGCCACCCGACGCAGCGCCGCTACACCCGGGCCTAAGCAATCGACGAGATCTTCTGCATCGAGGGCCGAGGCGGCAGCGCGTTCTGATCGAAGCAGCGGGCACGGCCTGGGCGGCGACGAGCGAGCCGCTATCGGAAGCACTCAGGCCAGGCCATAGAACATCGTGCAGCCGCCGCCTACCGCACCGAACGGGCCGGTGCGCTCTCTGGCTCGTCGGCGTCGCGGCAGCCCGGCCAGGCAGAGCCGTTACAGAGCGTCGCTGATGGGTTGGGCAACAGCGCGCACTGTCGCCTGATCGGCAGTTCAGCTTCCGCGATGTCCGGCAAAGCCGCGCCCGAACGGGATGTTCTGCACGCATGGGCTCACAAATTCCTACTATTCTACTAGGCATTCATAGTCGGCGCTCGGCGCGGCATCGGGCTAGGAACCGGGTCGCAGTCCGTAGCAAGCGCTGGCCAGCGCAAACGCGCAAATAGCCGCCGTGCTGGACGGCTCGGAGGCGCTGGCTCTGGTGCCGTCGGGTAGGGCATAACGGCCGTTATGTGACCTATAGCGCCAAGGCAATCGAAGATCACCATATGGTGCCCGGCGTGCGTGCGGTCCCGCTGGCCGCTTGAGCTCGGCGCTGTCCGCCGCAGCCGCCGTATCGGTTGGCAGTCTGGTCGCCGGCCGGTCATCGGGCTCACTGCGGTCCGCCTGGTCCTGATGGATTCAGCCAGTTGCGCCCGCGGGTGGATCCGGCAGCGGCGCGACGAGCTGTCACGCGGCGCTGGGGGGTTAAGTCGCCTGCTCGGCGGGGTTGAGCCGGTGGGTGAGTGCGGTGTGGCGGCGGCCCGCTCCAGCGGTGCGGACCGCCTGGGCGAGGGCGCGGCGGGATCCGGCCAGGACGATCAGTTTCCTGGCGCGGGTGACGCCGGTGTAGAGCAGGTTGCGCTGCAGCATCGTCCAGGACGAGGTGGTCAGCGGGATGACCACGGCGGGGTATTCGCTGCCCTGGGAGCGGTGGATGGTGACGGCGTAGGCGTGGGCGAGCTCGTCGAGCTCGCCGAAGTCGTAATCCACCAGCTCGTCTTCGTCGGTGAGCACGGTAAGGGTCTGCTCTTCCAGCGACAGGCCGGTGACTACCCCGACGGTGCCGTTGAAGATCCCCGCCTGGCCCTTGTCGTAGTTGTTGCGCAACTGGGTGACCTTGTCCCCCACACGGAACACCCGCCCTCCATACCGTTTCTCCGGCGTCCCGTCGCGGTGCGGGGTGAGTGCTTCCTGGAGCAAGCTGTTGAGGTTGCCCGCCCCGGCGGGGCCACGGTGCATCGGCGTCAGCACCTGGACGTCGCGGACCGGGTCGAGCCCGAATCTGGCGGGGACCCGGCGGGTAGCGATGTCCACCACAAGCCTGGCGGTCTCCTCCGCCGGGTGCAGGCCAGAATCTTCGGGGGGCTCGCAGGCGAACCAGTAGAAGTCGCCGAAGCCGGTCAGCTGCGGGACCTGGCCGTGGTTGATGCGGTGGGCGTTGACGACGATGCCGGACCGCCGGGCCTGGCGAAAGATCTGGGTCAATCTCACCCGCGGGATGGCGCCGGCGGCGAGCAGGTCGCGCAGCACCTCGCCGGCGCCCACCGAGGGGAGCTGGTCGACGTCGCCGACCAGCAGCAGGTGCGCCCCGGCCGGGATGGCCTTGACCAGCTTGTTGGCCAAGATAACGTCCATCATTGAGGCCTCGTCCACCACGACCAGATCGGCGTTCAGCGGGTGGTCGCGGTCGTACTTGGGGTCGCCGCCGGGCTGCAGCTCCAGCAGCCGGTGCACGGTCAGTTCCGCCAGCCGCCTGGCGGCCCGGCCGGTGGGCGCCACCAGCACCACGGTGGCCTGCTTGGCCGCGGCGAGCTCGACGACCGAACGGACGGTGAAACTCTTGCCGCAGCCCGGCCCGCCGGTGAGCACCGCGACCTTGCCGGTGAGCGCGAGCCTGACCGCCTCCTGCTGCTCGGGGGCCAGGTCCTGGCCGGTGCGGCTCCGCAGCCAGCCCAGCGCCCTGGCCCAGTCCACCCGGGCGAACGCGGGCAGCCGTTCCTGCCTGGCGGTCAGCAGGTCCCTCAGGCCGCCGGCGAGGGAAGACTCGGCCCGGTGGAACGGCACCAGGTAAACGGCCGGAACGCTATGGCCCATGGGGTTGTCGCCAGGCGGCACTGGTTCGCGGATGACGCCTTCGCCGGCTGCGAGCTCGTCCAGACACGGGCCGATCAGCTCCCGGTCGACGTCCAGGACCTTGGCGGCCTCGCGGATCAGGTTAGGCTCGGGCAGGTAGCAGTGCCCGTCGTCGGCGGCCTCGGACAGTGTGTACTGCAGCCCCGCCATGATCCGTTGCGGGCTGTCGTGCGGGATCCCGACGGCCCGGGCGATGGTATCGGCGGTCTTGAACCCGATGCCCCACACCTCCGACGCCAGCCGGTAGGGCTCGTTACGGACCACCGAGATGGAGGTCCCGGCGTACTTCTTGTAGATCCGCACCGCCAGCGAGGTAGACACCCCGACGCCGGACAGGAACACCATCACTTCCTTGATCGCCTTCTGCTCCTCCCAGGCGTCGGCGATCTTCTTGGTCCGCTTGGGCCCCAGCCCGTACACCTCGGTCAGCCGGGCGGGCTCCTGTTCGATGACAGCCAGGATGTCAATGCCGAAGTGCGCCACCATCCGCTCTGCCATCCCCGGGCCGATCCCCTTGATCATCCCCGAACCCAGGTAAGCGCGGATGCCCTGGATGGTGGCGGGCAGCACGGTGATATAAGAGTGGACCTCGAACTGCCTGCCGTACCTGGGATGGCTGCTCCAGCGCCCGGTCAGGCGCAGGCTCTCGCCGACCTGGGCGCCCAGCAGCGGCCCCACCACCGTCAGCAGGTCCGGGCCGGTCCGCTCGGTGGCCACCCGGGCGACGGTGTAGCCGGTGTCCTCGTTGGCGAACGTGATCCGTTCCAGGACCGCCTCCAGCACCGACTGGCCCGGCGGCACGCCAGGCGGAGGGGACTGACCGACCACAACGACCATTCTGCCGGGCAGCCGCAGCCACGGTCCGCTGCGCCAGGCGGCCCAGATCCCAGGGCGGAGATTGCCGCGGCCGGGGGACGCCAAGACCGCCGGCGCGGGCCCATGCCCGGACTTCGGTAGCGGAGGGCCCTGGTGCGTCCGGCCCAGGTGTGCGCTCCAGCCACTTTCACCCTTGCCGAGCGGGGTTGTTCCCGCCGCCGGGCACGCGTGGCCAGCCGCAGTCAACCCTCGCGCATAGCGTAGAGGCTAGCCACGGCAATCGAGGCATGCGCGGACCCCGGACCACCACGGCGGGGCGCATGGCACTGTACGAGGCGTTGCACCCGCCCGCTCGCACCGGCGCGGCTGGGCGCGACCCCCTGGCTCCCTAGCGGCAGCGGTCACACCATGACGATGAGCGGCGCGCCGGGTTTCTCTGCTTGGCGCATGGCAGTGGGCAGCTCGGGCAGTAGCCGTGTGGCGATGGGTATGTGCTCAAGGTCGAGCTGGCCGGCGGCCACCAGTTGGAGCAGGCGGCCGGGTGCCCAGCGGGGGTACATGAAATTCCCGATGATCTCCCCGCCGGTCCGCAAGAGCTGGCCGTAGTCCAGCGGGAGCGCGGCCGTCATGCTGCCCATCAGGACCAGCCGCCCGCCACGGCGCAGCGAACCCAGGACGGCCAGCGTCCCGGCCGCCGAATCGGCGCGGCCGATCATGTCCAGCGCGCAGTCGGCTGGCCCGGCCGCGGCACGCAGGGCACGGGCATCAACGTCGATGTCGCCGGTCATGCGCACCATAGCCACGCGCGGCAGGCCGCCAAGCCGCGACAGCATGTCCGGGTTGCGCCCGGCGGCGATCACCTGGCTGGCCCCCATGGCGAGCGCCACCAAGACGGCGGCCGAACCGAAGGCCCCGGTGGCGCCGTGAACCACCACCACCTCACCGGGCGTCAGCCGGCCGCGCAGGAAACCGCCGTAGGGGACAACGCAGCGGCTGAGCGCCGCGAGCCGGTCGCTGCCGATGTGGCCCAGGGTGGCCGGGACCGGGGTGACCGCGGAGGCCGGGACCAGCGCCAGCTCGGCGAGCGTGCCATCGCGCCACCGGTTCACCAGCCCCGCCGAGCCCGGGTCAGCGGTCAGCGCGGTCAGCGCCATGAGCGCCTCAGCAGGCTCGGCCACGTTCTCGCCGGCGACCAGGTACGGGGAGCAGAACACCCGCTGGCCATCGGCCAGGCCATACACCCCCGTCCCGGTAGCCTTGATGACGCCGACACCGTTGGTGCCCGGGGTGAATTCCCCCTCCGGCGGCTGGTACCCGCCGAGCTCGCCGTCGACATAGGAACGCAGGTAGCTCAGCAGCGGAGCGGCCTGCAGCCGCACCAGCACCGAGCCCTCGGTCACCGCAGGAACCGGTATCTCACGGAACGACAACTGGCCCCCCGGTGCCGTCAATCGCCACGCCTTCATCAGGCCTCCCACCCGTGTTTGTGGTTGAGCGCGATTATGCAGCAGCGCCAACGGCGCCATCACGGCCTGCCGGCGGAACCGGGCGGCATTCCGCCGCACACGGCGGGGGGCCCGGGGCCGGCTGCCGGCCCGCCGCGGGCCAGGTGAACGCACGCACATGTCCCTCACCGGTCACGCCTCGCTGCCCGCAACGATCCGGCCGAGAAATGCTGATGAGGTGACCCAGGCAGTCGCCGAGCGCAGCCGATCAACGATGACGGTATACGCGAAGATCCGCCTTATTGCTCGGCGATTCATGGATCGGTGTGGTCGCGCCGTAATGGGTGTTATGGCGCTGGGTGGCCCCGGCGCTGGGCCAGGTCCTGGCATGCCTGGGGTACGGGGACGCCTGCCTGGCTGGCGGCGGCGCGTATGCAGGCGACCGCGGTGTAGAGGGCGTACTCCCAGAAGTCATCGGTCTGCCACCAGGCGACCTCCTCCAGCAGGTCCGGCTCGGTTCCCCCGTGAACCGCCGCCGCGGCCAGGACGGCGTACTGGAGTTTCTTGTTTGCCGGCCGCGGAACGAGGATTCGGGCAGGAACCGGGCCTGCAGGCCTTCTAGTTGCAGCGGGTTGGCGCGGCTGGCCCGGCACCAGTCCAGCGCGTCGGCGGCCAGGTGGAGGAAGACCTCGCCGGGGAAGGTGTCGTTGCGGGGATGCAGCGGCTCGAGCTTGCCCAGCAGCTCGAATACCTGGGCGTCGCGGGCCAGCCCGTCGAGCAGGATCCGCCGGGCGGTGGCGGCGTCCTCGGGTGTGGGCCGCGTGGGAGCCATACCCAGACGGTAGGGCAGAACCGCTCCGCCCACCTTAGATCTTCGGCAGCGGGGGAAGCGGCCGGACCGTTGGGGAGCTTATGCCGTTTGCGAATGGGCTGCCTGACGTGCGTGAACCGCCTGATCTGGCCGCTGGGAGCCCGTGCGGGGTGATCGCAGAAGTCATCCAGAATGGGGCGGTCTGCGTTGCGGGCTGGCCTGCGTCGTTCTCAATGCCGCACTGCTTAGGGTCCCACCCCGGAGATCCGGTCCACGCGGATGTGGGTGATGTAGCCCGGCGGCGGCGCCGCCGGTGGGACCTTTGGCTCTGTGTTCCAGGCAGCTTCGGTGACAGCGTGCTGCTGGCCGGCGTGCTGGAAGGGCCGCAGGTGGCCGTGGCCGGCGCTGGTGTTCCTGGTTCGCGGTGCGGGAGAGCGGAGAACAAGATGAAAGCGGTGGTCTGCACCGGCTACGGTCCGCCGCAGGTGCTGCAGCTCAGGGAAGTCGCCAAGCCGGTCCCCGGGGACAGCGAAGTTCTGGTCAAGATACGCGCGACTGCGGTTACCGCTAGCGACATCTTCATCCGCGGGTCTGAGTTGCCGTGGCGGTCCCGGATCCCGATGCGGGTGATGATCGGGCTGACGAAACCGAGAAGGGCGGTCATCGGCCTGGTTCTCGCGGGCGAAATCGAGTCAGCGGGCAAGAACGCGAAGCGTTTCAAGGTTGGCGACCAGGTGTATGGCGTAACCGGGTTCGACTTGGGCGCCTATGCCGAGTACACGTGCATGAAGGAGACGGACTCCAGGCACGGGTGCCTGGCGCGCAAGCCCGCCGGCATCAGCTTCGAAGCGGCGACGGTGGCTGCCTATGGCGGGCTCCTGGCGCTGCAGTATCTGGACAAAGGGAACCTCAGGCGCGGGCAAAGGGTGCTGATCTACGGCGCCTCGGGCACCTGCGGGACGACTGCGGTGCAGATTGCCAAGCACTGGGGCGCCCATGTCACGGGAGTGTGCAGCACCGCGAACCTGGAGCTGGTGACCTCGCTCGGCGCCGACTCGGTCATCGACTACACCAGGCAGAACTCACCCGACCCGGGCGTGCGGTTCGATCTCATCCTCGACGCGGTCGGGAGGATGAAGACATCGAAGCTCAAAGAGGCCAGCAGGAAGGCGCTATCCCCGGGCGGACGGTACGTTTCCATCGATGATGGCGCCCTGAAGCTGGATTCACGGCGCCTCGCGGCGCTCACGGACCTGGTCGAAGCAGGGCACGTGCGCCCCGTCATCGACCGCTGCTATCCGCTGGAGAAGATCGTCGAGGCTCACTCCTACGTCGGCGAGGGGCACAAGAAGGGCGGGGTCGCCATCACCATCTGAGACCCCAGGCCAGGCAGCGTTCCCACGGATCGCCAGGCAGGCACCCCTCATCACCAGGGACCCCAGTGTGCCAGGCTCCGGCCTCCAGGCCGGACTCCCTGACACAGCGCACAAGAACCGTTCCTCTGCACGCCCGGCCAGCCGGACGCCAACAGTCATGATCACACTCGTAATCGGCAGGGAGGAATCTGCGGCTCGGCGCACCGGTCTCACGGAGTGTGATCGGCTCAGGGCGTCGCTCGTACTCCCGCCGTGTTAGGCACGGCGACTGGCGCGTGTTCGGGACTGCCGCTGCTGGCCGCATATCTGCGTGGTCTGCATGCATTGGCAGTTATGGTTCCGGCGTATCGGCAGGTGGGGTGCGAAACCTCAGCCGACAGGTATGTGGGTTGGGCTCCCTCGGCAGTCCGTGTCGCCCCGGTTAGACCGTGACGCTTTCGGCCTGTGCCGTGCCAAAACTGGTGCGCCGTAGCTGGCCGGGCGGTTCACGCTGGCTAGGCTGCTCTGCGGTATTCGCTGATCAGGCTGCCGAGGACCTGCCTGCGCCCGATCCGGACGGTGGTATTTATGGCATGGCCGGGTTCGTGCAGCGGGGGTCTTTGCTGAAGCGACTGATGCGGCCGGTGGCCGTTGTAATGCCGCGCGTACTCGGCCAGGACCTTGCCGAGATGACGCTCGCCGAGGATCAGCACCTGGTCCAGGCACTCGCGACGGAGCGTGCCCACGAACCGTTCCGCGAATGAGTTCGCCCGCGGGGACCGGACGGGGGCCTTGATCACTCGCGTGCCGTTCCCGGCGAAGACCTCATCGAACGCCGCCGTGAACTTGCTGTCCCGGTCACGGATCAGGAACCTGAAGCAGCCCGCGCGCTCACCCAGCTTCATGAGCAGGTTCCGGGCCTGCTGAGCAGTCCAGGCCTCAGCCGGATGGGCGGTGACGCCCAGGATGTGCAGGGCCCGGGTCTGGATCTCCAGCACGAACAAGACATACACACGCTGGAGCACGACGGTATCGACGTGCAGGAAGTCACACGCCAGGATGCCGGAGGCCTGGACAGCCAGGAACTGCCGCCACGTCGGCGATGCCCGGCGCGGCGCGGGCCGGAGCCCGACAGCGGCAAGGATTCTGCGGATCGTCCCCTCCCCGATCCGGTAGCCCAAGCCCAGCAGTTCGCCCTGGATCCGGCGATGGCCCCACCGCGGGTTCTGCCGGGCCAGCTACTGCACGAGCTCACGGACCTCGGCGAGGACGGGCGGGCGTCCCAGTGCGTTCGGGTACGTCCATCTCCTGCTGATCAGGCGCCGGTGTCAGGCCAGCAGCGTGCCCGGCGTCACGATCCGGTGCAGCCGCATGCGCGCGGGCAGCAGCCGTGCGAGCGCAGCGATCACGGCGCGGTCAGCCCAGTCCGGCCCCGGTCGCGTGACCTGCCGGCGCAAGACCGCCACCTCATGCCGGAGGATCAAGATCTCCGCATCTTTACTCGCATCGCTCCGCGCGAGAAGCACCACCCAGCCGAACACCCGGACCATGAACAAGTAGGCGAGACGCATAACCACGAGCGCCGAGCATAGAACGGCAGATCAGACCCCGCGTGAGTTCTGGCACGCCACAGGGCAACATGGAGATCTCCTATCGGTGCTGGCCTTGCTACCCGTCGCCGGCGCTCAGGCGATGGGCGGACCGGCGTGAGGTCCCGTCGCCCGGTCGCTGTCGACTGCCGGAGCAGCCCGCCTGCAGGACAGGACGACGAGGAGTGAGCCGGCTACCGCCAGGGCGAGCCAGTCGATACTGATCGCGATGATCTCGAACTGGTCAGCCAGGTCGGCGCCTTCCCGGAGAGCAAGTACGGCGAAGCTGACCACGACTGCGGCGCCGGCGGCCATCAGCGACCAGCGCGTGGTGCGGCCGATCCTGGAGTTGTCGGTGATGGCGAGGCCGGCGAACGCGAGGGCCGCGCCGGTCAGCAGGTAGCCGAGGTCCTCGAGCGCGATGAATACGCCGTGCGGGCTGTACATCACCAGCGGGGCGAGGCCGTCGTGCTCGCCGGCGAGCAGGCTCGGCT
>Ga0335085_10006289_pt1 | contig 18803 bp, 11 predicted proteins | sample Lox_Sample_45_FD_206712 | JGI IMG/M metagenome (GOLD analysis project Ga0335085, IMG submission 206712) | Soil microbial communities from Loxahatchee National Wildlife Refuge, Florida, United States - Lox_Sample_4.5 | ecosystem: Environmental > Terrestrial > Soil > Wetlands | place: USA...
TTAGCCATCGCTCCTTCGGGTTTCGCACCGTCGAGAACTTCACCGCCGCGATCTATCACTGCTGCGCCCATCTTCCGTTACCGGAGGAATGCTGATCACACTTTTGGGAGACGAACCTCCATTTTCAGCTAGTCCCATTGACTGTGCCCGACCGCAGTGACAACATAAACACAGTTTCTCTTATTTCGAGCCTGACTCGGCCATGCCGGCCGGTTTTTCCCCGGAACCTTGTGCCGGCAGATTCCGCGGTCCCAGGCAGAGGCACCATGGCGGCATTCAGCGAGGCCCAAGCGGCCATCAGCGGGGCCCACGCACGGCGGCAGTCGCGGACCGGTTTCAGGTCCTCGGTACGCGAAGCTTTCTCAATCGCAATCGATGAGCTGCGCAGCCACAAGCTGCGCTCCTTCCTGACCCTGCTCGGCGTGGTCATCGCCACCACCACCCTGATCGTGGTCATGTCGGTCGTCAACGGCATGAACCTCTACATCGCCACCAAGATCGCCAACCTCGGCACCAACACCTTCGTTCTGCACCAGTTTCTGTGGGCTCAGTCCTACGATGAGTTTCTTAAAGCGCTGCGGCGCAACAAGCCGATCCGCATCGAGGACTACGCCTACCTGCGCGAGAATCTTCCCGGCTATCAGGCCATGAGCGCGCTGGCCCAACTGGAGCCGGGGCCACAGGCGCGCTATCGCAATCACTCCATCGACGAAGTGGATCTCATGGGTCTGACGCCGAGCCATGCGGACGTGGGCCGCGAGAAGGTGCTTTATGGGCGCTACCTGAGCGATCAGGACGACTACCACAGCGCCCGCGTCTGCTTCGTGGGTCAGGACATCGTGGAGAAGCTCTTCGCCGGGCTCGATCCGCTCGGCAGGGAACTGCAAGTGGGCGGGCAGAACTTTCGCGTCATCGGCGTAGCCGAAAAAGTGGGCTCGGCGTTCGGCGTCAGCCAGGACAATTTCGTCTTCATTCCTCTGAACACTTTCCGCAACGTCTATATGGCGCGCCCCGACCTCCTGGTCTTCATCAAGTCGCCCGACTCGTTCCACGTGCCGGAGCTCGAGGACGAGGTCCGGGTGCTGATGCGCGCCCGGCGCCACATCTCCTATCACGAAGACGACACCTTCGGTATCAACGCCTCGGAGACCTTGATGAGCGCCTGGCAGAATCTGACCGGATCGATCTTCGCCGTGACGATCGGCGTGGTGGCCGTCTTCATGGTGGTGGGCGGCATTGTGATTATGAACATCATGCTGGCCACCGTTACCGAGCGAACGCACGAAATCGGCCTGCGCAAGTCCGTGGGAGCGCGGCGAAGCGACATCCTGTGGCAATTCGTGATCGAGGCGGCAGTGTTGGCCGGGATCGGCGGGATCACGGGCGTGATCCTTTCCTACCTCATCGCGCGCCTCGTGGACATGGTCTTTACCGCGGCGGTGCCGGCGAGCGCCGTCATCGTGGGAATCACGCTATCCACCCTGGTCGGACTGTTCTTCGGGATATATCCAGCGAAGAAGGCGGCAGCGCTCGATCCGATCGAAGCGCTGCGAGCGGAGAAGTGAGAAAAGTGGCTCATTGGTTCATTGAATCATTGATTCAATGCAGGACCTCCCCGCGATTGTCGCGGCGTCGCAACTGACAGCGAGGATCGATCTAGATCAGGGGGCCACATTGAATCAATGAGCCGATGAATCAATGAATCAATTCTTATGATGAGGCAATAAATCAATTATGTACCGAAACGTTCGCGAGAACCTTGGGCTGGCTTTGGATACCCTGCGTAACCACAAGTTCCGATCGTTCCTTACGGTGCTCGGAGTCGTCATCGGGACGCTCACGGTGATCGCCGTAGCCTCAATCATCGCCGGACTCGACACTCAGCTGGTACAGACGGCCGAGCAATACGGCACGAAAATACTGTGGATTTACAAGCTCCAGATGGGCGCGCCGCATCGCCTCACCCGTGAGGAGCGGCTGCGCAAGCCGCTCAGCTTCGAGGACGCGCAGGCCATCAAGGAGCAGTGCCCGGACGTCGAGGAAGTCTCGGTGGCGCTCTTCCGCAACACGGCTGAGATGGGCCTGCCACCTTCCACCGCGCACTACAAGGGCCGTGACTTCTCAGGCGGCCAGTTCATGGGCGTCGACGCGAGCAGCCTCGCGCTTACTAACTCCACCATGGCCGACGGCCGCTACATTACACCGACCGACGACCTTCATCGGCGCGATGTGACCGTGCTGGCGTTCAACGTGGTGGAGCGGTTGTTTCAACACGAGGACCCGGTGGGAAAGACGATCCAGGTGGATGGACACAACCTTGAAGTGATCGGCACCCTCGCCAAGTACAAAGCGTTTCTGGGGAATAATCCTGACGACAACAATATCCTGGTCCCGTACTGGACCTACAAGAAATTCTATCCCGACGCCAAAGATCACTTCATCAGCGCCATGGCATATCGCGACCGGATGGACCAGGCCAGCGACGAGATCCGGGGCGTGCTGCGCCGGCGCCGCCACGTGAAGCCGCTCGACCCCGACAACTTCGGCATCTCGAGCGCGGAGTCGCTCATCAACGAGTTCCGCCAGATTATCAGCACGGTTTTCCTGGTGATGGTGGTGATCTCCTCGATCGGCCTGCTGGTGGGCGGCATCGGCGTGATGAACATCATGCTGGTCTCGGTTACGGAGCGCACGCGCGAGATCGGCGTGCGCAAAGCGATCGGCGCACGCCGGAGCGACATCACCTGGCAATTTCTCCTGGAAGCGATCACGCTGACGGCCTCCGGCGGATTGATCGGAATCGGACTGGGCTGCCTGCTGAGTTTCCTGATCCGCGTGCTGGTGCCGAGCCTGCCATCCACGGTCCCACTCTGGTCGGTGGTGGCAGGATTTGTGGTGGCGACAAGCGTGGGTCTATTCTTCGGCCTGTGGCCGGCGCTGAAGGCCGCCCGCCTCGACCCCATTGCGGCGTTGCGATACGAGTAGCCGTTTTGCGCTTCAACTCTCCGGTCCGCGTGGCGACCCGCCAGCTGTCACGCGCTGGTACTGGTTCAGTTTGACGTAGGGGCGGGCCCCCTGTTCCCGCCCAACTGACTGAACCGCTCTGAACGGGCGGGCACTGGGACCCGCCCTACGTCAAACTGAAGCGTGTACCGACTTCGCGCCTTCGAGCACTTCCAAAAATTTCCCGAGCCATGCTGGATGCGCCGGCCACGCTGCACCCGTCACCAGATTTCCGTCAGCGTGCGCTTCGGTCATCCCGATGCTCACGTATCGGCCGCCGGCCGCAGTGACTTCGGGCCCCACGGCAGGATAAGCGCTGATCGATCTTCCCTTGGCAACGCCCGCTGCCGTCAGAATCTGCGCGCCGTGACAGAGAGCCGCCACCGGCTTCTTGGCCTCGAAAAAGTGCCGGACGATCTCGAGCACACGATCGTTCATTCGCAGATATTCGGGAGCGCGTCCCCCAGGGATCACCAGGCCGTCATAGGACTCGGCCTTCACTTCGTCGAAGGTGGCGTTGAGCGCGAAATTGTGTCCGCGTTTTTCGCTGTAAGTCTGGTCGCCTTCGAAATCGTGAATGGCGGTGCGCACCAACTCGCCCGTTTTCTTGCCGGGACACACGGCGTGCACCGTGTGGCCGACCATCTGCAGCGCCTGAAACGGAACCATCGCTTCGTAGTCCTCCACGTAATCACCCACGAGCATCAACAGCTTTTTGCTTCTCATGTTGCTTTCTCCCTTCAAAACACATCCCGGATTCCGGACCGGCGTCCCGCCGCACTCTACAAATTCGTCGCCCACACGCCGAAGCCGGATGCACGGCCGGGCTCCAAAGACGGCGGCAAAGAAGGCGCGTCATAAAGCGCCATCTCCTCGCGGGTCGGAGCCTGAAAAATGTCGACCCATCTCAACAGTTGATCCCGCTCGATGGGCGGATTTTCCAGGCCGCGCCGTTGAATCCTGTCGAAGAGAACGTCCACGGGGGCGGAGAGATAGTGCAGCTCAACGGCAGCTCCAAGGGCTCGGGCTCCGAGCCGCAATGCATCGCGCTCAGACTTTCCCCAGGTGCCCCACTCCACAATGACCGTCAGGCCGAGCGCAAGAAGCTCCTGACATAATCTCCATTGCAGAGCTTCGATCTTGGCGCGTCTCGCTTCGTCGTAAAGATCCAGCGCAAGAGCGGCCATCCATTCATCGGGCGAAAAACGAATGGCGCGAAGCCGACTCTCCAGGAGGCTCGCATGAGTGGTCTTACCTGAACCCGGCAAGCCGCACACGATAATCAATCTTGGGCCAATGCCGACGTTCTCCATAAGGGGATTATCGCTCATAAAGGTCTTCTGCCGGGAGCGGGATTCCAAGACGATCGCACCAGCACTTTTCACTTGCATGCCCCGCAGAACTTTGTATTCTGCAAATGGCGAGTTCGCTCGGGCACGGCGTTCGGTCGCTGTAGCGGCGGTGTCCTCACCGCCGGTGGGGCCGCCGCGCCTTCACCGGAGGAGAATTCGAGAAAGCAGGAATTGAGCACGCAGACCCTTGCCGCACAAGTCCGCAAGTCGGCGCTTTCCGCGCCCAGGAAGAGCCTCGCCAAGCTGACGCTCTGGCCGCTGGTCGCCGCCACCTTCTTCATGGTGTCGGGCGGAGCCTATGGCACCGAAGACATCGTACACGGCGCGGGCTACGGCCTCGCAGTTCTGATCCTGATTCTGACGCCGCTCGTCTGGAGCGTGCCCACTGCTTTCATGATCGGCGAACTGGCGAGCGCGCTGCCGCACGAGGGAGGCTATTACGCGTGGGCCCGGCGTGCTCTCGGCAACTTCTGGGGATTTCAGGAGGCGTGGCTGTCGCTCGCCGCCAGCATCTTCGACATGGCGATCTACCCGACGCTTTTCGTGGCCTACCTCGCGCGCCTGGCGCCGGCGATCGGGATCGGGCATCGCGGCGAGATGGTGGCCCTGGCGGTGGTGGTGACCTGCGCGGCGTTGAATATCGCCGGCATTCGCGTGGTCGGCATCACTTCGCTCTGGCTGTTCTTTCTGCTCTCCGCGCCCTTCGCCGTGATGGTCGCGCTGGCGCCGTTCCGAGCGGGCGCTCTCACGCATGCGCATACCGCTCCGGTGACTTCGACGGTCGGACTCCTCGGCGGCACGCTGATCGCCATGTGGAACTACATGGGCTGGGACAACGCCTCCACCATCGCGCTCGAAGTGGAGCGCCCGCAGCGAACCTATCCGCGCGCCATGATCGCCGCCGTAGTCCTGGTCGCGCTCAGCTACATTCTGCCGGTGCTGGCCGGCAGGATCACGGGCGTGCCCGCGTCCGCTTTCGAGACCGGCTCCTGGGCGGATCTCGCCGGACTCATGGCCGGCAACTGGCTGCGCGTAGCGCTGGTGCTCGGCGGCATGATGAGCGCATTCGGCATGTTCAATGCCCTGGTGATGAGCTATTCGCGCCTGCCGCTCGCGATGGCCCAGGACGGCATGCTGCCGGGAGTCTTTGCGACGGTCCATCCCAAAACGCGGACGCCCTGGGTGTCGATCCTGGTCTGCGCCACGGGTTGGGCGCTCTGCCTGGGCCTCGGATTCGAGCGCCTGGTCACGCTCGACATCATGGTCTACGGCGCGAGCCTCCTGCTGGAATTCGTCAGCCTCGTCGTGCTGCGGATCCGCGAGCCGCAGTTGCTGCGCCCTTTTCGCGTACCCGGAGGCCTGGCGGGCGCGATCGCGGCCGGAGCCTTCCCGACGGCGCTCCTGGTGCTGGCGCTGGTGCACAGCGATCAGGAACGAATCCTCGGGATGAACGGTCTGCTCTTCGGGCTCGTGATTATTGCTGCCGGGTTCGTTGCTTATTGGGCGGCCTCCGCCGTGTGGCGTCCCCAGCCTCGACTCGCCATCGCCGAGAACCCTGCCGAATCCGCCCTCGAATAGTCGCGCTATGAACGGGCAGCGAAATGACAAGATCACGGACCGCCTGTGATCCCCGCCACTGAACGTCAGAGGTATAATAGGCATCTATAAGCATTGAAAGACTCAGCAGGCGATTTCGCAGGGTGGCAAGCGGTTTTTCTGGCTGCCGTTCCGCTCGAGTGTTCTCATATTCCATGGATGACTCTGCTACAGATTCTCGTCTGAAGGCTCGCCTCATTTGTGGGGCAGGCATCTTGCCTGCCGTGCTCCCGAAACGCAGGATGGGAAGCCTGCACCACAACTACTCAGGCGTTTGCCTCCTTGTCCTTGCCCTGCTTTTTGTGAATCCGGGAGCGCGTGCGGCGTCGAACGGCGCCGCGCCGTCCACGGCCGACGCTTCCGCGGCTGTCCATGCTGCTAATTCTGGAAACACAGTTAATCCAGGAAGCGTGCCCATTTCGGCAGCGTGCCTCGGAAGCGTCAGTGTAGCAGGATTTCAGATGACGGTTGCGCCGGCCGGAAGCGGCGCGGCGCTGCCGGTTCGCGACGTGATCGAAATCCTCCCCGGCGACAAGGTCCGCTACGACCCTATCTCAGTGCCGAACAAGGACAGCAACAAGGCGCGTATTTCGCTGGTCCTGGCGCACGCCGGGTCGGGGGCGACACCGGACATCAAAGTGATGCCTGCGCTTCCCGCCGACAGGCCCGAAGAGTGGACGGTTCCGATTCGCGCCTCGGTGGTCGGACTGGTCTACGGACCGCGGGGGCTCGACGTGAAGAACGTCAATCAGCTGGTGGCGAAGAATCCCGCGCTCCTGCCGGAACTCGCAGCTTACGCCGAGCACACCACCCAGGTGGAGGCGCTGCTGCAAACGCTCACCAGCTACGAGCAGTCACCGTCCGGCGCCCAGGACGTGAACGGCGCGCTGCAGGCATTCTCGGCGCGTTACAACGTCGGCGTGCCGAAGCTCGATACCGCCGCGCCCAGCAACCAGCAGGCGGCGACCCTGATGACCGCGCTTCTGCCTTCGCTCTCGTCTATCGATCCTCTGTCCCCTACGCGTTCGGCGATGGTGCAGCAATCGGTGGGCCTGGCGACGGCGGTGGCCGCGATGTTCCTGGGTACGCCGGTTGTGGTTGCGGCGGGCGGCGCCGCGCTATTTGAAAACATGCGCACGCTCGCCTTTCCCGGCACCGACTTCCGCTCGACGTTCGCGCAAAGCTCGACGGGCTCAACCATCGATCTCTGCGCCAAGGCGCAGGCCGAAAAATCCCGTACGCGGCCCGCTTACCTCTGGGTGTTGAGCGTGGCCGATGCCGATCCGCCCGCGCTCACGATTCCGCATACGATTCACGTCGGGATAGGCTCGCAAGCTGACATCAGCGTAGAAAGCGCGCGCGTGGCCGATCTCCGCCTGATTTCCCGAGCGCGCAACTGGCGACTGGTGCCCGAATCGGGGAGCGCGGCACCGCAGTCCGAGCTCGCCGTCAACGAAGGCACCGGCGCGAACACCAGCGCGACGGCCGCCGTGGCGGAGGCTGCGGCCGCGTCCGTCGCCGTGCCCGTGACGGTGAACGTAGAGGGATCGAAGGCTCAGTTGAATGTCGATCTAAGGAAGGCGAAGCTCGGCCCGGGCCGCTATCGCCTCATGGCGGATTGGGACTGGACACCGATTGAGCTTGGCGGCACGATCGATCTGCGGTCGTTCGCCGATTTCTCCTCGGTGACGCTCGCGAGCCAATCGGCCGATCAACTCATCGCAGGCCGAGGCACGGTGCAGGCACGCTTCTCGGGCGCCGACTTTGAATTCGTCACCCGCGTGGCGATTTCCGGCCCGGACGGCCCGGACGCCAAGAGCGAAGACCTCAAGTTCAGCGTTCCGTCGGGGGCTGCCGAAGATACTCGCGACGAGCTGCAGGCGTCGGTCGAGACTTCCGGACTCACGCCCGGGAAATATCGCATGGAGATCACGCAGAGCGACGGTAAAACGCAGTCGGTTCCGGTAACCGTCCACTCGCCGAATCCCGAGATCGCCAATCTGCCCTTGCGCGCGAACGTCGGCGAGAGCGAGCAGAAGCTGGAGCTCGAAGGCACAGGTCTCGATCGCATCGAGAAGATTGTGAGCGGCGGTGCCACGTGGGAACTGGCGGCGATTCCCTCCGGCGCGAGCAACCTGACCGCGCGCGCCGCCGTGGTGAAGCTGGCGGCCGATGCGCATCCCGGCGATCGTCTCGACGCCCAGATGAGCGTGGCCGGTCTCGCGCAGCCGCTTCCGCTTCACGACGTGCTCGAGATCGCGGGCCCGCGCCCGAAGATCACGTCCGTGCAGCCGTTCTTTCCTGCCGACGCCAACGCGGCCTTGCGGCCCAATGAGCTGCCCGCCAATCTGGCCATCAGTTTCTCCATCCGCACCGCGAACGCCGGGAATCAACCCGCACTGCAGCTCGCCTGCGCGGACTCGACCGACACCCAGACAGCGCTCAATCTGCATCCCGGCTCGGAGGATCCGCGCGTGCGGCTCGATGCGACCGGTGACAACACGCTGTTCCTCTCGCTCGATCCTGCAACCGTTGGGCATTCAGGCTGCGAGCTCGAAGCGACTCTCAGCGCGCCCGACACCGGCTCTTCCGATCCCTACCAGCTCGGGCGCATTGTACGCCTGCCGCGCATCGAGCAATTCACGCTCTCGAATCAGAAGCTCGATCGCCGGCTCTACTCTGGCACGCTGACCGGCGAGGATCTGCAGCTCATCGAGAAGACAGGCTGGAATCCGAAGGCCGGATTTCCCGTGGTCGGGATTCCCACGCCGGTCTCGACCGATCCCGCCAAGCAGACGCTGGGCGTTGCGCTGCCCTGGCCACCACCAAGTCCTCAGGCGCCGCTGTATATCTGGCTGCGCGGGGAAAGCGAAGCAAGACAAACCAACGCGCGCTACTGACATTGGCGAACTCTCCCCTTAGCGAAGATCAACAGGATCCACATGGGATCAATGCACAATCGAAAACTTGAACACGGTCGTCTCATGGAACGTCTGACCTGGCTTGAGCTCCGTCGTCGGGAACTTCGGTTTGTTGGGTGAATCCGGGAAGTGCTGGGTCTCGAGGCAGAACGCGTTGCGGAAGCCGTAGACGTGGCCTTCACGGCCGTGAATGGTCCCGTCGAGAAAATTGCCGGTGTAAAGCTGGATCCCCGGTTGCGTGGTCCGCACTTCGAGCGCGCGGCCGGACTCATGATCCACGGCGCGCGCGGCGACAATCAATTCGTGATTGCCCGCCGGACGATCCAGAACGAAATCGTGATCGTAGCCTTTGGCGAGCTTGAGCTGCTCGAAGTCCGCATTGATGCGCTCGCCGATGGGCGTGGACTTGCGGAAGTCGAGCGGTGTGCCTTCGACGCTGGCGATCTCGCCGGTGGGAATCAGGTGCTCGTCGATGGGCGTGTAGTGGCTGGCGTTGATCATCATGTCGGTCTTGAGAATGTCGCCGCTGCCTTCGCCCGACAAGTTGAAGTAGGAGTGATTGGTGAGGTTCAGCACCGTGTCCTTGTTGGTGGTTGCGGTGTAGTCGATCTTCAATTCGTTGCTGTCGTCGAGTGTGTAGACCACGTGCGCGGTGAGCCTGCCGGGATAATTCTCCTCGCCGTCGGGACTGACATACGTCAGCTCGAGCGAGGGATGGTTGCCTCCGAGGTCTTTCGCGGTCCAAAACCTTCTGTCGAAGCCAGTGAGCCCGCCGTGCAGGCTGTTGGGACCGTCGTTGGCGGCGAGCTTGTACTCTTTGCCGTCGAGCGTGAAGCGCGCGTTGCCGATTCGATTGCCGTAGCGGCCGATCAGCGCGCCGAAGTAGGGATTGGGCGCGAGGTATCCATCGAGATTGTCGAAACCGAGCACCACGTCGCCCATCTTGCCGGTGCGGTCCGGGACCATGATGGAGACGATACGTCCTCCGTAGTTGATGATGCTCACCTGCATGCCGCTGCGATTGGTGAGTGTGTAGAGATTCACGGTCGTGCCGTCCGGCATCTTCCCGAATGTGGTCATCTTGATCCCCGCGCTCGCCGCCCGAGCATGCGGCAGGCAAACGAGAGCGATGCCGAGGGCCAGGATCAGCGAAAGGAAAGTGGATTTGAGTCGCATGAGGAGATTCTACTCCGTAAAGGCAGAAGTCAGAACAGAGAAGTCAGAAGGTCCCCTGTTCGCAGGGGTCAACTCCCAAACCAGTCTACTTCACTTCTTCAGGGCGCGGCGTGCTTCGCGGCGACGCTCCCGGATCAGCTCCTCCGTAAGCCGCGGCGGCTAGCCCGGAAACAACCCCGCAATGAAATACTGCAGCGACTTAGGATCAAAGGTCTGTCCACCCGTCGCTGTACCCTTTCAGGCACATTCCGCGTTTTCGGCTCCCCATGCTCTCGATGCTACCCTTGCGAGAATCGCGATTCAACATGCCTTCATTCTGGCTCCTGACTTCTGACTACTGGCTCCCTGATACCAGCAACTCGTCCTGCCCGCTAGCTAACCCCTTAGGCTGCTAACCCCTTAGGCTGCGTCGATCGCATCGGCGACGCGGTTCGCCGATCGAGTCGCGGCTTCTTGTCCCCAATTCAGATTGTCGGTGTAAGCGCTGGCGAAATGCACCCGTCCCACAGGCTCCATAATGGCCGGCCACATTCTCTTGAGATCGCCGACGCGATATGTGACCGTTTCACAAGCCATGGACCAGGGCTCGTTGGCCCAAGTCTGAATCACCGTCTGCTCGATGTCCTCAGACCTGCCCCAATAGATGCGGCGGAAAGCGGCCAGGGCATCCTGCGCGGTGGCGCTGTTGACCGCGGTCGCCACCAGGATGGCACGTGGCGTATCCACTTCCTCAGCCATACGCCACATCTCGCTCAGATTAGCATCTGCGCCTTCCCAGTTCGGGCTGATGCCGTCTTTATCCCAAAAAGGCGATCGCGACTGGAAGACGACGCGGGAATACATGTCATAGACGACGGTGTTGATGGCATACGCTTTGGATTCCGGCCATTCGGGCTTCACGGCGAGCCTGCGCAACAGGTAGGCGTCCATGCAGCAGACCAGGTAATCCGCATCGATCTTCTTCTCTTGATCGAACTCCCGGAAGCTCACGCGAACTCCGCTTGACCCGTGCTCGATGCCGGTGACCGGAGCGTTCAGGTGAACGCGATCTCCTAATCGATGCGCGAACGCGTCGGGCAACATCTGATTTCCACCCTTGAGCCGATAAACCACAGGCGGCGCCAGGGGAACGCCCCGCTTCTTCAGGACGGCGGCGTGCCAGATCACGTGTAGCGCCGAACCTTCGTTTCCGATGAATTCGATGGCCGCCGCAGACGCGCCGTCCTTCTTCAGAAGATCGTTGAACGGAACCTCGTCCAGAGCGTTCAGGCCCGCATCGAAAGGCTTGTACTCATCGTGGAAGCTGCCGAGGTATGCATTCAGATAGAGCGACTCAAAGTCCCACCACGAATGTTGCCGCAGGAAGTCGATCTCTCTTTGATTGAAGCCGAACCCGGCCAATATTGCGCGATTCGCGAGATCCTCATCGGTGTAGCGCTTCCCCTTGATGAAGTGGATCATGTGTTCGCGGTGTGGGTAGTAGAGCGGCGCGAGGTCGAACTCACGCACATAGCCCCAGTAGAGGTCGTAGCCGGGCTTGGTGAAGTGCTCCGCACCGACATCGGCATAAAGACCGTCCGACAGTGGATCGTGGATCGTCATGACGTGCCCGCCCGTGCGTCCGGAAGCTTCAAACAGCGTCACGTCATGCCCGCGCATCATCAACTCATAGGCGCAGCAAAGCCCGCCGATACCGCCGCCTGCCACCACAACTTTCCGTGGATTCCGTGTCTTGGTTCTCTGCCGCTCCGGCGCTCGATTCTCCTGGCGGGCGGAGATCCCGCCCGGAGTAATCGCTCCCGCCGCGAGGGCTCCCACCGCTGTTTTCAGTACGTCTCGTCGATTCATTTTCGTCATTGGTCTTACCTCACAAAGGGCCGCCGCCGGGTGAGCCGGCGCGCGGCGTCGTAACTGACAGCGACTCAACCGTGGAGCAAGGAGAACCTCGAAGAAAAGAATATACTCTAACGGATTACTGGATTGCGGCGAAACTCGCTCTCAGGGCGTCCGAATTTGCTTCCGCTCCGGCCAGCCGCTAAGATTTGAAATGGGAAGGGCCCGCGCGGCCACCGCGATTCCGGCCAAGGGCCGCTTCACCGGGGGAACTCGCTCTGGAGCCGATCCCAGCCAAGGGCCTGTCCGGCACCATCGCCGGACGTTTCGCGATCACCGCGCGCCTCGGCGGCGGCGGAATGGGCGAGGTGTATCGCGCCCAGGACCTGCGGCTGATGCGGTCGGTGGCCATCAAGCGCCTGGCGCCGCAGCTCAGCACCGATCCCACCTATCACACGCGCTTTCTCAAAGAGGGACAACGCGCGTCCGCTCTCAACGATCCGCACATCGCCGGCATCTACGACGTGATCGAGGAGAAGAATGAGCTCTACCTCGTCATGGAGTACATCGAAGGCGCGACGCTGCGGCAGCGTCTCGGGCAGCCATTGGGCATCGCAGAATTCCTCGACATCGGCATCCAGTGCTCGGACGCGCTGCAGGTGGCACATCAGAAGGGCATCGTCCATGGCGACGTCAAGCCGGAAAACATCATGCTGACCTCGGTCGGCCAGGTGAAGATGCTTGATTTCGGCGTGGCGCGCCGCCTGATCGGGCCGGATATGGGCCAGGAGACCGCGAGCCTGGCGACCATGCAAGGTACAATCGCGGGCACGCCGGCCTACATGGCGCCCGAAGCGATGATGGCCAAAGCGGTCGACGGCCGGGCCGATCTTTTCAGCCTGGGCGTGGTGTTCTACGAAATGCTCGGAGGCAAGAACCCGTTCCGCACCGACAGCTTTTTCGGCACGTCGATGCGGGTTTTGAATGAGACGCCGCCGCCCATCGGTGAGTTGAATCCCCGGGTCCCGGCCGAGCTCGAACGGGTGGTCAGCAGTCTGCTTGAAAAAAATCCCGCCGATCGCTATGCGTCGGCTGCGGACCTCAGCACCGAATTGCGGCAGCTCTCGGCCGCCGGCGTCAAGGCGCCGCGGTGGCCGCGTCTCAGGATCTGGCGCCGTCGATATCAGATGTGGGCGGCGGGTGTGGCGGTCGTCGCGGTGATCGCAGTTCTCTTTGCAGTGGCGATGCATGCGGGGTTGATCAACTACCCGCCGAAGCGAAATCCTCCGGCAGCGGCCCCTGTCCAGCAGGTTGCCGTGCTGCCTTTCCAGACCATTGGCGGCGATGCCCGCCTGGACGCGTTTGCGGATGGCCTGGCCGAGACCCTGACGGGAAAGCTCACCCAGCTCACCGCGAGGCCGACGCTCCAGGTCTATCCCGCCAGCGAGGTGCGCGCGCACAACGTGACCACGGTCGACGAGGCGCAGAAGGAATTCGGCGTCAACACCGTTCTGACCGGCAGCCTGGAACAGTCGGGCGAGCTGGTTCGAGTGACGGCGGTCCTCATCGACGCCAAATCGCGGCGGCAGGTGAACTCGGCCACCATTACGGCCTCGATGGGGGACGCTTTCGCCGTGGAGGATCAGGTCGTGACCAGTTCCGTGCGCATGCTCGGCATTGAGCCTCAGGACAAGGAACTCGCGGCATTGACCGCACACGGAACGGAGCAGTCGGGCGCCTACAACGATTACCTTGAAGGGATCGGATACGCGAAGCAGTTTCAGAAACCGGAGAATCTGCAGCTGGCCATCGCCTCCTTCGATCGCGCCCTGAAGAAAGATCCGAAATATGGTCTGGCCTATGCGGGGCTGGGCGAAGTCTATTGGCACAAGTACGAAGAAACGCGTGACCCGGACTGGGTGGAACGCAGCCGCGCGGCGTGCAGCAAAGCCGCGAGTCTCGGCCACGGTGGAGCCGAGGCGCACAACTGCCTGGGACTGCTCGATAACGGCACGGGCCAGTACGAAGCTGCCGCCCGCGAGTTCCAGGAGACGCTCAGAATTGAGCCTACCAGCGACCGGGGCTATATCGGACTAGCTGAAGCCGAGGAGCAGCTCGGAAAACTCGGAGAGGCGGAGAAGACCTTTCAGCAGGCTATCACGCTGCGTCCCAATTACGGACCTGCGTACAGCTGGCTCGGTCGTTTTTATTTCAACCGCGGCCGCTATGATGACGCCGCACGGATGTTCCGGGCAGCCGTGGATCTCTCGCCTGACGGCTTCCTCGGCTACAGCAACCTGGGTGGCGCTTACGTGATGCAGGGCCGGTTCGCCGAAGCCATCGAGCCGCTGAAGACGTCGATCGCGATCCGTCCCAGTTCATCCGCCTACTCCAATCTCGGAACAGCCTACTACGATCTGGGACGTTATGCGGACGCGGCGCGGACTTACGAGGAGGCCGTCAAAAGTGATCCTCGCGATTACGCTCTCTGGGGCAACCTCGGCGATGCCTACCACTGGACGCCGGGCGAGCAGTCCAAAGCACCCGGGGCTTATGAGAAAGCGGTCGCGCTGGCTGAGGAGCAACTGGCGGTGAATCCCAAGGACCCACTCCTTCGCAGCTATCTCGCGACTTATCAGGCGATGCTGGGCGACCGGCGCGCGGCGCTGGCGTCCATCGATCAGGCCTTCCGGCCCGCGCCCCGGGATCCCGAGCTTATGTTCAATGCGGCGCTGGTTTATACGCAGTTCGGCGAGAAAGACGAAGCGTTGAAGTGGCTCGGAAAAGCGGTGGCTGCCGGATACCCTGTCGCGGACTTGCGCGATACACCCAACTTTAGTAGGCTGCAGGGCGACGCGCGCTTTCAAAAGCTGCTCCAGACGCGCTGAATTCATGAAGGGGGACAGCGTATGAACAGAATGTTGCGACAAGCGATCGGGTTCACGTTGCTACTCGGCCTTGCGATCGTGCTTCCCACGACCGGCTCTGCCAGCGTGAGAGTCGGAGCACGAAGCAACTGCACCGGCAACGGCAACTTCAGCGTCGCAATCGGCTATGACCCGTCTACCCAGAAACCCACGGTCGACAACGCCTCGAACTCCACCTGCCTCATCGGTGGGGACACGCTTACGATGACCGCCACTCTGCCTGCTGCCGGGTGGTCGTGGAGCGTCTCTTTCCCTTCGCAGACCGCTGGCGGCTCCGTCTTTACGGACAGCTGCACATTTGGCAGCAGCGCCAGCACCACGTGCACCCTCACTGCGGCCCCGGGTCCCGGCGACTACTACTACAGCGTCACGCTGACGGACCCGAACGGCGGTACCCACGTACTTGACCCGAAGGTGATCATCAAGGGTTACGGCAAGCCGAATCCACGACCGCACCACAAGAAGAATGAAAATTCGCCCACAGCCGGGGCGCCGACTCCGCAGCAGTAGAACGTGCCCGATCTCGAGGTTCGGCACGACAAGGGGCGAATTGTGCCCGTTGCGTGCCGCTTAGTTCACGGTAACGGAGACGGTGGCAGTGTGGCTCAAGCTGCCGCTGCCGGCCGTCACGGTGACACTGCCCGTCTCCGGTGGCGGCGCCGTGTTGGTGTTGCTGGACGTGCTGCTGGAACTGCCGCCACCGCAACTGACGGCTGCGCCGAGAAGGAAAATCAGAGCCAATCCCAACCACAAATGAGCCCGCGCCCGTTGTGGCGACGCTGCGTTGAACTGCGGTTTCCGCGAATACAGCCAGAGCATCCCTGCTCCAAGCCCGAAGATCAAAACGATAGCGAGTCTGGGATCGTCGAATCCGCCGCGCGGCAGCAGATGCGCAGTCTGGGAAGCCGTGACCGTCAGCGTGGTGGTACCGCTTCCAGTCACCGATTGCCCCGCGGCGGCCGTCACGCCGCTCAAAGTTGTGGGGACCGCGGTCGTGAACGTCACGGCGCCCTTGAAACCGTTGAGCGCGGAGATGGTAATCGTGGCGGTAGCAGAGCCGCCCCGGCTCATGGATACCGCGGTCGGATTGATGGAAATCTGAAAGTCTGGCGAGGGCGGTGAGCTGCTGGACGGCCATGCCGCTGCGAGGTTCGCGGCATCGATCGATCCCAAGCCGCTGGCCAAATCGTAGCCCTTCCCGGCGATGTAGCCCAGTTCGCCGCTCGCGGGACAATTCTTCGAACCGGCCGTGCAGGGCACCATATTATCGCCCTTGGTGGTGTCATGAAAGGCGTCCGGAGCCTTGGCGGCTAACGAATAGAGCACCGGATTCGCATTGCCCTGCGCACCCTTCTGCTGCTGATCGATCAGCGACATAATGGCGGCGAAACTCGGCGCCCCGGTGGAAGTTCCGCCGACCACCTGCAAGTCGCTGTTTGTCATCCGGAAGCCGTTCACGCAGCTCCCACTAGTACAGATCAGGTAGGGGTCGTGAGCCGCGGACGCGTTCAGCGAAATGTCAGGGACGTCGCGCTTGCCGTCGGCGGGAACTCCGGTGCCCGTCTGCCAACTGGGCTTGGCGAAGAATGTGCTCGCCCCTCCGCCGCCCGCCGACAGGGTACCGTCCTGAACGGTCTCGTTCCAGACCGATTCAGGAATGTAAGAGATGGCCGATCCCATTGCGGCATTATTGGTGCTGTTCCAATACGTGCCGGAGCCCTCATCGAACTGGGTGCCCCCTATACCGGTGAAATAGGGAATGGCGGCGGGGATGTCGACGGCCAGACCATGACTGGCAATGGTGGGCGGGGAATTCGGTGTTCCGGTGTCACAGTCCGCCGCGCCGTCATCGCCCGATGCCGACACCAGGGTCATACCCTGCGCGTTTGCCTGCTTGGCCGAATTCGCCAGAACGTTGGTAAATGACGCGCCCACCTGGGCCTCACAATTGCCGTAGCTGACGGACAGCACCGGCGAGAGGTCCTGGTCAATGGCATAGGTCAAAGAAGTGAAAGCGTCCGTGGAGTTGACGTAGAGGATGGGCGCGGCCGGGGCCAGGCCTCCGGACCACTCGAGGTCAAGGTCCGCCTCGATCAAGTCGCCATTGCTCGTGCCGGGATCCGTTGATCCGGGCACCAGCAGCGTGACCGGGTTGTTCGTACCCAGCCCCGAGTTCTTGCGGAACGCCTGAATGTCGCTCAAGGCGAAGTCTGTCTGGCCCACCACGGCGATTTTTTCGCCGCTGCCCGTGATGCCCGCATTGTAGAGGCTCTGCAGGTTGTAAATCGTAGCGAAATCATTGGGCGTCAGGAAATGGCTGCCGGTAAGACTCGATGTGAACTCGGGCCGGTCCGCGATCCTGCGTATCCAACGTGCGGCGCGCGGCCGGGGGTGAAAGTCATCGAGGGCACGAAAGCCCAGGACAACGTCTGCCAGCGCGGAGGGCACCGCCGGGTCGGTGGCGTTGGCATAGTGCGTCTCTCCATTCACGGCATAGCGATGAATCTCGGTATGAAAGGCCGACGAAACCTGCGCCGCGGTCCCGGAGAACGATACCCAGCTGCGCCCGCGCGCCGTCATGTTGACGGTGAATCCTTGGTCCTCGAGCCAGGAGACGATCCTGCCCATATCCGCGCGGCTCAATCCAAATCGATCCGCAAACTGCTCGGGCGTCAACCAGCGATGGAAATTCGGCGACGACGGGTCAAGCTGCTCCTCAAGCAGCGTATCGAGCGCCGTTTCCTGATCAGGCGAAGGCTTGAACGCCATGATGATGTTACTCAAGGGAAGCGTGCTCTCCGCCCGCCCAAGATCGTATTGGGGGCGCGCCTCGCCGCGAATGTTGCCGCGGATGGCCGTAAAGGCGTTGTTATCGATCTCGCCCACGCGGTTCTGCACCGCGGTTTCGGCCAAATGAGACCGGGTTGCGAACGCACCGAATCCCAAGCCTATGAGTCCTGCAACGAGCAGATATCGAGATGAACTACGCAGTGTGAATTGCATTTCAATTGCCTCCGGCTAGCGGTCGAATCGCTCTGGAGGCGGGAGAAGCCTGCCGGCAGAACGCTGCAGGTTGAGCGATCCGGGGGCCTGACCCCTCCGGCTGCCACTGAATCCGCTCCAAGTGCAGCGATCATACTCCCAAAACTGAACCTATGAGTGATGCGACGACTACTCATTGGGTGCGGATTCGCATCGCAGGGTTGGCTCGGCCGACATATCGGCAATCGGGCCCGACCTTCGTGACGGCTGGGTTATGTTCTGGACCCTCCCTCGTTTTGATCCATAAGTCCTTAACCCACTTCTGACCGGAAACTCTCGCCCTACGGGACATTTTCTTCTGTCGACCCAGGGTGCGCCAGCTGGATCGGAATCCGGATTCGGTTCGACACTCTCGTGTGCTTTGCCATTGATTCCAAAGATGTTTTCAGCTCTGCCGGTTTGTGTTCCACATAGGGGGCAAGCGGATTTCGGAAAACGGAAAGTCGCTGCGACACAGTCACAACCCGAAAAACGGACCGCGTTCTCCAAGCAAGCTGCTGAAAATATGTAGGTTTGGGTTCGCTCGGTTCGTTTCCGAGGAAGACGGCCGACGGAGTGAGGCGATTTGGAAAACGCGGTGACACGCACCTCCCTCAGATTACGCTCAGCCTAGCCCGGTAGGTTGTCTTTGTCAAGTGCTTTGCCGCTGTCTCGATGTAGGCTACATTGCGGTTCGAAGCGGGTGGGAACGGGTTGCGATTGAAGTCCCGGATTTTCAGTGAGGATTCCCCCCGCCGCCGGTCGTTCCGTCGGTCAGGTTCGGACTGGTGGAGATGACCGTGGGCCTGAGCGAGCCCTTCGAACCGCCGGTGTGTCCGACGGCGTAGAAGGCGATGAACAGGTTCTGGAGTGTGTTTCCGCCAACCTGATCGACGAGCGAATTGCCCGTGCCCGCGGCGGCGTAGTTGATCCCGGACAAGGTGACGTCACCCGTGGCGCACGGGTTGTCGCCG
>Ga0335085_10006290_pt1 | contig 18802 bp, 14 predicted proteins | sample Lox_Sample_45_FD_206712 | JGI IMG/M metagenome (GOLD analysis project Ga0335085, IMG submission 206712) | Soil microbial communities from Loxahatchee National Wildlife Refuge, Florida, United States - Lox_Sample_4.5 | ecosystem: Environmental > Terrestrial > Soil > Wetlands | place: USA...
TCACCGCGATCTACAACGCGTTGCGGAAGGTCGTCTTCCTCGACATCGGGCTGGCGATCGAGGCCTACATCCAGAAGTCCAACGAGAAGCTGGAATTCGCCAATCGCCAGCTTGCGTCCCTGAGCCATGATCTGGAGCAAGACCTCAACGTCAAACGGCACGATCTTCAATTGTCGAAGGAACAACTCCGGCAGACGGAGCGGATCGCCGAACTGGGCACGCTGGCGTCCGGCATGGCCCATGAGATCGGGACGCCGATGAACGTCATCCTGGGACGGGCCGAGTTTCTGCAGCGGAAGACGAAGGACCCCGACACCGCCAAAGGGTTGCAAACCATCGTCGACCAGGTCGAGCGCATCACCAAGATCATGAACCAGTTGCTGACGTTCGCGCGGCGGCGGCCCGTCGAACGCCGCCCGACGAATCTCAACAAGGTCGTGGAGGACACGCTGGAGATGGTGCGGGAACGGCTCACGCGGCACCGCGTTGAGTTGAAAACCGACCTGGCGCCGACCCTTCCGCTGGTCGAGGCGGACCCCGATCAGGTCGGCCAGGTCGTTCTGAATCTGGCGATCAACGCGCTCCATGCCATCGGCGACGAGGGGACCTTGCGCGTCGGGACTTCCGTGGCGGCCGTGCTTGACGGTTCGGGCGGCGCGGCCACCGACATGGTCGAACTCTCGGTCTCGGACTCCGGCCACGGGATCGCGTCCGAAGACCTCGACAAGATATTCAATCCGTTCTTCACCACCAAGGAAGTCGGCAAGGGCACGGGTCTGGGGCTCACCGTGGTGCACGGCATCGTGCAGGAGCACGGCGGACAGATCAAAGTGGAGAGCGAGATTCAAAAAGGCACCACCTTCCGCATTCTGCTGCCGATCGCGTCCCCTCCAGCGTAGTTTCCCGTCTGTCGCATCTCTCCCCAGCGGAAAATTCGCCCTGTAGAGTATCTCGTCAGCGCGCCTATCTTTTTCTGCATCCAGCATCCAGAACTCATTGATTCAGCGAATTTTTCGCTGATCGAAAATATTGCCTCGCGTGGTCTCTCTTTTGCTCAAGAACAAGACATGGGTCAGTCCATTGAGTAAGGAGATGGGCGTGTCAAATGAGGGTGACGGTCATAAGCCAGGGAGAAAAGAAGTGAGCATTCTGGTCGCCGATGATGATCCCGCCATGCGGAGCCTGATCGGTGACGAACTGCGGGATGAGGGCTACAGCATCTTCCAGGTATCCGACGGCCGCGAGGCGTTGGAATGTCTCGCCCAGTTTCGTCCGGATCTGATCATTACCGACCTTCGGATGCCGGAAGGCGGGATGTCGTATGTCGCCAAGCTGAAGGCGACCTTTCCGCAGGCGCCCGTCATCCTGATGACGGCGTTCGGCGACAGGGAGACCGAGTCCCTGGCCTACAAATGGGGGGCGTCGGCGTACTTCAACAAGCCGGTCCGGATGGCGGAGTTGAAGGGGGCTGTCAAAAATCTTCTGGATGAGCATGGACACGCGAAACCGACGGATGGAGGAGGGGGCGGCCATGGCAAATGACAACCGGTTGGGCCAGCAATGCGGTGGGTCGGGGGTAGGTTCTGCCGAGGCGACAAAGCGTTCATGGTTGATGGAGGCCGTGCTGGACGGACTGCCTCAGAGCCTGCGGGTGGTGGATCGGGACTTGAACCTGATCTACGCAAACCGGGCGGCGTGGGGCGCGGAGTGCGCTGCGGCACCCGACGGCAAGTGCTACGGCTCCGTCGGCCGGACGGCGCCCTGCGAGCGTTGTCCGATTGCCGAGCAATGGCCGTCCCCGCTGCACCAATTGGCGCTCTTGTCCCGGGATTTTCCAGGGGATGCCTCTGCATCCTGCTCGCTGCTCTCGTCCCTGGCGGCCGCCGTACCTGCCGGCGCGACGGGCGATGCGAACGAAGACCGGTTGGGGCGCCTCATCGGTCGAAGCGAGGCGATGAGAGGCCTCTTCGACATGATCCGTCTGGTGGCGCCCAGCGACGCGACCGTGCTGCTGGAAGGCGAGAGCGGCACCGGCAAGGAGAGGGTGGCGAGGACCGTGCACGAACTCAGCCCTCGGCGCGAGCGGCCGTTCGTCGTGATCGACTGCGGCGCGCTTCCGGAGACGCTGCTGGAGAGCGAACTCTTCGGGCATGTCCGCGGGGCGTTCACCGGCGCGGTCACCGCCAAGACGGGCCTGTTCGAGGAAGCGCACGGCGGGACGATTTTCCTGGATGAGATCGCCGACATGAGCCCGGCCTTGCAGGCGAAGCTGCTCCGGGTCATCCAAGAGGGCGAGATCAAGCCCGTCGGCGGAACCCGGCGCACGAAGGTGGATGTCCGGATCATCGCCGCCAGCAATCGGCCGATGGCGCCGCTGGTCGCCGCGAAGGCCTTTCGCGAGGACCTCTATTACCGCCTGGCGGTGATCCCGATAACGATCCCGCCGCTGCGCCAGCGCAGGGATGACATTCCGCTTCTGGTCGAAACTTTCGTCGCGGAGTTCTGCGTGCGGTATAAGCGGGACCCGCTGGCCGTTCCGGCCGAAGCGACGAGGCTCCTGACCGCGCATGCCTGGCCGGGGAATGTACGGGAGCTGCGGCATGTGATCGAGCGGGCGGTCGTGACGGCATCGGGAGAAGAACTGGCCGCCGACCGGCTCTTCGCCGACCTCGTCGGCATGTCGGAGGCCGCGCGGAACAACGTTTCGCTTTTGAGCGCGCGACAGGACGCGGTCCGACTCCTGGAGCGCACGCGTATCGTCGAAGCGCTGCGTCAGGCGAACGGCAACCGGGCCATGGCCGCCCGATCGCTGAAAATCAGCCGCGCCAGCTTCTATAACAAGCTCAGCCGGTACCAGATCCAGCCTCCGGTGGAAGACCTGGTTGTTGTTCCGATGTGCTACAGGGAGGGGAAAACTGTCTAAATTGTTGGACACTCCAACCTATTGAATTGTGGGGCCATGAAAGTGACAGCCGCGGAAGCGTCTATGACAAAAGACAAAGCGAAAAAATCGTCGCGGCGTCGGCGGAAGGCGGAAGCGACGGACTGTGTTGTTTTTTCAGATAACTGGGATGTGATCCGCGAATACACACGGGATGGCATCCCTGTTGCTTCTCCAGGTGAACTGGACCCGACTATTTTCAAGGAATTACTCAAGAAGTTAACTCAACAGAAGGAGGCTGGATATGGGCAGTAAATTGTTCGGCTGGAGAGATTCCGGCCGATTGGGCCTTGCTCTTCAGGCGGTATCGATGGCGGGTGGTCTGATTTTCTCGCCGGCGGTGTTTGCCGCGGATGAGCACGCTCAACACGCGGCGGGGGCGGCGAGTCCTGCCTGGGCGGAGCAGTTGAAGGGCCAGACCGTTGTTGAGGATGCCATCGAAGGCCGACCCGACCGGGCCGCGAAGGTGGATTTGCAGCACAAGCGCCTGATGCAGCAGATGGAATCCCAGGCCCAGGCGCAGGGGACATCCGGCGGCTACAACACGATGTCTTCGATGCACCAGTACGCCGGTCAAGAAGGGGCCAGCTTCTTGCTGGCGTCGACGCCGGGAGTGGAACCCGTTGCGATGACGGGGGGACGTTGTCCCGCTGCCGCGCCCGTGAAAAGTTACGATGTCTCGATGATCGCCATTGAGATCACCCTCAACCAGTGGCTGGATTACTATCCCGGCTACATGTACATCCTGACCGAAAACGTTCAAAAGGCGCGAGCCGAAGAGGCGAAGAACAAGGCCGCGCGCGAGAACGAAAAGGATCATTTCGACACCGGGGCGGTCTCGAACGGACTCCAGGGCGACATCATCCAGCCCCTCGCCATCCGTGGCAACCAGGGCGATTGTGTCAGGATCACGCTGCGGAACGAGATGAAAGACGAGTCCGGCAGCCTTCACATCTCGGGCGCCAGCATGATCGTCAGCGCGACGGGCAAGGCGGCCACCACGACGAATCCGGACACGATCCTGGCCCCCGGCAAGAGCGTGGACATGGAATGGTACATCTCTCCGAGCACCCAGGAAGGCGTACGGCAGTTCCATTCGTACAGTAACGACCGTGAGTTGACGGTGATGGGGCTGTTCGGCGCATTCGTGGTGGAACCGAAGGGGTCCCGGTATCTGGAGCCCGTCGGGAGCGGACCGGCCACCGAAGCCCGGAGCGGCTGGCAGGTGATGATCAACAACGGCTCGGGTCCGGATTTCCGGGAGCACGTGATCTTCTATCACGAAGTCGGGGACGAAGCCTTCCGGCCCGTGAACAAGAAGGGCGACTTCCTGCCGCAGCGGGACCCGATCACGGACGCCTACCGTCCCGGCGGGCGGGCGCTGAACTATCGCAGTGAGCCCTTCGGCATCGACGAGATGCATCTGCAGCACGAGTACTTCGGGTTCGAGGACGAGTCGCTCGCGTACGCCGCGTACACCTTCGGCGACCCGCCGACGACCATTCCGCGGGCGTACTTGGGCGATCCGGTCAAGTGGCGGATCGTGCACGGCGGATCGGAAGTGTTCCATTCCCACCATCCGCACGGCGGGTCCATCCGGTGGCCCCGCAGCCCGCGCGCCCTGGATACCGAGCTGTGGGCGACCGCGAAGAACGGCCCGGTGAAGTATCCGGTGATCCGGACCAAGACGGACCGCGTGGACGTTGAAGTGATCGGGCCGGCCGAGGCGCTGGATCTGGAGAACGAGTGCGGGTCGGGTCTGTGCCAGCAACTGGCCGGCGACTTCCTGTTCCACTGCCACGTGGCGCACCACTATGTGGCCGGCATGTGGGGATACGGGCGGACCTACAACACCCTCCAAGTGGGCGAGCACCACACCGATGTCATGCCCGATCTGCGGGAACTGCCGGATCGGCAGGGTCGGATCCAGGTCGGCGTGACCTCCGACAAGCTTGTCGGCAAGACCGTGGACTGGTTCGGGAAGCCTTTCCAGATCGTCGAGAAGGGCAAGACCAACTGGAAGAGCAATCCGGCGGTCGTGACCATCAAGGACTGGGTCGAGATGCAGTTGCCGACCATGGGCAAGCCCGGCCACAAGGACGACGAGAAGGGCCAGATCATGGCCTACGACGCGACGGTTCTGGATTGGGGCTGGAACGGCAACATGGCGATGACCGAGAGGGAAAGCACGACCGCGAACCCGAAGTACAAATCGCCGAAGCCGGGCGAGCGGCTGCCGATCCTGTTCGAGTCGCGGACCGGGAAAATCTCCTGGCCGACGATGAAGCCGCACTACGGCAAGCGCGTGCCGTTCCCGCCGAACCACAACGGGGCGCCGTGGCTGGAGATGATCCATCAGGACGACAACGGCGTGCGGACGCCGGACCCGGCCAAGCCGGGCGAACAGGGACGGTGGAGCCTGTGCCCGGAGAACGTCGGGCGCAAGTTCTATAACCTCCACTTCATCCGGACGCCGATCACCCTGGCCAAGGCGCAGGGCAAGGAGCCGCCGATCGTGGACAAGGACGGGTTGATCTACGTCATCCATGAAGAGGAAGAGGAGACGCGGAAGAACGACGACAAGAAGTACCCGCTCGTGATCCGGGCGAACGTCTACGATTGCGTGGACGTGCTGTTGACCAGCGAGTGGGACGACGACGACTTCACGAACTTCCAGTCGTCGAAGATCAATATCCATCCCCACTTTATGCAGTTCGACAACCAGGCATCCGACGGCGTGATCAGCGGCATGTCCTATGAGCAGTCCGTGCGGCCGTTCACGATGCTGGAGAAGCCGAAGAAAGCCGGCCTGCCGGTGCCGATGAACACCGTGCTGACGGAGGCGGCGAAGACCGGCGGCAAGGCGATCAAGGTCAAGAACGCGAAGCAGTACCACGTCGGCACCGAGTTGCTGATCGGGGCGGACAACGTCAAGGGCAGCGAGATTCAGCGCATCACGGGCATCAACGGCGACACGATCACGCTGGCGCACGCGCTGAAGCATGACCATCCGGCCAAGGACATCGTGACGGTCGAGTTTGTCCGCTATCGCTGGTGGGTGGATTCGGACCTAGGCACGGTGTTCTGGCACGACCACGCCTTCGGGGCCACGACCTGGCCGCACGGCGGGTTCGGGTCCGTGATCATCGAGCCGCAGGGCTCAACGTACCATGACGCCAAGACCGGCAAGGAAATCCGGAGCGGCCCGATCGCCGACATCCATACCACCGAACCGGTGGGATACGGCGTGAACGGCAGTTTCCGGGAGTTGATGGTGTCCATCCACGATACCGTGCCGCATACCGTCAACGTGATCCAGGCCGGAAACCCGCCCGGGCAGCCGGTCGAAGTGGCGCTGGAGGGCGGCAAGACGGTGTCTTTCCAGATGCCGGAAAAGATCGCGATGCTGCCCAACAAGTACGTGAACGGCGGCACGCATACCACCGGGAGCGGCCTGAACTTCCGGGCCGAGCCATTCGCCCAGCGTCTGGCGAACAATCCGGACACGACGAAGCTGTTCAGCAGCGCCGTGCACCAGGATCCCGACACGCCTCTCCTGAAGGCGTACCTCGGCGATACGATCGTGTTCCGGTTGCTGCATCAGCTCATGAACGAGTCGCATGTGTGGACCATTGCGGGCCACACCTTCCTGACGGAACGCTATGCAGGCGACGCCAATCGGAAGTACTCGATCCACGTCGGGATCGCCGAGCGGTATGACCTTGTGACCAAGGCCGGCGGATTCCAGGGGATGCCGGGCGACTACATTCACTTCAACGGCCGCGCGTCCCACTTCATGGAAGGCGGCTGGGGGATCGTCCGCGTGCTGGACAAGGAGACGCCGGACCTGAAGCGCCTCCCGGCCGGCACGGCCAAGGACGAGATCCCGACGGCGCCGGCCTCCGTGTGCCCAAGCAACGCACCGGTGAAGACCTTCAACGTGGTCTCGATGGACCGGCCGCTCGTGTTCAACACGAAGGCGAAAGGCGCGATCGAAGTGGATTTCGAGCGCAAGATCGAAGTGGCCAATCCTGAGGCCAAGATCTTCGCCTTGGAGGAGGAAGCCGCCAGAGTGGCGACGGGAGCACAGCCGATGCCGTTGACGCTCCGCGTGAACGTCGGCGACTGCATCAAGGTGAATCTCAAGAACAAGATGGCCGCGAGCCGGGCGTCGTTCTTCGCGCCGGGCCTGGGCTTCGATCCGAGAGACTCGCATGGAATGAACGTGGGCAACAATCCGGGTGACCAGACCATCGGTCCGGGCGAGAGCCGCACGTACACGTACTACGCGCATCCCGACAACAAGGAGACGACCTCCGTGGTGTGGGATGGCGCCAACGTCGTGAGCAACCCGCGCAACGGGTTGTTCGGGGCGGTCATCGTCGGGCCGAGAGGCTCCCAGTACCGGCACCCGGTGACCGGCGAAGATCTGTCCCAGAAGAACAGCTGGCAGGCCGACGTGATCGTGGATGCGTCTCTGCCGGAGAACGTGGGCAAGGCCAGTTACCGGGATGTGGCGCTCTTCTTCCAGGACGAGGACGATATCATCGGAACGAGCTTCATGCCCTACGTGCAGAACGTGGCGGGGTTGGCGGGCGTCAACTATCGCTCGGAGCCCTACAAGCAGAGGGAAGAGCAAGGCTGTAAGCTCGGCCATATTTTCTCGCCGTGCTCGGTGGCGCAACCCGAAGATCCCCAAACGCCGCTGATCCAGGCGCACGCGGGCGATCCGGTGCGGATCCATGTGATCGGCGCGTGGAGCGAGCAGAACGGCATGTTCGGTGTCGAAGGGCATGAGTGGCCGATCGAGCCCTACATGGCCGGCGCGGACATGATCAGCGTGGTGGAGTTCGCGGGCTCGGAGACGCTGGATGTCTTCCTGCGGCAGGGAGCGGGCGGCCCGTACCGGTTGACCGGCGACTACGTCTGGTCCAACCAGCGGTTGCCGTACTCGCAGTCCGGCCAATGGGGCTACCTGCGGGTGTTGCCGGCGGGCGATCAGAAAATCCTGCCGCTGAGCAGCGGGGCGGTCGGTGCTCAGAAAGCCGAGGCACAGCCGGAGGCGCCGCTGGCGACGCCGACGGCGGGTCCTGCAACGGCAGAGGCCAAGCCTTTGCAGTAAGAGAGGGCAGCCTGAAGGGTAAGTAAGCAACGACGGGGGGGTGCTTTGGGAAAGCGCCCCCCCGTTTCGTTTCCAAGAGACGTGCTCCAGAGGAGGCCGCATGGATTATCAGAACAAGGTTGGTTATCAGAAGCGATGGGCCTATGGATTGCTGCTGGGCCTCGGCCTTTCATTGGTGTTGGGGGTCTCTGGGGCCTCAGCCTACCAGGAAACGCCGGTTGTGGACGGCGGGAAGATCACCGGAACGGTCACGCTCAAGGGCGGCAAGCCGGTTCCGCGGGGGTTCAATCTCGTCACGTTCCCGGATCCTTTGTACTGCGGGCGCATCTCCAACGGCGCCGGCTGGCGGCTGTTGAAGGAGTTCACGATCGGCGAGAAGAACGGCGTCAAAGACGTCGTGGTGATGCTGACGGGGATCGAGCAGGGAAAGCCCTTTGCTTTTCAGGAGCCGCGAATCGAAGCCAGTGACTGCCAGTTCAAGCCATCTGTGACGGTGGTCCGTGATGGGGGGAAGGTGACCGTTGTCAACATGGACCCGGTCATGCACGACATCCAGGCGTACGAGACTTCCAACCTGGGGCCGCGTGTGTTGTTCAACGTGCCATTGCCCATCAATCCCCAACATACGATGGTCGCCGCTATGGGGTCTGACTACAAGAAGCACATTGCCGGCACGCCGATGATGCAAGCGGTCAATATGACCAAAGGGCGGCGGGTCTTCGTCATGCAGTGCGGGTTCCACGCCTATATGGAGAGTTGGGGCATGGCTGTGGACAATCCGTATTATGCCCTGACGGACCAGTCCGGACGATTCGAGATAGGCAATGTTCCTCCCGGAACCTACCAGTTGATCGTGTGGCATCCGCAAGCGCGTACGATGATCGAGCAGGACGTGACAATCCCGGCCAAAGGTTCCGCGACGATGAACTTCGAGATTCAGCCGCGCGAAGGGGCAAGGGCGGGAATGGATACGGTGGACAATCCCCGATTCACTATGGGAACTCTGGGGCTTTCGGAGATCAAACCCACGCTCGAGCTGCAAAACCCGTAAAGGTATTCTTGCGACGTGGCTGGCTCCCGCTGACGCGTTCCTGCGCTTGTACGCCGGCCGTGATCGGCGGAAGGCTGGCGACTCTGTCCCGGTGCGCCCCAATGCCGTTTACGCTGTCCAACCGGCTGGACACCGCATCCGATTGAATTTTCTTCGCTCTCTTCCCCGCGCAATTTTCCTGTCTAACACATGAGACAGGCGGCGTGCGAGGGTTGCCTCGCCGCCTGTTCCCGCCTTTGATCGAACCTGCTTGATTTTATGTGAGATAGCTCCCTCGTCCGAGTGCCGCGCCGCGATGGCACCCATGTTGCTGTCCGCTCTGCTGTGTCTGGCGGAGGGCGTGGGTTTGTAAGGACTGGCCTCCGACCAACCCCAATCCGCATAGGGCGGATCCTCTGCCAGGCACCTTTTTCCAGTCATCGAATTCTCGATCGTTCCCTCTACAACAACATGCATCAGGAAAGGAATGAGGCCATGCGAAAAAAGTTTGCTCTCATATTGCTGACCGGCGCGATGGCGCTGACGCTTGCTTCTGCGCACGCGGCGTGGGCGGACGAGACGGGGAACATGGTGTCCTTCCGCGGCGGGTGGGCGGGTTTGGCCAGTGATCGCGGGAATCAGGCCTTCACGGATGTCTTCGGGAACAGCGGAGTGCGCAACGACAACACCAATGGGTACTATGTCGGAGGTGCGCTGGATGTCGTCCTTTCGAAGGATATCTGGGGCATGATGAGCCAGACCTGGGCGCTCGGCGAGATCGGTGTGGAGTTCAAGCATTGGGATTCGAATGTCACTGCGCTGCAAGCTGTCCCATTGGTAGCAGGGGCAGGTGCCCAGCGTGGGGTCAATCTCACCATGCTTACGGTGGACATTGCGCCCAAGGTGATGTTCTTGGAAGGGTACCGGCTTCGTCCATGGATCATCCCGGTCGGTCTGGACTTCCACGTGATCAGCCCGCCGTCCAATGCGACCACCTATCTGGACGTCGGAGTCCAGTTCGGCGCCGGGTTGGACTATCGGCTGTACAAGGCCTTTCATATCGGCCTGGACGCCCGGTTCCATCTTGCCTCAAACCAGACCGGCACCGCCAACGACTTCGGGACCGTGGGCGCCTACGTGGGGATCAGTTTCTAGCGGGCCGGCTTTTTGGGGGGCTGATTTTTCAGGATGGAATCGAGCTCGAACAGGCGGGTCTTGAGCATGGCGATGTCGTCGTCCTGCTCCTCGAGTCTGCGCTGAAGCCGCTCGATCTCGGTCTGCATGCCGGCCACCTGCTCTTTCATCAAGGTGTAGCTGCTGACGTTACGCGGGGCGTCCTGTGGCGCAGCCGCGCTCTGCGGGCCTGATACCACCAGGGGCGGTGGGAGTGTGGAAGCCGCGCCAGGCGCGACGGCAGGGGCGGACACTTCCGCAAGGAACGCCGACTGATTCAGAATCAGCTCGCTGGCCGGCGCCCCGCCTGCTCCTCCCAGCCATGTCGTTTGTACTCCCGAAATAAACTTCTGTGGATCGAACGAAAGCGCCAGGCCCTTCCCGCTCAAGGGGCTCAAGGGGTTCGTCCGAATGGCGGCGAGGCTGCCGGAATCGGACGGGACCCGATCGTGGTGGTTGGCGACGACCACATGGAGCATGTTGTCTTTCACAAACAGCCCGCCGGATGTGACTTCCTGCCCGCCTCCCGCCGGGAGGGCCGAGTAGAAGACCGCCCACTCGGTGGGCTTGGCCGTCCGCAAGGCTTTCTGCAGGCCGGGCGCCAACTGCTTGATCTCGCCGGATGAAAAGAGGAACTGCGGAAAGGGTTTCCGCTCCAGGAGGCCCACGCGCTCCTGCACCTGGACCCGGCTCAAAATCGCCGCCAGCGCGGCCTCGGAAAATTCAGCCGGGTGGTCGAAGCGCAGGTCGGCCGTGGCGCGGGTCTCCAGGAAGGTGTCGAGGCGGACGAACCAGTTCGCCTCGCCGCTGACGGTGCGCGAGACGATGGTCTGGCCGGCGCAGCCGGTACAGAGCAGGACGAGCACGCCGGCGAATATTCGTGCGAGCATTGCAGGCTCCTGAGTAGAAGGACTGGCCGAGGTCTTATACACGGATTCCGCCGTAACGGCAACAGTCTCCGCTCTCTTCCTCACTTCAAAAATTCAGGTATGTTTCCACGGGGAATGATAAATTTAGTATATTATTGACAGTTAAATAGCATTTATATATCATTCTCGTCGGTCTACGTAGCGTCTGTTTCTCAATTGACCGGGAGGATGATCATGGCTGTGAGAATTGTTTGTCTCGTGCTCGGGTTTTTGATCGTCGTCGTTGGAACTGCGTCGGCGGACGACAAGCGGATACTGGACGTGATGCTCAAAAAGGGGATCATCACACAGAAGGAATACGATGAGATCCTGAAAGAGGCTGCGGAGGCGAAGCCGACCCCGCAACCCGAACTGCGCTTCGAAAGCGAACCGACGAAATTGGCGCCTAAAGACGATATCCAGAAAGCGATAGAGTCAAAGAAGGCGGCTGATCAACAGCAAGCGGCCATCGACCAGCAGATGGTGAGAGAAGGCCAGCTAAAAGGGTGGCTGGGAGCCCTCAAAGACGGCTTTACGCCGAATGATTCGGAATACCAGAAGGCGCCCGCTTCGACGATGTTGCTGCACCTGCGCCGGCAGGAGCGGATCGGCTTCCACTTACACAACATACAGGCGCAGTACTTTGATCAGCCCGACTTGGCCGGCACAACGGGAGCGACCAAAAGTCAATTCAAAATCAACTCGGCCGAACTTGAAGTCTCTGGCTACCTTTTGCCAGGCCTCCTGTACGCGCAGGTGGTCGTCGACGCCCGCGATACGGCTGGGCGCGGTCTCGGCGATTCCGTTGCGAAAAACATACCGCCCGGGAACAATGCGCCGCAGGGCATCCTGCGCGATGCATTCGCCGATCTCGTGCTAAAGGAACCGGAGGCGGTAGTCCGCGTGGGCCAGCAGCGGATTCCCTTCGGCATTGAGCCGCAGACCCCCGGCGGCCTCTTGCCGTTTATCAATCGTTCGTTCGTGGACTTCAAGGTCACCCGGAATGCGTCGGCTGTGGCCACTGCCGACGTCAATCGGTATTCGAATGCCGAATTCAATCAGGAGCGGGATATTGGAGTCCAGGCCAGAGGACGTCTGTGGGGCGATTATGTCGATTATGCGCTGGGGGCGTTCAACGGTGCCGGGATCAATGTGAGCGACACGAACAGCTCCAAGGACGCCATCGGCCGCCTGGGCTTCAACCCGCATCCTGGCCTGCGGTTGGGCATTTCCGGGTACAGGGGCACCCAGATTGATATCCTGAAGGCGAGCGGGGTGCGCAACCGCGTGGGAAGCGATTTTGAGGTGACCCATGATCTCATCCCGCGGCTCCACATCATGGGGGAGATGGCTGATGGACGCGATGAGCATATCCACCGGTTCGCCTGGTACCTGCAGGGCATGTTTGAAATCATGCCGCAGGGGACCCCCACCGCACCGCTGCTCCAGGTCAAGTATCGGTACGATCAGTTTCGGGATAATCTTGGCGTGGGGGATAACAACTATAACCGGAGGACCGTGGGGTTCGACTACTACTTCCTGAACGCCGTCAAAATGTCCAGCGGATACTGGCAGCAGGTCAAGCTCCAAGTGGAATACGAAATGCGCAGCCACACCGCCGTCAACCTTGCCGGATTCAATGGGGATGCATTCGGTCAGGACATGATCATTGCCCAGCTGGCGGTGCGGTACTAAAGAAGAAGGGAGGAAGCGCGATGGCTATCAGCGCCAGGAATAAAGTCCAAGGCCAGGTGACGGGCATTCACGCCGGTGAGGTGATGAGTCTTGTTACGATCCAAGCCGGCGACCACCGGCTTGTGGCATCCGTCACGAACGAAGGCGTCAAGGAACTCCAACTCAAGCCGAAAGACACGGTCACGGCGGTGGTAAAATCCACCGAGGTGATGCTGCTCAAAGGCGAAAGCAGTGCACTCAAAATCAGCGCCAGAAACAAGCTGAAGGGACAGGTGGCGTCGGTGCAGAAGGGGGAAGCGATGGGCCTGGTCACGGTCAACGTCGGCGCCCTCCATTTCGGGGCTGCGATCACCCGGCAGGCCATCGACGAGATGAATCTGGCTCAGGGAGACGCAGTCACGGTCGTGATCAAAGCCACCGAGGTCATCTTGATGAAATAGCAGATGCAGCAGGGAGGTTGTCTTGCCTCCCAGCGGGCGGTGTGCGGTCACCCTCCTGACGCACCCGCCCGCCGCTGCTATCGAATTAAGGAGGGGAGAGCGAAAAGGCTGAAATCAAGCTAATGAAGATTCGTGGATTGCAACGGGCCGCCGCTGTTGCGTGCGTGCTGTGTCTCTGGGCGACTGCCGCGCACAGCGCTGAAATTCTGGTGGCCGCCGCCTCCGATCTGAATTTCGCGTTCAAGGAGGTTGTGGCGGATTTTGAGAAGAAGACCGGAAACACGGTGAAGCTGTCCCTGGGCTCGTCGGGCAATTTCTATGCGCAGCTGTCGAACGGCGCGCCGTTCGATCTGTTTTTCTCGGCCGACATCGGTTACCCGAAGAAGTTGGAAGAGGCCGGGCTGGCGGAGCCGGGAACGCTCTATATGTACGCCGTCGGCCGCATCGTGATCTGGGTCCCGAAAGGGTCCCCGATTGACGTGGGATCGTTGGGGATGAAGGCCTTGCTACACCCGTCGGTGAAAAAGGTCGCCATCGCGAATCCCAAGCACGCGCCCTATGGACGCGCAGCCGTCGCGGCGATGGAGCACTTCAAGGTATACGATGCCGTGAAAGGCAAGCTGGTGTTGGGCGAGAATATCTCGCAGACCGCGCAGTTCATCCAGACCGGCGGCGCTGATATCGGCATCATCGCGCTGTCCTTGGCGGTCGCTCCGGCCATGACAGATACCGGCACGTATTGGGAAGTTCCCCTGGAAGCCTATCCAAAGCTTGAGCAAGGGGCTGTGGTCTTGAAGGCGGCGAAAGACCCGAAAACAGCCCGCGCGTTCTTGGACTACATCAAAAGCCCGGAGGGGACGGCGGTATTCAAGCGCTACGGTTTCTTTCTGTCGGAGCAAACGGCGCAACATCCGGCAGATCACGACGAGTGCGCGAGCCTGCCGTCGAATCTTGCAGCGGTGGTCTCGACGATGACCATGCCCGGCACGAAGATCAACGCGCTGGCCGCGCGGGGGCCCATGACGGCGCTGGTGCCTGCCGCTGAGCGGTTCGAAGTCGCGCTGCATCCGGCCGAGCACGTCTCGCTTCCCGTCAAACCCACCGAGGGCCCGGAAATGGCCTCGAGCTTCGCCGGCCTCCTGCCGATCTCGGTTCTCCGGGACGGGGTGTATCGCATTTCGGTCAGCACTCATCTCTGGCTTGAGGTCCTGGACGGCGACACCAAGCTGCAACGGATCAGGCTGGACCCGCGCCTTCACTGTGGGGCGATCCAGAAAAGCTTGGGGTTTCCGTTGAAGACCGGCGTCACGTACTGGTTGCAGTTATCCGGAAACAAGACACAGGAGGTACGCGTGATGATTACTCCGGAGTGAACAGCCACGCCCCATAAGATTCCGCTATCGAGTTGATCCCTGTTGATTGACTTCTCTCGTATTTATCCCTAGTATTGCCTCGAATTTTCCACATTGGAGAAGAGTCGTGCCAAATCGCCGTCGGGCTGTTTCCGCAGAGGCTCCGAAGGATGTGCTGACCGCGCGCGAGGCGGCGAAGTACCTGCGCCTGGCCTTGCCGACCTTCTACCGTTACATGTGGGAAGGCAAGATTCCCAGTTCGAAGATCGGGGGGCGCTACCGGTTCAAGAAGTCTCTGCTCGATCGGTGGCTGGGGAAAAAAGCCGAGGGCGAGGATGTCAGCGGGCGCAACAAGTTCGTCGGCAAGGTTTCGGCGATCAAGCGGGACGCGATTCTGGCGCAGGTCAACCTCGACGTGGGCGAACACAAGATCACGGCCGTGATCACCCGCGATGCCCTCGATGCCTTGGGGCTCAAGGTCGGGGACACCGCCGTGGCCCTCATGAAGGCGACGGAAGTGATGATCATCAAGGAGCGCTGATCCGTGAACTGGACCGCGATTCTGCTGACGCTCAAGCTGGCCGCCCTGACCGCCGTGATTCTGCTGGTGGTCGGCATGCCGATCGCCTACTGGCTGACTTATTCCCGCCGGCGATGGAAATTTCTCGCGGAGTCCGTGGTGGCCCTGCCGCTGGTGCTGCCGCCGACGGTGCTGGGGTTCTACGTCCTGGTCGCGATCGGTCCGAAGAGCCCGATCGGGCACTGGTACGAGGCCATCGTCGGCCATCCCCTGGTGTTCACGTTTGAAGGCCTTCTCCTGGCGTCGGTCCTCTACAGCCTGCCCTTCGCTGTGCAGCCGTTCACCGCGGCCTTCGGCGCTGTGGATCCCAAGCTGATCGAGGCCTCGTGGACGCTCGGCGTCTCCAAGCTGGCGACATTTTTCCGCGTGACGATCCCGCTTTCGCTGGCCGGCGTGGTCACCGGCGTCGTCCTGAGCTTCGCCCATACCATGGGGGAGTTCGGGGTGGTCCTGATGGTCGGCGGCAACATCGAAGGGGTGACCCGCACCGTGTCCATCGACATTTACGACGAGGTGCAGGCGTTGAACTATGCGGCGGCCGGGCAGACCGCCCTTTTCCTGCTGGTGGTGTCGTTTCTCATCCTCTCGGTCGTCTATGCGTTGAACCGGAACCTGTGGGCAGTATGGCCGATGAAGTAACGGCCGAGTTCGAGAAGACCTATGGCGGCAGGGCTTCCATCCATGCCGCGCTCCATCTTCCGGTCGGCCGGTCGCATGTGCTGGTCCTTTTCGGAGCTTCCGGGGCCGGCAAGACGACGATTTTACGCTGCCTCGCCGGCCTGGAACGTCCCACGCGCGGCCGGATCGCGTTCGCCGGCGAGACGTGGTTTGACGCGGAGGCCGGAGTCCAGACGCCCCCCCAGGCGCGCGCCGTCGGCTATCTCTTTCAGGACTACGCGCTGTTTCCCCACCTGACCGTCGCCGGCAATATCGCCTATGCGCTGCAGGATGCCGATCGAGGAGAGCGCGAAGCGCGCGTTCGGGAGCTTTTCCGTCTCCTGCGCTTGGAAGGCCTGGAGGACCGCCGTCCCGATCAATTGTCCGGCGGGCAGCAGCAACGCGTGGCCTTGGCGCGGGTGCTGGCACGCCGTCCCCGGCTCTTGCTGCTCGACGAGCCGCTCTCGGCGCTCGACGCGCCGACCCGCGAGCAGGTGCGCGGCGAGTTGCGGGGCCTCCTGCGCGGCCAGAGAGTCCCGACCGTCTGCGTCACGCACGATTGGGTGGAGGCGCTGGCGCTTGCGGACGAGGTTGCGGTGCTGGGCGGAGGGCGCGTGCTCCAGGTCGGCTCTCCGGACGAGGTCTTCAGCCGGCCGGCCGACGCGGAGGTGGCGGCCATCGTCGGCGTGGAGACGGTTGTGCCCGGGCGGGTGGTGGAGCGGAAGGACGACTTGGCGGCGCTCGATGTGGGGAAGGCGCGGCTTTGGGCCGTCGAGCCGAGCGGGCGGGGAGAGAATTTTTATCTCTGCATCAGGGCCGAGGACGTGACGCTCGAAATCGGGGCGCCGCCGGGCAGCAGCGCGCGCAACCACCTCGCGGGCAAGGTCATGGAGGTGCGCCCGGCCGGCCCCGTCTCGCGCGTCGCGGTGGACTGCGGCTTCTCGTTGACGGCGCTGGTCACCCGGCAGGCGGCCCGGGATCTGACCCTCAAGCCGGGAACACCCGTCACGGCCACCGTCAAGGCTTCGGCGGTGCATTTGGTTCCGCGATGAACGAACAATCCTTCAGAGAACGCCTTCACCATCTGATCGGGGCCTTCGGGCTGCTGGTTGGGGCCAACTTCGCGTTCGCGGCAGGATATTGGGTCCTGAATCAGGGACGCACCAATCCGGACGGGTCGGTCATCGGGTACGTCCAATGCCTGTACATGACGGTCGTCACGACCTTCACGGTCGGGTACGGCGAACTGGTCCCGATCGTCACCGCGACGGATCGCATCTACACGATCCTGGTGATCATCATCGGCATCGGCATCATCGGTTACGCGTTGAGCCAGATGACCGCCTTCATCGTGGAAGGAGACCTGCAGAACATCTTAGGGAGACGCAAGATGGACAAACGCATTGCGGCATTGCGGGATCATTTCGTAGTCTGCGGAACCGGGGACGTCGGGCATTACGTGATCGAGGAGCTGATCGCGACGAAACGCCTGTTTGTGGCCATCGACACGGACGAAGCGCAGCTGAAGAAACTGTTCGAGGAGCGGGCGGTGCCGTACATCGTGGGAGACGCCACGGACGAGGACGTCCTGGCGCGCGCCGGCATCAAAGCGGCGTTCGGGGTCGTCTGCTCGCTGCCGAACGACCGGGACAACCTGGTTCTTGCCATGACCTGCCGGCAGATCAACCCCGAGCTTCGGATCGCGGCGAAGGCCCACGACATCAGGCTTCTGGAGCGGCTCAAGCACGCGGGCGCCGACGCGGTCGTCTCGCCGCAGTTCATCGGCGGCCTGCGCCTCGTCAGTGAGATGGTCCGGCCGACCGTCGTGAATTTCCTCGATCAGATGCTGAGGGAAACCGATACGGCGGTGCGGGTGGAGGAAGTGCGGATCGAGGCGGGGAGTGCGCTGGTGGGCACCCGGCTGCGTGAGACGGATTGGAGGCAGCGGGGCGTGCTGGTGATGGCCCTCCAGCCGTCAGGCCGGGACACGTTCCACTACATTCCCGATCCGGAATCCGTGCTTGCGCCGGGCAGCACGGTGATCGTGCTGGGAGGCGCGGAGCACGTCGTGAATCTGCGCAAGGAGGCGGGCCCCCGGTTGTGAACGCCCCGGTCAGAAGTATGGGTGCGCGGCCCCGTTACGCATGGCCTGCTGGTCTTCCCCGTTGTGCCCGAGGATCCGCCACGCGCCGTCCTCGTACACCAGGCGGTGGATCTCCTCGAACCAGCTGTCGAGGATGATGCGTTCGCCCGTCGATTCGGCCGTGGCCCAGACGCCTCCGGTGCAGGTGATGCGGGCCTTGGGGATCTTGCCGTCCGTCGTCACGACGATCTTCGAAAAGATGTGGTGGGTCGAGAGCCGGCGGTACTGCGAAAAGAGATCCTTCCACAGGTCCCTGATGTTGTTTTTCGTGAGCCCGTGGTAGTTATAGTTCTTCGAATAGAGGGCCATGAGATCATCCAGATTCTCCGCCTTCAGGGCCTTCTCGGCCTTGTCGAACGTGGCCAGGATGTCATTGACCGTCTTTTGATCCGCCTGCACTTCCATCTGCTTGCTCATCTTCGTATCGGCCAGCGCCGGCAGGGGAATTCCCGGGAGCCATAGGTCCATCGCAAGGACGAAAGCCGGCATGACGTAAAACAACGTTCTCGGCATAATGCCCCCTTCTCCCTCTCGCCTTTCGCGCACAGCCAGGCACCTGAGGGGGGATTGAGCAAAGGCCGTGCTCCCGTATTAAGGCATTTTTTGCCGGACCTTGCAACATCGGAGACTAGGATGGCAGGGGCATTTAGCTTCAACATTGGCTAGGTCGCCTGAGGCGGAATGCGCCAGGCGCAGTCGGGCCTGCGCCAGTAAGGCGTGAATTCCCTTGATAAACCGTGCTCCTGTTACAGCCGGCGTGG